>ERZ772897.1064-NODE-1064-length-30516-cov-3.251502_pt1 | contig 30516 bp, 30 predicted proteins | sample MGYA00512125_ERZ772897 | MGnify/ENA primary metagenome ERZ772897 (study PRJEB29015, sample SAMEA2737660) | human gut metagenome | biome: human gut; feature: human-associated habitat; material: faeces | place: China | collected 2012 ... | reverse complement strand
GGCCAGGTCCTCGAAGTAGCGGCACACGGCGAATTCGCTCTGCCCCTTGGGCAAATCGAAATGTTTGGGGCGCATTTCAGGCGGGATGTCCGCAAAAAGGTCATCAAGGTTGCGCACACCCACGACGGAGAGCATTTCCTGCACTTCGTCCGACGTATGGGGAATGAATGGCATAGGGGAGCTCCTTGCAGCGAAGGCTGCCGTGCTGGTGGAAAAAAGGCGGCAGGGCCGGGACCCTGCCGCTCCACGGACTAGTGCTGCTCGTTCTTGCAGTGTTCTTCGTAGGCCGCGGCGTCCATCAGGCCTTCGGGCTGGGCGGACAGCTTCACGCGCACGATCCAGCCGGCGCCGTAGGGATCGCTGTTCATGACTTCAGGAGCGTTCTCCAGCTCGGTGTTCACGGCCACCACCGTGCCGCTGACGGGCGAGATCAGGTCGCTGGCCGCCTTCACGGATTCCACGGCGCCGAACTCGCTGCCGGCGGTCAGTTCGTCACCTTCGGCGGGCATGTCCACATAGGTGATGTCACCCAGGGATTCCTGGGCGAAATGGGTGATGCCCAGGACAGCTTCTTCACCGTTGACTTTGGCCCATTCGTGGGACGCACTGTACAGCAGGTCTTCGGGATTGCTCATGGTCTTCTCCTTGGTCCGGGGCGATGCGCTGTCCCGGAAGTTGATGTCAGCATCTGTGGCGGGGCGAGGGGCCCCGGCAGTCCGCCATCCGCATGGTGCTGCCGGGCCTCCCCTGCCCTGCCGGAATCTTTCCTGAAATATGGTGAGCGCCGTCTTCCTTCGTCCGGCCGCGCCGGACAGGGGATGACGGGCAGGCTCCGTACCGGCCGACGAGGGCCGGGACCTTCTAGGCCAGCTTCTTGCGGGCCGTGCCTTCCTTGTAGAAGGGCGCTTCGGTGACCGTGGCCTTGAGCTGGCTGCGCGAGGCCTGCACCAGATAGGTGGCGGCATCGGCCTTGTCGGCGTCGGCCCAGGCAAAGGCCACCACATGGCCCAGCGAAGGCGCGAACGAACCGCTGGTGACCACACCCGCCGGGGTGCCGTCTTCCAGCAGGAGCGCATCGCCGTTGCGGGCGGCACGGCGGCCTTCGATGCTCAGGGCCAGCAGCTTCTGGCGCACTTCCTGCGCGCCTTCACGGCCCACATAGGGGGCGGTGCTGGTCAGCATGCGGCCCATGCCCGCCTCGGCCGGGGTATGGTTTTCGTCCAGCTCGTGACCATAGAGGGGCAGGCCGGCTTCCAGACGCAGGGTATCGCGCGCGCCAAGGCCCACAGGTTTGACCCGCTCATCGGCCAGCAGGGCTTCCCACAGGGCCTGTGTCTGTCCGGCGGGCACGTAGAGCTCGAAGCCCAGCTCACCGGTGTAGCCGGTGCGGCTCACCAGCAGCTCGCAGCCCTGCCAGTCCTCGCTGCGGAAGCCGAAATAGGGCATGTCGCGCAGGCTGCGGCCCAGCAGTTTCTCCAGCACGTCCACGGCTTCGGGGCCCTGCAGGTCGATCTTGCCGGTCTGTTCCGAGATGTCGTCAAGGGCCACGCCTTCGGGCAGGCGGGCACGCAGGGTGGCGAAGTCCCCGGCGGCGCAGGCGGCATTGACCACCACCATGAAGTCGTCCGGGCCGAAACGGTAGACGATGCAGTCATCCAGCACCGTCCCCTTCTCCGTCAGCAGGAAGCCGTAGCGGCAGCGGCCCGGGGCCAGCGTGGCCAGGTTGTGGCTCACGGCGGCGGCCAGCGCGGCATCGGCACCGGCGCCCCGGATGCGGAACTCGCCCATATGGCAGATATCGAACAGACCGGCATGCTGACGGGTATGCTGGTGCTCCACGAGGATGCCCTCATACTGGATGGGCATCAGCCAGCCCGCGAAAGGCGCCATCTTGGCGCCGTGGGCCACATGCCAGTCCGTGAGCGGGGTCTTGAGTTCGGCCACGGTTCCTTCCTCCTTTCCGGCGCGGTTCCGGCCGGATGACGGGTGGCGCGGTCAGGGCGGGAGCCCGACCGGCCTGATGTTAGCGCAGAGAGGTCGCTCCTCCCCGAAGTGTTCGGGACCTGTCCCGGAACGCCCGGAGGGATGGGCCTACAACGTCGTAAAAAACTGCTCCATGCGCTGCGGATCGCAATGGGAAAAATAGTCCTGCCAGGCCACCCCGTTCAGGGCCCCGGCCAGCGCGTCGTTCCGGCAGGGCACCCCGCGCAGGCGCTCTTCCAGCCCGGCGATGTCCGCGGCGGCGAAAAAATCCCCGCAGATGCGGCAGTCCCGGACGATGCCGTCCCGCACGGCCAGTCCACCAGCCCCCAGGGGAAACGCTCGCGCCGTTGCAGGCTGAAGGCCGGCGAGGCACCGTAATTCCAGTCCCAGCTGCGGTATTTGCGTTCCGCCAGCTCTTCCGCGGCCCGCAGCACCTCCGGCTCCAGCTCCCCTTCCCCGTCGGCGCAGTGGCGCAGCAGCGCGGCCCGCAGACTTTCCATGCTGCTGCCCGGCGCCCAGAACTCGGAGATGTTGGCCACCCGTGAGCGTACCGAGGCGATGCCCTTGGAGCGGATCTTGTCCGGGTCCACGTGCAGGGCCTGCGCCAGCTCGCCAAAGTCCAGCGATACCAGCAGGGTGCCGTGATGCAGGATGCGTCCCTGACGCAGGGACTGCGCGCTGCCCGAGATCTTGCGGCCCCCGGCTTCCAAATCGTTGCGCCCGGTGAGGGAGGCCTGGACGCCCAGCTCGGCCAGAGCCGCGCAAACAGGGCGCAGATAGCGCGCAAAGTCCACGGTCTTGCAGCCGTGCGCATTCTCCATGAAGGAAAAATTGAGGTTGCCCAGATCATGGTAGACCGCGCCGCCGCCGGTCATGCGGCGCACCACGGGCAGGCCGCGCCGGCGGACGAAGTCGCTGTCGATCTCGTCCAGCGTCACCTGATGGCGTCCCACGATGACGCTGGGGGCATTCTGCCAGAGCAAAAACAGGCCCGGATGATCCGCGGGCAGCCATTGCAGCAGACATTCTTCAAGAGCGAGATTGAAAGCAGGATCCGTGGAGGAAAGAGAAAGAAACTGCATGGGACGCTCCTGAAAAAAGACCGCAGCCGATGCCGGGTCCGGCATGAAAGTAACATAGCCATGGGGGCCCAACAAGAAATATTTCAGAAAATACTTTGTGAAATATGGCGTGAGGTCGAGCCCATGCCCGGTTGACGGCAAGGGCGGCACAGGCCGCCTCCTGCCATCCCGAGACAGTGCAGGAGCATAGCCTGCTGTGAGAAAAAAGGGAACGCCATCCCCCGCTACGCCCGGAAGGGTGCGGCCATTCCAAAAGGCCGTGCGCGTGACCGGCAGCAAGACCGCCGCCGCTGTGCCATGTTTGGATGCAGGGGTGAAAAGGAATCATCCTTCTCAGGAAAATGCTGTCAGCAAACGCAGTCTTCCGCATACTATCCGCATACTGCGTCGATTTTTCCTGTTTATTTTTTGCGATACCAATGCAGGAATAAATGGAGAATATGCAAAAACCAGCTCTCTATCAGAAGATAACTTTCATAAAAAATCATTTATGCAATCATGTGAAATGATTTTCTTACAAAATTTTTTTAAATATCTTATAAATTTCATCTATCGATTACAAACATTCACCTGTGATGACGCGAACATCTTCGCGTCATCAGCCCCGCTTTTCCCTGTGGTCCGGCTATGGCAAGGCCTGACCCGTTCCTTCCGCAGCCGGGGGGATGGAGCAAGGGCACAAAAAAGCGGGGAAGAGGAGCAAGTCCTCTTCCCCGCCATACAGACGCGTTGTCCTGCGGCCTAGTGGCAGCGGATGCCCGTCAGCAGATGGGCCATCTTTTCCTTCTTGGTACGCAGGTAGGATTCGTTTTCGGGGCAGGCTTCGATCTCGATGGGCACGCGTTCCACGATCTCCATGCCGTAACCGGACAGACCCACGATCTTCTTGGGGTTGTTGGTCAGCAGGCGGATCTTGGTGATGCCGAGGTCCACGAGGATCTGGGCGCCGGTGCCGTAGTCGCGCAGGTCATCGGGGAAGCCCAGCTTGCGGTTGGCTTCCACGGTGTCGTAGCCCTGATCCTGCAGGGCATAGGCGCGGATCTTGTTGGCCAGGCCGATGCCGCGGCCTTCCTGGCGCATGTACAGCAGCACGCCGCGGCCTTCCTTTTCGATCTGGCGCAGGGCGGCGGCCAGCTGGCCGCGGCAGTCGCAGCGCAGGGAGCCCAGGGCATCGCCGGTGAGGCACTGGCTGTGCACGCGGGTAAGTACGGGTTCGGGTCCGGTGATGTCGCCCTTGACCAGGGCCAGATGGGTGCCGGGCTCGCGGTCGCTCTCGTAGGCGTAGACCGTGAAGTCACCGTACAGGCTGGGCAGGTGGGCCTTGGCATCGCACTTGACGGACACCTGGCCGCGACGCATGCGGTAGCAGATGAGGTCACGCACGGAGGCGATCTTCAGGCCGTGTTCGGCGGCAAAGACTTCCAGGTCGGGCATGCGGGCCATGGTGCCGTCGTCCTTCATGATCTCGCAGATGACGGCGGCGGGCTTGAGACCGGCCAGACGGGCCAGGTCCACGCTGCCTTCGGTCTGGCCGGCGCGGGCCAGCACGCCGTCGGGACGGGCACGCAAGGGGAAGACATGGCCGGGGGTCACCAGGTCGTCAGGACGGGCGCCGTCGGCCACGGCGGCCTTGATGGTGGTGGCGCGGTCGGCGGCGGAGATGCCGGTGGTGATGCCTTCGCGGGCCTCGATGGACACCGTGAAGTTGGTGCCGAAACGCGAACCGTTATGTTTGGCCATCAGGGGCAGTTGCAGCTTGTCGGCCATTTCGCCGGACATGGGCAGGCAGATGAGACCACGGCCGAACTTGGCCATGAAATTGATGGCTTCAGGGGTCACGAATTCGGCGGCCATGGTCAGGTCGCCTTCGTTTTCCCTGTCCTCATCGTCCACAAGAATGATCATTTTGCCCTGCCGGATCTCGGCAATGGCTTCTTCAGTGCTGCACAGAGGCATGTCAATTCCTTGGCTTGTGCCGTACGGGACGGCGTTATCTTCGTTTGTGCCTAAAAGTAGGGCCGCTCTGCCGTCCTGTCAACGGGGGGCGCAGTTTTGGGCTGGGCCGTGGCCCGGGAACGGTCTCCGGAAAGCGCCGGCGGCAGGCAAGGCCATCCGGCGGCCCGCGGTCCGCAGCCGGGGGCTAGCCCTCGTTGCGGGGCAGATCGCGCAGGGGCTGCCCCAGCAAAAAGGGCAGCTCGGTCTCCGCCAGCGCGCCGCGCTCCACACAAAGCCGGCGGAAGGCGGCGTCGTAACGTTCCATGGCCGCGGCGGCCTCACGGTCGCCCATATCCAGCAGGGCGAAGTACTGGCGCACGTCGCAGGCTTCCTCATGGGCCTGCACCAGCTCCTCCCACAGGCGGCGCCGCGCGTCGGGCAGGGGCAGCAGGGCGATGGCCGCCCGGCGGTCCAGAGCCGGCACGTCCCGCAACAGGGCCTCCAGCGGCCGGGTATCCTCGCAGAACAGCACGCCGCACTAGCACTTAACAGCCTGTCAGCAGGCGGCTCAACAGCAGGTGCGGCAGGAATTACCACAGCTTACAAGCTTGCAGAGGAGTATTTCATAGAGGGCGGCAACAACAGAGTTATCCTTGCAACTGACGGCGATCTGAACGTTGGTCTGTCAAGTGAAGAAGAGCTTACCGACCTTATATCACAAAAGCGTGACTCAGGGGTCTATCTCTCAGTGCTTGGCTTCGGCTCAGGAAACTATAAGGATAACAGGCTTGAAGCCCTTGCTGATAACGGCAACGGAAACTATGCTTATATCGACAGCGTTGACGAAGCAAAAAGAGTGCTTGTAACAGAAATGAGCGGAACGCTTTTCACTGTCGCAAAGGACGCAAAGGTGCAGATAGAGTTTAATCCCGAAAATGTTTCAGCATACAGGCTGGTGGGCTATGAAAACAGACTTCTCAATGATGAGGACTTTGAGGACGATACAAAGGACGCAGGCGATATCGGCTCGGGTCAGCAGGTCACGGTTTTGTATGAGATAGTGCCAAATAACGGCAATGAAAAGTCGCTGAAATATCAGGATAACGAGAGCAAGGCTGAAACCAACGAGCTCAGCGGAGAAATGCTCACAGTTTCAGTGAGGTATAAAGACCCGGAGGCAAGCGAAAGTAAGCTTATAGACAAGTCTGTTATGTGTTCTGACTATACAGAGGCTGTGTCACAGAATTTTGCAAAGGCTTGCTCTGCGGCAGAGTTTGCAATGGTGCTTAGAAACAGCGACTATGCAAGCGGTCTTACCGCTCAGGGCGTTGTGGATTATATGGAACAAAACAATGTTGACAACAGCGAGCTTTTTGAACTCATATACAAATATATGCAAAACGGCACAGGCAGCGAGGCAAGCTACTGGTAAAAAACTAAATCAAGGGGGTGCTGCATGGTCAGCATCCCTTTGGACCGTAAAATTTACCTCTTACATAGAAATCTGCACCTGTCAGCCAAAAGGGGTTTACATGAAAAGAAAAATAGATTATAATAAGGCTGTCAGATAAAACTGGGGGTGAAAGCGTGAAGGTCAGGATAGAGATAGACGAGAATATGTCTGAAGACGAGATAGTCATAAGGTGCGCCCAGCCCGATGAACGTGTGCTTAAAATGAAAAGGGCGGCGGAGTCGGCAGAGGGCGATCCTGAGATAGCTTTTTTCAAAGACACAGTTCAGTTCTATCCTCCCCTTGATTCCATACTGTTTTTTGAAACAGGGGAACATAATCTTAACGCTCATACCTCTGACGACGTTTTTCAGGTGAAAATGAAACTTTTTGAGCTTGAAGAGATACTTCCACGAAAGTTCGTGCGGGTGTCAAAATCAGCAATCGTGAATGTAAAGCATATCTATTCCGTTGAGCGAAACATAACCTCTGCAAGCCTTATAAGCTTTGCAGGCACTCACAAACAGCTTTACGTCTCACGAAGCTATTACAAGCTTTTGAAGCTCAGACTTGGAGAAAGGAGATTTCTATGAAAAACAAAAATCTTATATGGGGCTTGTTCTTTATCCTTGCAGGCGTTGCGCTTATCCTTGACCGCACAGGTCTGCTGGGAAGTGTAAGCGTGTGGAGCGTTGTGATCTCACTGCTCCTCGTTCCTGTTATCGTAACGAGCGTCAGACACCTTAACTTCTGGGGAATATTCTTCCCTATGGCTATCATGGCGATACTCTTTGACGAAACTCTCGGTATCGAGAAGTTCACCCCATGGCCTGTTCTGGGTGTGGCACTGCTTCTCAGCGTGGGATTTTCATTTATTTTCCCTTACCGCTACAGGTTTACCCAAAGCAAGTGGACCACCCACACTACCGATAATCCTGCATGGGATAAATCCTCAGACAACGGGGAATATGTGCGTATCGACGCAAAATTTTCAGGCTGCACAAAGTATATAACCTCAAAGGTGTTGAAAAGAGTTGACATAAGCTGCCGTTACAGCGGTATGGAGGTGTACTTTGATTCTGCCGATATGGCAGGAAACGAAGTCGAGCTGAATGTTGATGTGCTTTGCGGCGGAGTGGAGCTTTATATCCCGAAGAACTGGGGCATAAAGGTTGAAGCCGACTGTGTTCTTGGCGGAATAGACCAGCCTAACGGAGCTTATGATGAAAAAGAAAAGATCCTTATCATAAAGGGCAGAGCAAAGATCGCAGGAATAGATATAACATATGTTTAGTCTTATGTGAAAGAACAAAAGTAAAAGCTGCGGAGTTTTCCATCCGCAGCTTTTTGTATGTCTGATTATTCTTGAAGTATCATCTTGTCTGAAAGCTCGTCCTCGGCGGTGTCGGAATAAAGCTTCATAAGCTTTTCCACCGTCATGTTTGCTCTCTGCTCGCCCTCGATAGTAAGAAGCAGTTTGCCTTGGCTCATTACGATAGTCTTGTTGCCGTATTCAATGGCATTTGAAATGTTGTGTGTTATCATAAGAGTAGTCAGTGCGTTTTCTTTTACTATCTTTTCGGTTATCCTCATGACCTTTTCTGCGGTCTTAGGGTCAAGTGCCGCAGTGTGTTCGTCAAGAAGCAGAAGCTTTGGTGTAACGATAGTCGCCATAAGCAATGTGAGCGCCTGTCGCTGTCCGCCTGAGAGCAAGCCCACAGGCATTTTCATTCTGTCCTCAAGACCTAGGTCAAGTTCTTTGAGCCTTTCTCTGAATACTGAAACGTCCTTTTTCCTGATACCGATAGTCAGCGAACGACGCTTTCCACGGCTGTAGGCAAGGCCGAGGTTTTCCTCTATGGTCATGTTAGGTGCAGTTCCTCTCAGCGGGTCCTGGAAAAGCCTGCCTATAGTTCTTGCACGCTGATGTTCCTTTAGGTGAGTGATGTTCTTTCCGTCAAGGAATATCTTGCCGGTGTCCGCTTCGTAGCTGCCACTGATAACGTTCATAAGTGTGGATTTTCCTGCACCGTTTGAACCCATTACAGTAACGAAATCTCCGTCAGCCACATCAAGGTCTATGTGCTGGAGCGCCTTACGCTCGTTGGCAGTGTTCTTGTTGAAGGTTATGTTTATATTTTCAAGCTTAAGCATTTTAAACCTCCTATTTGTCACTGCATACACGCTTGTATGCCTTTGTGATATACTTCTTGATAGCAGGCAGAGAGATAGCAAGGGCAACTATGCAGGCTGAGAAAAGCTTTGTGTAGTTGCTGTCCATACCGAGATTCATTGCAAAAGCAAGAACAAATCTGTATGCTATCGCACCGAATATCGCCGCAAGTATTCCGCAGAGGATCGAGTGCTTGCTGAAGAATATCTCACCGATAATGATAGAAGCAAGGCCTACCACCAGCATACCTGTACCGCTGTTTGAGTCGCCTGCCGAGGAATACTGAGCGTACATTGCGCCTGAAAGGGATACCAAAGCGTTTGCAATGGCAAAGCCCATTATCTTCATTCTGTCTGAGTTTATTGAAGAAGCCCTTACCATGTATTCATTGTCGCCTGTGGCTCTAAGTGACATTCCTGCCTGAGTTTTAAGAAACCAGAAAAGTAGTGCCGCCGCAATAATAAGCACGATACCTGCCGCCGCAAGCTTGTAATAGTCGCCGAAATATTTCTGAGCCATTGTAAATATAGTATCTTTCTTATAGAGTGAAATATTAGGCCTGTCCATGATTTTCAGGTTTATGGAGTAAAGAGCCGTCATTGTGATTATTCCCGCAAGTATAGGCTGAACGTTGAGTTTTGTGATAAGTATTCCCGTCACGCTTCCTGCGATAGCTCCTGCAACTATTGACAGCAGTATTCCCTTGATAGGGTCGCCATTGAAAGCCTGCATAACTGATACTGCAACGCCAAGGGTGAAAGTTCCGTCTACTGACAGGTCAGGGATATCAAGTATCCTGAATGAGATGAATATTCCAAGCGCAAGGATAGAAAAAACAAGACCCTTTTCAAATGTTCCTGTAACAACGCTTTCCGTGAGCTGAGTGTTTATTATCACAAGAAGTAAGATCAAAAGCACAGCTTTCGGTATAAGCGAGATAACTGTTTTCTTATTCAGTTTCATATAATTTTCCTTTCAATAAAAAATAGCAGGGAGCGAAAGTCCCGCTCCCTACTATTATACTATGTTTGATTTGATTTTGCAATAGTTTAATCGAAGTAAACTGTCTTTTCTCCGTTTGCAATATCGTCAGGAATAGTGATACCGATCGTGTCAGCAGTTGTCTTGTTGATATAAGTGCTGAGGTCCTCGTTGAATACCTTTATTGGTATCTCGGAAGCCTTCTTTTCGCCGCTGAGTATCTGAGCTGCCATGTTTGCAGTTTCCTTTCCAAGGTCGGAATACTCGATACCAACAGTGCCAAGACCGCCGTCCATCACCATTGAGTCAGCGCCAACGAACATTGGAACCTTCGCCTTGTTCATAACTTCTGTTACAGTGCCCATAGCGCCTGCGATAGTGTTGTCGTTAGGTGAGAATACAGCGTCGCACTTTGCGGCAAGGTTCTGAGCAGCTTCCTGCACCTCAGATGTGTTTGAAGCAGCGCCTTCGATAACAGTGATGCCCTTTTCCTCACAGTAAGCCTTTACTTCTTTAAGGGTAGAAACTGAGTTGTCCTCGCCTGTGTTGTAAAGATAACCGAGAGTTTTTATTTCAGGCTTCATTTCAAGCGCAAAGTCAAGTATCTTTGTGATAGCGAGCTTGTCAGATGTGCCTGTGATGTTTGCCCCTGTGCTTTCAAGCGAGTCGCAAAGACCTGCACCGATAGGGTCTGTTACTGCGGAGAATACTACCGGTATCTCCTCAGAATATGGAGCTGCGAGCTGTGCGCATGGTGTTGTGATAGCGATGATGATATCATCACCGTCAGCCTTGAACTGGTCGAGTATCTGCTGAACAGTTGTTGACTCGTTGTTAGCCTGCTGAGCGTCGATAGTGCAGTTTTTGCCGTCAACATAGCCAAGCTCTGCAAGTCTGTCGATAACAGCATCTCTGATAGTGTTGAGAGATGTATGCTCCATTATCTGAACAATGCCTATCTTATAGTGCTTTTCTGATGAGCCGCCTGCCTTTGAATCGTTTGAGGAGTCCTCCTTAACGCCGCATGACGCAAGAGCAGCCACAGCCATTACCGCTGCAGCGGCAAGTGCCAGAACTTTTCTTAACTTCATATATGTACCATTCCTTTCGTATTTACGGGGATTTTACCCTACTACTCTATTAAAGCACAGCCGTAAAAGTTTGTCAAGTAAAAGTTAAAAGGATTGTAGAAATAGTAAAAGCCACAGAGAAAATTCCCATGGATTTTGTATGTTTTGCAGTCGGTTGACAGAAATGTGAAAAAAGGCTATAATGATATTTGTAATATTGCAGAGCGGGAGGTTTCATATTGGGACTGAAAAGGGTTTCCGTGATAGGGCTTTGTCTTGCGGCGGTGGCAGCGGTTGTAATGCTTGCTGCGGTGATAATAAGACCGCCGAAAATATATATAAGCGAGATATGCCCCTCAAACAGTGAAACATCTGAGAAAACAGCTATGCAGGACAAAAACGGAGAACCAAGCGATTGGATAGAGATATATAATCCTACAAATAAAGATATTTCACTTACGGGATTTTCACTTTCAAAAAATGGCGGTGTAGATCAGCCTCTGGGCGGATATGTCATTAAAGCCCATGACTATATAATAGTATACTGCTCATCAGCAGGCTTTGAAAATGCTGATTTTCCTCACGCTGATTTCAGCATAGGCAAGGTCAGCGAAGCGGAGATAATACTGAAATATGACTCGCTTCAGTGCGAGAGCATAAAATTGCCTAAGCTTAACAAGGGCGTGAGCTATTCTAAAAATGCCAAGGGTGAAATGTACGTTTCAGAGCCTACACCTCTTGCGGCGAATGCAGAGAAAACTATCGGAGATACACCTGTGTTTTCTCAGGCGGCAGGTAGCTATGAAAAGGCTTTTGACCTTGAGATAACCGCAGGAGAGAGTCAGACGGTGTATTATACCACCGACGGCACCGACCCTGCCACGTCGGACACAAGAAAGGTCTATGAAAATGCCCTGAGAATTGACGACAGGTCAGATGATGAAAATGTCCTTTCGGCTTATGACCCTATGAAAATACAGCTTGATTATCGTGACAGCATAGAACTGCCTGACAAAAGCGCAGTTGATAAAGGCACTGTCATTAGAGCCTGCGCAGAGGGTACAAGCGGAAAGTGCGGAAAAACTGTTACTGCCACCTATTTTGTGGACGTTTCAAGTGCAGATCATAACGATTTGCCTATAGTATCCATTACCACCGATCCTGATGGGCTTTTCAACGAAAAAACGGGCATTTACTGTCTTGGGGACGTATACAAAGAATATGACGAAGAAAACCCCGACCACCCTTGGAACGGCTCTATCCCTGCAAACTATAATCAGCGTGGCAGAGAGTGGGAAAAAGAATGTTATGTTGAGTATTTCGACAGTGAGGGCAACAGCCTTATTTCTCAGGATTGCGGCATAAGGATACAAGGCGGCTGGTCTAGGGCGGATTATCAAAAGTCGTTCAGGCTTTATGCTCGAAACGATTACGGCAAAAGCTCTTTTGATACAGTTTTCTGGGATAGCTTTACAGATGTAAACGGCGAGGCTATCACTTCATGCAAGACCTTTGTGCTTAGAAACGGCGGAAATGACGCCAATTATTCAAAGTTCAAGGACATGATGATACAAAATATGGTGTCAGGCAGAGATGTTGAAACTCAGCAGGGAACAGCCTGCGTGCTGTTTATAGACGGTGAATACTGGGGACTTTATACCTTGCAGTCGGATTACAGCGACAGATATTTTGCGGATAGATATAATGTTGCAAAAAGCAACGTTGTCATGTATAAAAATGATGAGCTGAGCGAGGGTGAGGCTGAGGACGAAAAGCTTTTCAATGATATGTATAAGTTTATCACAGAAAACGATATGTCAATTGAGGAGAATTATCGCAAAGCCTGCGCAATGATAGATATGGATAACCTTGTGGAGTATGCCGCCACAGAAATGTATATCTTCAATGACGATTGGCCGCAGAACAACTATGCTTGCTGGCGCACAAGAACCATAGAGCAGGGCAATAGCTATGCAGATGGCAGATGGCGCTTTGTGCTTTTCGATACGGAATCGTCATGCTCGCATTATAACGAGAAGGATCTGGAAACAAATATGTTCTCGTATCTTAGAAGCCAAAGCTATACAAAGTTTGGCGGAATACTTTGCAGCCTTATAGATAACGAAGAATTCGATTTGAAGCTCACCTCGGCAATGTGTCAGCTTGGAAGCGTGAACTTTACTGCGGAGCGGTTCGGGGAGTATCTCGAATATTATAAGAATATCTATTACGGCGAGCTTGATAATTATTTCGACCGTTTTCCAACATGGGCAAACCTTGCGAAAGCTACAGACCCTATGATAATACGTTGGCAGAATTTTATTGAGGGAAGATATGATAAAGTGCTAGGCTATCTTGAAAGAGAGTTTGACTATTATGAGCGCAGAACAGTGAAGATATCAGCGGATAACGAGCAGGGAAGCGTTTTGATAGGGGGCGTTGAAATAGAAAGTGATTATAGCGGCACATATTTTGACGGCTGTGAGATAAAATTAAACGCACAAGCAAAATCAGGCTGGCATTTTGACCATTGGGAGGGCGTAAAGGGCGATAATACCCAATCGGAGATAAAGGCTAAGGTGAACGGGGATATGAATATCAAAGCCGTTTTTGAAAAAGATATTGTTTAGCATAAAAAAGGTCTGTCACCAAAATCAAGTGACAGACCTTTTACTATATAACTTAACCTGCAAAATCAATATCTACAGAGCATATCTCAGCGTCAGTTCCTACCCTCATGAAAGTGCCGTATACACCAACACCAGAGGTGACAATGGAGTACATATTATCTTTCTTTATCATGCCACATGGGTTTTCCCAGAAAAGACCTATTGTCAGATTGCCTGGAAAAAGCTGCCCGTCATGTGTGTGACCTGAGAAATCTATGTCTGCACCTGCGTCAGCGGTCTTTTGAAGTTCGTCAGGCTCGTGGGAAAGCACGAATATCGGCTTGGCCTTGTCAAGGTCCTTCGTAAGCTCTGATATCTCTGCACGAGTGCCGTCCTCAGTACCGGGCTTGTCAGTGTCACGCCTGCCCACAAGATAAAATTCATCGTTTATCAAAACTGACTCATCATTGATAAGCTTTATGTCACACTCTTTTATAAAGTTTGTCATTTTTTCACTATTAAGCTGCTTGCCGCCCCAATCGAATGTGAAGCCCATTAGTATCTTTTCATCAATGTCATGATTGCCATAGACCGCATATACGCCATATTTGCTTTTTATGGACTTGAGCTGTGCCTTTATCCCTTCCGGATCGTCCATGCCGTCATAGCTGTTGTCAAAAATATCTCCTGCAATTATAACAATGTCAGCGTCCTGCTCATTTATTTTCTCAACCATATTTGTGATGTGGTCTACACCGATAGCGTAACCCATGTGCAGGTCAGCCACAAGCACAGCCTTTAAATGCTTGTCACTGCCACATGACTTGTTGACAGTTACGCTGTATTCATTCACCTTGATGTTTCGTGCATTGAAAATGCCGTAAAGACAGGTCGCCACAGCACAAGCCACAACCACCGAGCCTATGGAAATAACGCTTCCATGGGAAAAAAGCAGCGTGTTTTTGAGCTTCGTGTGCTTTGCGATAAGTCTTAGCAGGTCAAAAAGCACCACATACAAGAGCGAGTAGAGCATAATGCCTATCCAGTATGTAGAAATTCGCCTTATGACGATAGCAACGGCGGATTTTGGAAGCAGAAAAGCTATAACAGGCGAAAGCGCCATGAAAAGATAGACCACTGCAAAAGGCACTTTGAAACGCAGCCAGTTAAATCTGTGGTTGCAGTGCTTCATCCAGTAGAAAAATCGGAACATCATGTATGATGATACGCCCAGATAAAAGGGCAGAAGAAATAGAAATATCATTATTATGCCACCTTATAGATAAGTGAGGAATGAGGAATTAAGGTATCTCCTGCGGCGATGATTTTTTGTAGGGGCGACCTTTGGTCGCCTGTTTCGCCGCTTGTGGCTGATGCGTTTTTATTCCTCTTTGAATCTCTCCAAAAAGCTGTGTCTGCCCTCGTCATCTTTGTATGCAATGACCTGATTGAGCATAACGTTTTCCACGCTCTTGAAAATGTTGTATTCCACCTGCGGATTAACAAGCTTTAGCTTTGCGATAAGCTGTTTTATCTCCATACGCTTTGATACTGTCCTGCTGTCAGGTGCGCAGGTGGTGCAGGTGTCGGTGAACTTGCAGGCACACTGTATGAACCGCAGCCCATTATAGTCACGCCAGCGCTTGATATCGTCCTCTCTTACCATATAGAGCGGTCTTATGAGCTGCATACCCTCAAAATTTGTGCTGTTGAGCTTTGGCATCATGGTCTGTATCTGTCCGCCGTAAAGCATCGACATAAGTATAGTTTCGATAACATCATCATAGTGATGTCCAAGTGCGATCTTGTTACAGCCAAGCTCCTGCGCTTTGCTGTATAAATGACCTCTTCTCATTCGTGCGCACAGATAGCATGGATTTTTCTCCACATTGTATACAGAGTCGAAAATATCAGACTCGAACACTGTTATGGGTATTCCAAGCCGCTTTGCGTTGCGCTCGATTATCTCACGGTTTGCAGGGCTGTAGCCCGGATCCATAACAAGATATTTTACCTCGAAAGGGAACTTGCTGTGGCGGTGAAGCATTTGTATGAGCTTTGCCATGAGCATTGAATCCTTGCCGCCCGATATGCACACCGCTATCCTGTCATTAGGCTTTATAAGCTCATATTCGTTCACAGATTGTGTGAATCTGTTCCATATCTCCTTGCGGAATTTCTTTTGTATGCTCCGCTCAGCGTCCTGTGAGATATCCTCTACGACCTCTTTGGAAAGCTTTTCTCTCAGCCAGCCATAGTAGCCACCCTCTAGGTTTTCGGCGTCATAGCCAAGCTCTCGAAGCTTTTCGGCCTCAGTGTCGCTTATAAGTCCGCTTTTACAGCAGATAAGAAGCTTTTTGTCCTTTGGCAGGTCGCTTTTATCAAGCTTTTCGGCAGGGATGTTCACTGCTCCGTCAATGTGACCATACTCAAAAGAAAGCTCGTCCCTTATATCTATTATCAGCGTGTTGCCGCTTGCATCTATCATTTGTCAGTTGACCTCCGCAAAATTAATCACTATTCTTTATGATAGCATAAAAATCAACTTTTTTCAAGCTTTATGCACAAATACGCAAAAATAAAAGGCAAAGCCTGATACTTTGCCCTTTGTTTTATGTCTTGTGTCTGTTTCTTATATAGAATATTATGGATATTGCCGCTACGATAAATTCCGTGACAGGATAAGCAAGCCATACGCCGGTTAATCCTGCTGCCTTGGACATAATGAAAGCCATTGGCACGATAAGAGCAAAGCCCCTTAATATGGTGATGGTCTGGGCTGGTATGATTTTTTCAGAAGCCGCAAAAAATGCAGATATTATTATATTGAAGCCTGAGAAAAACAATCCGGTGAAGTATATTTTCATACCGTCCTCTGCCATGTGCTGAAGAGAGTCGATATGCTCGCTGTTGAATATAGCGGCGATAGGCGTTGTGAAAAATGCAATAGCAAGGTAAACCATAAGCGCTATTACAAGCTGTGATATAATAGAATATCTCAGCACTGCTCTAAGACGGTCTTTGTCGCCAATGCCGTGAGCAGCACTGATAAGCGGCTGACCGCCTTGTGCGATACCGGTGAATATGGATACCGCCACAATGGAAGTATTCGCTATCACTGCATAAGCTGCAACGCCTGTGTTGCCTGCAAGACCAAGTATTATTATATTGAACGCAAGCACTACGATGCCTGATGAAAGCTCAGTTATAAGCGACTGCACGCCTATGGATAATATGCCGCCAAAAATTCTCCCTTCGTGCCTTGCCCTGACGATATGGAAGTTGTTCTTTTTGCGAAATTTGTATATGCTCAGTATGCAAAGGCTTATGACAGGCGAAAGCCCTGTTGCAAGGATAGCTCCGAAAATGCCCATATTCAGCGGAAAAATGAACACATAGTCAAGTATTATGTTTGAAAAGCTTCCCGTAAGCATTGCTGCCATTGAAATCTTTGGGTTTCCGTCATTTCTTATAAAGCAGTTGAAAGTGTTATTTAGCACAAAGAACGGTCCGAACATCATAAGCACTTTTAGGTAGGTATTAGTCATGCCCACAACGCTGCCCTTTGCACCAAGAAGCTTTGCAAGTGGCATTGAGAAAAACGCTCCGCCCAAAAAGTATATCGCTCCAAGCACCAGAGCCATAAGCAGTGCACAGGTGAAAACTCTGCTTCCTGCTTCGTCACGTCCCTGACTTTTGTATATTGCAAACTTTGTCGCTCCGCCCATGCCGATCATAAGTCCGGTGCCGTGGATAAGGCTGTATATTGGAATGGCGATATTCAGTGCAGTAACACCGTCTGCACCCATGCCCTTTGCGACAAAGAACGTGTCCGCAAGGATATAGCACGATACGCCTATCATTCCTAAAACGTTCAGAGAAGCATATCTGGCAAAGTCCCTAAGATGTGAATTTCTATTCATTTTTATCCTCCGTTTATCCCACAAAAAAACGCCGAACACCGCTGTCTTTTAAAGCCTAACGACAGCAGGTCCGACGCAAAACTTCTACCCGGCGGCAGAAGTAAGCATTAAACATATAAGATTATAACAGAGTATATCGGCATTGTCAAGAGGTAAATGCCTTCGCTTTATGTTAAATAAATGTTAAAAAACGCTCTCTGCGGTTGACAAGTTTTTAACAAAGCTTTATAATGAAATTGACAGAAAGCATATATAATATTATATGACAGCCTTAAAATTTTATATACCGATAACAAAGAAGGGGAAACTATGAATTTAACTCATCTCAGATATATGGTAGAGGTCGAAAGACTTGGGTCTATCACAAAAGCAGCTTCAGCACTTTATATGGGTCAGCCTAACCTTTCAAAAGCCATAAAGGAAATGGAAAGAGAAGTTGGCATACCGATTTTTAAAAGAAGTGCAAAGGGTGTTGTTGCCACAGAAAAGGGTAAACAGTTCCTGCAGTATGCAAAGGCTATACTTGTGCAAATGGATAAAATGGAGAGCCTTTATAAGGATAATGGTGAAAACGCTGTGAACTTCTCTCTGCTTTTGCCAAGGGCAAGCTATATAACACACGCTTTCACTTGCTTTGTGAACAAGTTAGGCACGAATGTGGAGCTTGACGCAAAAATAAGGGAAACAAACTCCATGGAAGCCATAAACGCAGTGGTGGAATGCGAATATAACATGGGTATAATCCGTTGCCCTGTGGCATATGAGAGCTTTTTCATGTCTATGATAGAAGAGAAAAATCTGAAATATCATAACGTGTGGGAGTTCGATTATGTACTTATCACAAGCGAAAACAGCCAGCTTGCTAAAGAAAAAGAGATAAACGAAACTGTCCTTGATAAATACATAGAGGTATTGCACGGCGATAATATCGTGCCGAATATCTCAGCGACTTATCAGAAGAAAAACGCTGAGCTTAATAATCACAGCAGGCATATTTACGTCTATGAGAGAGGAAGTCAGTTCGATATCCTCTCGGCTTGTCCGGACTCATTCATGTGGGTAAGTCCTCTGCCAAAGGAGATATTGAAGCGTTATGGCCTTGTGCAGAGAGTTTGTCATAGTTTCAAAAAGACCAATAAGGACGTTCTTATCTATCAGAGTAATTACCGCCTTAGCCATGCGGATCAGATGTTCCTTGATGAGCTTGAAAGGGTAAGAAAAGAGATATCAGAATAATTTTTAGCATAAAAATGCGGGCGAACATGAAAGGTGTTCGTCCGCTTTTTGATTAAGGCAATACCGCACAAGATCTAAGCCCTGAGCATATTATAGGTCAACGTGACTACAGAATATGCCACCGTCCTTTGTGATGTCGATATAGGCATAGCTTGCAGGCTTGCCATCTCTCGGCTGACCTGCACTGCCGGGGTTTAAAATGTGGATACCCTCCTCATAGGCGTAGTAGCGGCAGTGTGTGTGTCCGAAAAGTGCTATCTGTGCGCCTATTTCCTTGGCTTTGTAAAAAAGTCTGTCGGTAGAGTATTTCACACCCCACTTGTGGCCATGGGTGAAAAATATCTTTATACCGTCATCGGTCATGTATATGTCGTTTTCGGAAGTGAGCGAGGCAAAGTCGCAGTTTCCTGATACGTTTACTATCTTTTTGTCAAGATACTGCACTCTCAGGCTGTCAAGGTCACGTTCGCCGTCACCAAGAAAAATAAACAGGTCAGCGTCGCCGTTTCTCTTGAATATTTTGTGCATTGCAGAATAATTTCCATGAGTATCCGAAAAAACGATTATTCTCATAGTTACACCCCTTTACCAGTTATAACAAGCAATATTATAACATAAATATTTATAAATACTATAGAAAAAAGGAGAATTTTTTATGAGCGCAAAAAACAGCTTCAATTCCATGGATCCAAAAGCCATGCAGGCGCTTCTTGCAGTGGCTTCCAAAAAGCTAGGCACCACCCCTGATGTGCTGAAAGGTCAGCTTGAAAGCGGAGTTTATGACAGGGCGCTTCAGGGTATGCCACAAAACGAGGCAATGATGCTTCAAAAAGCATTGTCTGACCCGAAAACTGCCGAGAAAATATTGTCCTCACCGCAGGCAAGGGCGATATTCAAAAAGCTCCAGGGAAAATAGTATTTTGCAGGGCAAAAGCTTGAACAGGCGGTGAAATAATTGGACGATCTGATGAACAAAATACAGAATGTGCTTAATGACGAGGAAAGCATGAAGCAGATAAAGGAGCTTGCGGATATGCTCACGGCGGATAACGGCGGACAGGGAGAGCAGGGCGGTAAAAGTGAAGCACCAACCCAAAGTCCACAGAACATGGACTTTTCTCAGCTTCTTCAAAGCCTGGGGGGCATTTCTCCGCCTGCGGAAAGCAAGCCTGCGCAAGCGACACAGGCAGGGGGTCTTGATATCGCAAAGCTTATGAAGATACAAAGCATTATGCAGTCGGCTTCAAAGCCCGATAAAAATATCCAGCTTCTTCTTGCTCTGCGACCGCTTTTGAAAGAAGAAAATCAGGCGAAAATAGACAGGCTCATAAAAATATTCAAGCTTTTTGCAGTGTATCCTGCACTGAAAGAAAGCGGACTTCTGGGAGGTGATCTGCTTGGCTTATTCTGATGACAATAATTTCACCACCATGCAGGAGGAAGCCATTCGCCGTGTGAGAGAAATGCAAAGGCGTTCACGAAGCATTGTGGGCGCAAATTCTGACAGCGAGTCTGCACAGCCTAAAGCAAAGGAAACCCCTCGCACTCAGAATGCTCATAGCACACAAAAAGCCCCTCAGAGCAGTTCGCTTTTGAGCGGTTTGCTTGGGGGGAATTTAGGCGATATAAAGATAGACGAGGAAAAAGCCCTTATCGGTCTGCTTATTTACATATTATACAAGCAGGGCGCAGACATAAAGCTTCTTCTGGCGCTTGGTTACCTTCTTCTCTAAAGCGTCCATTCAAGAAGTGCAAGCATAGAAATATCGGAGAAAATATCGGAAAGATAGCTGTCGTCATATATCCTGTCCATGTTGTCACCTGAGTATTCTATCTCCTTGCAAAGCTCCTTGACGGTTTCAAAGCGTGCGAGAGCGTCCTGCTCACGACTGAGGTTTATGACCTCTGCGGCAAAAACGAACACTATCATAGCCTTTATTTTTGACAGCAGGTCGAAATCTCTCACAGCTTTAAGAAAATATCTGTATACAAAATACACCGCAAGCTTTTCGTACTCACCGCTCGTCTGAGCCTTTAAGGGTGCGGAAAGCTTTTTCACAAAGCGGCTTGCGTCCTTTATCTGCTGTGGGAGAATGTCGCCTATAAAGTTAAGACGTTCAAGATACAAAAGCATATTTTCGGCATTTTCCAAAGGCTTTTCAGGCAAAGCCTTTTTTAAGCTCTCCACACGCTCTGCAATTATCTCAGGGTGGGAAAGCTTCTGGGCAATGGCTTTTATCTCCTCTGTATCCTCTTCGTCAAGAGCATATTGTATCTCCGCTGACGCTGAAAGGACGTTCACAAGCCTGTCATGGAGAGAATATTCCCTGTTTTGAAGCAGGTCAATGAAAGCCGTTCGTGCAAAAAGCATGGTTTCAAGAAGCTGGGGATCAAACTCAAGGTCGTCAGGTTCTTCGTCTATCTCTTTGGTAAAAAATCTTACAGGCTCATCGTCAGAAAGATACATTCTCACAGCTTCCTCGCAGGCAAGCCCCACGCCTGCCTCCTTGTAATCTCCGAACCACTCATAAAACCTCGGGTGTTCACGGCATATGTCTGAGATGTTTTCCTCACCGTAAGCAAGCTGAACAGAGCAAAGTCCTTTTTCATTGAGCATAGGGCATTTGCCGTCACAGTGGACAAGATATTTCACGCCCTCGTCTTCCGTAACTGAGTTCACAAACTTCCTGCCTATGTCATTGTCAAGCTTTTTGTAAAAGCCGTAGGTGTCCTCGTCTATCTCGATATCCCAATCGGTCATACAGCAGTTGTCAGAACATTGCGTGCCTGTGCAGACGAATTTTTCAAATATCTCAGGGTAAAAAAGCTTCATATAAATATCTCCTTATGAGGTGTTGACCTTATTATAATACTAATGCTTTTATCTGTCAACTTTCAGAATAAAAAAAGGCAGACACTTTGTCCGCCTTTTGTCACTCTTGTGTGAAAACTATCCATTTTATGTTTTTGGGGCTTATCTCGTCAAGATACTCTGACGGCACTGTGACAGTTATCTGGCGCTTTGAAGTTGCCCCTGATTTGTCCTTGGGTATCTCTTTAGCCACATATATGAAAAGGGAATCCTTGTCTTTGACCGCCCTTACTACTTCATAGTCGATATGCTCATATCCAGAAAGCTCTCCTTTTAGAAAAATAACATGGTTGTTGAAGCCGCCTTCGTTTTCAAAAGCTTCCATATCATTTTTCATTTCCTGAATTTGCAGTTCACCATTGTATTTCAAATAATATTCACTGAAATCATCATAATTTGAAAACATTTTTTGATAGGGGAATGTCATGTTGGCTTCACTGCTGCACTTGTATATCTTTTGCTCAAAAGGAACGTCTGTAAGCTCACTTGTTACATTCTCTGTCTGATAAAGCTTGTTGCTTCCTGCGTAATATACCGTCAAGCCGTTTTCACAAACGCTGTAAAGGCTGTCGGCAGAAAGTTTTTTTGAGAAAAGCTTCATGCTGCCCTCAGAAAAGTCCTCAGATTCTATGTTAATAACTCCGCTGTCCCCCTCCAAAGAGCTTTCAGCATGTATCACCTGCGTGCTTGTGCATACCGTTATCTCAGCCTCAGTGCCGCTTTTTACGCACTCACAGAACTCAGCCCAGCGCATATCACTTTCTTCTGAAGAGTCCATGAAAAGCATACCATGCTCTCTAGCCGTGTCAGCGGTTATCTCACTGCCGTTCCATGCCGAGAAAAATATCTTTGCAGGGCTGTCAACGACTTCCTCTTGTTCGATAAACGAGGAGTTTTTAGTATTGACCACGCTCTCTTCAGATCGACCGCAGGCTGAAAAAAGGGTCAGGAACATTGCAGCAGACAATGCACCGCAGATAATTTTTTTATGCAACTTCCTGCCCCCTTGCTTTTATACTATAAGGGCAACGCCTCCCAAGGCACGCCCTTAAAACTCATTATATCACATTTTGTTGATTCTGTTAATATGTATTTTAATCAAATTAGCAAACGCCTATTTGGCTATAATGTCAAAATATCGGTGTAAATATGGCAAATATCCCAAGAAGAGGGCTTGAAGAGTGAAATGTGACAATATTGTAATTAAACTGTCATTGACATTGATGATAAAAAATATTATAATATGTTTATGTACCTGTGCTTTGTTTGCAGGTGTGCAGGTGTGTTCCTGCAAAAGGAGGCGAAATGTGACGGCTTGTGCCGTGCAATATATGGATAATAACAAGAATAACGTTTCCCGCAAGGCTTCGGGAAATACGGCGAGCGTTGTCGCAATAATAGTTGTGGGCATATTTGTGCTGTGCGTGATACTTCTGCTTGCCAAGGGGCTTTTTGCAAGCAATAGTTCAGAAGTGCCAAAGGGTATAAATACTGCCACCATAAATACAAATGAGTCTGTGGCTGAGCCAGTGAACAGCACCGCCCCTGCGGATACGTCCGTTACTGATAACAGCAGTGTGGACGAAAGCGGTGCGGTAACAGATGTGTCCAGCGATGAGTCTAGCCAGACAGATGTGCTTGAAGTAATGTATGTCACAGAGTATGCTTATCTTCATGTGGCACCTGATAATGACGCTGAGAATATCGTTTGTATGTCACCTGGCGTTCAGGTAAACGTTCTTGAATATGAGGATAACGGATATGTGAAGATAAATTTCATGAACATAGACGGTCCACTCACAGGATATATTTATAAGGATTATCTTACAACAGACAGCTCTATAGCAGTACAGTGGTAAAAAATACGGCGCCGCACAAAAGAATGTGCGGCGTTTTTGGATATGGGGGCTTTGAAGTGCCGAAATATAATACTTTTATCGAGGATAAAAACGGAGAGCGCATAGACTTTATCCTTGACGTTGCCAAAAGAAGTCGCCTTAATATGGGTATGCGTGACGGCACTTTGACGGTGCGTGTGCCTTACGGCTGTTCAAAGCAGCAGCTTGAAAGCTTTATTAATAACAATCTGGGCTGGATAAAGGAGCAAAAAGACAAGGCGGCGGTGGGTCTGCCGAAAGATTTCTGCGATGGCGAAAGGCTCAGACTTTTGGGGAACGAGCTTACCCTGACCCTTGTTCAAGCTGATAAGTATTTTTCTCCCAAGATAGAGGACGGCAAGCTTCTCATTGCCGTGAACAAGACCAGCGACCAGACCTATGTAAAAGAGCAGACTACCAAGTTCATAAACGATCTCACAGTGGCGGAGATAACAAAAAGTATGCAGAAAATGTCTGCCTCCACAGGGCTTGTGCCTGAAAAGGTCACAATAAAACCGCTGACAGCAAGCTGGGGAAGATGTATCTCAAACAGGCATATTTCCATAAACTCAAAGCTTATCGTTTTCCGCAGGGAGTGCATTGATTACGTCTGCCTCCACGAGCTTTGCCACTTGGTCTTTATGGATCACAGCAAGGATTTCTGGGCTTTGGTGGGCAAGTTCTGTCCCGATTGGCGAGGCATAAGAGAAGAAATGAAAGGCTGACCATGCAGGCATACCCTACAAAATATATTCATGTGCTTTGTAGGTATTAACTATTGACAAATACAAGATATTGTGGTATCCTTTTATTGTGGCAACAATATGTATAACAAAGAAAAATGGAGGTAATGTAAAATGGTAAATGTGAACGTAACAGGCGGGGAGATGTCCCAGGCAGAGATAAATTCATATATCGACAGGGCGCAGAAGCTTTACCCTGAAAAGACTATCCAGACTATCGACCTAAAAATAGACGGCGACTTTGTTGACGTTGATTATCACTTTGCAGACGTGCCTTTTCAGCGTATAAGAAGAATAACAGGCTATCTTGTTGGAACTCTCGACAGATTTAACGACGCAAAGAGAGCGGAGGTCCGTGACCGAGTAAAGCATGGTCTTGCAAGCCCCAGCGTATCAGAACAGTAAAAATGAAACACGGCATATGTCACCGAAAAAGTGGCATATGCCGTATTTTTTTATGGAAGTGTATTGGTGTAGCTTTTTAGACCTTGTTTCCGCAAACGCTGCAAAATTTGGCTCCGCACTTCAGCTCTGAGCCGCAGTGAGGACACTTTTCAGGTGCGGTCTGCTCGACAGGCTGTTCAGCCGTTTCTGTAGGTGGTTCTATAGGCTCAGTCTGTTGTGGTATCTCAGGCTCAACTACGCTCTGTGACATAACAGGCTCAGCATTGTCGGGCTTTCTGAACTGTGACATATCAGGCTGAGCAAAACTCTGTTCTTGCGGTGTAGTCATTGGGATAGGCGCAGGGGCATTGTCAGGCGTCTTTGCGGCAACAGGTATCTCAACGGCAAAATCTTCGCCCATAAGTCTGCCTGCAATAACAAGTCCACCGATAAAAAGCAGGAAAGCCGCAATAAATGGCAGAACATCATCAGCAAGTGAAAGGGCTACCCTGAACTTGTCATTGTCATAGCCCATTGTTATAGCGTTTGAAAAGTGACCTTTTACCGTAACATAGTATATCATTATGCCCTTTGTTATCATCACAACAAGCGGGAAAAGGATAAGAAAGCCTGCGAATGCACCATCAAGCTTTTTCTTGCCCTTTGCTCTTGCAGATGTGAAAAACGCCACAAGGCTGAATATGGCGAGTGCGCATGAAAGACCATAGGTGTTCACATAAGCGAAAATGTCGGGTGAACAAAAAGTCTATCTTGTTTGTGAAAACGTTGTTGTAAACGAGTTTTCCCACAGGGTCAGCCAGTGCGCCTGCTGCCGAGAGAATGAATGCGAAAAAACTCAGCAGACACAGGGACATTCCTGCATATGTAAGCTTCTTTGTGTAGATCTTTTTTGCCATTTTGATTAGTCCTTTCATTTGTGAAGTCTTTATCCGCTGTCCGAAAAAATAGGGGCGGATAGAATTTCCGTCCCTATTATAATACTATTTTATAAAAGCCTTGTCAATAGATTTTTTTCGCAGCTTTCGTCGCTATTTATCGTTTTTGCCGCTATCCTCGTCCTCACCGAGAATATTTTTCATCATCTCGTTTATGTGCCGAAGCTTTTCGTCATCATCATTGTCAGGTCGGTATATCCTCAGCGGCTCGTCCGTTGTATCAGTTGTGTCATTTATCACAGGGGTTGTGGCTTTCTCACTGCTCTCAGCCGTAAAGTTAGCTTTTGCAAGCACCTTTTTCATGACTTTTCCACGCTTATATTCAAACAGGAATATAAGCACCAGCAGGGCAACACCGAAACCTGTTATGATAAGAGATACTTTCCAATAGTCAGGTGAGAACTTCATTGTTATCTTGTTTTCACCCTGCTCCAAAGGGATAGTTATAAGGCTGTCAAGAGATTTTTCAGCCGTCACCTTTTTGCCGTTCACAGTGATAGTCCAGCCGTTTTCGTATGGTATGGTCGTGAACAGTACAGAGCCGTCATTTTCAGCATTAACAGTGCCTTCGAGATAAGTGTCCTTAAAGCTTGTGACCTCAAGCACATTTTTCTGCATATCAGAGCAGGTCTGTGCAAAGCTGTCATAATCAAAGGTGTAGAAAAGCTGGTCTTTCCAGTAAGCTTCGTTATCGTCATTTGCCACCGTTATGCGTATGCGAAGCTCCTGCCCCTCATAGAATTTGCCAAGATTCATAATGGAATAATTGTCGCCCACAAAGAACTGACCTGCATATTCCATAGGCTCAGAGCCGTCCATATAATCGTCCTCGTCCTGTATCCACACGTTGCAGGAACGCTCATATTTGGTTGGAAGATACATATAAAGATAAGAGTCCTTATCCATTTTCACAACATAGTCAATGTGACATTCTGCAATGGAAGTGTCTGTAGGGAAGTATTTCGTGTGTCCGTCAGTGAGCTGAGATGTAGAAACGTTCTCCATTTCGCTGTTTATAACAGGTATCTTTGTGAAATATTCCTTTGTTGTGCCTGCGAGGGCGTTGAATACCATGTTCTGATTTTCAAAAGGATTATCTTCAGAAAGTGACACGTCCTCAATGCTCGGTGACGATACCATGCCAAGACCAAGAGCGTTAGGGTTGTTGTAGAATTTATATGTTGCGTCGCCCTCGGTGTATTCTGTAGTGAGTTTGTATTCCTCAGGGACTTTAACTCTTGTGCCTACAAAAGAGGTGTTGCCCGTTTTGTCCATAAGATATTTTATGTCAAACAGAGCGTCGGTCATGAAAGTTGTGCCGTCATATTTTGTGTAGTGTCCGCCGTAGGCATAGCCAAGCTTGTGGAGCATCATAAGGGCAGGTGCGTTCATTGTTGAGCTTGAATGTGAAATGCCTTTGTAGCCTGTTCCGATAGGGTCGTTCACGGTTCTATGGAAAGTTGCCTCCATGCGGTAGAAAAGCGACGGGTCATATTCCTTCATCATTGACACAGCGTTTCTCGTTTGCGTCATGTAAGGTTCATAAGAGGTGTATTTGCTGTATGCAACGTCAGTGTCTATCTTGTCAATAGTGTCAGCGCTGTTTGCAAAAAGCTCAACCGCAAGAACGCCTACCATTACGATACAAACAGCCTTTGATTTTGGATATTTCTTGATAAGATAGATAAGTGCGAAATATGCCGCCAGCGCTATCATGGATACCCATTTGCCTTGTATAACGTTTGTGGTGTCGCCTGTTTCACTGGTCTTTGTTTCAAAAAGCTGGAAGTGAGAGTAGTTCTCACGCTCACACCAGAAGAGGAATACCATAAGTCCGAAGAAAATTCCGCCGATGTTCTTTGCAGTTATGCCCTCGAGGTTTTCAAACGCCCTGAATGCCATTACTATCATCAGGAATGAGAATATGAAAGAATATCTGTAAGGCAGCCAGTTCGGCACTTGGAAGCCGTGCATTGCCATATCAGCAGGCTTTATATACATTAGTATAACAAGCAGGAATGTGAGCAGACCTGTGGAGGTCTTTTCTTTCATCGTTATCCTGTCGTTCATAAAGAACAGCGGAACAAGTATCAATACAGCCGTTCCGCAGTATATCATAGGCATACCCTCAGGGTAAACAGTGTCATATGACATTGGGAAAAGCTTTGTTATGAACGTAAGGAAATCAAATTGCGTTGCAAGTGAGAAATCAGGGTCAGTGAACTCAAACTTGCCAAGCTTCAAAGAATTGTAAACGGTTATAAGAACGAACGCCGCACACATAAGCGCAACAAGCGTGCCGATACCGAAAGCCACACAGCGTGAGAAGAACTTTTTTGGCAATATCCTGCCCTCTCTTGAAAGGCAGTACCAGCAGAAGTAGAAAAACGTGAAAATTCCCACCATATAGCCGATGTAGAAATGTGCAATGAACATAAGCGCCAGCGGCACTATATAAGGCACAAGCTTGCCCTCATCAACGAGCCTGTGAACGCCCCAGCATATAAGCGGCAGATAGATAAGTCCGTCAAGCCACATAGGGTCCATAAGCTGTACCACCATGTATGACATAAGAGCATACATGGTAGGGAATATGATAAGTGAGATAGTTTTAGGCTTCTGCACTGATATCTTTTTTAAGAAGAACATGAATGTCACAGCCGCCGTGCCTATCTTTGCAAGCTGTAAAATAAGGATAGAGGTCGCCATCATCGTTCTCGGCAGCAGCACAAGTATCAGCATAAAAGGGCTTGCAAGATAATATGCAAACACACCGAACATTTCTCCGCTGAGGTTTCGTGACCAGTTGTAGATAAAACTGCCGTTGCCATGGAAAGCGTCACGGAACTGCTCGTAGTAGTAAACATACTGACCATTCAAATCAAGCACAAGCACCGAGCTGTCGCCTATGGGGTGTATCTTGAAAAAAGCATAGGCAGAAAACATTATTGCCACAGGCAGAAAAAACACCAAAAAGTACAGCCACTTATCATAGCACCATTTCTTTACAAATGAAAGGGGAGATGTCTTAGTCTTTTCCATTCTTTTTCTCCTCGTCGTCTTTTCTTATGATATCACGGATTATGTATCTAGGCCGCTGTTTTATCTCCTCGTATATCTTTGAGAGATAAAAGCCTATTATTCCAAGACTGAACATTATTATACTCGATGTGAGAAGCTGTAGGATTATGACAGTTGAAAATCCTACCGCCGACGCACCGATAAGCTTTTTGATAAGGGTGTGAAGTCCCAGTATGACAGAGAAAATAAACGTTATAACACCGCATACTGTCACTATCTGCAAAGGCGCAGAGGTAAAAGAGGTTATGCTGTTTATGGCGAATTTGAAAAGCCCCTTTACAGACCACTTTGATTCGCCTATCTCTCTATCAGCAACGTCAAAATATACACGCTCCGTCTTGTAGCCTACCCAGCTTGACATTGCTCTGAAAAACGTCAGTCTTTCAGGCATTGCATTCAGTGAATCTACCACAGCCCTGTCAAGAAGCTTGAAATCGGAAGCCGCTTCCATGTCGAGTCCGCTTGACTTGTTTATCATCTTGTAAAACCACAGAGAGAAAAATTTGTATACAGGGTTTTCCTTTCCACGGGAATTTTTTCTGCCCTCAACAATGTCAACGTCATTGTTTTTCCAGATGTTGTACATCTCGATTATGACCTCAGGCGGGAACTGCAAATCACAGTCCAGCAGAACGCAAGCGTCACCCTTTGCAGTTTCAAGTCCTGCGAAAATTGCGCTCTCCTTGCCGAAATTTCTTGAAAAATTCACGCCCACGATATGCTCGTCATTGCGTGCAAGGTTTGAGATTATATCCCATGTTCTGTCCTTTGAGCCGTCGTTTACAAAAACAAGCTCATAGTCTATACCGTTTTCGCTGAGAAGCTTTGAAACAACAGAAGCACATTTTGCAACGTTGCCTTCCTCATTATAGCTTGGTATTATTATTGATAGCATTTTTCGTTCTCCTATTCTTTGTTGCCTTTATACACAAAACAGAACGCCATTTGTGAACATGACGTTCTTGAAATATCCTTATTTGTTTTCTCTTTCACGGCGTTTTTCATAATCTGTCCTCAGCTTGTTGAAGTTGTAAAGCATGATGAGCAGGAAAATATACACAAGTATCTTTGCTATTGCCGCAATAACGCCTGCAAGGGTGGTGACGAACTCTATTGGTATTAGCCTGTTTAGCAGGTCGCCCCCAAAGTAAATAAACGTCATGAGAGCAAGCTTGTTGAAACTGCCCTGAAGCCTTACAATGTTTGAAATGTCCTCCACAAGCTCTCTGTGGCTGTCAAGCGCCACAAGGAACATTCTCATAAGGTTCAGTGACATATAGACAGTTGCCGCCGACAGCAAAATGCTTATAACGTTCGCCGCCATTGCCGCAGGGGAGAGAAGCTTCAATAGAAGCTGACATACCACTGCAAGAGCGCACATAGCGCAAGAAGTGTAAGCAGGCTTTTTAAGATGTGCGAAAGCGTCAGTGCGTTCTTCCGCCTCAGCCGTTCCCACCGCGAAAAATAAAAAGCCTACAAGCTTTATAACGTAATTAGAAGTCCAGCCTGCGTTTAGCATGAAAAGCATGAAAAACGAGCCGACCATAAAGAAATTCATTGTTTAAGACCCTTTCGTAGCTGATTATACCTATTTATTATATCTCATTTATATACCCTTGTCAACCGAAAACGCCTTGTTTTCACCTTTTGTACACAAAGCGTCAGCCCTGTATTCCGTAGGTGACACACCCTTTGTCTTGTGGAATATCCTTGAAAAATAAAGGCTGTCATTATACCCTACCGATCTTGCCACAGCCGACACAGGAAGCTCAGTTTCTTCCAGCAAACGGCAGGCGGCGTTCACACGGAAATCAGTTATATACTGTGCAGGAGAAAGCCCCTCGTATTCCATGAAAGCTCGATATAGCGTGGCACGGCTCACGCCAACGAAATCGGTGGCATTCTCGACCCCTATCCCAAGGGTGTAGTTGTGTGCAATGTAGTTTTTCGCCTTTGTTACATATCCCTTTGCGGTGCTCCCTGAACGGCTTTGACTTCCCGAGCGTTCCATAAGAATGCCCAGCGTGATGTAAAGCTGACCTGTCATTTTCACAAGGTCTGAGCTTCTGTTTCCACTAAGACGATAAATGCGTTCAAGACTGTCTTTAAGCTCGCTTCCAAAGTCTGCGGAGATAACGGATCGAGAGGGCGCGGGCGATCA
>ERZ772897.1052-NODE-1052-length-30776-cov-52.232447_pt1 | contig 30776 bp, 19 predicted proteins | sample MGYA00512125_ERZ772897 | MGnify/ENA primary metagenome ERZ772897 (study PRJEB29015, sample SAMEA2737660) | human gut metagenome | biome: human gut; feature: human-associated habitat; material: faeces | place: China | collected 2012 ... | reverse complement strand
GTAAGCGAAAACCTACCGCTGTAAAGCGGAAAGGCGTTGTTTGCCGAGCCTACAATTAGTAAGTGAAAAGAAAAGAGAAACTGTCGATAAGATATCACTAAAGTAATATGCAATAAAATTGCATATCTGAAATAAACATGCAATAGTGATCAAAAGTTTTTATATGTATAGCCGTTGGGAAAATCGGAGTTTCCCAACGGCTTTTTCATTTATGTAACAATACAAAATACAGTTAAAAATGTAAATTTTCTTTGTTCGTTTTTTTATAAGTATGATTGGCGATTTCACGAAGTATGATACTTATATTATATTAAAAACCAGACATTTTGTAATCATTTCCTTTAATTTCTGATACTTCAAAAATATATTTGCATCAAAATCAATAACAAAAAATCATTAATTATGAAAAGATTAAATTTATTCCATTTTGCTGTAATATATGTAACTGCAATATGTTCAATTACCTCAATTCCCAGATATCTGATATTGAAAGGGAACTCTCCACATAGTCTGGACCTTGTATTATACTCACTCTTCACTACCCTACTTTTTATTACAATCATATTTATGATTGAAACAGCTTACTGTAAATATATTGTACCTACAATATGTAATCTTATTGATGTAGTACAAGATCAAAGAAGTAGAAGGGTTATCAAAATAAAGGGAAATACGAAAAGGAATGGTAGACTATCCATAAAACTATTTCATAAAACCATTGATGATAATAAAGAAAAGACAGAAAATTCTATATTGTACTCTCATGAAGAAGAAGTAAGATTGGATAGAGAACGTATCAAAAAAGAAAAAGATGATACAATAAAAGAAGTCATGTCTTATTTTGAAGCTACTTTCAAAGATATACTGACAAGCAATGAAATGTGTGTCATGAAAGAAAATATTATGGCCTTAAACAATAAAACAGAAATAAAGACAGCTGTATCACGTCGTTTGAATGGAGTTACATCAAAAGATTTATACCATTTAGCTAGAAATATCGGGAAACGGTTAGGATGCTCAAACATGCAAATTGCACATTTCATCAAAAAAAGTTTTCAGCTTATGCTTGAAGATACAGAAATACTGACCATTTCCAGCAAACTCACCTGTAATGAAGGACGGTTTACAATAAAAATTATTCCTATCGGAACACCGCTCGTTGCACAATCTCTTCCCTTTTCAAGGGATTAATATAGAAAAAACATTACTATCCATTGGTTAACTTATAATCCACCAGTTAACCAATAATACACCATCTTTCTTTGCTGAAAATCAATTAAAAATGATGAAGATGAAATTAAATTTCGAGGAATTACCTCAAGCCATAGCTTTTCTATTGGAGAAGGTGGAAGAACTGACGATTTCTATTAATGAGATGAAGCAGTTATTAAAGAGACAGACAGCAGCAAAGGAAGAAATGATTGGTATTAACGAGGCTTGTGAGATACTCAGTCTGGCTAAGCCAACGGTTTATGCTCTTGTTCAGGCAAATAAAATTCCCTATTATCAACCTGGGAAAATGCTTAAATTCAAACGTACCGAACTTATGGAGTGGATGGAAAAAAGCAGGAAAAAACCGATTGACAAAGAGAGCCTATACAAAGAGATACAAAAAGGAGTAAAACATAAACCAAAATCAGGATGGGAGGAATTTTAGATATGGGAAAAATTGAAATGACAGATGAATACGTAAGAGTTGGTACCACACTCTATAAAATAGTTTTTCAACCTCTTATTAATGGCACATTTGCCAGCGTAGAGTCCCTTGGAGTATGGGGACTTTACGCTATGATCATGGAAAAGACTTCATAGCAAGTGTTCCTAAATACGATGGCTTCTGCACGGTACCAAGTCACGTAGATTATATGAGGAATATTGGCTCGTTCCTTAATCTGTATGAGCCGATTACTCATACCCCACAAAAAGGGGAGTTCCCACATATACAAGAACTTATTCTTCATATTTTCGGGGAACATTATGAGTTAGGTATGGATTACTTTCAGCTTCTTTATCTCAATCCAGTACAGAAACTACCAATTCTACTTTTGGTTTCGCAGGAAAGAAACACCGGTAAAAGTACCTTTCTGAATTTTCTGAAAGCAATCTTTCAGGATAACGTCACATTTAACACCAATGAAGATTTTCGTAGCCAGTTCAACGCTGATTGGGCCGGCAAATTACTCATTGGAGTTGACGAGGTATTGCTTAACCGTAGAGAGGATTCTGAACGATTAAAGAATCTAAGTACAGCAAGTGTATACAAGATTGAAGCAAAGGGTAAAGACCGGTGTGAAGTGCAATTTTTTGGTAAATTCATCATGTGTTCCAATAATGAAGACACCCCTGTTCTTATAGAACCGGGAGAAACACGTTATTGGGTACGAAAAATTAATCCTCATCAAAAATGACGATACGAGTTTTCTTCAAAAACTAATCACGGAAATTCCAGCATTTCTTTACTTTCTTCAACACCGTCAACTTACTACGGACAAAGAAAGTAGAATGTGGTTCAATCCGCAACTGATACATACGCCAGCTCTCGACAGGATTATCAATTGTAGCAGGAATCATACAGAAATAGATCTCGCTGAAATCTGCTTAAATATCATGGATACCATGAGCCAGGATAAATTGACTTTCTGTATTAATGACATTCAACAGTTATTAATGCTTAGTAATATCAAGGTTGAAACCTATCAGATTAGAAACATTTTAAAAAGGAACTGGAGACTTACACCTACAGACAATTCTCTTGCTTATTCAACCTTCATAAAGAACTACCCTCCAGGCCCACCGTATCGGGAAGAAAAGAAAACTGGCCGCTACTATACCATTACAAAAGAATTTCTTAGAAAATTCCGATGATTTGATGAAATGATGAATATTGTTATTAAACAAAAGGGAATGAATAATTTATAATTCATCATAATTCAGCATAAAGACTCAATGTTTCTTTATTTGAGGCATTGAGCCTTTTTTCTTCCCTATTATTTAAATAAATCCTTAAAATTTTTTCCTACGAACAGGACTTCTTTATTAATCGCATTTTTTAGTATTGCCTTTGTTATATTTTGTGCATCAATTTTAAATTGTTTTATTTCTGTATGATTTTCGTACTCAAATTTCACTTCTTTAATCTTAATATCTCCCCATTCTGTTTTTACGTAAGCATCCTCAAAAGGATAAATATAGCCATCATCTTGTTTGGATTTTTTCGGCAACTCATCTTCCAATTTTCGTATATCTACAATAATCTTACCTTCAGAATTCCTAATCTTATCCTCTTTAGTAGCTAAAGGGATATGGGTAGCATTAATCCATTTATCACAAACAGGAAAACTGAGCCAATCTAATCGTTGCTTATATGATTGAATATTTAAATCATATTTTTTAGCCCAATCTTCATCAATAAGAAAAAGTCTATGTCTAACAGAACAGTCAATAGTTAATGTGGTTTCAGCAACAATAGCCTCTCCATCTTCTGGTTCTCTTAATTCCATTAAATCAATTCCGTAATGCTCACCAAACTTCTTTGCCCCCTCTTGATAACCCTTCTTGGTAACCATAATGCCTTTTACTTCTTCCAAGTCATAAAGGACACCAAAAAAGTCTCTCACTTTACCAATAGATACTGTATGGTTATAATTCTTACATTCTATTGCAATCTTGAATATAGTATTATCATATTGATATTCCCAGTACACATCTATTTGATGCTTCTGGCCTGACTTTCCTATCAATTTCACATTATGCATAACCTCTATATTCTTTACATACAAATTCTTCAAAATCTCATTATAAATCTCTTGAGCAAATTTCTCATATTCAATATTATCATTCATAAAAATCAATTTTAAGATTGTCTATACTTCAAAAGTAAACAATTTATCTTAATCAAAATATCTTAGATGCATTGTTCTCGGCCATAATACCGTAAAAATTGAATTATACGCAATAAAAAATCATTCCACATCTAATTATTAATTAAAACTCAATTGCTCTTTTAGGCAAAAAGATTATATTTGTATTATTGTTAATTAAAGATGAGATATGCCCAACAAAAAAATAAACCGAATCAAAGTGATGCTCGCCGAGAAGGAAAAGACCAATAAATGGCTGGCAGAGCAAGTGGGGAAAGATCCTGCTACCATCTCCAAATGGTGTACCAATACGGCACAACCCAGTTTAGAAATGCTACTTCAAATAGCTAAAGTGCTTAATGTGGAAGTTAAGGACTTGCTCAGAGAGTCTGATGAATAAGATTTCTATATACTAAGTATTCTCAAATAAAAATAAATGCAGAATGTCTGCATTCTTTATTTACATCTTTGCTTATGATATTCACACATAGAGTAAGCTATTTTCAAAATTGATTTTATGAACAAACAACAACTTGCCAATAAGATATGGGCATCTGCCAACAAGATGCGCTCAAAGATAGAAGCCAACGAATACAAAGATTATATTCTTGGTTTGATTTTCTATAAATTTCTGTCAGACAATGAGGAGAACTATTTGAAAAGTATCGGATGGACTGATGAGGATATTGTGACACTTGTAGAAGATTATGAGAATCAGGAAGCGGTCATGATGATGGAGTATTGCAGAAACAACATTGGCTACTTCATTGAATACAAAAATCTGTTCGGTACTTGGCTGAAACCCAATTCTGAGTTTAGTGTAGCTGACTTGAGCGGAGCACTCAACAGCTTCGACCGCCTGATTAGTCCTCATTACAAACATGTCTACGAGAACATCTTCAAGACATTACAGGCCGGATTGAGTAAATTAGGCGAAAATACGGTCTCACAAACACGTGCACTGAAGAATTTGATCAAGCTGATAAAAGATATACCTACCGATGGAAGCCAGGACTATGACGTGCTGGGATATGTATATGAATACCTTATCAGTAACTTTGCAGCCAATGCCGGGAAAAAGGCCGGAGAGTTCTATACGCCTCACGAAGTGGCTATCCTGATGTCTGAAATTGTGGCTGAACATCATAAGGACAAAGACAAAATCGAAATCTACGACCCTACAAGCGGTTCCGGTTCCTTGTTGATTACCATCGGTAAATCGGTTGGGCGTCATATCGAAGACAAGAACAAGGTGAAATACTATGCGCAGGAGCTAAAGGAAAACACTTACAACCTGACCCGTATGAACCTGGTGATGCGTGGCATCAAACCAGATAATATCAATACCCGTTGTGCTGACTCTCTAGAAGAGGACTGGCCTTTGCAGACTGATGGCGGAGACATTGGCAAACCGCTTTACGTGGATGCCGTTGTCAGCAATCCTCCCTATTCGCAACAGTGGGATGCCAACGACCGTGAACTGGATCCGCGTTTCAAGGATTATGGTGTAGCTCCTAAAAGCAAAGCCGACTACGCCTTTCTGCTTCATGAGCTCCATCACCTTAAACCAGACGGCATCCTGACAATTGTACTTCCTCATGGAGTTCTCTTTCGTGGCGATACCGATGAAAACAGTGAAGGGGAAGGAAAAATCCGCCGCAACCTTATTGAGAAGAACAACATCGATGCCATTATCGGACTGCCGGCCAATATCTTCTTTGGTACAGGTATCCCTACCCTCATCATGGTGCTCAAACAGCATCGTGACAATGACGATGTGCTGATTATCGATGCCTCGAAGGGTTTTGTTAAGGAAGGAAAAAACAACAAGTTGCGCGAATGTGATATCAAACGTATTGCTGATACGGTACGCGACCGCAAAACGATTCCTGGATATTCTCGTACAGTGTCCCGTGATGAAATCCGTCAAAACGGCTACAATCTGAATATCCCTCGTTATGTAGATTCCAGCGATCCTGTAGAAAAATTTGATATTTATGCCACCATGTTTGGAGGCATCCCTCACAGCGAGATTGATATACTTCAAAAATATTGGGACACATTCCCTTCTTTGCGCGAAGAATTATTTGTAGCGGATGCAGACAAACCTTATTCTCAGTTGAAAACAGAAGATACTCAATTGGTTATAGAGCAGAATGCAGACGTAAAAGCCTTCCAAAAGAGATTTGCACGGGCTTTAGAAGGTTTTGCCGATAGTGTTCATCATCGGCTGATTGATCAGATAGCGACCGCAAATCCCCAAAAAGAGTTGGATGCTATTTCTGATGATATTTTTGCCCGTTTGCATGGGATACCTCTCATCGACAGATATGCAGCCTATCAAGCGTTGGCTGACAACTGGCAGAGCATTACCAACGATATTGAGACCATACAGCAGGAAGGCATTGAAGCGGTAAGAGTGGTAGAACCTGCTTATAAACTGGTAAAGAAAGGCGACGAAGAAATTGAAGTGCCGGATGGTTTGAAAGGCCGCATTATTCCTTTTGAATTGGTACAAGAGGAAAAATTTCAGGATGATTTGAAAGCAATTGCTGATTTGCAGATGCGGGTAGAAGAAATCTCCGGTGAACTGGATGAAATCCGTGAAAGCTTATCGGAAGAGGAGTCTGAGGCCTATTTGGATAGTGAAAAGGAAAATACCTTTGATAAGAAAGCCATTACTGCGGGAGCAAAAGCCAAAAAGGATGAGGTGGAAGCGGAAACTAAAGAGAAACTGAAGAAGATTGTCAAACTTTGGGAAGAACAAAAAAACAAGAACAAACAAATCAAGGAAGCCAAGCAGGCTCTTATTGACAAAACGGTAGAAGCGATAGAGAATCTTTCAGACGAAGAAATTTCTCTATTCCTGCATAAAAAATGGATTGATCCTATTGTTTATGGTATTAATGAAACACTTGCTAAGGTCTTATCTACTTTTGAAAATAAAATACGTTCATTAGGTAAGAAATATGCCATAAGTTATAAGCAGTTGAATGAGGATTTGGAAAAATCCCAAAAAGAATTGTCTGATCTTATTGGTGAACTGACTGGAGATGAGTTCGCCATTTTGGGACTTAATGAGTTCTTACATAAAAGTAGAAAGGAGTAATTATGAAAAATCCCCAGATTCAATTCTTCTCTTCTAGTGAGGGGTGGAATATATCATCATATAACGAGATAGGAGAAAACTTTAAGTATGGATTAAGTGTACCAGCAATACCTTTTGATGGAGAAAATAAATATTTACGAATTACAGATATTGATGATGATACTAGAATATTCGATAAGACAAATTTATCCTCCCCAGGGATAGATTTGTCTTTAGCTAATGAATATATTTTGACTGAAGGAGATATTACTTTCGCCAGAACTGGAGCCAGTGTTGGCAAAAGCTATTTATATGATGCTAAAGATGGAAAAATCTATTTTGCAGGATTCCTTATAAAAATAGGAATAAAAAAAAATGTTTGTGCAAGTTTCATTTTTCAAAACTCATTAACGAATAACTTTAAAAGATACATTAATTTAGTGTCACAACGTTCTGGACAGCCGGGTATAAACATAAAAGAACTTCAAGCATATAAACTATATATTCCTAAAACTTTAGAAGAACAGCAAAAGATAGCCTCCTATTTCCAGTCATTAGACTCATTGATTCAAGTCACTTCAAAGAAACTTGCTTCTTTAAAACAAATAAAGACAGCAAGCCTACAATCTATGTTCCCACAAGAAGGAGAAACTGTACCAAAAGTAAGATTCAAAGGATTTGAAGGAGAATGGGAAGAAAAAAGTTTTAGTGCTCTTTATAAGAAGTCTATAATCAAAAATGACTTAACATTTGGTACGGATAAAATTATTTCAGTTGCAAATATGTATTATTTGACTAATGTAAATGTTTCAGATTTAGAATATTTGAAAACATACAACATCATGAAGTTAGGCGATATTGCTTTTGAAGGGAATAAAAGCAAACGCTTCTTACATGGAAGATTTGTTGAAAATACAATAGGTGATGGAATTGTTTCTCATGTTTTTGTCGTTTTCCATCCTATAAGTGCGGAACATGATATAAATTATTGGAAATATGCCATCAATAACGAGAATATAATGAGAAATGTACTTATAAGATGTACAAAGTCATCTACAATGATGACAGATTTGGTAGTAGATGACTTTTTAAAAGAAACGATTTTAGTTCCTTCATATGCAGAGCAACAAAAGATTGGCGCCTACTTCCGCAATCTAGATCAGCAAATCTCTCTCCAAACCCAGCGTCTTGAGAAGCTAAAACAAATCAAGGCGGCATGTCTGGAAAAGATGTTTGTATAAAATATCATTCAACCTTTAATGGAGTAAATATGGATAATATAAACGACATACAATATTTCGTCAAGGAAAGTCAGTTTGAACAAGCCTTGGTTGACCTTCTCCCCCATCATGGTTGGGAAAAGGAAGTCCTTGTACAACCCACAGAAGAAGATTTGATTCAGAACTGGGCCAAGATTCTCTTTGACAACAACCGGGACATCAATAAATTAGGCAATTATCCGCTTACCGCAAGCGAGATGCGCCAAATCATCGATCAGGTGAATCTGTGCGACAGCCCATACGCTATGAATATGTTTATTAATGGCGGACAGGTATGCATCAAACGCGACAACCCTGCCGATATAAACAATTACGGTAAGGAAGTCTATCTGAAGATTTTCGATGCACGCGAAATCAGTGCCGGACAGAGCCGCTACCAGATTGCCCGCCAACCTCGCTTCAAGGCTTCACACCCGTTGGGCGGTGACCGACGTGGCGATGTGATGTTGCTCATCAATGGCATGCCGGTGATTCATATCGAACTGAAGCGTTCCAAAGTAGATGTAAGTCAGGCTACCTTTCAGATTAAACGTTATACCCATGAAGGTGTATTCAGCAACGGTATCTTCAAGATGGTGCAGATTTTCGCGGCCATGACTCCGGAAGAGACACTCTATTTCGCCAATCCGGGAAAAGAAGAGAATTTCAAGCCGGAGTTCTATTTCCATTGGGAAGACTTTAACAACACCATCATACGAGACTGGAGACGAATTGTGTCCGATTTGCTCAGTATCCCCATGGCACATCAGCTAATCGGTTACTATACCATTGCCGACGATAAGGATAAGACACTGAAAGTTCTCCGCAGCTATCAGTATTTTGCAGCCAGTAAAATCAGTGACATAACGCATAAGACCAACTGGGATACCCATCAGCATCGTGGAGGATACGTGTGGCATACCACGGGTTCCGGAAAGACCATGACCAGTTTCAAGTCGGCACAGCTTATAGCCAATTCCAGCGATGCTGACAAAGTGGTATTCTTGTTGGACCGTATCGAGCTGAGTGTGCAATCGTTGGACGAATACCGTGGATTTGCGGGAGAAGACGAAGCGATTCAGGATACGCAGAACACGGCCATCTTGTTGAGCAAACTCAAAAGTACGGATAATGACGACCGACTGATTGTAACCTCTATTCAGAAGATGTCGAACATCAAGTCCGGGAAAGATATTACGCAAGACGACATTGATTTGATAGATCGTAAACGACTGGTATTCATCATAGACGAATGTCATCGTAGTGTGTTCGGCGATATGCTAATAGGTATTAAGAATACGTTCAAAAGAGCTTTGCTTTTCGGCTTCACGGGCACACCGGTGTTCAAAGAAAACGCCAAGCATGAAATCATGACCGAAACCATATTCGGCGACATGATTCATAAATATACCATCGCCAATGGAATCCCTGATCACAACGTATTGGGATTCGATCCGTATATGGTGAGAACCTACGACGACAATGAGCTTCGCGAAAAAGTGGCTTTCTCTCAACTGAAGGTAAACAGCATCGAGGAGATTGAAAATGACGAGCAGAAAATGGCTATTTACAACAGGTTCATGAATGAACTGAAGATGCCGGACACTTATAAGGAAGGAGATGAAACCTTACACGGAATAGAACATTATCTGCCTAAAGACTTGTATCAGCAGCCTGTTCATCACCAGGCTGTCGCAGCCGACATCGCAAGTGGAAGGGATAAACTGAGCAAGAACGGTAAATTCCACGCAATTCTGGCTACAAAGAATATACCTGAGGCAATAGCTTATTATCGGATATTCAAGGAGCAATATCCTTCCCTGAATGTGGTAGCCGTATTCGACAACAACATAGACAATTCTGATGGCGGAATTGCCAAGGAAGATGCCTTGCTGGAGATGCTGGATGACTATAACCGGAAATATGGAACAACATTCCAGCTTTCCACATATGCCAAATACAAAAAGGATGTGGCCAAAAGACTGGCACACAAGAAGCCTTACCTCAATATAGAACATGATCACGCACAGCAGATAGACCTGCTTATTGTGGTCTCACAGATGTTGACAGGTTATGATTCCAAATGGGTAAATACGCTGTATGTGGATAAGGTAATGAAATATGTGGACATTATCCAGTCGTTCTCACGCACCAACCGCCTGTTTGGTCCGGACAAGCCTTTCGGCATTATCCGCTATTACTCTTTCCCTTACACCATGGAGCAGAATATCAACGATGCACTCGATGTATATGTGGACAGGCCGTTAGGTGTTTTTGTCGATAAACTGGAAAGCAATCTGACAAATATCAACCAGAAGTTCTTGCACATAAGGGATATATTCCAGGCACAGAAAATCGAAAACTTTACCAAATTGCCGGAATCAAGAGAAGACAGGAATATGTTTGCCAAAGATTTCAGCCAGATGACTCATCTACTGGAAGCAGCCAAGCTGCAAGGATTCACATGGGATAAGGATGAATATGAGTTCCAGCATGGTGATACCTATACCTACGTCAAGATGGAACTGGACGAACACACTTACCTTATTCTGCTGCAACGATACAGGGAACTGTTTGAAGGTAATGGAGGGGGCAGTACGGAAGGAGATGATTTTGGCTATCCTATTGACACCTATATCACAGAAACAGGTACGGGTACGATCGATGCCGAATATATCAACTCCAAGTTTGTGAAGTTCATCAAGAACCTCTACATGTCCGGTCCGGAAAGCGAACTAACCAAAGAAGCCTTTAAAGAGTTGCACAAAACCTTTGCTTCTCTATCACAAAAGGATCAGCGTACGGCAATGATTATCCTACACGACCTGCAAAGTGGAGATTTACACCTGTCGCCAGGTAAGACAATCTATGATTATATCGCAGAATACCAATTCCGCGAATTGCACAAACAAGTAATGATTCTGGCCGAAGCGACTGGTATAAACGCCAGTCAACTGGAGCACATCATGAGTCGGAATGTAACGGAACAGAATCTGAATGAGTTCAGTCAGTTTGACAATTTGAAACTGACATTGAATATGGCCAAAACTCGTGAGTTCATTGCCAAAGTAGAAGGTACAGAAGTTCCGGCTCGTATGGTTATTCCCAAGGCAGACAAATTACTTCGAGAGTTTATTTTAGACAGCAGTTGTAGAGAACGTATTCTGAAAGCGTACTTGAACATGGAGGAGAATTATCAATCCGAAGAAGAACAGGTGCCGCAAGACGAAGACGTTATTACAGACGAAGTACAGCATGTAGACATGGCCGTCATAAAAGATAATATCCGGAGTATTCTGAAAACAACTTTGACCACAGTGCTTCCACAAATGCGTCCTATCGACGAGATTATAGACAGCGCATTCTATGTAATAGACACACCGTCAATTGACTCTTTGGACAATGTAGGCATGTTTATTCAGCGGGCATTTATAAATCTGTACGGTAAGAAAGCAACTATCGTAGATAAGTTTGTGGCATTTAATTTATTGGTCACTAAGTTTGAAGCATATCTGAAGAAATTATATTATCTGATGAAAGGCCATGAAGTTCCTGCCCAAAATCCGGGTGAAGATGTAACTTGGAAAAACGTGATTTATGCCCACAAATGTCTATGGAATCTGAAATACAGCACGGATGAAGGAAAGCAACAGCTATATCAATACCTTATGCTCATTAAAGGCTGGAGAAACAGTGAATCACATATTTCTCCTACAGCTTCAGAACAGGAAGTTGATACTGCAATCAGCATCATCCTGACCATGTATTTCTATGCTACAGGCTCTTCTATTACAGATTTGGAAATGAATGGACATGAAATACAAAAGTCCGAAAGTGTTCACAAAGAAAATTCTTATGTCCATAAAGTAATTCAGTTGCATCCATATTATAATGAAGAAAATGATGACCAACAACTGGTCGCTGAAGCGAACGTAAAGGATTGGCCAGAAGAAAAACGAATCGCAACTCTGAAAAAGAGCATTTGCCAGCTTATAGGATATGAGCCTAAAAAGTCACCTTTGAACAAGCAAAGACATTGGATTGCGATTTATCGTATAGCAGCAGATAAGGGATTTATCATAGAAGGTGATTTTGCTTATTTCAAAAGAATCATTGATAATATGCAAATAAGTAATCTTCCTGTTCCTCTTAAAATAGAATCGCTACAAAGCTCCATCAAAGACGTGTATGCAAAAGATATTGAATATTGGACAGACAATAACCTCAGTGGCAAAAAACTAGCAGAGTATGAAGATATTAAGAAATGTGCTGATGCGTTTGCCAAGATTGTAGGAAATAATATTAATACGAAATAAGACGATTATCATGAAACATATATCAATCCGTGTGCCTTGGCACGATAATAAATGGAATGGAACTATTTGTCAATGTCCGAAAAATAATCCATTCTGCATGATGCTTCACAATATATCTGAAAAAAAAGATGAGAACAAAGAAGAAACTTATGCAGGAAAGGATTGGAATTCTCTCAAGCAAGATCAATTACCTGCTTGTGTTGGCGAGAATGGTGGTTTTATGAATGAGAAGCCATATAAAAGAATATTCAAACATGTTTATGCTTTTGGAGAGACTCCACATGCAAAGCTCTTACCTACAACAATAGAACTCAAACCATATAGCTTTTTTGGAATACCTTTCCGATATCTATCTCGTGATTATCAGGAAGAACTGAATCATAAATATCCGAATATGTCTGATGATGAAACTGCACCGTTTCCTACATCTTGGGTATATGGAAAAGAGAGACAGTTTGAAATATTAAATCACTTTAGATTAAATATAGAAGCTGGCACTTCACTCGGAGTTTTCTATTGCAAAAGTGGTAATCCAATTGATGAAGATGCAAAATTAATCGTTGGTATAGGTGAAATTACTAAAGTTTTACCGCTACAAACATATGAGACAACAACTGATTATACATATCCTTTTTGGGATTTGATTTTTGAACATGGTATAAGAACTGATTTGAAGAAGTCAAAAGGATTTCTTTTGCCATATCATGAATATATGTCACTTGATGAAGACTATGTAAAAGCCCAAACAGGAAAATCAAAACAAGAAGTAATTGATGAAATAAAAATTACCATTCCAAAGCTAGGCAATAGCCAGAAAATTTTTAACGAGTTGTCGTATGGTTGTGAATATGTTAGTAACCATAGCATGTTGATTATTTTGAATGTAGCCAGGAAATGTTTAGAATGTGTCATTAGTCATGGACTTGTCGGAGGAAACTGGAAACAACAAATTTTGTGGATAGATTCCCAAATTGCAAAGGTGAAGGATATGATAGGTCCTTTCCCAGCTTTCGCCGAGGCTTTATCAGCAATAGGGGTAAATTATGCATTTATAATTGAACAGGATTTACGAAATAATGGATATTGTGGGGTTAAAGATAATCCATGGGAAGCCTTTGATAAATTGATGAAAGGTGAATTGTCTCTTCCTGATTCCGTATATAAAAGTGAACTTACTCATTATCGTATTCTTTGGAAAAATACTCTAAGTAACCAAAGACAAGTACTGGAACTGCTATCACGTTTTGAAATAAATTCGGAAGTAATAAAATGGTGGTTTGATAGTCCTGGCTGCTATGATGAATTATTAAATAATCCATATATTATCAGCGAGGAGAGTCTTATTGAAAATTATCTTCCTGTTACAACCGAAATGATTGATCTTGGCATAATGGCTGACCCTAAGATTCAAGGCAAATGGACTCCAAAAGTTCCTTCACTAGTGGAATCCGTGATTGATAATAGAAGGATCCGCTCATTTATCATTTCAAAACTTGTGGCAAGTCTCAGTGATGGTGATACATTAATTTCTGCAAACGAGATTGAGTTATATATAAAAGATTGTTTGGCTGCGGACAATCATCAACTGCCATATAATTATTTAATGTCAAACAAAGAGTTCATTGAAGAAAAAACTATATATCTTAATACTGATGACAGGTGTGCACTGCAGTTGAAGGAATATAAAGAAATTGATGATTATTTGCGTAAGATATTCAAAGGTCGTGCTTCAAAGGATGTCAAATCACCATTAAAAGAAGACTGGAATACGATCGTTAAAGCATCTATTGATGGTTACAATGAAGCAAATGAGCGATGCCGTAATGCTGTAGCTGACCAGGTAAAGGCATTGGAAATGTTCTGCAGTAAGCGCCTTTCTGTGCTGGCAGGTCCAGCTGGAACAGGCAAAACTACAGTTGTCAAAGCTTTCTTAAAATCGCCACAAATAAAAGCAGAAGGTACACTCCTTTTGGCTCCTACAGGGAAAGCGCGAGTTCGCTTGGGTAACATGTCTGCAGATATTCAAGCCCTAACTATTGCGCAATTTCTGACGCGTCAGGGTTTCTTTGACTGGGATACAATGACACCTTGTGTTCCTGAAGATGTAGAAAAACGTAAATACTGTGGAGCCAAAAATGTCATTATTGACGAGTGCTCCATGCTTACATGTAAGGACTTTTATGTATTAATGAAAGCATTGGATTTAAAGAACATTAATCGAATAATTTTAATTGGAGATCCATTTCAATTACCTCCTATTGGCCCTGGCAGACCATTTGCAGACTTATTTAACTACCTAAAGGATAATAAAGACGAATATTTAAGATCAGCAATCACAAAATTGCGATATGTTGTAAGGACTATTAATACTGGAGACTCTGACATATTGACTTTAGCATCATGGTTCTCTGGAGAAAAACCTGCAAAGAATTCCGATCTCATTTTTGAGCAAGTTGCCAAAGGAAATCTTAATAATGACTTGGTTGTTTATACTTGGAATGATGAAAACGACCTTAAAGACTGCTTGAAAGAGGTCATTGAAAAAGAGTTGCCAGAAGAGGAAGGTAAATCTTTATCCGATAAGATTCGTAAATCTATAGGACTTGACGATGTAAATAAAGCCTTAAATGATCCGTCAAAGGTTGAAAGATTTCAGGTTTTATCCCCAGTAAAAAATCCGGTATGGGGAACATTCCAGATTAATTCGTATTTCCAAGAGTGGGTTGGTATAAATAAAAATTTTTCAATAGAAATAGCTCCTATTACCATATCTGCTCTAGATAAGGTCATTCAATTAAAGAATGAACGCAAGAAATCTACGAGTAAAGAAGAATGTCAACTTTCAAATGGTCAAATAGGTTTTGTTAATTATGCAAATAAGAGGGAAAAGAAATCGACAGTTGTTTTTACCGGGTTACCCAACAAGAGATTTTCATATTATTCTTCTAAGTCGGATGAGGCTGATAATACAATAGACTTGGCTTATGCTATAACTATCCATAAGAGTCAAGGGAGCGATTTTGATACTGTGTTGGTTGTTCTTCCTAAAAGCGGACGTATACTTTCACGTGAACTAATCTATACAGCATTAACACGAGCAAGAAAGAAATTAATTCTGTTGATACAAGATAATATATCGTGGTTAATCGAGTATACTAAACCTCAGATGTCAGTTCTAGCTAAGCGAAATACAAATCTTTTTTCTACATCTGTTCGTGAAGATATTTCAAACATTCCATATGTGGAAGGATTGATTCACACAACCTTAAAGCCAGGTTTAATCGTACGTAGCAAGTCTGAAGTAATTATTGCTAATATGCTATATGAACGAGGTATTGACTTTGAATATGAAAGAATGATAGAAGATAACGGCCGCCGATGTATTCCTGATTTTACTTTTGAAGATGCATCTGGAGATACCATTCTTTGGGAACATTTAGGAATGTTAGATAATCCCGCCTATAAGGAATCATGGGAAAAGAAACGAGATTTTTATAAATCAATCGGTTACATAGAAGGAGTAAATTTATTTACTACAGTTGACCATGAGAACGGAAGTATTGATTCTACAGAAATTGCTGCAATAGTAGATAAATTAGAAGATTTAATATAAAAGATTATGAACAATGCAGAAAGACTGCATTGTTCATAATTAGCTTTGTATTGTTTGATAAATAGTATTGCCTATGCCAACAAATAAAAATGCACAGTTAAGATACCAGATTATAGATAAATGCCTGAGCAATTGGTCTAGGCGTTACTATATTGAGGATTTAGTAGATGCCTGCAATGAAGCGCTCTATCTGTATAATGGAGAAACGAAAGATGGTTGCGGAGTAAAAAAACGTCAAGTACAAGAAGATCTAAAATTCATTGAAAGTGAAGAAGGATATAGTATGGAGATAGATGCCATTCGAGATGGACATAGAAAATATTACCGATACCATACCAAAGGGGCTTCTATTAAAAATCAACCTATCAATCAAGAAGAGCTCAATTTGATTTATGATGCATTGATACTTCTTAAACGTTTCGATGGAGTACCACAATTTGAGTGGTTAAACGACCTTGAAAAAAGACTATATACGACCAGTAAATTAGGAGATAGTCTGGATTCAGTTGTAAGTTTTCAGCATAATCCCTATCTCAAAGGAATGGATTTATACTATAAACCCATTTTTAATGCAATTGTTAACAAAAGGGTAATTGAAATTATATATCATCCATTTGGGAAGGATGCTAGAACTGTAATTGTTACTCCTTATCATCTTAAACAATATAATAATCGCTGGTTTCTGATCGGCAAACATAAAGACTCGGATTATCTATCAAACTTTGCAATTGATAGAATCGAAGGAGTAAAGGAAACATCTAAACCATACATAATACAATCTGAAGGAATAGATTTTAAAGAATACTTTAGCGATATCGTCGGCGTTTCGCGTTCAAATGCTCCTGTAGAAGAAGTCATTTTAAAGGTTAGTGATAAAGCCATTGGATATATTGTGACTAAACCACTTCATGAATCTCAATCAGCAGTGACAACACCTCTTGAAGATGGATATTGGAAAATAACCTTAAAAGTCCAAAATAATTATGAGTTACGTTCTTTGCTCCGTTCGTTTGGTGCACAAATAGAGGTTATTGCCCCTGAGTCATTACGACAAATGATGAAAGAAACAGCCGAGACTGTGAGTCAGATATACGAGAAATAATAAAACCACGATAACCAACGACTATGAATATGCCCGAAAATTTATATTTAGAATTTGATGCTTTTTTACGATCAATCAAACAAAATTTAGATGGGTCATTGGGTGTCCTATTAGGTGCCGGTGCATCCATCTCATCTGGTATTCAATCGGCAAATGATTGTATATGGGATTGGAAATTTTTAATATATCAATCATTATCAGGAAATCAAAAAAAATTAGTAGATCCCAAAAAATCTGATTTAAGTAAAGACATCATTCAGAAATGGTTAGATGTGCAAGGGAAATATCCACAATTGGGGAGTCCAGAAGAATATTCTTTTTATGCCGAAGCTTCATATCCAATAGATGCGGACAGAACTAAATATTTTGAAAGCCTGTGCAATGGAAAAAGTCCGTATGTAGGATATAAATTGCTATGTCTGTTGAATAAATATGGAATTGTAAAATCTGTTTGGAGTACAAATTTCGATGGACTCGTGGAAAGAGCTGCACAACAAGCCAATATAACACCTATAGCTATAAATCTTGATTGCGTTGATCGTATATATAGGACAGAAAGTTCAAGTGAATTACTTTATATAGCATTACATGGAGATTGTAAATTTAGAACACTCAAAAATACAGAGAAAGAACTAGATTCACAGAATAGTGAATTTGTTTCAGCTTTGCGACGTTATTTTGTTGACAAAAATTTAATTATCATAGGATATAGTGGAAGAGATAAATCCCTTATGTCTGCTTTGAAAGAAGCTTTTACGGATAAGGGAGCAGGAAGATTGTATTGGTGTGGCTACGGCAAGGATATTACACCAGAAATAGCAGATTTGATTCAAACTATTCGATCTGCTGGAAGACAAGCGTTTTATATTGACACAAACGGATTTGATAACGTCATGTTATCTCTTGTAAAATTCTGTTTTAATGAAGATTCTAATAAACAAGAGGAAATCAATGAAATACTTAAAGTAATAAGTATAGACAATACAACAACTCCATTTTACATACAGGATGGAAGTACAAAAAAATATCTGAAAAGTAATCTAATTCCAGCTACTTTTCCCGATGAAATATTTCAGTTTCAAATTTCATACGATGAGAATGAAAACAGATGGAAATATCTTAGAGAAAAGATTAAAGAAAAACCCCTTATTGCTGTACCATATAAAGACAAAGTATATGCCATCTCAACTGTATCTACTATCAATGAAGTTTTTGGGAAAAATTTAATTAGTGAAATTGAGCGTGTTCATATTTCTATTGATGAAATAGAGAAGAATAGCCATTTTAAAGAATTATTTCTCAAAGCTGCACTTTATGGAATCTCTCAAATTAGAGGGTTAGGCGTTGATTACAAGCGTTCTATGCTATATAAAAAAGATATTTATGCAAATAAGAATAATGTAACAATACATGAAGCTATTGAATGTGGATTATCATTTGTCCCACAAAAGAAATATTTCTTGTTTTCAATCACTCCAACAGTCTATTTTATTTCTAATGACCAAATAAAAAAGGAGATCAAACAACAATACTCTCATGAGTATTTGGATAAAATGAGAAATCAGCAATATGAGAAGAAATTACAAGAATGGTGTAATATAATGTTTAATGGTAAAAGATTATGTTTTGAGATACCTGTTAATTCACGAAGTGGTTTTATCTTTAAAATATCCAATAATCGTGGTTATGCTGAAATACACCATTACGGACAAGGTAACATAACGATATATTCTCCGAAGGGATATAATATAAATCAAACATTATATCATGGCATACACATTAACGAACCCAAGCTTGAATTTATAAATCCATACGTTAATAAACCAGCATATGATGACAATCCGATGAGAGGATTATCAAAATACAGACCTTTCGATGCGAATTATTTTGATGTATTCCCTAAAGATGTATGCATTGGCAGTATCTGTCCTACTTCTTATTCTTTAAAATTTAGTGAATTTCTAAAAAGACTAAATTCTACAGTATCTGCAGATAAATTATCCGACTATGTACATCATTATACCGGTTTTAGTAATATTTATAACTGTAGACTTGATATTCCTGAAATACATTCTGAAAAATGGGTATCAATAAATGATAATCCTAAAAGTGCCATTAATTTAGCAAAAACTATTTGTACAGAAGGGCAAAAACTTTCAGAACAGTTCCCAGGAATTGTGCTATTAATATTTGTACCTAATTCATGGAGTAACTATAGACAATTCAATTATCATGGAGAAACATTTGATTTGCATAACTATATTAAAGCGTTTGCCGCCCAACATAGATTCACGACCCAATTTATAGAAGAAAAGACTTTATATGACAAGATGGTATGTGAAATTTCATGGTGGCTCTCTTTAGCTTTATTTGTGAAAGCTTTAAGAACTCCTTGGACTCTTGCAGACTTAGATCAAAATACAGCATATGCAGGAATTGGATATAGCATAAAAAAGCAATATTCAGGTAAAGCTGAAGTTGTTTTAGGCTGTAGCCATATATACAATGCACAAGGACAGGGATTAAGATATAAACTGTCAAAAGTTGAACATCCTCAATTTGACAAAAAGAAAAATCCTTATTTAAATTTTGAAGAAGCTTATAAATTTGGAATGGATATACTGGCTCTTTTTCAAGACGCTATGGAAAAGTTACCTCAAAGAGTTGTAGTTCATAAACGAACCCCTTTTAAGAATGATGAGATTGAAGGTATAACAAACGCATTAAAGCAAGCAGGAATATCAGAAATTGATTTGATCACAATCACTCAAGAATATGATTTAAAGTTTATTGCAGAGAAGATTATGTATGGTCAATTTCTTGAAGATGGATATCCTGTTGATAGAGGAACTTGCATTAAACTATCATCGAGAAATGCTTTGTTATGGACACATGGAGTAGTTCCCTCAATACAGTCAAATCGTAGATACTACCAAGGAGGACGTTGTATTCCTGCTCCTTTAAAAATTACTAAATACTATGGACATGGAGATTTGGAAACTATTGCTAAAGAAATTCTAGGATTTACAAAAATGAATTGGAACTCGTTTAATCTATATACAAAGTTACCTGCTACAATTGACACTTCTAATACATTGGCGCAGGTGGGAAACTTGTTAAGACAATATAATGGTGTAACATACGATTACCGTTTCTTTATCTAAAAGTAGCTCGCCATAAACAGTCTTTATTTATGGCGGACTACTCGATTATAACTTTTGTTGTATATATCTATACATTTTATTTGAAACTGAATTAAAACATCAAATATAAGGATAAAATAATACTCACATTCAGATATCTTACTTTTCTAGGAGCATATGACTCTCCAGATTCCACTTCAATATTACTATCTTATCTTGTAGTCAAATAATATCTTTCTTAATACTTCCTAGTTAATTCGCTATAGCCATTCCAACCTCTATTTTTTGTAGAATATTTAGAATAAACACTAGTATCTACATTGCTTGTATCAGATATTATTTAGATATGGATTTACTAATGTTACAAAATCATCGTAAAAAACAGATTAGTGCCCATAATGAAGTGCAATCAGAGCCTAAGCATTTTTAACCGCTTCTCAAAATGAAAAATCTCTCATAAGATATTCGAATGTTTCTTTTTTATTATCCTCACAAACTACAATTTTGGTATTACCTAACCTTAAAAACTATGGCACTAAAGTTATTTTATTACTCTTGTTACATAAATTCGTAGCTAAACACTGAACTGTAAGACCATCAAAAGCAAAATCTGAACAAAAACTTTCCAAGGAGCTATATACGATAACGTCCAAAACTTAGAGAATGTGTGTATTGATACTAAAGGATGGCATAAAACGCAAATTTTACGGCACTTTTATTAAATCTATATACATATTGATTGGTTATTAAAAAATATTCATAAATTTGAGTTATAATGACTGATTTTGTGAAAAACATCGAGATATGGCAGATATAAACAGATTGAAAGTGGTTTTGGTTGAAAAGAAAAAAACCAGCAAGTGGTTAGCAGAAACCTTAGGCAAGGATCCTGCAACTGTTTCCAAATGGTGTACAAATAGTTCTCAACCCTCTTTGGAGACACTAATTGAAATTGCTCGCATCTTAAAAGTTGATGTACGAGAACTGATTGTTCCTACTGACACACAAAAGATCATGATGACAATCGTATAATGTTAAATACCCATTATTACCTAAGACGCTATGATTAAACATTTACTTAACTGGGATAACTGCCCACCCGAAGGAAAAGTCGTTTTTGACTCTTCCGATCACATTCGTTTCCAGAACGGACAAGATATTTCCGGACACAACTATGGTTGTAATCGTCGACTCGTTATCGAAAAAAATATACAAGGAGAAGAAGGCTATACTGTAACCATGTATAATCTTGATGGGGTTCATCCACTTTGGAAGAACAATGTTCAGATGGCACCTAAGAGAATGAAAATAGTTAATGTAGAAGGAAACATTGTAGAACTGCGAGGATATGGCTACGATGAAAATGCCCTTGCAATAGGTGCACCACTTCAAGCTGCATCTTTTGAGAACTATGGCGTAGTTGTCATGATAGAGAATGACTCTATTGTTCGTGCACAATTAAATATGTTTGACAGAAACATCAGTATCGTATATTTACAATAAAACAATCAAATATGGAATTAGAAAGAACTTTCGACGAGAACGTCTATTCGAATGTCGATGACGGTTCTGTATTCCCTCTCTTTGTGCGTTATTCTGAAAAGAACGTTGATTTTAATAACAAAAACAACTCAACAAGCTTTGAAGATATGGTTGCACAGATTAAGGGCGTACATGAGTGTTATTTTATCCACAGACGGCAAAAAAACAGAGATGGCATGCTATTAGATGAGCTTGCAGTAAAAATTGATGAAATTAATATCTCTTTAACAGCCAAATTGGCTCGTGATGGATTTTCATTGTTTAATCCAGTTCTATCTGAGAAGAATATCGTTCTTCCAGAGGAAAACGAGTATTCAAAGAGAAAATGTGAGATAAAATTTGTCGATCAAAACGAAAGTGAACTTCGTCTGATAAGTGGAGCTGGCTCATATTGGTTAAACCACACAGAAGAGATTAGCAACTTCCTAAAAGATTGTTTTGCCTTACCAATTCCTCCAATTGAAATTCACATAGAGGAGGATAAGGAAATGTGGCAAGCATACTTGGATGGTTTAAATGCACTTCTTGACGCAAAACGAGATTTGATAAAAATCGAGAAAGTCACTAAGCAAAAGAATGGTTTAGTTCGACTTGATTTTGACATGGATAGTTATATCCAAAACTTTAAGGATAAAATCGAAGACGAACTTCAAGGAAAGTGTGAAATTGAACCTACAGTAGAATTAGAAGATGGAGACTGTACTATTTCGTTTGATAGCTACCAAATCATTCCTGACGACACAATAGATGCAATAAAGAGTATAGGAAAGGAGTACTGTTACTCTGCAGAAGAGCAGGTAACAAACTATGTGCATGGCTCATTGGAAGTCCTTTCTGACCCAGAAGAGCTTGCATCTATTGTTGCTGATATTGAGCAAGAATTTCATAATTTCGGATCTTCTTTTAATAAAAAAGGAGATAATGATTTCGTTGCTTCTACAGATCGTGAAATTGCCATCTTGAATCTAATTGTTGATAAATTGTGTAAGGGTATTGCTGAGGTCAGAAATACAACTCAAATTCAAGTCGGTTTGCGTCCATCAGAGAGTTCCTTTGACATAAATTCTGTAAGATCCGACTTGTCTTTTGACTGCAAAATAGAAGCTGCTGGCAATTTCTATATTGTTACGTCAAGAAAGCCTCTCACAACCCAAGAACAGATATTTTCTAAGCTATCATTTGTTAGTTGTAGAGCTTCGATAAGTCCACAAAGTTTTAATCCAGAAATCGTCATAGATTCCGCAACACCAAAAGGAGATGCTTATTGTTGGATTCTCAATGACATCGAACAAGCACAACATGTTGGTTCTTTGTTTAATAAGGTTCGTAAAAACTATCCCGATCAGCGCGTAAGCAGCGTATATCAATATGCTTTTAGACCAATTATTGACAAGATGATTTTGGCGGACTTAAAGTATAACAATTACGAAAACAAGTCTATCTTTGTTGATGTACCAAGATCAAGCATTGTTTTGTATCCTAAGACAGAAGAAGAATACAATACTCTCAAAGAAACTATACGATCACAATTAGGCGAAGACGTCGAAGTTGTATTTCCTAAGTATGCTCCGTCTGCCTCTGTTATATTCTTATGTGATGATATAGTATTTAGAAAATCATTGTTCGAGAAGGTTGGCGTTGAACTTGCAGACAATCGTAAAAACTTCACTTTATATAAATTGAAGAAAGATGCTACACGATTGGATTTTGAATTCAATTTCACTACTATAGAGGAACGAGATAAAATTATTGCGATTATTCGTGATTGTATCTCAGGTGTACACGGTATCAAATTAAACTTTGAAAAGTCTAACGACAAGGGTGTAACAACTTGGAGTCTTACAGAAGATAAATCGCTTAAGCATGAATTGGAGCAAAAGCTCCAATCTGAATACCGCGAAGAGTACGTCAATTTCGTAAATGGAAAGAAATACGACGAAGTCTCAGAGATCGATGATGAAGAGTTTGCATCAAGCAAATTCCGTTCAAGGGAGCGTATGGTAAAATTCAAGCAACGTGCATTCTTGAAATATAATAGTCAGAAGCTTGGAACATGCAAGCGTCGAGGAATTGACTTTGCTATAATACAACTTGATACCGAAGCGGAAGATGGCATTGATTCTGGTGACCTTCACATAACAAAGGGAGATTACATACAATACCCCGCGATGGGCGAGGCAATGGAATTGCTTCGTCAGAGTCGTGCAATGAATCGTATTCTACGCCCTTCATCAAAATTCAATCACAAGCCGATAAACGAAAACCTGCAAAGTTTCATTTTTGATCCTAAGTATGCAGGAGAAACCGTTGTTAGCATAACAGATGCAGTTGAAGACATTAAGAAAAACTGCATATCAAGACCTGTTCCAAATGACAGACAGATAGAAGCTGTCGCCAAATCAGTTCTTGCTAATGATTTGGCTTTGATACAAGGTCCTCCAGGAACAGGTAAAACAACTGTTATCGCTGAAATAATTTGGCAATCAATAAGACGAAATCCAGAATGCAAAATTCTGCTCACATCACAGACGAACCTTGCAGTTGACAATGCACTTGAAAGACTTCAGGGACAGCCTGGTATTCGTCCGATTCGTATTGGTAAGCCAGATAAACTTGAACCAGAAGGTCGAAGATTCTCTATACCTATTATTGATAGCTGGACTGCAGATTCTAAACAAAATGAAGATAATGCTGCAAAAATATGGATCGACAGAATTTGCAATGCCATTTCTAATGATCCTAAATATGCAAATGCTACATCAGCATGGAAAAAAGAACTAGAAGACCAAGACCAACAGTCCCGGAGCCAATTCTGCCGGTTGTACAAGAATAATGTAAACCTAGTAGCAGCAACATGTAGCATTTGTGGTTCCACGGATTTTATGAGAACATATTGCGACATTTTTGGTAGTAATCAAAATGATGACATCTTCTTTGATGTGGTTATCATGGATGAAGCTTCAAAGGCGACTCCTCTTGAAATGGCAGTTCCGTTAGTCCTCGGTAAAAAGATTATTATCATTGGTGACCATAAGCAGTTGCCTCCAATGTTAGACGAAAATACAATTGATTCATCATTGGAAAAGATTGACCAAAAAGAATTGGCTGAAAAACTTCGTAAGGCAGAATCACAGTTTAAGCGATTGTTCGAATCGGCTGCAAAGGTTCGTAAGACTATCGTTTCAACACTTGATACGCAGTACCGTATGCATGAAGACATCATGAATACCATTAAGCAATTCTACGAAGAAGAATTGGCTGCTACAGGTGGCCTTAAATGTGGTATCTTGCAATCCATGGATGATCCTGATCTTAGCAATAAGGGAAGTAGGTGGCATGGCTTAAGCCTCGAACCAATATTCAAACCTGAATACCATGCAATTTGGATAGACGTAACTACACCAGAAACCCGATTAAACCCAGGTTATAAGAATGAAGGTGAGTTGAAGGCTATTGATATGGTGTTGAAAGCTCTGCAACAATCGGAAGGCTTTGATGAGTTCATGAAGGCTCAAAAGAAGCCTGAAGACAAAGAGATTGGTATCATCACATTCTATAGTGCTCAAAGTCGTGAAATAAAGCGCAAATATAAGGATTGTGGTTATAGAATTGATGTCGTCGACCGATTCCAAGGTATGGAGCGTAACATTATTATTGTATCAACTGTCCGAAGCAATGCTAAGAATAACATTGGTTTTGCAAAAGAGATAGAGCGTATAAATGTTGCTTTCTCTCGTGCTCGCAGATTGCTTATTGTTGTCGGTAACAAACGCCAATTCGAAAGCAATAGTAATTATGCTGCATCCATCCAGAGTATGAAGACATTTCCTGTTGAACAATTAACAGCCGCATTACGATGAAAAATAAAAGACAAAAGACAAATAAAAAACAGCAAGTTGCTATTGTAGAAAGCTTAGACACTAAGATAGCAAAAGCTGTTTATGCCGAAAAAAAGATTTCGGAAAGAATCATCGGCTATTATCCTTACGAACTTCAGTTTGTAAAGGCTACATATTTTGGTACAACTCAACGACCTGCTAAAATTTCTGCAATAGAAAAAGGAATAGTTGGCATACTGCTAATTGATGGCCATTCGTCTTTTAGCACCATTGGTCAAATCCTTGGATTAGATGTAGTTAATGACAAAGCAGAAAAGTCAATCTTGTCGAAAGCTTTGGATGGACTTCGATCTTTTAATGCTATTGAAGGTGACGACGACTATATTGCTCTTACCGAAGCAGGTAAAGTGTATGCTGACAAAGGTGAACGTCCTGACACATACCAAAAGTCTTTTGACATATTTGTGGACTCAGACCATGCTGATTGGAAAACTATTAAAAATGCATTGTCTGCAGTAAATGAGCATATAAAATTTATCAACACAAAGTGTGAAGATCTGTCTTTAACAATAGATGAAATAAAAGAATATGCGGCTGTACAGGCTCAAGACGTACATTATCCCCAAGAGCGTTATTTGTTAGAAAGTGCAGATTGGAAAGAAGGACATAAAGGTAGCTATAAAATGTACATATGCTTTGTGCAAGGTGTAAGTACTGGTATTGTTAGAGCTTTTGCATTTGATGAAAACATAAACAGCCTTAATCCTGTTGTAGCAGAATACATCAATAGCGATGCTACATTAGCATCCCAGTTGTTGGATAAATGTATAAAGTTAGAGTGCGAAATGAATTTTGACACTCAAATACTTGATGAAGAAGCTGCAAAGGAAGCGAAAGCTAATGTTTCACTAGACATTATCGAGGCTGAGAAGCGTCTTGTTGATGAAGAGGCAGAAGAGGAGCAAATAGTTGAAGAAACAAATGCTGAAAATGAGAGCAAAAAAGTAGAAGAAAATTCAAGTGCAAAACCAGTCAAAAAGACAACAGTAAAGACAAAAGATCGCCTTCATAAGAAAGCGTTGTACGACTCTGTTTCATTTGAAGTTGAATTGCAGAAGATTTTCAAGGAAGATAATCCAGATGAAATATGGCTTATGAGTCCATGGATTAGAAAATCTGCATTTATGAATGACAGAGGCCCTCTTATAGAGAATTTCTTGGCAGATGAAAACAAGCGTATCTTTATAGCTTATTCCGAACCAGCTCAATCCCAAAATGATGAGAAACCTATGATGGATGAAGAGGTTGAGCCAGGAATAAAAATGCTCGCAGATCAATATCCAAATTTCTTTTACGTTCAATTGCCAGAGTTTCATTTTAAGAATGTCATTGAAGTAAAGGGAGATCAAAAGATACTATTTTCAGGTAGCTTCAATGTCCTGTCATTTTATGTATCTGAGCATCAAACACATGTTAGACGTGAGGAAATGGCATTGGCTAACCCTTCAATAGCAAAAAGCAAATACGTTAGTTTCCAAGTTGAGTTTGCAGAAAAATATGCAGAGCGTATTAAGAAAGAAATTGAAGAATTAAGTCTAGAAGCTGTTGAAAGTTACGAAAATGAAAGAATGAATTACTTCCTTGGCATTGATAATTCTGAAATAAAAAAACTATATATCCCTATAGTTGAACTGTTAGAAGAAAAGAAGTATCAAGCTATTGTTTCGTCTATACGTAAGCGTTTGACTACAATTGGACAGCAACTCGTTGCTCTTACCAATACCATAGGTGTTAATAGCAAGAAAAAGATAGAGTTAAAGAAAGAGCTGGATATCATTGAAAAGGACATGAACACAAATTCCGTTGATGATCCGTCATTGGCCGAGCTTCTTTCCAACAACAAACAGTTGCTTGAACACGTCAAAGAACAGAAGATTTTCCCAGGAAGAAAGGAAAGCTTTAAGGGGAATAATCCTCAGCAAAGACAAACAAGCCCAAGAACAATAGGTGCTGTGCAGCAAAGTGAAATTCTTAGTGAAGATCCAGAAGCAACTAAAGAAGGTCTATCATTGTATTTAGCAAGACTTAGTCAGGCATTCATTAATCAGGAGATAAAGAAAACTCCTATGAATGACAAACTTCTTGCTATAGTTCAAGATGATGAACTCGTCAAACTAATGGAAATGCTTACAGTCATGCCTTCACGTAACAGAGATAATGCTTTTGATTTATCAATTGGTATTAGCAGTTATTTGTTTAGGTATCCTACTCTTTTCAATCACAAGGAAGAATTTACTGCAAAGCAAAAGCGAACACAGCAACGCTTAACTCAAGTGAATCAAAACAATATACAAGAAATAGTAAAGAAGTTATCATAACATGTCAAGATTCGAATCATCAAGATTTGTGCGTAACCCTCAGGTAATGCATGTGGACGTATTAAAGTCCGCATGCGATGCTTTGGGGTGGCAATACACCATCCACGATAACATACTAACAGTTTCAGATGCTAAGCAGAAATCTCGCCTATATGGTGAGTTTGCATTAAAGTTGAACCTTACAACAAATGAAGTCACTTACAACACGTATTATATGCCTCAATGCCACCCAAAAGGTATTAGAACTTCAAGAGCAATTCTACGCATTAAATGCCACATATGCAAAGAACTCATTAATTCAAGAGTTTAAGAAGAAAGGGTTTAATTACAAGGAGAATGAACATTTCACACCAAACTCAGAAGAAGTATATAGCTTCTATATGGTTGGACGCTCTAAAGATAAAAATGAGACGGAACCTGTTGCGCAAATAAAGTTCACCATCCTTAAAGATGGCACGATAGTAACAGATTCCGACTATTTGCCTAACGATGTCAATGAGCGTGCTCATGACGCAATGGATGTTTTGGAACAGCTGTTAGGAAACAAGCGTGTGATGACAAAGAAACCTATACCTGCGAAGTATGCAGGAAAGTTTAAGCCTCGCCGAGTAAATATTCAAACTATTGAACAGAAATAGCCATGGAATCAATTTATACAAAAATCAAGGATATGCTATCTGCATATTACCCCGTGTTTTATCTGAATAGTTTTGAATATGACAGGACAAAACAGAAAATAGAGGGAATTGCAGACCTTTTACGCACAGATAATAAGAAGGTGCGTATCTATACTTGGAATTGCGTAGAGGGCTTGATGGAGAAGACCCCAGAAGGCTCTTTGTATAAAGGAGAAGAATACGATGAGCCAGAAATGACTTTGAAGTATATCTATAAGAATGAGAATAGAGAAATTAAAGATATCTTTATTCTTGAAGATCTGAGCAATTACATTGAAGAGGACAAAATCAAGTATTACATCCGTAAGATAGCTGAGCATGCAAAATTCACGAACACTCATGCAATTATTTTGTCTGCTGTTTATAAGTTACCAACAAAACTGGAGAAATATGTAACTGTTCTTAATATACCTCTACCAGATAGAACAGACATGGAGCGAACCTTGGCTGTTGTAGAACGACAAACTAAGAAGAATCTTTCTGTTGAGATGAGAAACAAAATGGTAGATGCAGCATTAGGCATGACCTCGATGGAAGCAGACCTTGCATTTTGTTTAGCGGCTGTTAAAGATAGCCTTGGAGAAAATGCCCCCTATACAGTTTCAGCAGAAAAGGAGCAAATCATTCGCAAATCAGGCATCTTGGATTTCTTTCCCAAAAATGAAAGTTTGAAAGATGTTGGTGGTATGGATGTTCTGAAGGATTGGCTATTCAAACGCCAAATAGCTTATCAAAAGAGAGCAAGAGATTGGGGATTGCAAGAGCCTAAAGGTTTATTATTGCTTGGTGTCCCTGGTTGCGGCAAGAGTTTGACAGCAAAAAGTATAGCCTCTTTCTGGAATATGCCATTACTACGTTTGGATGTTGGCAAAGTATTCCAAGGATTAGTTGGAAGTAGCGAAGATAATATTAGGAAAGCAATAGCAACTGCAGAAGCAGTCGCGCCATGTGTGTTATGGATTGACGAAATAGAAAAAGGACTTAGCGGTATTCAATCAAGTGGATCTACTGATGGCGGTGTGACTTCGCGTATCTTTTCAACTATTCTGACATGGATGCAAGAAAAGACTTCTCCTGTTTTTGTCGTTGCTACAGCCAACAATATCAATCAACTTCCTCCAAAATTATTGCGCAAAGGGCGTTTTGATGAGATTTTTTTTGTTGATCTTCCATCAAAGGAGGAGCGCAAAAACATCTTTACCATTCATCTTAACAAGAAAGGTCAAAACCCGATAAAGAATAATTACCCTATGGAGTCTCTCGCCAATAATACTGAAGGTTTTAATGGTGCAGAAATTGAAGAGTGTATTAAAGAAGCGATGTTTGATGCTTATGTTGAAAATCCAGAGAATCCCCAACTTAAGACAACGCATCTAATGAATGCGATTTCAAAAACAGTGCCGTTGTCTACCACAATGAAAGAGCAGATATCTGCTTTGAGGCGATGGGCAAAAACCAGAGCTAAAAACGCCTCTATTGAATATACTCAAGAAGATATTTCTAAAACAGAAATTTATCTTACACGTCCAGAACTTGAATTAGAACGTTCATTCGATAACAAATAGAGCAACGGCGGTTATAGCATACAGAAATCACCTCTTCCCATTCCGAACAGAGAAGTTAAGGCTGTATGCGCTGATGATACTGCAATAGCCGGAGAGTAGGTTGCTGCCAAGGTCTGCGGCTGAGACTCACAGACCATGCGATGTGATTGAGTCTCATAGAAATGGTAAATTTAATTGAAGTAAAAATGAAAAATAAAAGCATTTTTATGTAGGTTAGAGAGTTCTTTTAAAAAAACTGTGTCAGCAAAACTTAATATTATTATATTCTACTGTTTGCTGACACAGTTTAATTTGCATCCTCTTTTTCTTCAATATCAAATCATAACTCAGATGTTATTTTAACGTGAGTTCGAAATAAAATCAAAAAATAGCAAGTTGTCCGTCATTGACAAAC
>ERZ772897.1051-NODE-1051-length-30792-cov-6.639165_pt1 | contig 30792 bp, 30 predicted proteins | sample MGYA00512125_ERZ772897 | MGnify/ENA primary metagenome ERZ772897 (study PRJEB29015, sample SAMEA2737660) | human gut metagenome | biome: human gut; feature: human-associated habitat; material: faeces | place: China | collected 2012 ... | reverse complement strand
GGCCACGAGCCTAAGATGTCAGTAAATAGTTTCTTCTGTCTAGTTTTGAGAGAACATGTCTCTCAATAATATCCGGTGATGATGCCTGGATGGATCCACCTGTTCCCATACCGAACACAGTAGTTAAGCATCCAGAGGCCGAAAGTACTTGCCTGGAGACGGGCTGGGAGGATAGGAAGTTGCCGGTTTGATCTAGTGGTGATGGCTATGTGGACCCACCTGTTCCCATACCGAACACAGTAGTTAAGCACATAAACGCCGAAAGTACTTGCCTGGAGACGGGCTGGGAGGATAGGAAGCTGCTAGTCGAGTAGATAGGTCATGCAGAATCTTCTGCGTGGCCTATTTTGTTGTTTCCTCATCGGGGAGGCGGCGTCGTCGCGGGAATTCACTTTTTACTCCCTGCCTGTGGATAAGCCTGTGGACCAGCGTCGTTTCCAAGCCAATAAAATGGACAGAAGTTGACATCTTCACAGGTTTATCCACGCTATCCACAGGTTGAGAGGGGATAACTGTGGATAAGTTGATGAAATAATAGAGAGAAATCCACAGGAGCTGTTGACCTTTGTCGACGTCTCCGGTAAGATGAAGGAAAACAGCAGGGATGGAAAGGAACGGGAATCGCATGGAACAGAAGTATAGGATGATCGCACTCGACCTCGACGGCACGCTCAACAACGACGCCAAGGAGATCACGCCGCGCACGCGGGAGGCGCTGCTCAAGGTGCAGGAACGCGGCGTGACGGTCGTGCTCGCCTCCGGGCGCCAGGCGCCCGGGCTCGCGCGTGAGGCGGCGGCGCTCGAGCTCTCGAAGCATCACGGCCTGCTGCTTTCCTACAACGGTGGCCGCATCGAGGACGCGACGACGCATGAGATCCTCTTCGACCGGAGCCTCTCGAACGAGCTCGCCGTGCGTTTCCTGCGCCATCTCGAGAAGTTTTCCGTTTCGCCCGTCGTCGACAATGGCAAGGCGATCCTCACGACGTGCGCCTACAACTACAAGGTGCAGGACGAGAGCCGCAACAACAACATGGAGATTGAGATCGTCGACAACATCGCCGATGCCATCGAATCGCAGGGCGTCTCACCCGTGAAGATCCTCACGGCGGCGCAGAACGAGACGCTCGTGCCGCTCCTCCCGTACATCCGCGAGGGCTTCACGGAGGAGATGGATTTCGTGCAGAGCGCGCCGTGGTTCTACGAGGGCACGGCGAAGGGCGTCTCGAAGTCGGAGTCGCTGCGCCGCGTCTGCGAGCGCCTTGGCATCGCGCCCGCGGAGGTCATGGCGTTCGGCGACGCGCAGAACGATCTGAGCATGCTCGATTTCGCAGGCTATGGCGTCGCGATGGGCAACGCCTGCGAGGAGCTCAAGGCGATGGCGGACGAGGTCACGCTGAGCAACAACGAGGACGGCATCGCGGCGTCGCTCGCGAAGCATTTCGGTGTCTGAGATGGGGCAGGAGAAAGCGCCGCAGGCGGCGGGGACGCACCGCCGCCGCGTTCATTACAGCGGCAAGTATCCGCGCCGCTTCGAGGAGAAGTACAAGGAGCAGCAGCCGGAGAAGTACGGCGCACAGATCGCGCATGTCATCGCGAAGGGGAACACGCCCGCGGGCATGCACATCCCCATCATGGTCGACGAGATCCTCGATGTCCTCGCCATCCAGCCTGGGGAGCGGGGTTTCGACGCGACGCTCGGCTACGGCGGGCACACGCGCGCAATGCTCGAAAAGCTCGCGGGAACGGGGCATCTTTACAGCGGGGACGTCGATCCCATCGAGTCGGAAAAGACGGTCGCGCGCTTGCGCGCGCAAGGGTACGGGGAGGACGTCTGGTCGTTCCGGCCGATGAATTTCTGCGCGATCGACGCGCTCGCGGCAGAAGTCGGCCCGTTCGACTTCGTGCTCGCGGATCTCGGCGTCTCCTCCATGCAGCTCGACGATCCCGCGCGCGGCTTCACCTATAAGGAGGACGGGCCGCTCGACCTGCGCCTCAACCCCGCGGCCGGCATCTCTGCCGCCGAGCGGCTCGCCGGAATGGCGCGCGAGGAGATCGAGGGCATGCTCATAGAGAATGCCGATGAGCCGTACGCAGCGGAGATCGCGCGGGAAATCGCAGCCGAGGAGCGGCGCGGCGTCCGCATCGAGACGACGCGGGCGCTCCATGAGGCCGTGGCGCACGCGCTCGCGGCGCGCGTCCAGTTCCCCAGGGGCACGACGCCGGAGGAAAAGCGGCTCGCCGTGAAGAAAAGCAGCGCCCGCGTGTTCCAGGCGCTGCGCATCGACGTGAACCATGAGTACGAGGTGCTCTACGAGTTCATGGAGAAGCTGCCGGACGCGCTCGCGCCCGGCGGCCGTGCGGCGATCCTCACGTTCCACTCCGGGGAGGATCGCATCGTCAAGAAGGCGCTGCAGGCGTTCCATCGCGCGGGCGTCTATCGGGCCATCGCGCCGAAGGTGCTCCGCCCGAGCCGCGAGGAATGTTACCGCAACAGCCGCGCGCACTCGACGAAGCTGCGCTGGGCGGTGAAGGCATAGCGAGCGATGTGCGTGCGCCCGGCAACCATGCACGGAACGCGACAGGTGATCAAAATACAGGCAGGCGAAAACGCCCGTCACGGCTGACCGATCCTCCATACGGGGTGTCCCATATGGGGGATCGATCAAAGTGTAAGCCGTGGCGGGCGTTTTTATCTCAGAGGGAGAGTAGGTCAGAACCAGAAGTGCACGAGGGAGAGCGCGAGGCCGAGCAGCACGAAAGAGCAGATGGTGGCTGACGCGAGCGGGCGGAAGCCCTTGCGCAGGATCACGCCGAAGTTGACGTTGAGTCCGAGCGCCGCCATCGCCATGCCGAGCAGGAGATAGGCGAGCTGGACAAAGGAGGGGATGGCGGCGGCGAGTACGGGGAGATAGCTGCCGAGCGCGCTCGCGAGCAGGAACCCGCCCATGAACCAGGGAATGGGGACGGAGAAGCCGCTCGCGTCATCCTTGTGGCGGCGCGCCTCGATGAGGCCGATGATGATGGCGACGGGCGCGAGCAGCAGGACGCGGGAAAGCTTCGCAATGATGGCGCTGTCCGTGCCCACCATGCCGGCACTGCCGCCGGCGGCGACGGCATGAGCGATCTCGTGCAGGCTCAGTCCCGCGAGGACGCCGAACTGTTCGGGGGAAAAGCCGAGGAAGGGCTGGAGGCCGACCTCGATGAGCGTGAAGACCGTGCCGAGGATCGCGACGATGGCGACGGCGAGCACGGACTCGTCCGTCTTTGAACGCACGGCGCTCGAGACGCCCATGACAGCCGCCGCACCGCAGATGCTGCAGCCGCAGGCCGTGAGGAGCGCGAGCGTATGGCGTACGCGGAAGAGGCGTGCGACGATGTAGTTCAGTGTGATCATGACCGCGACGACGAGGACGGCGGCCGTGAGGCTGTGAAGCCCCGCGCTCATGAGCAGGACGAGATTGAGCTTGAACCCGAGCAGGATGATGCCCGCGCGCAGGAATTTATTCGCGATGAACGGCGTGCTCCGCTGCGCCGCGTGTGTGAGCGGGCGCACGCATTGCAGCGCCATGCCGAGGAGCAGCGCGAGGACGAGCTGGCCGATGAGGGAAAAGCCCGGCAGCTTCGCGAGCGCGTAGCCGGCGAGCGAGCAGAGCAGCGTGACCAGGAAGCCGACGCCGAGGCGCGGAATGCCGCGCAGGGAAATCGTAGATGTCATGGATGTTCCTCCTTTAGGAGCGCTGGATGAATCCGCGCTTCCGTTCTTGTCTGTCGATACAGTCGTCATTATAGAGGGAAAGAACGAAAATGTAAAATCATAAATTATTCTATATTAATAATAATATTTTATTGACATGACCAGTCCATGCGCAATCACTTGCTGTCGGACGATGTGCGCCGCCTGCAGCCTGCCTTCAGGCAACCGGCGGCGGTACGTTGCGCGCTTCATCGAGGGCAGGCTGCGGAGACACCGGAGGGCGGCGTGAGCGAGCATGGAGCGCGCAGCGCGGAATGGGAAAAATGGAAAAGAGCCGCAGAGAGCAATGGCTCTCTGCGGCTCTTTCTTCAGGAACGTGTTCGGCCGAAGCGAAACATCAATTGCCGACGGCGCGCTCCTCACGCAGTTTCTTCAGTGGGATCCTGCGGATTCGCTCCAACGGAATTTCGTTAAAGGAATAACGAAGATCGAGATACGCGTCGGTGCGGGACATCGAAACTTTTTTCAGGGTGAGATTTTTCAATGATTTCTTGAGTTCCTGAATATAGAATGCGGCATCTTCCGCAGAAAAGGTCCCGTTCTCGATTACGACGCGGATGTGATCAACCAGCATGGAAAACACCTCCAAACATCATTGTGTCATCTGCCGCTGGGCGTGAGCAGATATGGTATCCATCTGCTGACTTTTTCCAATTATACAGGAAAGCAGTTGATTTGTTAAGTACAGAGGAGGGATAAAAATCCTTTTGCAGGGATATGGCTTGGGAACAAGGCCGCAGAGAGGCTGTTTTTTCTCAAAATACGCGTTTTTTGCCATAAAGATATGTTTTTATACGCGAAGAGCGGGCAGCACGGTGAGGCTGCCCGCTCTTCGCGCAGGAAGGCGTGGGATCAGATGAAATACATGAGGCTCGCGGCGTCCTTTTCTTCGTCGATGGCCGTGAGGATGGTGTCGAGCGTGACGCTTTCGAGGCTCTTTTTGATGGCGTTGTCGAGCGGCGTGTAGACGCGCGCGTCGAGGGCGCGGTCGAGCTCCGGCATCTTCTCCGGCGCGGCGGGCGCGGCCTTCTCCATGAGCGAGAGCTCGATGGCGGAGAGGATGTCGTAGGCATTGATCTCTCGCGGCGCGCGGGAGAGCTGGTAGCCGCCCTGCGATCCCTTGATGGAGTTTACGAGCCGCGCGCGCTTGAGCAGGGAGAAGACCTGCTCGAGGTAGATTTTCGAGATGCCGAGCTTCTCTGAGATCGAGATGATCGTGACGGGCGCGCCGGCGGCGTAGTTGCGGGCGAGATAGGTCATCGCTGCCAATCCATAGCGTCCTTTGGCAGAAATTTTCATGAGGTTTCCTCCATCTCCTAGCGTATATATATGACATATAGTTATGATACAGAAGGAACCGGTGCTTGTCAATTCCCCGCGGCAAATCCCTTGAGCGCGTTTCTTTTTTCAGGGGTTGACAAGTGGAGGCTGCTGCGCTATGATGTAAACATATTAATCATATATGCAATTAACACAGAGGAGGCACTCGCCTGCGGATAAGGAGGAATCTCTCATGGGAAAGATCTATAACAACGTCACGGAGCTCATCGGTCACACGCCGCTGCTCAAGGCCAACAATTTCATCAAGGCGAACGGGCTCAAGGCGAACATCCTCGTCAAGCTGGAGTATTTCAACCCGGCGGGCTCGGTCAAGGACCGCATCGCCAAGGCGATGATCGACCAGGCGGAGCAGGAGGGGAAACTCAAGCCCGGCAGCGTCATCATCGAGCCGACGTCTGGCAACACGGGCATCGGTCTCGCCTCCGTCGCCGCGTCGCGCGGCTATCGTGCCATCCTCACGATGCCGGAGACGATGAGCGTCGAGCGCCGCAACCTCCTGAAGGCGTACGGCGCTGAGATCGTCCTCACGGACGGCAGCAAGGGCATGAAGGGCGCGATCGCCAAGGCGGAGGAACTAGCGAAAGAGACGCCGCATTCCTTCATCCCCTCGCAGTTCACGAACCAGGCGAACCCCGCGGCGCACGAGGCGACGACGGGGCCGGAGATTTGGGAGGACGCTGATGGAAAAGTCGCAGCGTTCATCGCGGGTGTCGGCACGGGCGGCACGCTGACGGGCGTCGGCCGCTACCTCAAGAAGCAGGACGCGGGCGTCCACGTCGTCGCCGTCGAGCCGGCGACGAGCCCCGTGCTCTCGAAGGGCCAGACCGGCCCGCACAAGATCCAGGGCATCGGCGCGGGCTTCGTGCCGGAGACGCTCGATACGAAGGTCTACGATGAGGTCATCGCCGTCGCGAACGAGGACGCGTTCAAGTACGGGCGCCAGTTCTCCCACGTCGAGGGCGTGCTCGTCGGCATCTCCTCCGGCGCGGCGCTCGCAGCGGCCATCGAGCTCGCGAAGCGTCCGGAGTTTGAAGGCAAGAACATCGTCGCCCTGCTCCCCGACACGGGCGACCGCTACCTCTCGACGGAACTCTTTGCATAATAAGCAGCGAACCACGCTTGAAGGAGCGCAGCGACGCGCAAGCGCGTGAGTCGCTTCGTTCGATGCGCGAAGCGCAGTCGAACATCCTTATCCCCCAAACTTCCCGCGGGCACCGATCGCACACGGGGAGTTTTTCTTTTGAAATTTCGTACGGGATACCTCGTTTCCCCTTGACATTTTGAGCGCAGTTCGCTATACTATTCCTAACAAATAATGATTATCTTGGAATAGAAGGTGAAATTATGATGACGGGAGCCGAGGTGACGACGCTGTTGCGCAGCAAGGGATTCAAAGCGACACCGCAGAGACTCGCAGTCTACGAGGCGCTCTCGCATACGACGGCACATCCGAATGCGGACATGCTCTACCGGGAGCTCGTGCCGCACTATCCGACGATGAGCCTCGCGACGGTCTACAAGACGCTCGACATCCTCTGCGAGGTCGGTCTCGCGCAGGAGCTCAATGTCGGCGAGGAGTCGTTCCGCTACGATGCGACGGTGGAGAGCCATCCGCACGTGCGCTGCGTCTCCTGCGGGCGCGTGGACGACGTGCCCGTGCTGAACGACACCGCCCTGCTTTCGCAGGCGGAGATCGCGACGGGCTATGACATCACGGGGCGGCAGATCTATTTCTACGGGGTCTGCCCGGCGTGCGCCGCGAAGCGCAAGAAGCAGCTGCACTGAGCAGCAGAAGAGCAAACGAGGCACAGGTCCTGCCGATGGCGGCAGGGGCTGTGCCTTTTTGCTGTGCGGGCGTTGCCTGCGGGCTATGACGGGAATGCTTGCGCCTAGCGCCCGGTGTGCTCGTGCCAGGAAGCGGGAATAATAGGAAACACTTGACAAAAAATACTGAAAACTCTATAGTGAGAGAGAAGAAAGATGAAAAAAGGAGGAATTTTTCATGGCAAACAGGATTATCCTCAATGAAACATCTTATTTTGGTGCGGGTGCCATCCGCGAGATCGTGCCGGAGGTGCGCGGACGCGGTGCGAAAAAAGTGCTCGTCGTCACGGACAACGCGCTCATGAAGGCGCAGGTCGCGACGAAGGTCACGCAGCTCCTCGAGGAAGCGGGCGTGGACTTCGAGGTTTACGACAAGATCAAGCCGAACCCGACGATCGAGAACGTGCAGGAGGGCGTCGCGGCGTGCAAGGCGGCGGGCGCGGACATCCTCGTCGCCATCGGCGGTGGCTCGGCGATCGATACGAGCAAGGCGATCGCCATCATCATGACGAACCCGGAGTTCGCCGACGTGCGCAGCCTCGAGGGCGCCTCGCCGACGAAGCACAAGGCGCTGCCGATTATCGCCGTCTCGACGACGAGCGGCACGGCGGCCGAGGTCACGATCAACTACGTCATCACGGATACGGAGCGCCATCGCAAATTCGTCTGCGCCGATCCGCACGACATCCCCGTCGTCGCCATCGTCGACGCCGACATGGTCGCCTCGATGCCGCCGAAGCTCTGCGCCTCGACGGGCATGGACGCGCTCGTGCACGCCATCGAAGGCTACATCACGAAAGGCGCCTGGGAGCTCACGGACATGATGCACATCAAGGCGATCGAGATCATCGCGAAGAACCTGCGCACCTCCGTCAAGGGCGATAAGACGGCGCGCGGCAACATGGCGCTCGGCCAGTACATCGCGGGCATGGGCTTCTCGAACGTCGGCCTCGGCATCGACCACTCGATGGCGCATCCGCTTTCCGCGGTCTACGACATCCCGCACGGCATGGCCTGTGCCATCCTGCTCGCGCCCGTGCTGAAATACAACGCGCCGGCGACGGGGGAGCGCTACCGCGCGATCGCCGCAGCGATGGGCGTGAGCGGCACGGCGGACATGACGCAGGCAGAGTACCAGCAGGCCGCCATCGACGCGGTGCAAAAGCTCGCGGACGACGTCGGCATCCCGCGCCGCCTCTCGGAGCTCGGCGTCAAGCAGGAGGACATCCCCTTCCTCGCCCAGTCGGCGATGGCGGATGCCTGTACCCCCGGCAACCCGCGCGAAGTCACGCAGGCGGCCATCGAGGAGATCTACCGCTCCATTTATTGAGAAAATTGTGGACAAAGAGGCAGTTATCCACAGGATTATCCACAAACTGTGCGTAACTGTGCATAAGTAAAAAAGGCTGTGCATAACAGCGGCGCTCAAACGCCCTGGTTATGCACAGCCTTTTGTGTATTTCCTGTGATGGTGTAGTAGCGTTGATTCTTGCTGCGCGGTTTCTCAGGGATGGTCTCTGCGAGCTTATGCGCGACGAGGAGCGGATGAAGATATTTTCGCGTGATGTAGGAAATGCTGGTCAGCTTCAGGAAACCAGCGATTTCCTTCCTGGTCCTGGGGACCTTGCAGAATTCCAACAGTCCCCTGCAGATCGTCTCGGCTCCTGTCATGGATTCGAGGGCGGGGGCCCCATCGGTTGTCTGCCCGTAAAAGGTCACGACGAATTCATTGCGACGGTTCTCGAATTTCGGGGCAGGCAGGTGCGCGTCTTCCATCGCACGGCGCATGGTAGGGATGCCGGAGTAGCGGTTCTCGGCCTTCGTGAGCGCCTCCATCATCGTGGCCAGCACCGGATTGCGGAGATCTGGCCGGGCGTAGCCGAGCTGCTCCACGGTCATGCGGCCGTAAAGCGTGCCAGGGGAATGGATCTCGAGACGATCTGCAAAGATGAGAAGCTGGACAGGGGTCCCTTCCGTGAACTGGCTGTAGTCGCGATGGATGACCGCATTGAGAAGCGCCTCGCGGATGGCAACCATAGGATATTCCGGCGTATCCTTCCGCTCTCCGGTCGCGGCATCGATGGTCAGCCTCGTCTTCAAGTTGTGGCGGCAAAAGGCGAGCGCACCGTCCACGAGCTCTGGCAAGGTCCCCTCGATCCGTTTCGTATCGAGGAACCGCGCGCCATCGAGCGCCTGTTCTGCCATCTGCGTACCGGGAACGACGACGGCAGTGATGCAGAGCTGAGGGAAGAACCCCTGCGGGTAAACGGCAAAATTCAAGATCGCAGCCAGCGTTGGCTTGTCCTCGCGTGAGATCCCGAGCAGCTCCAAGATCCGTTGCTTGGGGAGGTTGGCGAAGCCGGGGCGCTGCTGCGTGCGCTGTGCCAAGTACAGGTTGAGCTTCTCTGGCACTAAGTCCTCCAGGAGCGCGCGCGGGACGACGCGTTCATCGTCGTGCAGGTGGCGGCGGAACGCTTCGAAGCTGTACAGCTCGTATTCCGTCATCGTCTTATCGGCATCGCCGATCCGCAGGTACGCGCCTTTCAGTCTCCCGGCGCCGCGATAGAAGCAGGGGCGGCGGGAAAGGTCGATCCCTGGGATCTCTGCCGCACAGATATCCTTGCCGTCGATTTCCGCGACGGTGAAGACCGCGCGGACGATGGGGTCCATCTGCTCGCATTGCTCGACGATCCCTTTCTGTAGCTTCTGCAGGTCGTAGACGCCGACGAGCGCGAAATCCTGGCTTTCGTCGATGCCGAAGAACAGGATCCCGCCCTGGTCTTGATTGGAAAAGCTCGAGAGCGTGTCGTAAAGCCGACGGGGGCATCCGTGCTGCGCACTCTTGATTTCCAGGGTTTGCGTTTCTGCCTTTTTCTCTAAAATCCATTGCGCTAATTGTATTAACTCTTCACTTGTCATGATAAATACCTCAATAAGTGGATGATTAAGCGAAATTTCTCTGTAATTTACTTCATTATATGTAAAATAAGTTCACAAATCAAGAAAATGTGAAAACGGATATTTCAGTTATTTCTTACTTCCTTTCCTTTGCCGCTGGATCGATGACTGGCTTTTTCCGCGTCTGCAGATTTCGATGGGCGAAATTTCTCAAGCCGTGCGTCGCTTACACAAATTCCCTTCGTTTTGTGCTAGAATGGGAGAAAGGGAAATTGGCCTCAGCGGCAGGGAAGGACGATAGCATGAGTGGATGGCAGATTGCAGGCATGGTGGCGCTGGTGGCGCTCGCTGTCGTGGGCATCGCGCTCGCGAAGCGGCCGCGCCGTCAGCGGGAGAAGATCACGCGGCTCTCCGCCGCGCAGCTCGGCGAGATCCCACAGGAGGAGCAGGCGCTCCTCGAGGAGCTCTACGAGAAGGCGCAGCGCGACTATCTTGCCGTCGAGCACGTGCGCACCGCGGTCCGCGACGAACGGCTCGCGGCGTCCCTCGCGCGGCTCCAGCCCCTGAGCGCGCGCATCATGGACTACCTCGGGCAGCATCCGCAGAAGATCATGCTCGCGCGGAAGTTCATCGACTACTACCAGGACCGCGCGGCGAAGCTCGCCGCGGAGTATCAGGAGCTCGAGTGCACGGAGCTCAGGACAGCGCAGGTCGAGGAGACGAAGCAGAGCATCCGCGAGATGATCGCGAGCTTCGAGCAGGCCTACACGGCCGCGTTCGAGAAGCTGCTCACGGAGAAGCTCCTCGATGTCGACGCTGAGCTCCGCGTCATGGAGCAGACGCTCGACGCCGAGGGCATCGAGCGCGTGAAGGAGCCGGACGCGCAGGTGGAGAACGCCCCTGCGGGAACCGGCGCACCGGACGCGGGTGCACGCGGCGCAGAGGTGCCGCGCGCAGGCGTACAGGACGCGTCGGACGCAGGCAGGCAGGACGACGCGCAGGCCGCGGGAACGCCGGGCACAGGCGTGCCCGGCGCATCGGAGGCAGACGCACCGGACTGGCGGGGGAGCGGCGCTGCGCGGCAGACGCTTGCGGGCGCGCCCTGGCAGCATCGCCCCGGCATCGGCCGCGGGCGGCGCATCGAGCGGCGGCACGACTGGGCGGAGCGCGCCGTCATCCCGCTGCCGCTCGTCTCTGACGTGCGGCGTCAGCGCCTCGTGATGGGCGTGCTTGCCATCCTGCTCGGCACATTCGGCGCGCACAAGTTCTATCAGGGGCGCATCGGCATGGGGCTCCTCTACATGGCCTTCTGCGGGACGGCCATCCCGACGATCGTCGGGTTCTGCGAGGGCATCCGCTACCTGACCATGCCGCTCGAGCGGTTCTATGAGAAGGTCTACCGCCCCTGAGGAGCGCCCTTCGCCGGACCTCTCCCGCGTGGGCGGCGCCCCCGCTAGGCGCTGATTCATCCGTCAGCGCATCCCAAGGAATCTGGAGGAACAACATGGCAGAACTCAATCTCGAGGATTTGATGAAGGCGAAACAGCAGGACGCTCCTGCCGCGGCGCCCGCCGCTCCGGCGGAGGCGCCCGCAGAGACCGTCGCCGCGCTCGAGCGGCAGGTCACGCAGCTCACGCCCGAGGAGCGGCAGAAAGTCGACACCATCAAAGATGGCATCGACCTCACGGACACGAGCACGGCGCTCACGTTCGGCGCGCCCGCGCAGAAGGAGATCGCGGAGTTCTCCGACCACATCCTGAGCGAAGTCCGCACGAAGGACGCCGGTCCCGTCGGCGATCTGCTCACGAGTCTCGTCACGAGCGTGCGCGCCTACGATGCGGGGCAGGAGAAGGGGCTCCTCGAGAAGATCCCCCTCGTCGGTGGACTCACGCGGAAAATCAAGCAGAAGAAAGCTGGCTACGACAAGCTCTCGGCGCAGGTCAGCCGCATCGAGGCGGGCCTCGAGCAGGCACGCCTCAAGATGATGAAAGACGTCGCGCTCTTCGACGGCCTCTACGAGAAGAACCTCGCCTACTTCAAGGACCTCCAGCTCTACATCACGGCGGGCGAGGAAAAGCTCACGGAGCTCCGCGAGAAGACCCTGCCGAAACTGCGCGCGCAGGCCGCAGAGGCACATGACCCCATGGCGGTGCAGGCGGTCTCCGACTTCGAGCAGAGCGTCGAGCGCTTTGAGAAAAAGGTGCACGACCTGAAGCTCAGCCGCACGATCGCCATCCAGACCGCGCCGCAGATCCGCCTCATCCAGAACAACGACAAAGCGCTCATCGACCGCGTGCAGACCGCGATCTACAGCACGATCCCGCTCTGGAAGAACCAGCTCGTCATCGCGCTCGGCCTCTCCTCGCAGCGGCAGGTCCTCGACATGCAGCGCGCCGTGAGTGACACGACGAACCAGCTCCTTACGCGCAACGCCGCCTTGCTCAAGGCGAACACGCTCGAGACTGCGGCGGAGAACGAGCGCGGCGTCGTTGACATCGCGACCGTCAGGAAAGTCAACGAAGATCTCATCGCGACCATCGAGGACAGCCTGAGGATCCAACAGGAAGGGCGCGCGAAACGGCAGGCGGCGGAGCAGGAACTCGTCGCCATCGAGGGGAAACTGCGCGACACGCTGCTCGCGCACAGCGGGCGGCAGCTATGAGAGAAGCAGCGATGGGCGCTGCACTGATGAGAGGAGGAGCCCTTTGAACTGGAAAATCGTCTTTGCCATCATCGTCTGCAACATCCTCTTCATGTCGTCGAGCTATACCATGCTCATCCCGTTCCTGCCGCTCTACCTCACCTCAGAGCTCGGCGTCACGCCTGAGCACGTGAACCTCTGGTCGGGCATCGTCTTCTCCTCGACGTTCGCTGTCTCCGCCGTCATGGCGCCCATCTGGGGCAGGATGGCGGACACGCGCGGCAAACGCCTCATGGCCATGCGCGCGAGCTTCCTGCTCTCCGTGAGCTATTTTTTAGGCGGCATCGTCCAGACGCCCGGTGAGCTCACCGCCATGCGCATGTTCCAGGGATTCGCCTCGGGGCTCTGGCCCATGGACCTCGCCATCATGACGCTCTACGCCCCCGCGGACAAGCTCGGCGTCTGCCTCGGCGTCATGCAGGGCGTCCTCACGGCGGGCGGCGTCGTGGGTCCGCTCTTAGGTGGCGTGCTCGCCGAGTGCTTCGGCATGCGCATGTCGTTCTTCCTTGCGGCGGGCGCGCTCTTCATCAACTTCCTCGCGTTCGCCTTCTTCATCAAGGAGCCGCCGGCCTCCGTCAAGGCGATGGCGGCGCAGAAAGCCGGCCACGAGACGAAGCTCCCGAGCCCCTGGCGTATGCCGCTCCTGCGGAACATGCTCCTCTGCGGCACCATCGTGCAGATGGTCATCCTCATCCTCCAGCCGATCCTCACGACCTACATCGCCCACCTCGCGGGCGACCTGCCGAACCTCGTCTTCGTCGCGGGCCTCGTCTTCTCCCTCGGCGGCATCGCGGGCGCGCTCGCCGCGCCCTTCTGGGGGAAATACGGGCAGCGGCGCGGCTTCTTCCGCGCGATGTGTGCCGCCTTGCTCCTCGCGGGCCTCGCCATGCTCGTGCAGGGCGTGCCGGGCACCCTCGTGCCCTTTGCCGCCATGCAGTTCGTCGGCGGTCTCTTCTTCTGCGGCATCCACCCGTCTATTAACGCCGTGCTCGCGCAGAACTCACCCGCGGCGATGAAAGGGCGTATCTTCGGCCTGCTCTTCTCCGCGCAGCAGGTCGGCTCTATGGCGGGCCCGATCCTCGGCGGCCTCGTCGCGACGTGGCTCGGCATGCACGCCGTCTTCTACTTCGCAGGCTGTATCCTGCTCCTCTTGAGCTTCCTCGTCTGGCGCCGCTACGTGCGCGGCGCCGCGCGCGGGGCGCACGCCTGAGAGGCAGCGCCTGCAGTCATCCCATCACATGGCGGCACGGCCCTGCCATATCCGTTTTCCCCGCCTATCGGCAGGAACAGTAAAAAGGAGGGAAATCCCATGTCCATCATTGAAAGCCTCCGCGAAAGGCGCACCTACTATCAACTCAACAAGACGCTCCCCATCGCGGAGACCGAGATCAAGGCGCTCGTCGAGGAGACGACAGAGCTCGTCCCCGACGCGTTCAACATGAAGAGCGCCCGCGTCGTCGTCGCGCTCGGCGCGCGGCAGGACGCCCTCTGGGACGAGATTGACGCCGCGTTCGGCGGCAAGGTCGCGCGCGAGAAGATCGACGGCTTCCGCGCGGCGGCGGGCACGATCCTCTGCTTCTACGACGAGACTGTCGTCAGTGCCCTGCAGGAGAAATTCCCGCTCTACGCCGCGAACTTCCCCGTCTGGGCGAACCAGGCGAACGGCATGCTTCAGCTCGCCCTCTGGACAGCGCTCCGAGAGCGCGGCATCGGCGCGAACCTCCAGCACTACAACCCCGTCATCGACGAACGCGTCAAGGCACTCTTTGGCCTCCCAGACACCTGGAAGCTCATCGCCCAAATGCCCTTCGGCGGCATCGTCGCCGCGCCGGACCCTAAGGAGAAAGAAGACATCGCGCAGCGCGTGCGCTGGGAAAAATAAATCCGAGAAAAGGCTGGATTTTTCCTCGCGTGTGTAGTATAATACTACCTGTTGACAAGCTCACTTAGCTCAGTTGGTAGAGCATCTCCGTCACATGGAGGGGGTCGGGGGTTCGAGTCCCTCAGTGAGCACCAGGAAATAATGCCTGCTGCGGCAGGATGATATGAGAGACCGCCACACGGATTTCGTGCGGCGGTCTTTTGGTGTGTGCGAATGGCTATGACAGAGATGGACGGTTATAGTATAATGAAAAGACAGGAATGAGAGAAAGGGCCTCACACACCAGGTCTACGGCCTCGTGGCGAATTTACGCACTGGGGGGCGCAGAGCGAGAGGATGTGGGGGCAGGGATTGTACGGAGGGGAGACGCCACAGGGAATCGTTTGGGAACGCTAGGGAGGAAACAGTATGCAGAGGGAGCAGGAGGTTTTTGAGGTACTGAGGGGGAACGCGCTGACGCGCGGGATGACGGACGAGGAGGTGCACGCGCTGCTCTCGTCGAGCCGCGTGCGGCTGCAGACGCTTGCAAAGGGGGAGATCGTGTTCCACGAGGGGGAGGAGCCGCGGGGGCTGTATCTCCTCATCACGGGGAAACTCGCAATCAAGAAGGATACGTTTGTGGGGCGGCAGATCTTCCTCTCGGAGCTCGAGGAGCCGGGCGAGATGTTCGGCGAGGTGTACGAGGTGCTTCGTCAGCCGTACGATATGTACGTCGAGGCGGTGACGCGCGCGCGGGTGCTCGCCGTGGAGAGCGCGCTTTTCTCGCTCGCGGGCGGGGAGCTCTCGCGGCCTGCGCTGCTCGTGCAGCAGAATCTCATGCGGATCTTCGCGCGCAAGGCGTATTTCATGCACAACAAGATCAAGGTGCTCGCCTCGGGGACGCTGCGCGAGAAGATCGTGCGCTATTTCTTCCAGAACCTGCGCCCCGATGGGACGGTGGAGCTCTCGGGGAGCCGGGAGATGCTCGCCGCGTATCTCGCGGTCACGCGCCCGTCGCTGTCGCGGGAACTCAGCGCGCTCGTGCGCGACGGCATCCTCGCCGTCGACGGGCGGAAGGTCCGCGTCGTGGACCTGGAGGCGTTTGAGTCGTATCTCTGAGAGGGCGAGGGATGGCGCTGTCGGCAAGCCGCGTGGGTGCGGTAGGGGACGCGCCCTTTGGGGGGACGCTCTTGGGGATTTACATAGCAAAAGCCCGCCGGGTGGGAACCTCCGGCGGGCTTTTGCCTAGGAAATATGTTGTTAAAAATTGAGTAAAGAATGTGTTTGACAAGCGGTTGGGATGTACCGCTGCCCCTAGGAATGGTGGATGAACCATCAGACCTAGTGTAAGTAGAAGTGGGATAGCTTGTCCTTACAAAACAAAGTATATGTTTCCTTCATTAATGAACAATGGGATCAACATGAATTAGAAGTTAAATAATGAATATCAGGTAATAGCACGGCCGTCAGGTGTTCTTGGCGACGATGGCGCCGATGACGGCACCGACGATGCCTGCAGTCCAGAGCTCACCGGTGGAGTGGGACTTGGAGCTTTTCTCTTCACGGGGCGGACGGCGGTGGTCGCGCTCCCAGTCATCGCCGCTGCGGTGATGGGAGGAGAGTTCGGTGATGGCGGGACCGTAGGGCCGCTCGGCGGCGGAGGCGGCAGCGGCGGGCAGGCTGATGGCGCTCGTCGCGAGGACGCCGCAGAGGGCGAAGGCGGTGAGTTTCTTCTTGAGGTTCGTCATGGTGGTTCACTCCTTCAAAAGCACTTATTTTCGTTGTCTGTGATTTCTGTTGATGGGTATAGTATAGGGGATGGAACTTAGCTTGCAATATGCAAATTATTATAAGACGCGGTGCATTTCGTGAAATGTTGCGTTGTTTGCTGTGTGCTCGGGCGGCGCTCTTTCCTCGTTCGGGAAAGAATGATATAATTCAAAGGATGTATACAATATAAAGGAGGAGATTTCTTGCTTTGCTCAGAGGAGTATCGGGACATCGAGGCGAAGGTCCTGCGCGGTGAACGCCTTTCGCGCGAGGACGGCATCCGCCTGTTCCACTGTCACGATATCGCCTGGCTCGGTGCGCTCGCGGATACGGTGCGCCGGCGCAAGTGCGGCGATGTCGTCTATTATAATGTGAACTGTCATGTGAATCTCACGAATATCTGCACGAGCCGCTGCAAGTTCTGCGCGTTCGGGCGGGATGCGGAGGACAAGGGCGCGTACGAGATGACGAAGGCGCAGGCGATCGCGGTCGTGCGCGATGCGATGCGCGATCCGGATCTCGCGGGGCTGCACATCGTGTCGGGGCTGCATCCGAGCTGGACGTTCGAGGAGTATCTCGGCATCGTGCGCGCGCTGCACGAGACGTTCCCGTCGCTCTACATCAAGGGGTTCACGGGCGTCGAGATCACGCATTTCGCGAAGATCAGCGGGCTCTCGGTGCGCGAGGTGCTTTTGCGCCTGCGCGATGAGGCAGGGCTGCAGGCGATCGCGGGCGGCGGCGCGGAGATCCTCTCCGACCGCGTGCGGCAGGAGCTTTGCCCGAACAAGGCGACGGCGGCGGAGTGGCTAGGCGTGCAGAAAACGGCGCACGAGCTCGGCATCCGCTCGAATGCGTCGATGCTCTACGGTCACATCGAGACGCTCGAGGAGCGCGTGGATCATCTGCTCGCGCTGCGGGATCTCCAGGATGAGACGGGGGGCTTTTTGACGTTCATCTGTTTCCCGTTCCTGCCCGCGCATACGGAGCTTGGGAAGTCGGTGAAGCAGACGAGCATGTGGGACGATCTGCGGACGCTCGCGATCTCGCGGCTCATGCTCGATAATTTCCCGCATATCAAGGCGTACTGGGTGATGCTGACGGTGCCGGTCGCGCAGGTGGCGCTCGGGTTCGGTGCGGACGATATCGACGGGACGGTGCACAAGGAGACGATCCTCCACGATGCGGGGGCGACGAGCCCGGAGGCGTTGTCGGAAAATCAGATCATCCGCATCATCCGCGAGGCGGGCCGCGTGCCGGCGCCCTGCGATTGTAATTATCATATCCTGCGCCGCCTGGACGGGGGGTCCGTGCCCGCGGCGGCGGTGCGTTGAGGTGAGTGCCATGACGACGATCGAACGTGCCCGCGCGCGGGCGGAGGCGGGGGAGCGGCTGTCTCTCGAGGATGCGCTCGCGCTCTACGAGGAGAACGATCTCCTCTTTCTCGCGGCGTGTGCGCGCGCGGCGAAGGAGCGCGCGAGCGGACGCAGCGTGTTCTATACGGTGAACCGCCATATCAATCTGACGAATGTGTGTTCGTCGAACTGCCCGCTCTGTGCGTTCCAAGTGGAGGCGGGCGATCCGCGGGGGTATGTGCTGTCTTTGGAGGCACTCGAGGCGCAACTCGCCTCTGCGCGCGCGGTGCCGGGCCTCTCGGAGGTCCACATCGTGTCGGCGCTGCACCCGGAGGAGCCGTTTTCCTACTATGTGGAGGTCGTGCGCCGCGTGCGCGCGGCGCTGCCGGAGGTAGAGATCCAGGCGTTCACGCCCGTGGAGATCGTGAATTTCGCGAAGATGACGGGGCGGAGCATCGAAAGCATCCTCTCTGAGTTGCAGGCGGCGGGGCTCGACGGGCTGCCAGGCGGCGGCGCGGAGATTTTCTCGCCGCGCGTGCGTGAGATCATCTGCCCAAAGAAGGCGACGGCGGCGGAGTGGCTCGCCGTGATGCGCACGGCGCACGGGCTCGGCATCCGCACGAATGCGTCGATGATGTACGGGCATGTGGAGACGGTGCGCGAGCGGCTCGAGCATCTCTTGGCGCTGCGGGATCTCCAGGATGAGACGGGAGGGTTTCAGGCGTTCCTCTTGTTCCCGTTCCATCCGGCGCATACAAAGCTCGGCGAGGAGTATCATCTCCAGCGCGTGGGTGCGTGGGAGGATCTGAAGATGATGGCGCTCTCGCGGCTCGTGCTCGACAATGTGCCGCATCTGAAGGCGTTCTGGGTGATGCTGACGCTCCCGATCGCGCAGCTCGCGCTCGGGTTTGGCGCGGACGATCTCGACGGGACGATCGGCGAGGAGAAGATCATCCATGCGGCGGGGGCGCAGACGGGGACGGGCATCACGAAGGCGAAGCTCGCGGCGATGATCCGCGAGGCGGGCTATGAGCCCGTGGAGCGCGATGCGCGGTACCAGGCAGTGGCAGGAGGTGCGAGATGAGGCTTTCGGCAGCAGAGGGGGCGCGGCTCCTGCGCGAGGGGGATCTCCTCGCGCTCGGGCGTGCGGCGGATGAGGTGCGCCGGCGGCGGTTCGGCAATACGGTGACGTTCCTCGTCGATCGGAATATCAATTATACGAATGTGTGTGTAAATGAGTGCCGGTTCTGTGCGTTTTTCCGGCGACAGGGGGCGAAGGATGCGTATCTCTTGTCGACGGAAGAGGTGCTCGCGAAGGTGCGCGAGACGGTTGAGGCGGGCGGCACGCAGGTGATGATCCAGGGCGGGTTGTATCCGGATCTCGGGCTTCCGTACTATGAGGAGATGCTGCGCGCGATCAAGCGGGAGTTTCCGCAGGTGGTGATCCATTCGTTCACGGCGACGGAGATTCAGCATTTCGCGCGGCAGGCGGGGCTCTCGGTGCGAGAGACGTTGCTGCGCCTCCAGGCGGCGGGGCTCGACAGTCTGCCGGGCGGCGGCGCGGAGATTCTCGTGGACCGCGTGCGGCAGCGCGTGAGTCCGAAGAAGATCATGACGGAGGATTGGCTCGATCTGATGCGGACGGCGCATGAGATCGGCATGGAGAGCACGGCGACGATGGTGATCGGGCTCGGGGAGACGCTCGAGGAGCGCATGGAGCATATGGAGCGCATCCGGGCGCTGCAGGATGAGACGGGGGGCTTCCGCGCGTTCATCATGTGGACGTTCCAGCCGGGACATACGGAGCTCGCGGCGCACGGGGCGGCGGAGAAGGTGTCGAGCTGGGATTACATGCGGACGCTCGCGGTGGCGCGGCTGTTTTTCGATAATGTGGCGCATATCCAGGGGTCTTGGGTGACGCAGGGCGAGCGCGTGGGGCAGCTGACGCTCGCGTTTGGCGCGGATGATGCGGGGAGCATCATGCTCGAGGAGAATGTCGTGCGGGCCGCGGGGACGAGGTATGAGATGAGTACGCGGAAGATGGTGGAGTTGATACGCGGCGCGGGGAGAGAAGCGGCGCAGAGGGATACGGAGTATCGCGTCTTGAAGAGGTTTTGAGGGCGGAAAGGTCGAGGCGGGACGGTTCGAGGCTGGGTGGTTCGAGGCCGGTTTTCTGTTCGAGGCGGGATGGTTCGAGGTCGGTTTTCTGTTCGAGGCGGGGAGGCGGCGTGGACCGGCCGACTCACTTCGCGCGTTGCTCTCGTCGGCAAAGGTGTGTAGAGGTTGCTTCGACGGCGTGCGGGCCTCCGAATAGGCAACGCGCTGCGTTCGCTGTCCGGCCCGCGCCGCCTCCTGAGCGCGGGAGAGGCTGGCGAGTTCGAGGCTAGAGAGTTCGAGGCTGGATGGTTCGAGGCATAATGTCGGTTCGAGGCGGGACGCCTCGCCGCTGAAGAGTGGAGGAGAAAGGGAAAGAGAGTGGTAGAGATGAGTGAGCAAGAGATTCCAAAAGCATCATTTGCGGTGATCGGCGGTTCGGGGACGCTTTCGAGTGATTTTCCGAAGAATCTGCCGGATGCGGATGTGAAGATCCTGGCGGAGGAGATGCGGTTTTCGACGCCTTATGGGGAGAGTCCGGCGATGCGGTTGTTCTCTGTGGGGGAGAAGCGGGTGCTGACGTGCCGGATGCATGGTTGGCGGTCCGGGGTGACGCGGGCGGATGCTTCGCGGCAGGTGTTCTGGGTGCTGCGGGAGGCGGGCGTGCGGCGTGTGCTTTCCGAGGGCGGCGTCGGGACGGTGAATCCGCTGCTTGATCTGCGGGATTTCCTCATACCGGATGATTATCTCGATCTTTCGTGCCGCAAGGATGTGATGCTCGACGGGCGGTATCTGCTCATCATGCGCGATGCGCTTTGTCCGGAGCTGCGGCAGGCGCTCGTGGCGGCGACGCGGCGGCATTTCACGGGGCGGATTTTCCCGCGCGGGGTGTATGCGGTGACGGATGGGCGTCATTTCGAGAGCCCGGCGGAGGTCGCGATGATGGCGGGGCATGCCGATATCGTCGGGCAGAGCATTGCGCCGGAGGTGTATCTGGCACGCGAGATCGGGGCTTGCTATGCGGGGCTGTATTTCACGGTGAATTACGGGGAGGGCATCCGCCGCACCTGGTCGCATGAGAAGATGGCGGAGATCTTCTACGACGATGCGCCGATGATCGGTGAGATCCTGCTCGATACGATCCGCGCCGTGTCAGCGGAGGAGCGCGGCTGTGAGTGTCTCTCGCTGCGCAAGGAGACGTTGCTCAAGGATGTGTATGCTGAGGCGTCGAGCAAGGGCTGAGCGGATATGGAAAAGGGGTTGCCGCACGTAGGTAACGTGCGGCAACCCCTTTTTTCTCATCGGGATACGATTGATATCTTATGCGATACTGAACGAAGGCCACTGGAAACGGTAGGAGGTTCTCTCCTCGCAAAATAAAAATAACCGCCCTGGACCCTCATCTTGGCGGTTATTTTTGTTAAGTCAAACAGAATAACCATCGAGTGAGGAGTGAACCGTCTGCCGGTGGCCTTTCTCTGCTCTTATCATAGCATAGCCGCCCCCTTGCTTTCCATAGGAAAAACACGAAAAGGCGGGCGATTGCTGGTCAGGCGTCTTCTTTGTCGAGGCGCCGGTAGAGGTCGATGAATTCGCGCGCGAGGATCTTGAAGGCTTCGGCGCTCATGAGCTGGTCTTCGGCGTGGGCGAGGAGCAGCGTGACGGGGGCGGCGGTGCCGGAGGCTTCGTTCGTCAGGAGCTGCTGATGGGCTTTGTGGCCGACGAGGAAGTCGGTCTCGCCGGCTTCGATCATTTTCTCGGCGCCGTCGAAGTCGCCGCTCTTGGCGGCGCGGATGGCGTTCACGAAGGAACTGCGCGCGGAGCCGACGTTGGAGATGATCTGGAAGGCGATGAGTTCGAGGTCTTGCATGGTGATTTGCTCCTTTCGTCTTGGGGGAGCGCCGGGCGCTCCTTTGGCTGCGGGACGTTTGTGCCCCTGGCAGGCGGGATGTTTGTACCGGGAAATCGATGCCATTGGCGAACATGGGAGGTATGTCCCAATGATCAATCGTTGACTTCGTCAACGGGCTGCCGTATAATGTTGATAAAGGGATCTTCCGTGAGAGTGGGAACTTACGGATGTCATCGTTTTTATTCGCTTCTTGCAGCAGGCACAAGGAAAGCGGCGCGCCGTTCTGCGGTCGCCATGGGAATAGGAAATTTGATATAAAATCAAGGAAGTCTTCTGGTTTTTCCGCTTGCGCAAGAGACGGGGAGCCCCCGACCGATCCGGTCGGGGGATTTTTATTGTGGAAATCCCCAGGAGCGCAAGCCGCAGGCGCAGTGCGATCGGCTGGATCTGCTGGAAGGGCGGTGGGCTCAGAGGGCGTAGGCGAGCACGTCCGTCTTCCCTGCGGCGGCTGTGACGCCGGGCGCGAGGGGCGTGAGGTGGCGCACGTGTTCGTAGTTGACGATGAGCACGGGCGAGATGAGGTTGATGTGGCGTTTCTTGAGGAACGCGAGGTCGAGGCGCAGGATCGGCGTGCCCGCCTGGACGCGGTCACCCGTCTGGTGGAGGGCGGTGATGCCCTCGCCGTCGAGGATGACGGTGTCGAGGCCGATGTGGACGAGGACCTGGACGCCGTCTGGCGTCGTGATGGCGAACGCGTGTTTCGTCTCGAAGAAGAGGGTGATCTCGCCGTCGCAGGGCGCGAGGACTTCGTCGCTCGCAGCGAGGATGGCGAGCCCGTCGCCCGTGAGCTTCTCGGAGAAGACGGGATCGGGGACGGCGGCAAGCTCGATGGTCTTCCCCGAGATGGGCGCGAGGATGCGGCAGGATGGTTCTTCTCTAGACATGGCAATACCCCCTCTTTCATCTATGGCACCATTATAATAGATATTTGTTTACTTTGTCTACTATAGGACAATCAACCCAGCCTGAAGGGTCAGGGGAGGTTCGGGATGTTCTTGCTCACGGCGGTGTGCTTGATGATGTCGTCGATGCGCAGGTCGATGGCGAGTTCCTGCTTGAGGAGCGTCTCGGCGGTGTCGTATTCGCTCGGGCGGTCTTCGCGCAGGCCCTTGATGTAGTGCTGCCAGGCGCTCACGGTCATCTCGGTGGAGAGGCGGCGCTGCTGGGCGAGGTAGCCGGCGCCGTTTGGGACGTCGATCTCGTCGAGGGCCGCCTGGCGCTTCTTGAGCGCGGGGATGACGTCGTCCTCGAGGAAGTCGGCGATCCTTTCGCGCTGTCTGGCGCCCAGACTCCCGTCCTTTGTCTTGTTGAGCGCGGCGAAGGTCGCCCTTTGATGGGCGAAGGTCTCGTTCGCGTCGTCGATGATGGGCTTCGTGGCGTCGATGTAGTCGGCGATGTCCTTGTTGATGAGCGGCGCGATGGTGTCGAGGTAGTCGCGGTAATTCTTGATGTAGGCGACCTGCCAGCGGCCGTCGTCCGCCTGCTCGAGCACGAGCGCGAGCGTGAACTCCGTGCCCGTGCAGTCCTCGCGGACATGGATGTCCGCCGTGGCGGTGCTGCCGTCGTGCGCGATGTGGCCGACGCTGACGAGCGTCGTGTTCCGGAGCTGCATGCGCTCGAGGAAGCGCTCAAAGTCGATGCCGAGCTGCCGCCCCTTGAGGATGTCGGTGCCGTCTGGGAGCGTCCAGACGCCGCTCTCCACGCGCCGCAGGATGGCTTCTTTCGCGCCGCGCGTGAGCTCCGGCTTGACGAGGACGTAGAATTTCTCGAAGAGGATGCGCGTCTTGGGCGTGAGCGTGGCGTCGTAGGCGAAGAGGTCGACGGTGAGGTCGTCGTAGGCCTGGCTCGTGAGGAGGTCTAAGTTGACGTAGCGCGCGAACGCCTCGGCGTCGCGTTTCTCGATCGCGGTCTGCACTTGCTGCAACGCGTATTCCGGCGTCTTGGCATAGAAGCATTCGTGCCAGATGCCGATGGCGGCGAGGATGCAGAAGATGGCAGCGGCGAGCAGCCCGAGTTTCTGGCGCCGGATGCGCTGCCGGCGCAGGGAGAGGCTGCGCTGCCATGTGAAATCATCCAAAGGGGGACCTCCTTGCTCTCGTGTTCCGGGTGGCAGCTCCTGGGGAGCGCCGCGCCGTTTCCTTTAGTTTACCGTATCTCTTCCGGTGTTTGCAACAGGGGATTTCCCCATGGTACAATGCAGGGATGGAAGGAGGCGTGCGCGATGAAATGGGTGAACCACCAGGTGGTGACGGGCGTGCTCGTCTACTCGGTCACGGAGGACCTCTTGCTCACCGTCTACAGCATGGCGGGGGCGATCCTGCCGGATAAGCTGGAGGGGAATCCGCAGGCGGGCGACTACTGGCGCTGGCGCAGCCGTCACCGCGGCTGGTCGCACTGGCCGCTGCTCTATTTCGCGCTGCTCGGGCTCTCGCTGCGCTTCGCGCACGGCGCGTACGGTGCGGCGGGCGGCGAGCTCGCGGTGATCGGCGTGTATTTCTCCATCGGCGCGCTCCTGCACATCGCGGAGGATGCCGTCTGCGGCAGGGTGCCGCTCCTTACGCCGGGGGACAAGCACGGCGTCAAGCTCTTCGCGGTCGGCAGTTACCTCGAGTATCTCTTCAGCATCGGCGTCGTGCTGCTCTGCTATCTTGCACATGGGAGCGGGGCGGCGGCGTGGCTCGGGAGGATGCTGGGGACAGGCTGATGTAGTTTGGCGTTGCTTTTGGTGTTGCTTTTGGTGACATCTGCTTTGAGATATGTTAGAATATTCATATCGTTTCAGCCGCTTGCATGGGAGGCAGGCGGCGAAAGGAGGGTTCCTATGCGTCCTAGGCTGCATACGGCGGCGCCGAGCAAGGTCCTGCGCCTGCTCGCGGAGAAGTATCCGACGCGGGCGGCGGTGGAGAGCCGCCTCATCTATCTGCAGGGGCAGCTCGTGCTGCCGAAAGGCGTCGAGCATTTCATGAGCGACCTGCACGGCGAGTACGCGGCGTTCTTCCACATCCTCAACAACTGTTCCGGCGTCATCCGCGAGAAGGTCGACTACGTGTTCGGCGCGCGGTTGAGCAGCGAGGAGAAGGCGGAGTTCTGCACGCTCGTCTACTATCCGAAGGAGAAGATCGAGCAGATGGCGGCGGCGCGTCGCGCGACGCCCGCCTGGTACCGGGAGAACCTCACGCGGCTGCTCGCGCTCGCGAAGCTCATGAGCTATAAGTATCCGGCGTCCCGCCTGCCGTCGATGATCCCGCCGCGCCTGCGCTCGGTCATCGTCGAGCTGCTCGGCACGCGCCCGGAGGCGGATGCGGCGCAGCTCGCGTATCAGCAGCGGCTCATCGCGAGCATCGTGCAGGCGGACGCGGGTGCGGCGTTCATCGAGGATTTCGCCGCGCTCGTGAAGCGGCTCGCCGTCTCGCATCTCCACATCGTCGGCGACCTCTTCGACCGCGGCGACCGGCCGGACGCGATCCTCGACATGCTCATGAAGTATCCGTCCGTCGACATCGAGTGGGGGAACCACGACGTGCTCTGGATGGGCGCGGCGCTCGGCAGCGAGGCGTGCATCGCGAGCGTCGTGCGCAACTGCCTGCGCTACGGGAACACGGCGGTGCTCGAGCGCGGCTACGGCGTGAGCCTCTGGCCGCTCACGACGCTCGCGCAGCGGCTCTATCCCGACGAGGCGCCGCTGCGCGCGGCGGAGCGGGCGATCACGGTGATGCTCTTCAAGGTCGAGGGCGCGCTCATCGAACGCAATCCCGATTTCCAGATGGAGGGGCGGCGGCTCCTCGGGCGCATCGATTTCGGGACGGTGCGCGCGGTGCTCGGGGACGGGCAGTGCTACGCGCTGCGCAAGGCGTATTTCCCGACGATCGACAAGGAGACGGCCGATCCCTACGCGCTGACGGCGGCGGAGCGGGAGGTGCTCGAGGGGCTCAAGGTGTCGTTCGTCGAGAGTCCGGCGCTGCACCGCCACGTCGCGTTCCTCTACAATCAAGGCAGCCTCTACCGCCGCGCGAACGGCAACCTGCTCTTCCACGGGTGCGTGCCGCTCACGGAGGACGGGGACCTGCGCGCGATTTCGTTCGGCGGCAGGACGTACGCGGGGCGCGCGTGGTTTGATTTCTGCGAGCAGATGGCGCGGCAGGCGTATCTCTACTGCGAGCCGGAGGCGCTCGATTTCCTCTATTTCCTTTGGTGCGGGCGGCTCTCGCCGCTCTCGGGGCGCGAGGTGCGGACGTTCGAGCGGACGTTCATCGAGGACCGCGCGACGTGGGAGGAGCCGGCGGACCCGTACTACCGGCTCATCGACGACGAGGAGGTCTGCGCGCGCGTGCTCGCGGAGTTCGGCCTCTCGCCGCAGACGGGGCACATCATCAACGGCCATGTGCCCGTGAAGGTCAAGCGCGGTGAGACGCCCGTGAAGGCGGGCGGGCGCGCCATCATCATCGACGGCGGCTTTTGCCGCGCTTACCATGAGAAGACGGGCATCTCGGGCTTCACGCTCATCTCGAATTCGCGCGGCCTGCGCCTGCTCGCGCATCAGAAGATCGCTGACGTGCGCACGGCGCTCCGTGAGAACCGCGACATCGAGTCGGTCTCGGAGACCGTTGAGCTCGTGAGCCGCCACGCGACGGTCGCCGATACGGACGAGGGCGCGGCGATGGAGGAGGAGATCACGGATCTCTACCATCTGCTGCTCGCATACCAAAATGGTGTGATCCAGCCGCGCGCGTAGCGCGGCGCTTCGGCGCGCGGGGAAGGGCATCGGAAATGGCATAGAACAGGAGCTGTTGCACGTATTAACAACGTGTAGCAGCCCCTTTTAGTTTGCAAAAAAATGTTGCCAAGGACTTAAAAATCCTTGGCAAGTTTTTTATGCCATGATTATCGCCAGTGTTAGATGACCGTGATTGAGGTCAAAGAAAACGGGGCTATCCTCACGAAAATGCTTTCGTGAGACAGCCCCTTTTACTGTAAGGGTGGGCGCACAATGTCCACAAAGTGGACGTTTGTGCATGTAGCTTTGTGTGCTGACGGTACCGCGCGCATGCATAACGATCCGTCATGGATGACATGAGAAAGCGTTTCTGTACAAGAGACATAAGTTCCACTATGATAGAGCCATGCTTCAAAAAGCAGAAAGAAAAGAGAAAAAGAAGCGATGATCTGGCAACAAGGAATGGAGGAGAGGAATATGAAAAAGAGAATGTTCGGCCTATTGGCAAGCGTCATGCTATCTGTTTTCCTGCTCGCCGGCTGCGGCAGCTCGCCGGCGGCCTCGACATCAGGCTCAGGCTCCGGAGACTACCACGGCGCGCTCAAAGGCGTGGAGCTCGCGGTCGGTACATCGGGCACCTACGCACCGTTCTCGTATTTCGACAAGGACGGCACGACGCTCACGGGCTACGACGTCGAGCTCATGGGAAAGCTCCAGGAGATCCTCGGCTTCACGCTCAAGGACGGCGCGATGAAGGACATGGACTACGGGCCGCTCGGCACCTCGCTGAGCCAGGGACAGCTCGATGTCGGCGCGGCGGCGCTCTGCGCGACGGATGAGCGCAAGAAGACGATGAAGTTCAGCGACACCTACTATGACGCGGGCATCGTCGTCATCGTCGCGAAGGATAACACCGCGATCAAGAGCGTGGACGACCTCAAGACCGGAAAGTACAAGGTCGCCGTGCAGACAGGCTGCGCCGCCTATGAGTACGCGGCCGCAAACCTGCCGGAGAGCAGCCTGCAGTCGTTCGACTCTCAGGCGCTCGCCTACAAGGCCGTCGAGGACGGGCAGGCGGATGCGACCATCTACGATCTGCCGGGGACGAACTACGGCATCAAGACCGGCGCCATCCAGGTGAAGACGGTCGGCGACGAGTTCTACAAGGGCCAGGCGCCGTACGCGCTCGCGTTCTCGATGAACATCGTGAAGAAATATCCGCACATCATCGATGATTTCAACAGCGCGCTCCAGGAACTCAAGGAGAATGGCACGCTCGACGAGCTGAAGAAAAAGTACTGTGAATAAGCCGCGGGCGGCAAGGGAGGCGCAAGTATGGACACAGCAATCATTTCGGCCGTCCTGCCCATGCTCATCAAGGGCTTCTGGGTGACGATGGAGATCGCCGTCGTCGGCATCCTGCTGGGGTTCCTGCTCGGCGCGGTCAGCGGCTATGCGCTGCAGGGGAAATGCCGCGTCGCGCGGACCGTGGCGGGCATCTACATCTGGCTCATCCGCGGCACGCCGATCGTCGTGCAGGCCCTTTACATTTACTTCGTCGTACCGGCCATCCTCTCGCTCATCGAGGGGGAGCAGGTCACGATGGACAGCGTGCTCGCCGGCATCATCGTCATCACGGTGAACGCGGGCGCATTCATCTCCGCCATCGTGAAGGGCGCGCTCGAGAGCGTCGAGATCGGCCAGATCGAAGCGGGGCGCGCGCTCGGCCTCACCGAGCACCAGATCCTCTGGCATCTCGTGATCCCGCCGGCGTTCAAGATGATGTTGCCCGCACTCTTCAACCAGTTCATCATCTCGGTCAAGGACACGGCGATGCTCTCCATCATCTCGGTCAACGAGATCACGCGGCAGACGCAGAACTATGTGGCGCGGACGTATCAGACAATCCCGGCCTACACGATGTGCGCCGTCTTCTACCTCGTGCTGCTCTCGGCGCTCATGATCCTGCAGCACGTCGTGGAAAACAAGATCAAGAAATGAGGCGACAATATGAAGGACGCAATCCTTGAGGTCACGCACCTCATCAAGACGTTCGACGACCTCGAGGTCTTGAAGGACATCAGCATGACGGTGCGCGAGGGAGAGGTGGTCTGCATCATCGGGCCCTCAGGCTCCGGCAAGAGCACATTTTTGCGCTGCCTCAACCAGCTCGAGACGCCGACGGGCGGCAGCATCCGCTACCGCGGACAGGATCTCATGGAACAGGGCGCAGATATCCGCGCGTTCCGCGAGCGGGTCGGCATGGTGTTCCAGCGCTTTCACCTGTTCCCGCTCAAGAGCGTGCTCGAAAATGTCATGCTCGCGCCCGTCCTCACGGGCCACAAGAAGAAAAAGGAGGCGGAGGAACTCGCGCGCTCGCTCCTCGCGAAGGTCGGGCTTGCGGGCAAGGAGGACGCGCGGCCGGCCATGCTCTCAGGCGGCCAGCAGCAGCGCGTCGCCATCGCGCGGGCGCTCGCCATGGAGCCGGAGGCGCTGCTCTTCGACGAGCCGACCTCAGCGCTCGATCCCGAGCTCGTCGACGAAGTGCTGAATGTCATGAAAGCGCTCGCGCACGACGGCATGACGATGGTCATCGTCACGCATGAGATGGCGTTCGCGCGCGACGTCGCGGATCGCGTCGTCTTCATGGCGGATGGCTACATCGTCGAGCAGGGGACGCCCGCAGAAGTCTTCGGCCATCCGAAGGAGGCGCGGACGCGCGCGTTCCTCCGCAGGTTCCTGAACGGCTGAGAGGAGGTCAGGAAATGGGAAATTTTGTCATCACCATCAATCGCGATTTCGGCAGCCTCGGGCGGCCCATCGCGAAGCGCCTGGCGGAACTGCTCGGCATCGAGTACTATGACCGCGACATCGTCGAGGCGACGGCCAAGAAGCTCCATCAGCCCGTCTCCGTCATCAGCGAGGCGGAGGAGCGGAAGGCGTCCGGGTTCTTCAGCATGCTCTTCCCGCTCGGCCGCGATACGGCGCCGCATCAAAGGACGCTCTTCGAGACGCAGGCGGCGTTCATCCAGGAGGTCGCGTCGAAGCAGTCCTGCATCATCGTCGGCCGCTGCGCGGACTATGTGCTGCGGGATCATCCGAGCGTGATGAATATCTACATCTACGCTTCGTATGCCGACCGGCTCGCGAACTGCGTCGGGCCGCTCCACATGGAGAAATCCGTCGCCAAGAAGATGATCGCGGGCGTCGACAAGGCGCGCGCGGCCTACCACCGCTACTGGGCGGGCTACGCCGCGAATGACCCGGAACACAACCACATCATCGTCAACAGCGCGCTGCTCGAGGTCGAGGGCACGGCGCAGGCGCTCGCCGCCATCGCGCGCGTGCGGTTCGGCGCGGACATCGCGCCCGGAGAGGGGAGGGAGGGCCATGCACCTGCTGCCGCATCTCAGGACGTATGAGTACGAGATCAAGACCATCGATTCCCATACGGAGGGCGAGTCCACGCGGATCGTCTACGATGGCTTCCCCCGCCTGCGCGGCGCGACCATGATGGAGAAAAAGCGGGACCTCCTGGCGCATTACGACTTTTTGCGGCGGGCCCTCATGCTCGAGCCGCGGGGCCACCGCGATATGTTCGGTGCCGTGCTCACGGAGCCTGTACATGAGGAAGCGGCGGCCGGCGTCATCTTCCTCGACAGCGGCGGCTGCCTCAACATGTGCGGCCACGGCAGCATCGGTACGGCGTCCATGCTCGTCGAGACGGGGCTCGTCCCCGCGCGCGAGCCCTATACCGAGGTCGTGCTCGACGCGCCGTCGGGGCTCATCCGGGCGCGCGTCGCCGTCGAGGGCGGACACGCAGCGTACGCGAGCATCCAGAACGTGCCGGCCTTCCTCGCGCGGGAGGGCGTCACGGTCGAGGCGGACGGGCGGCGCGTGACGGCGGACATCGCGTTCGGCGGCTCGTTCTTCGCCCTCGTCGATGCCGACGCCCTCGGACTCGCCTTAAAGACAGAAGATATTGACAAAATATCGCGCCTCGGCATGGCCATCCGCGCGGCGGTCAATGAGCGCGTCCCCGTCCATCATCCCGCGCTCGACATCGATACGGTGGATCTCGTCGAGTTCTACAGCCGCAGCTGCAGCGCCGAGGCCGACCTCAAGAACTGCGTCGTCTTCGGTGACGGGCAGATTGACCGCTCGCCCTGCGGGACGGGGACGAGCGCCAAGATGGCCGTCCTGCACGCGCGCGGCGCGCTGCCGCTCCGCCAGCCGTTCCGCTACGAGAGCATCACGGGCTCGATCTTTACGGGCGAGGCGCTCGCAGAGACAGAGATCGCGGGTGCGCCGGGGCTCGTCGGCATCATCCCCCAGATCACGGGCAGCGCCCACATCACAGGCATGAACGACTGGGTGCTCGACGAGCGCGACGCGCTGCGCTACGGTTTCCTGCTCGGTCGCGCCTGCAAGACGGCCGAGCACGGAGAAGGCGTGCAGGAACACCCGCGCGCCCGTCTCTGCGGCGCCTAGGAAGAGAATTTGACATCAAGAAGGTGAAGATATGAAGCTATGGCATTATCCGCTGCGCCAGGGCGTCGGCGCGCCCGCCG
>ERZ772897.1049-NODE-1049-length-30796-cov-3.954361_pt1 | contig 30796 bp, 26 predicted proteins | sample MGYA00512125_ERZ772897 | MGnify/ENA primary metagenome ERZ772897 (study PRJEB29015, sample SAMEA2737660) | human gut metagenome | biome: human gut; feature: human-associated habitat; material: faeces | place: China | collected 2012 ... | reverse complement strand
CTACCGCTGGAAATGGAAGCTTGAAGACATCGAGTCCGCATTTACTTAATTGATAACGTATTTATAGATTGAACTACTAGTTGATCAGGCATCCAAAGATCTTGGCCAGCCTGCTCCGAAATGGATGGATGTCGGCGGTGCTTCAGACGGAAATCGATTCTCCGGAGGCGGCGCAGCGGTTGCTTGTGCTATGGGCGTCGTCGGCGGTGATTTGCACAATCCCGAAAAAGAATGGTCGGATCTTTCTACCGTCAAACCAAGAATTGAACTCGGCAGAAAAGTTCTGGAATTCATCGCCAAGAACAAAACAAATTAAGTCATGACAATGTGCGTCCTCAGTGAGGACGCACGAGAGCAGTAAGACAGAGCCGATGAACCTCGATCTCTTTGATTTCGGATCAAATTCACCGGCTCTAATGGTTTTAGGCTAAGAGAATAAGATCAAAACTTATTTCTTCCAACCGAAGTATTCACAAACGGTATTCCAAGCCACTTCCTGGAGGAAATGAGCTGTCTTTTCTTCAACTTTCTCAATACCGTAATACTTTAAGCCGACAGGTGAACGGTGGTACATGCTGGCAAAGACCACGCAGGCTTCAAGGTATGTTCCTTCAGGAGAAGGATGTGTTTTATCGGCGCGGTAAAGTTCTAACTTCGGATCTTGTTTGATCGCTTCAGCAAAAGCCAAACCAACCGGAATCACCATTGCGTCAGCTTCATTGCCGACCTTTGTTGTAGCGTCTGCCAGCTGTTGAGTCATTTCAGGCTTGTTTTTACGGGCCCAAGTCATCATGATCAACGGCTGAATGCCAAAGCACTGGAGGTCATATGCATGCTGCTTGGCATACTTTTCAAAGATTTCTTTGCGCTGCGGATGGATCGGACCGGTACTGTTATCCTGAAGAATGACGGCGTCAAAGACTTTTTCTTTTCTGAAATCAAATGTCTTGATTTTGCCGCCGTCGCTGTGGTCAACATATGTAGAAGCCATTCCGGAAGGACGTACGAGTTCCCAAACATTGAACCAGCCAAGGTCAGCTGCGCCGATCGTAACCATACGGTTGCGTTTAACATTGATACCAGCAGCCTTCGCTAATCCATTAACGGCGCCGGAAAGTCCGCTTGAATAATAAGTGTAGGAATTGCCGACGAACATGTAGCTCTGCGGAGCTTCAATGGAAGTTACTTTAGGCTTAACTGAACATTCGAGTGATTGAGCAGCAAAAGGCAGAGAGCAAGCCACGATCAGGCCGGCGAGTGTGAGGAGTTTTTTCATAGTCATTCTCGATGGAAGGATTTGAGGATTTCATTTTTTCACTCTCCTCTTTAACATCCAATGCGTGCCAAGCAAAATCTCTTTGCATGAAAAGCAAAATAGCGCATTTTTGGTAGAGCATTTCTGCTCTACCAAACTATGATGATTAAGGAAGATGATCTTCCGTTGTGAGCCTCTCACGACTAAAGGATTTCACAGCGAGGCGAGGAACGTGCCGGAATTCTCTGAGCTCTAATCGTCTTGTACCCGAAAATCATCGCACTAAAGCATTCCTCATCTTCTTTAATGCCCAGCAGGTCTCGGACTGCCTGACTTCTTTTTGCGGCAGCCGTTGCATAACCGGCAAAACAGCAGCCGATATTCATCGTCTCCGCAGCAAGATTGAAGTAAGTCAGGTTAATTCCGCTTTCAACGCCTCCCCACACGGCGGTTTTAGGGCCTACACTGAAGACAACCGAAGGCGCATTACGAAGAATCGGATCTTGGCCGGCACGATAACGCTCTAAGATGGACTCAATCTTGTTTGCGTAGCGCTTGCCGTATACCGGATCGGTTCGGCAGTCTCCGTCAAACCATTGTGCAATCAAATCCAAGAACTTCTTTGTCGTTTCCGGTTTGGTGATAATCAAACGCAAAAAACGATTGTTTCCGCCGGAAGGCGCATAACCAACGACTTCAAGGATCTTTTCAAGATCGGATTGTTTCACCGGCTGAGTTGAAAAATTCCGATAAGACCGTCTTTGTTTCAAAGCCTGAAGAACCGTTTTTGATGCGGAACAAGTCGGAATTGTCGTCCGCTCTAATTCATCGGCTGGAATGCCGTTATGAATGATCGCACCTTCAGGACAATAGGCCGTGCATTGACCGCAGTCGTTGCAAAAATATTCGCGTCCTTCAATCATTCTAGGACGGCCGTCCTCAAGAATTAATAGACGCTTAGGGCAGACAAGAATACAGGTTCCGCAGCCGACACACTTTTCGGAACAACTGTGCAATGGAATGACATATTTTTTCTCTCTTGGTTTGTTTGCTTGTTGTTTTTCCTATTGAAATTTTCTCACCTATTCGTTGGCAAATTTTTCTTTGGATTCATCGTTTTTCTGCCGTGAAAATACTCATCGGATCAATGTTCGTTAACGAAAAGAAGAAAGTCAAAAAAACGGCCCCTAAAAATCTATCAATTTTTCAGGAGCCGATACAGGAGGTAAATCGATTACTAAATTCGTAAGTGTTTAGAATTCGTGGCACAGACCCATGAAGAACGATCTTGTGTTCACTCGTTCAACGTTGTGTGTCAGGACCTTCTTCTTATTCAAACTCTTGTTCTGGGATTTGCCGTGGATATATCCAACCGCGCCATAGGCATAGGTTCTCTTAGAGAGCGGATATTTGTAGCCTAACATTGCCTGATAGACATCCGCCTTGGAATCTTGGTAATCCCGCTTGGCATGTGCATAGCCGAGAGTACCGTTCAATTCGCCGCCGAATAATTTGATTTTCGTTCCGAGTGTGACAGCATTGGTGTCGTAACCTTCAACTGCTTTGCTGTCTTTGGCGTCGTATTTCGCAGCAGCAATTGCATCTGCGTCACCCTGACGAGGTGTCTTAATGTTCTGACCAAACTGATATCCTAAATACATGCGTACATCGCCGAAGTCGTAGGTACCACCGATATTGTAGGTTCTTTGGTCCTTCAGATTTTTACCGGCAGCAACTCCGGCATCTGTTTTGACGGCAGAGTCGTTATAGAACAAATTATCGAATGCGGCAATCAATCTTAAATTCTTATATCGATAGGTTGCGCCGACTGCGATGTAACGGTTCTTCTGTGAGGAAACGACATCATCATCGTCGATACCGTTTGAGTATTGGGAGTAAAGCTTAAACCCACTGAGTTCAGGCGACTCGTATTTGACCATGTTATTTACACGAGCTGCGACGTTACCGGCAAAGACTTTGGTCAATGCACCTTCTTTCCAGGTGATTCCAAACGGGCTCATTCCTCCTACGATACCGCCGTGGGTACCGGCGGTCAGAGCACCTGTGCGGCCGAGTTCAAAAGCACCGAACGGAGTGGCTACACCCATGTAACTGTCACGGTAAAAAGCAGAGTCGGCGTCTTTTGCATCGCCGTTATCACTTTCAAAACCTTGTTCCAGTCGGAAATAGACTTTGTATCCGTTACCGAGGTTTTCCTGACCTTCAAGGCCGAAGCGAGAACCTTTGGTGATACCGGAAGCCATTTCAACAATGGTTTTGCCGTTAGAAGCATGATGAGCGTAGACACCTGTGTCCAATACACCGTAGAGTGTTACGTTTGAAGCTGGTTCTGCTGCAAACGCTAGGCTGCCGCTGAAGGCACAAAGAACAAGAGCCGTTGTTTTAGAAAGTTTCATCTGAATTCTCCTTGGTTAGTCATCTGAGGTTTCAAGTCATTCTGATGACGGCCATTTCTAAACGACAGGCAAAATTCAAAAGACTATTTTGCTTTTTATGCAAAGTCGTTATACCGGCTGAGGTGTAATCCAGTCTGTATAAGCAGAAACAAACAAATATTAGAAAATGTATTTTATTAATTATTCTTTAATTCAAAGAGATAGTTGTATTTTGCAGATCATGCAAGGACGTTGTGCAAGTAGTGTTTTATGGCGCGAAAATATCGGTCAGACCTGCATTATGAGCATGATTGAATGCTCCAATTCCTTATATTCCCAACGAACAAATTAGACAAAAGCCATTTCGCAATCAACTTTGATGCATTCTCAACATGGAAGAACCGCAGCTTAAACTTGGTGTCTTGGTTTCAACGACTATTGACCTATCTCCATGGCGGCTAGGAAGATCTTCGAAAAAAAAAAGAGCCCGAAGGCTCTAAAAACTTCTCTAGTTTTATGAAATTCACCCCAATGCTATTTCAATAAGACAAGAAGAAACTTTGATCTTCTCTTGGCCTTTTCTTTTTCCAGCTTCTGCAAAAAGTCTTTTTCTTCAGCCAAGAGATGATCTGAATAACTAAGGAACTACATAACGGGACATCCGATCGGCTTCATTTCTCGATACTGTTCAACCTTAACCGGAATACCGGACCGACAAAATGCGCCGGCATAGTAGTCATTCAGCGCTTTAACTGCGCCCGGCCGAGTCGGATCCACAGGAATCAGTCGGTTAATGGCGGTTCCGCCTCCTCTCCTTCTCGCCACAGGCAGTGATTTGCCGTCAACTTCTCTGACCTCGGCACCGCCGGACCAGTGACCGTAGGCATGAGCCACACAAACCGTCATTTCGGCAACACCGTCGTCGCAAGCCAGTACGCCTTCAGCAGTGACGCCGTCCGGACTTGTTAACACCACGCGTTCCTTGTCTTTGAGGCCAAACTGCTGGGCCGTATTCTTGTTCATGTAAATGAAGTTCTGCGGAGAGACTTGATTGCAATGGTCAAAGAACCCGGAATAATTAGATCTGAGGATCGGTTTATAAGTAGATAAGACCAACGGATATTGATCTTTGTCCCAATGCTTTTCCCACTGATCGCCGTTGAAGAACTTCGGCTTCTCATAGACCGGAATACCGGGATAGGCTTCCCCGCTGAAGCAATGCTTCTGAGCTGCGATAGCAGGATTAAAGATCTGAAGGAATTTTCCGCCGCCGTTGGCTAAGAAGTCGCCGTTGTATTTATCCGATTTTTCATAGTAGCCGCCGCGGGAAAGCAGTGCTTCAACTTGTGCGCATTGTTCCGCTGTAAGCACGGGTTCCAAGGGCTTCATTGCCCGCGGCAGAGCCGCTAATTCGCGGTCGGAATCCGTTACTTCGGGCAAATGTTCGCACTGGGTGGCAACATTGCTCAAATAATAGGCATACCAGTCGTCGAATCGTTTCAGCGGAGCCTTTGACCCGTCTTTTCTTGCGACGGCTTGTTCTCCGAATCCCGGAAGATTTAATTTTTTTGCCACATCAAAAATAAATTCTTCCATGCAGATATGGCGGCCGTCTGCAGTTAAAGCGGTTCTCGGCGTGACAACTGGGACTCCGGCTACGACACACTGGTCAAAATTGCCCCATGTTCTGTCGCAGCCATATTCTTCAAACATGACGCGATCCGGAATAATGTAGTCAGCATTCCTGTTGGTTTCGTTGACATAAGCATCAATCGCCACAAACAGCGGAAGTTTCTTGACGTCACGAAGGGCCTGTTCAGCCTCACAGGGCAGAGAACTGGCGCTGTAAACGGGATTGCTGCGCCAGTTAATCAGAGCCTTGGCCTGATAAGGTTCCTCGTTAGCAATCGTAAGCAGAACTTCAGCGGCATTGAGACCGGTATAGTCGGATGCCAAAGGATGGTAGACATGTTTGGCCGGATACGGATTTTCCTTGTTCTTCACGTGCTCGGCATACTCGGTGGAGCTTTCATAAGGATAGTTCCTGCAAACACTCACTACCCCGTCTTGAGATACTCCGCCTTCGACATTTTCCAGGTCATAGTTGCCGCTGAACCCCATGAAGGCTCCGTTGCCGTAAGCGGCACCGCCCTTTCTGTCATGAGAGCCGGCCAAAGTATTCAAAATACAAATCAGCCAAGAACTCATCACGGAATCCCAGCCGTTATTGCCGGTATTGGATACTGCAACCACTTTTGTTCCGTGAGACGTAAATTCTTTAGCCACCGCTTCAATGGTTTCGACCGGAACGCCGCAAACATTAGAAAGATATTTCAGAGAATGTTCGTTCGCGTTTTCTTTCAAAACCTGCAAGGCAGATTTGTAGCGAATATTTTTAGGCGCAGCATTTGTGAATACTCTGTCCACATAGAGTTCTGCAGGACCGCTCTTGGAAGCAGCCTGAAGAACGCCCTCGGAGTAAACCACGCCGTCACCCTTCTCACCGAGTCCGAATTCAGAAGCATCCGCCAATGTATTCGTCTCTGTATTGATGAGATAGGCAGCATTGGACCAGTTGATTTCGCCGATCTTTTTAGCTGCAGTTTCGTTCGGCGCGCTCAGGAATTTTTGATTTTCTTTGCCGGAATTCAGAATGACCTGAATCAAAGCAAGCAGGAACGCCGTATCCTCACCGGGACGAATAGGTACCCACTGAGCACCGGTTCCGTTCGTCACGTTGCTTCTTAGGATGGGATCTACGCAGACGTACTTAGCATTACGGTTTACTCGCGCTTTGCTTAAGCCCGAACCTGTTCTGTTGATACTGGCGCCGGAGCAGCCTGGCGCTGTTCCGATAAAAATCGCATACTCGAAATTATCCCAGTCCACGTCGCACATCCCTGCTCCGATCTCTGGAGCAAGACCCATGGCGTAACCGACGCCGACAGGAGCACCGCAGTATCCGTGCTTGGTTGTCACATTCACCGTTCCGAAGCCTTGACGCATAAATCTGCCGTAAAGGCTGCCGCGCATCGTATCTTCTTCGTTAAAGGTCGCAAACAGTTGATTGCTTTTAACTCCGAACTCAGAAACTCCGGGTACCACCGGCGTTTTTATGTCACGAATCGCACGCAGACCTTGAACCTGCCCTTCACCGAACAGGTTTCCGCCTTCAACGATTTCCTGCAGAGCCTGTTCATAAGGAATGGTGATCCAGCGATCTTCACCTCGTTTGCCGGCGCGTTTTAAGACTTTTAGAACACGGTAAGGATCATCGACGGAATCAAGACCGCTGGCACCTTTACCGCAGGAGGTCGCTCTAAAGATTTTGCCGTCCTTCCCGAGATAAAGCGCTTGATAGGCTTCCGCAACCGTTGTCTTCAGAGGAAGCGGCGCGCCTCCGGTCACAACTTCGCAATAAGGATTGCCGGCGAGTCGGGTAATTTTGTCGGTGGCTTCATCTACGCGATAACGTAATCCGCACATATTGTTGCAGGTAAAGCAGCGTGTGAAGCCCACTCTGACGCTCGGCTGCAGGGCAACACCGGCTCGGTTGACTTTCAGTTCGGGTGCAGCGTGGTTGCCAAAATGGTTTGCATTTTTTGTCATCGTTCTCTCCCCTTAGCGCTGCCAGTTTTTGAAATCAGCCTGCAGCCACTTCTTATCTTCAAAGTTCTCCGGCAAACCGATGTAGAAAATGTTCGGTTTTGTGCCTGCGGACTCAAGCAGCACATAAGGCTTATTGTTTTTAATCAGTTGATAGACTTCGCTGTTTTCGTCATTCAAATCGCCGAAAGTACGGGCGCCGCCGATACAGCTTTCTACACAAACCGGCAGCAGGCCTTCGTCCAGTCGATGGATGCAGAAGTTGCATTTTTCAGGCGGATTCTTGTGTGCCGGATCCGGCTTTCTGGCCCCATATGCGCAGGCCTTGGTGCAGTTCATGCAGTGAATACATTTGTCGTAGTCAATTACCACGATGCCGTCTTCCGGACGCTTGTAGGTCGCCTTGACCGGACAGGCCTTAACGCAGGTCGGATTCTCACAGTGGTTGCACTGATTCGGCAGCGCGATCATGGCTACGCCGTCGTCATTCTTTAAAGAGAGCTGGTTCACGACCGTGCGTTCGCGACCCGGTTCTGTTTGGTTTTCAATGCTGCAGTTGACCGTACAAGACAAGCAGCCCGTACACTTTCTGACGTCAAAAACCATGGCGTAATGCTTACCCGGGGTTTTGGCGAGCACAACTTGCGGGGAGACTGCCGTGAAAGCCGTGCCTGAGGCAATGAGTTTTAGTAATGTTCTTCTGTCTAACATTGTTTTAATCCTAGAGATTCTTTAGTTCGGCTCCGCTTAGGAGAGCGGAGCCGAAGAGGCTTTCTACTTGTTCTGACCCTGAATCTTGGCGTACCAGAGGTTATGGTTTTGTTTCGCCCAGTTTTCGTCACACTTGCCGCTAAGCATGTTTTCCATGCCGCCTTCGCTCATGACGGCGCCCATGTAGATATGAACTACAGAGAAGGCTCCGAGAATGATGGCGCTGCAGATGTGAATGATGAGAGCCAGGAGTGCACCGTTCTTAGACAGAGTTCCGAAAAGACCCGGGAACAGCAGGAGCAAGCCGGTCACCACCAAAGCCAAACCGAAGATCGTGAAGGTCCAGAAGAAGGCTTTCTCACCGGCGTTAGCAAAACCGGCATCCGGGTGCTTGGGTTTGCCGCCGAGATTGATGTATCCGCCGAGCGCAAGGAACCATTTGCCGTCACCGCTTTCGGGAAGCTGATTTCTGCTCCACTTCACCATGAGGATAACCGCTGCAATGATGAATGGAATAGCAAAGATGTTATGGAACAAAACGCTGGCGTAAACCAAGCTGTGGAAATGGGCCGGCGTCATCATGGGAGCCAGCCAAACTTTACCGGCGCCGATCACAAAACCGGACAAAATCAGGATGATGCACGGGACGGCTGCACACCAGTGAAGAACCACGTCGCCCACGGACCAGCGCTGAATCAGCTTGCCGGAAAATCCGTCGGAAAGTTTTGCGCGGCCGTTGATCAAGACGAACACCGCAAAAAGAACAGCGACGGCGATGATAGAAGCGAAGATTAAGTTTGAGATCATCTCCGCAGACTGCAGGAAGCCGAGATAGCCGGAAGAGACTGAGTTCGGATCATACGTCGACATGAGCAAACCTGCGTTGTCGGTATAACCCAAATACTGAGGAATATCTCTTTGAATCTGGTGTTCCACGACCGGAGACCAAAATTCAGGCTGCTTGACTGCTGTCTCTTGGGCAAACGCCGTTGAGGAGATAACGGAGACAAGTGAGAGTAAAAATTTATTCATGATAATTTCCCTTGGAACGGGGGCAAAAGTTAGACAGCTTGAGTACGGCGGAGCTCTGCTTTAAGCGCTTCAGAGGCCTCTTTCCAAAAACTTTGGTCGGTGTTTTCTGCGATCGCGTTTAAGAAAGCTTCGTACCATTTGTCAAAATGCTCGGACCTAAATGATTTCGACAAACCTTCAATTTCTTTCAGAAGCTGTTCGGAATGTTCCTTTTGGCGGGTTTCTTCTGCAACAGCTTCCAAGAAATAAAGAAATTCCAGTTCGTTGCCGAAGAAGTCTGGCAGTTCATTGAACATCGAGGCGCTGGTAAGGCCCGCGGAGGCATAGAAATTCGCCACATCGGCAGCCACTGGTCCGTTGAGCTTCCTGGAACTTGTCACCCAAGCCGATTCATAGGGGATCACAACCAGACGGTAGGGTCCGATACAGAGCCTATTGAACTCGGCTTCGGTTTCTTCCGGAGCGGCAGAAGCATCTGCAGCCTCCTTTGCGAGCGCCGGATAACCCGAACGTTCAGCCCAATCAGAAAGGTTCCGGTAGGTTGAAGCCAGCCCGGGTTTCAAGAACAGGTCTTTGAACACCTCAAGCGTCTTTCTCTGCCCATTCGATTTCATTTTCTTTCTCGGATGATGATCATGTTGGGTTTGTTCGGACCGTCGGTGTAGCCGATGCCTTCTTTCGAGGCAGAGGCTTTCTGGGCCAGAACCTGCGTAACGTTGCCGACCTGCAGGCATTTCACCGGGCAGCCGTCCACACAGGCGGGATTCAAACCGGCATCCAAGAGCTCGACGCAAAGGTTGCACTTAGCAGCTTTGCCGTCGATCTTGCTGATCGTAATAGCGTCGTACGGGCAGGCTTCCTTGCACAAACCGCAGGACGTGCACTTATTTCTATCCAAAACGACGATGCCGTCGGGACGCTTGGTAAAGGCTGCTGCCGGGCAGACCGCCAAACAAGTCGGGTTTGAGCAGTGCATACAGGCGTGAGAGAACCAAACGTCTCTGACGCGGCCGTCTGCGGACCTCACTTCATAGAGGTCCACTTTGCGGAAGCGGACATCCTCGGGCAGTTCGTTATGAATCTGACAGGCAACAGAGCAGCCGCCGCAACCGACACAGTTTTCCTGTCTGAAAATGAAACCTTTTTGAAATTTGTTGCTCATTTCGTACTCCTATGCCTTGCTAAGGTTCACTCTGGTTGAGTGGTAAGCAGAACAGCCACCCATGTCCGTCAGCTTGCCGGTTGTCAAAGAATTGGTATTGGTGTTTTGACCGTATGGGTTGGTGCTTCTCCAGTTACACTTAGCCGTGCGGACCACACCCGGAGCGACACGCGTCGTCACGCGAGCCACAAAGAATGCTTCGCCTCTTTGATTGTTCAGACGAACTTTGTCACCGGACTTAATACCCAAGCGTTTTGCATCTTCCGGATTGACTTCACATTCATAGGCGTTGTAGGCGCGAATGTATTTAACGTTATAGAAAGAGGAATTGACGCGCTGAGGGATTCCGGGAGAAAGAAGACGGAACGGCAGGTTCTTTTCTTCTTCGGGCATTTCTTCTTCGCACAGCGTCAGATCGATCACCGGATCAAATCCCGCTTTCTTCATAATGTTGGAATAAAGCTCGATCTTGCCGGATTCCGTTTCTGCCTTACCGCCAGAGCGAACCGGGACGCTTTCGGGCATATCGAGATGGATGAACTTTTCTTTTTCCAGACGTTCAAGCGTAATACCCTGATACCACGGTGTTTCCGTCTGCAGGAACTGACGGATGATGTCTTTAGGCGTATCGCGGAAAGCCTGATCCTTGAAGCCCATTCTTCTGCCCCACTCAGCGAAGAAGTCCCAATTGGGTTTGGATTCACCGACCGGCTCAATCACTTTCTCGCAAATCTGGACGTACCAGGAGTGGTAGTCGCCGATGATGTCATCCGTTTCAAACTGCGTGGAAGCCGGGAGGATTAAGTCGCAGTACTCTAGAGAATCAGTCATGATCATGTCGAAGCCCACGACGAACAGGTCTTTGCGCTTGAGGTTTTCGATGACAGCATTGACGTTCGGAGACACAGCAACCGGGTTTCCGTTATAGATAACCAACAGATGGATCGGTTTGATCGGACGGTTTTCTGTCGTCGGATTTTCTGCCTTCAAGGCCATATCCAAGTCCGTCATGTTGACGTGCTGCTGTTTGCCTTTACGCAGATAATTACCGCGGCCGAGATTCAGATTCATGCCGGTAATCGGACGAACGTTATCGTAAATAATGCCGCAGGACGGTTTATCGAACATGCCTCTCATTGCCTGCATGATGGCAATGGCACGCGTCATACGAGCACCGTTGTAGTTACGCTGCATGCCGTAACCGGCGCGGATAATGATTCTCTCGGCACGACCGTACACATCGGCAAATTCTTCGATTTGCTTTTGGGTCAGGCCGGTAACGCGTTCGATATCCTTCCAGTCCACAGAATTAACTTTGGCAATTGCCTGATCGGCACCGATACAGCAATTCTTCAAGAAGTCATGATCGATCATGTCATGGGCAATCAAATACTTCATGACGCCGGTAGCGACCCATGCGTCAGTAGAGGGTTTCGGCTGCAGATAGATATCGGCCTGTGAGCTGATCGGTGTACGGTTCGGATTGACAGCTAAAACTTTGGCGCCTTTGTCTCTGGCTTCATTAATCAGCTTAATGCCGTGAACATTTGAGACGGTTTCATTGAAGCCCCAGGATACGTAGCAGTCGCAGTTGGGGATGGTTTCGGGGTCGGGCCCGTCGGTGGTACCCTGCACGCTGCCGTAGCCCCAGACACCGGCTTCCGTACAAACTAATCGATCCAGGATGGAAGAACCGATGCGATTGAAGAAGCGGTCGGCGCCGCGCATACCGATAGCACCATAGTTGCCTGAATAAGAATACGGAAGGATGGCCTCGGAACCGTATTGCTCGATCACTTCATTGGTTTTCTTGATCAGGATATCCCAGGCTTCTTCCCAGGTGATCCTTCTCCACTTATGAGAACCCTTTTCTCCGACTCTGACCATCGGATGCAGGATTCGGTCGGGCGCATAAGTGTATTCAACATATGTCAGGCCCTTAACGCACGGGCAAGAGCCGGTTTTATATTGTTCGTCGGCACCTCTGACATAAGTCATGCGGCCGTTCTGAACGCTGAACTTCATCAGGCATCTGTCTGCGCAGTTTCTGAGGCAGCTGCTGTATTTGATGGTTCCTGCTCTTTTTGCGAGAAGCGAAGTATTTGCGCCGTAGCTGTTCATCGCGAGCGCTTTGGTCGGAGCAAGTCCTGTCAGCGTTCCAAGGACAGCCGATGCGCCGATACCTTGAAGAAAATATCTTCGCGTAAGCTTCATCATATTTATGACTCCTTTAGATTTGGGGTTTTTAAATAACGTCTTTCCCCAAGACAGCTCCGGATCCTGCCCTAGTTGACTGCTCTTTATTCATTGAGGGCTTTCTGCCACTCTTCACTTAAACCTTTTTTGAGTTCCTGCTTTACCCAGTCGAAAGCAGGAGACTGATTCGTATTGCCGTACACGATGTAATTTCCGATCGGGCGCTCTGCACTGCGCATTTTCTTAATGCGGTTGATGACCTGCCGCGGCAGCGTCATATAGGAGACACCTGGAACCAGTTTGGAATACTGGCGTGTAAATTGATTGCAGACGACCGCCACCGAATCTGTAGACATAAGGAGCCGGAATGCGGCTGCCAGACTTTCGGTGTAGTTCGATACCTGCATCTGAAGGCCCTTCTCTTCACATACGCCAACCAGCAGAGGACACGCCACGTCGCTGTAGTTGTCGATTTCCAAAAGCGGATATTTAGAAATGTCATCGATCGAGAATTTCTTCTGCGTAAACAGCGGATGGCCGGTTCTGCCGAAAAGATAAATGTCGCTGGTTTCGGCAAAGCATTCGTAATTGAGGCGCGGATCTCCGAATCCTTCATAAACTACTGCGAAGTCCACTTCGCCATTAATTAACTCAGGGATGCAGTTATGAGAGAGGATGCGGATATTGAAGCGCATCTTCGGGGCTCTCGGGAGCAGCTTCTCATTGATCACTTTCAGTGTCGGGAAGCAGAACTCGTCGTAAACACGCAGTTCAAACGCGCCTTCGGAGGTAAACGGATCAAACTTAGAGTGCTGTTTATCCATCTTACGAAAGAGCTGTACGATCTCGACCATCGTTTGAGAGATCTCAACGGCCTTCTGTGTCGGGCAGAAGCCGCTTTGCGTGCGAACAAACAGCGGATCGTCGTACATTTCCCGCAAGGAAGCGAGTGCACGACTAATCGCCGAATTGCTGATTCCAAGCTCGGTTGCAGCCTGACTTGCATTTCTTAACTTGAAGACTGCAAGAAAGATTTTGCAGAGCTGGTAAGTTAACTGGTTAATTGTCATTTTGGGGCTTCTTTGGGGTTTGAAGTTGGGTCAATTATATGAAGCCGCCATCCTAAAGAATTTGATAATTATCAAACTTTTTAAAATTGATTTTATCGAAAAAACCAATTTTTAAATTGTGAAAAACGTTTTAATTCAATACGTTGAGAGTATCGTTTTGCACGATAAGAAAAATTAAGAGTAGTGATTTACCCCAATTTACTTTTATCAAATCCAAGAGTCATTAATACTTTAAAATTATCAAATCAGATAGACTCACAGGAATTTTCTATAAATAATCCGTATGAGCCGAAGAGTTGAGCTATCTCTTAGATATTTTCTATACCCGAAAGCTGAAACATTAGTTTGTCAAAACTAAATGAAAATATTGAATAAAAACCTTGGTACTTTCAGCTATTGCCTCGATGAGCAATCATTTATCTGACAACTGCTGAACAGTTGCAGAATACATTCTTCCGCCGGCTTTTTTCGATCAGTGAGAATCCTTATCGAGACCATGTCCATCTAAAGCCATAGGGAAAATTAGTCTTCTTTTTCTTGCTTGGCTCCTCTTTTTCCAGAAGATTCATTACTTCCTTTTCTCGGAATAAAAGCAGCTATTAACGAGGCTGTTGGAACGGCTAAAAAGCCTATAACAATTTCCCAAGCGGCCCCGGTAAACGCAAAGTAAGTTGCTATTCCTATACAGGAAAATGAAATAAGAGCCCCAATTAGTTGCCCCCAGCTTTGAGCTCTGATTAAATGATTGCTTTCCTTCTCTGCAATCTTCAGAAGCTTATCTTTTTGATCTTCTTCTCGGTTTGTCGTATCGATTCGATAAGCTTGTTCTTTTTCAGCCATCCTCACAATTCTTTCGGCAAGGCCCGGCATAAATTCGTCGTATTTTTTTAATGCATCCGGATGCGGAAGAGGACCGGTGTAATACTCAGTGGTTTCGGAATGAGAAGTCGTTGTAAGTACGCTTCTCTTGAGAGTCTCATCAACCGCTTTGGCGGCAGCACTCTTACTTAGTACGTTTTGCTTCTTCGCTGGCAAGATGAATCGCCTTTCCAAAGTCTTTTTTGAGGTTATCGTAATCGTCTCTAGCCGGGCGATAAGAGCTTTTTAGTATAGCCGGATTGATACGAGTCTCGATTCTCGCCGGACGCAGAGCGGTTGCGGGCACACGTAAACCAGCCACGAGACCGCTGATAAAAGAAACATTTACCATGTAAGCTCCGAAAAGAATGATTGTCAACACAGGCCAATCTAGCAGATATATATTAAATGTATATTTATCTGAGACGTGCCCTCTAAGTTCTCTATATTATAGAAAACTTTAGAAAACTAACATGGTAAAAAATGGCCTTATCGGGTTTGGAGCCTTTTCTAAAATTGAAATTTATCTAGATCCCGACTTTCTCAACGACTCTAATCATCCATAGGACAAACCAAAGAGCAAAGGTTAAAAATGAGCTGAAGAGCGGAAAGTGGTGAATTCTTTCTGGCAGACACCCAATTTATTCAACCATCTCCCCGCAAATTACAAAACTAGAACCAAGGTATTATTTTCATTTTTCTTCTTGCCTCATAGACTGTACTCGTTGTTTTCCAAGGAGAAAATATGAAAAACTTTAAATTAGCAACAGTTACACTTTTAGTCGCAGCTGCTGCAATGTCTACTTCTGCCTTCGCAAAAGACGGTACTTATACTGCACAAGAAGTCGGTCGAAACGGAGCCGTTAAGGTGCAGGTCGTCGTTAAAGGCAACAAAATTGAATCCGTTAAAGTTCTGGACTGGTCAGAAACTCATCCCGTTGCCGACTTAACCCAAACCCAGCAATTCCCGAAATCGTCAAGTACCAGACAACAAACGTCAACAACATCTCCGGAGCAACACTCTCCAGTTTTGCTATTAAAGCAGCCGTCAACAAATGCTTAAAAGAAGCCGGTTTGGATGTGAAACAGTTCTCGAAGCCTGCTCCGAAACCTGCTCATTTCACTGATACAGTTACTGAAGACACTAATATCGTAGTTGTCGGCGCCGGCGGTGCCGGTCTTTCCGCAGCTGTAGCTGCAGCTGAATCCGGCAAGAAAGTCATTCTTCTTGAAAAGAATGGCTTCGCGGGCGGTAATACTTCAGTTTCCGGCGGCTGCTTCAACGTCGCAAACCGTAATCAAGACCATCTGACAATGTCTGAAGGACAGAAGAAGATTGTCGAAGGTATCATCAACCAAAAACCGCTGAACCCGCTTCATGCTGAATTGATTAATAAAGTCAAAGAACAATGGGCTAAATATAAAGAAAGCGGCTCCAACAAGCTCTTTGACTCTCCCGAATTGCATGCTCTTCAAACTTGGAAGTCAGGGGACAACCAGGCCGACCTCAACCTCGTTTATACATTAACTAAGAACGTTTCCGGAACAATGGACCAACTCTCAAAGATGGGCTTTGTTTGGAGAGGAAAAGCTAACCAATTCGTAGGCGCTCTTTGGCCGAGATCCAACCGAGCCGAAAACTTCAAATCCGGTGTCGGTTATGTTGACACTTACCTTGCCTACATCAAAGAAAAAGGACTTCCGGTTACTTTGATGCTCAACACTGCCGCAGACGACCTCATCGTTAAGGGCGGCAAGGTTATGGGCGTATTGGCTCAAAACAAGAACGGAAGAAAGTACGTCATCAATGCTAATGACGGCGTCATTTTGACGACAGGCGGTTTCGGCGCCAACGTTAAGATGCGCAACGAATATGACGAACTTTGGGGCAAGAAGTTAGGCACAAGCACCCCGACAACTAACCTGCCCTCCGCCACCGGTGACGGCATTAATTTGGCAAAGAAGGCCGGTGCGCACTTAACACAAATGGGCTGGATTCAGTTGTTCCCCGCCGGTGATCCGAAGACGGGCGCTACAAGCTTCAAGCTCGGCGAAAACTCCTGCATCTATGTTAACCGTGACGGCAAACGCTATGTTAATGAATCCGAACGTCGCGACGTTCTAGCAAAGGCAAACCTGGCTCAGAAAGATCAACTCTTCTTCGTGATTTCTTCTGCCAAACGTGCCCTTGTTGATAAAGACGGCCGCAACGCTTATGGCGTTAAAGTCGAAGACATTCTCGCCTCAGGCAAATCCTTCAAGGCCGATACTCTTGAAGAACTTGCTCAGAAAGCAGGTATCAACGGCAAGAACTTAGTCGAGACAGTTAAGAAGTGGAATGAATTCTGCAAGAAAGGCACCGGCGACGAAATGGGTCGTCCCACATGTATGGATGACCATCGTCTTGACGAAGGCGGCCCGTACTATGCAACTCTCATGACTCCTTCTGTTCACCACACCATGGGCGGCGTTCAGATCAATGAAAAAGCCCAGGTTATCAATAACAGCGGCAAAGTCATCCCTGGTCTGTTTGCTGCAGGCGAACTCACCGGAGGCATCCACGGCACGAATCGCGTCGGATGCAACGCAGTTCCCGATGCTCTGACATTCGGCAGAATTGCAGGTCTTACGGCTGCCGGTAAATAAACTACTGACTAAAGATCGTTAGATCGGGCGGAGTACCGTTTCGGTACTTCGCCTTTAATTTTTGGCTGCTTGGCGCCCTGCAATGCGTCCGAAAACAATGGCATCGGCCAAACCGTTTGCGCCTAGACGATTCTTACCATGAACATTTCCTGTAATTGTCCCTGCCGCATACAAACCATCAATCGGCTGATTCTTTTTGTTTAACACGCGTGCTTTTTCATCAATTGCGATACCGCCTTCGGTGTAGTGGACCGTCATTCCTGCATAACAAGCCCAGAAGGGAGGATGGGCAATAGGGAGCGTTAAGGAATGAATTTTCTTACCCAAACGATCTTTACCCAGCCTTACACCCTCGTTATAGTCTTCAACTGTGCGAATCAGATTGTCCGCAGGAACACCCATTTTTCCAGCAAGCTCCTCAAGCGTTTCTCCCTTCCACGCTTCCCCGCCTTCAATGGCCTTGACAGCTTCTTTCTGCACTAAGATTCCTGCCCTTCTAAAGCCTTCATCATCGATAATGATGAATCCGTACTTTTCAGGCAGCGAGAGAACGGCATCTCTAAATTCATCTCTAGGGCTATCCTCTCGGATAAACCGTTCCCCGTTCTTATTCACGAAAATGAAATGAGAGACGTCGTTATGGAAACGGACACGATATTTTTTACCCGGCGGGCAACCCGGCAAACACTGAATGAATTCGAGATTGACAAGCTTTGCTCCGACTTTTTCAGCAGCTAGCATGGCAAGGCCGTTAGAGCCGGGTGCATTGTTTGTGGTCAGACCTTTCAATTTCGGCGATATCTTCTGAATTAGATCCGGGTTAGCAGCAAAACTTCCTGCCGCCAGAACAACTCCTCTGCTCGCATAAAACTGCTTATATTCATTTCCGCAGTAACAGCTAACCCCAACCACCTTATTTTCTTTGATCAGGATTTCTCTGACCTCACATTTAACCTTTAGCTCTACACCTCGCTTAACGCAAGCATCGGCGAGAGTACGGATGTATCCTTGACCGAGGGGCAAAACAGGAATATGGGCTCTAGGCCAATGAGCACCATATAGTTCAAAGACTCGAGGCTGAAAATGCATGCCCAATTTTTCAAGCCATTCGAGCGATTCTTGAGCCTCTGTCACCATTGTTCTGACTAACTTAGGATCTCCTAAGCGGCCGCCGGAGATTAAAGTATTTCCTCCGATTTCAGGCTGGCTTTCCAATAAAAGCACTGAGGCGCCGTTATCTGCAGCTTCTACGGCCGCGGACAATCCGGCCGCTCCTGCTCCGACAACGATAACGTCCCAAGATTTACCTTTATTAAAAATGTTTTCTATGAAACTGGCATAAGAGGGGCCGGAAAGGACGGTTAAGAGAAAAGCTGAAAACAGGCTCCTTCTATTCATTTTTTCCCAACCTCCCGATGTCTAGTAAAAATGCGCTGGCGTCCAAGGCGGACCGTAGTCCGAGTTTATGCATCGCATTGCCTCGATGGATTTTGACGGTCTGTTCTGCGATGTTTAAGTCAATGGCGATCTGTTTATTGAGTTTTCCTCTTGCGACTTCCCTAAGCACCTCTTTCTCTCTATCCGTCAGAAGCTTAAATTTATTGATTTTTTCTTGGATTAGTGCCTTTGACTCCCGAAGCTCCTTGTTCTTTTGAAGATGGACTTTAACAACCTCAAGAAGAATCTCTGGTTTGACCGGTTTTTGAAGGAAGTCCTCTGCTCCGTTTTTAAGGGCCATCACTGCGGCATCCACCGTTCCGTGACCGGTTAAAAAGATAATCGGAAGATCGCTTCCCCTTTCCTGTAAGCATCTCTGGAGCTCCAGTCCGCTCATTTCCATCATTCGGAGATCCAGGATAATGCAGCCAGCTTGAGACAAATCGTCCCTGCTCAAAAATTCTTCTGCTGAAGAATAGGCTACCGCCGGAATTCCGGCCAATTTGAAAATAAAAAGTTCTGAGTTTCTGACCGTTTCTTCATCATCAACGATTCTTACAATGGCATCCACTCTAATTCTCCTCATTAACTTTGGGTAAATGAAGCGTGACCACCAGCCCTTTAGGAGTGTTCGGCTTAAAGGTTAACTTGCCTCCATGACTCTCTGCGATAAGGCGACAAATGGACAGACCCAAACCCAAGCCGCCAGACAGACTCTTAGTCGGATGCGAAAGCTGGCTTAATAATTTGTCCGATATCACTTGGCCATGATCAGAGACGCTTAACATCCATTCGTTTGTTGCTTCTGATAATTGAACGTTAATTATCTTATCCTGGCTGTCCCTGCAGGCAGCCGCAGCATTTTTTAGAAGATTCACAATCAGTAATTCAAGTTCTAGCGCGTCTGCCAGTAGATTCGCTGTAACGGGAGCTTTAACCTCGACATCTACCCCAGTTGAAATCGATGATCTTCTGAAAGACACTAACGCCCGATCTATTATTTCGGACAAATTTTCTTTCTTCACTTCGTGATGCTGTCGCTTCGCGTAGGTTCTGACCCGCTGAATGATTTTTGAAAGGCGATCGGCTTGTGTCGAGATTTCGCTTAGCGCCTCCTGAACCAACGGATCTTCACTCTTTCCTTTCAAATAGAGCTTCAAGCCATCGGCATAATTAATCAATGAAGCGATCGGCTGGTGCGCTTCGTGAGCAAACATCGCAGACAGTTCGCTGACAACGCCGGCCTTTTCTAACTGAAAGAGATTTTCTCTACTCTCTCGAGCTTCTTTTTCGGCTTTATCCTTTTCCTTTAATGCAATAGTAAGGTCTCGAGTTCTTAGGCTGACGATTCTTCTCACGGAAGCTGTGTATAGGAGAATTAAGATCAATAGAGCGGCTAGACCGTATAAATAATGTCGGTACCGTTTTGCAAATCCCGTGAATCCTGTTTCTTTTAAATATTCATAAGGTCCGATTTCCAGAGAACGGTATAAAGAGGATACCGGTGTAAAGTCGCTTGCAAAGCCCCAACTGTCCCCACCTCTCGTTTGCTCCATGGTAAGTAGTCCGACGGATACGGTCTTAACCAAATTCGAGTCAGCTTTAGGTAAAGATGCAAAAACCACGTCGGGGTATAAGTCGGTGGACACTCTACAGGAGATTGAGGAATCATTCTTAGGATTCAGAACCCTTAAAGCTCCTTTGGCTATGGTTCCGTCTCTTTCAAATTGTTCCAGGTCACAAGTCTTGAGAATACCAACGTCGACTTGTTTATTTAGAACCATAGAGGCGACGTCCGGAATTCCGTAACCGGTGTAGGTAATACCGGAGAACATCTTCTTCGGATCTAAGTTCTGTAGAAGAAGTTCTCCTAACGCAATAATCCAGCCGTCAAATGAATTTGAATCGGTTGCGGCAACGGATACTTTAACTAGATCGGAAAGATTATTAAATCGAGAGTCGTTCGCTCGAACGACAAACACAGAGCCTACGGATTTCGAGGGATCTTTTGCTCCTTGAGGATGACGTGTTGCAATATGGCGAGCTCCGGCGGATTCAGCCACATAAGCAAAGAATCCGCTCGGCGCAATAAAGAAATCGAGCTCCCCTGCTTTAATTGCCTTTTGCAGTTTTTCAAACGACAACTCGACGGACTTGATTTCATACTGGGGAATCACCTTTCTCAGGTGTTCCATCGTGGGTCCGAAAGTTTGAACATAAAACCAGGGGTCAATAGTATCCAAGATCCCAATAGTGATAGTTTTAGAAAAAGCTGGAGCTGCGTTTGCTGCAATTAACGCTGTCAAAAATAAAACTCTCGCTATTGATCCCAACACCATTGTCTTTATTTCCCGACTACACGGTCAAGAATTCCGGAGAATTAAAGTTATACAGCCTTCATTTTATGTTCTTAAAGCAGAGCGAAGTTCACATCCTGGTGACAAGGAATTCTCTCGGCAAAATATTTATCAGCTTCATTCATCAACTTAGTGAAATGTTCAGAACCTCCCGGTGAGATTGTGGTACTTCTTGAATAAGTCGTATTTTCAAATTCTCGCTTTTTATCCATTGCAATTTAATCGCCGCCATAGGTACGGAGCTTCGTATTGTTGTACCTATGCGGCCGGCAACTTCCTTAAAAATTGCAAAAGATTCCTCTGGCCACTCCTCATCGAAACGATTCATCCCTTTGTCCTCATGTTGACTTCTTAAGAATCGAATTCCACTTCTTCTTCTGCCTCCTCAAAGAAGCGAACAGAGGCTTGAACGTCAATTTGCTGTACCATCCATCCGACAACTTGACAATTTTTAATAAAGCTAGAAATTACGTTGGCGCCATTTAAGTTCTTCAAAGTTATCAATGCTGCGAAAGGAATTGCTCCGGCGTCTACATTTCTTCTTTCTATCCTCATGATTTTCAGGCCGTAATTACCTTCCGCCGTTTTCTTTGAACGATTCCCTCCTGTCAAAAGCTCAGAAATAACTTTAACGTTATCCCATTTTCTAAATTTATCCCTTACCTTTCCTTCTCCAAGATTTAACTTTCCTGGATCTCCCTGATGGTTATCGTTTACTGTTTCAATAGAAATTCGATCAGGTTTGTTTTTAACCTTTGTCCGCACCACCCTGCCAAAATGGAGATCTAATTCAGTTTCCGTGTAATCCACTCCCATCATCCGGTTACATTTTGGGAAATAGGCCAAAACAGCGCGAGAAAGATAAGGAAATTTATCGTTAATTACCGGGACGGGAATTGTATGGGTCTGAATCTGATTCTCGGTCAGCAATCCCGAAACGAAAAATTTAATTTCATTATTTTTCACTGAAAGAATGTCGTCGATCTTAACGGGAACTCTCCCAAAGCCAAGATGAGAGTCTGGGACAGCCGGTCTTTCCCAGCGCAAAGCCGAATCAATTAAAAGTGCTTTTGCCTCTTCTCTGCTCAGACCGATCATATGCATCAGATAAGCCATTTTCCGTGCAATCCAAGGAGCCGCAAAAGAGGTTCCGTAATTGTTACACTCACTGTATAAGCCGGAGGTTTTAAGCGGATCCTTTTTCTCACCACCAAAAGTACAGATGTCAGGCTTGGTAAAAAATGAAAGAACCGGACCATGGCGAGAGTAGTCAGTAACGCTACCAGTTCTCGTGCATGAGTTAACAACGATAGAATTAATGGAGTCGGCAGGACTTCCTATAAACATATCTCCCAAGATTCGCGGAGGTTTGTTTGTTGCAGCGACGACAAATACCAAATCTTTTCGGTTAGCCTGAAGCCTATCTAGTTCAGCGGCAATATAAGAAATTGTATTTTGAGAAATCTGAGTCCGAGAACCTAAAGATAAATTCCATACTTTGATTTCAGGATTCTCTTCTACAGCTTTCAATATATTTCTTAATATAGTGACGCCACTTCCAACACCTTTTGGCGCAACAGCAAAGTGCCTAACCCGAAATCTTCCGCAACCATCGTCCAGCTCAGGGTTTAAAGAGGGTCCGTCAACGATCAAAGAGGTTACTTGTGTGCCGTGTTCGAATTCCTCATAAGAAGAAGTCGGCAAGATATTTTTATCGATTAGATTTTTGTATTTCACCCATTTCGAAAAATAGACACGCTCATCAAACTGAGTATCCAGAACTCCGATTTCCGGTTCGAACAAGGGTTCAGGAATTGGTTTCCGAAACAAATCAGCCTCACAATCTTCCTCCACATCTTCAAGCTCTAGCCTAGAAAAATCGCTGCAGCTCATTGAGATGAGAAAAGGAACCTTCTCAACTAAAGTCTGAAGTTCCTCTGGTGCTGCGATATAAGTAAAGTCGTCAAGTTTTTCCAGTCTCCGAGTGTCGATACCTGATCGCTCCAGAATGGAAGCGGTGCTTTGTTCAGTCCGGTAAAAATTTATAACTTGAGGTGTCTTAAAGTCAATTTCGCCCGGAGAAGGAAATGAGAAACTTTCAATATAAAAGCTATCCTTTACAACAGCCCGAAATTTGGAAACAGAGATTTTGGTCAAACTGCCCGTCAGGACGGTATTCATTTCTTCACCGGAAATGCTTCCCTCAAAAGCTTCATCTAAAGCTTCGGCCGTTTGGAGCAAAGAAACCGCTGCCCTGTTCAATGTCTTTTCGGTTAAGTAGTAAGTGATGATATGCTGGGTCTTTTCCTTCAGCTGCTCCGGTGCCTTATATCTTGCCCCTCGAATTTGCTTTTCTGCTTCCTTTCCAAATAAATAAGATAGGCGATTGGATTTAGCTACGACCTTTGTATGAACTACATCAACTAACTTACCCTCAAAAAGGTCGCAGCCTTTCCATTTCTGGAGAATTTCTTTTAGCTGTGCCGCTAAATTCTTTAAATGCTCAGAAGACACAACTTCCTTTGTAGGGATTGTTGCCGGCCCCATACCATTAACTCTCTTTGGGGTCTGGAGTAAGGGTGTCCCTGAGAGGCGTAATAATTTATTCATTCTTTTGCCTTTTCTTTAATAGTTCTTGCTACTTTACTTTTAGAAAGAGTGGTCAAAAGTTCTATTTCTCGATAAGAAAACCCCAGTTGCGATAGAGTTGCGACGTCTGTACCAAAGTCATAAAGCGAGTTATATATTCTTCTCAAATGTTCTGACGGGTCTTTAGGATCGCTGAATGCAAAAGAAGTCCTAAAAATATTTTTCAGATCCCCTAGCGTTTCTTTTTTTGATGAATTAGATAAGAGTTTTACGACAAAGTCCGGGTAAAGCTGCTTAGAACCGAATTTTTCACCAATGACTGAATAAAGTTTTTCTCCGGCTTCCACGATATCTTGTTTTGAGAATCGACCGAAATCAACTTTGTAATCAAAACGTCTCAAGAGCGCCGGATCGAACGAACTCTCTAAATTCGTAGCCGCCAAAACCACTACATCATCCCTCAAATAATCAAAAAACTTTAAAAAGGATGAGGTCACTCTACCCATTTCTCTTAAGTCCCTTGAATTGACCCTGTCCATTGCAACAGAATCAATTTCATCCATAAAGAAGACAACTTTTGACGGACTATCAAAGGCGTTAATTTCTTCAAATACCGAACCAAGGTTCTTGACGCTCTGACCCAGACGCGAATCTAAAATTTCTGAAAAATTAATTCCGATTAATTTACGTTTTAGAATTCTTGCAACTTGTCTAGCAGTTTCCGTCTTTCCCGTCCCTGCAGGACCGTAAAACAGGAATTTATTAACCCCTTTATTTTTATTAATTGCGTTTATCAAACCCTTTATATCTTTTTCTATGGGATCAGATAAATATAAGGGTTCAGAGGAGTAGGGAATCTCGTAAAAAAAATCTGAAAGGCCAGAAAGCTCAGTGTTTTTTTGATTTTCTTGTGCACTCTGAGGTGAAAGGGTGATTGTCCTAGAGGAGAGAGCTCGAAGATGTTCTGCGATCGCGAGATCTCCTTTTGCCGCAAAATCTTCAATAAGCTCGTCCAAAGCCTTGTTAAAAAGGTAGGGATTGTTCTCACAATGGCCTTGCACAAGTTCTACTAAAGTTCTTTTTTTCATTGCCCTAGCCTCCAAATTAATACACGTCTATTTTATCAAGAAAAGCTGTAATTTCATATGTTACTTTTCAAATTTGAGACGTTTCATCGAATTATGGGACAATTAAAACATAATAAGGATAATTTGGTAAGATTACCAAAAATAAATAAACGGAGCCTTGCGGCATGTCACTTCCAACTGCTCTGGGGAAAAATCGCTTTTTAACCTCAAGGTGTCTTCCTACAATAGTGATAATTATGGTGTCACTAATTCAGTACTATTTTCTAGAGATGATCCCAACGGTAGTCTCTTCAGAAATTTTAGATTTCTTGTCATCACCAGCCACGCTGACTATTTCTTCGGTAGTCCTCCTAGCGTTTCTTTACCTTTTTTCGGAGATAATCAGAGAAGTTGGAAAATTAATTCAGCACCTTCTTTACGGCAAGCGCGGGTGCACTTTTCCCCAGTGCCAATGGTTACTAAATCCCAGAATCTGCCCCTTGAGCGCTTCCACGATTAGAAAAGTCAAGCAGAAGATCAAAGAAGATTTCGGCATAAGTGTGATCAGTCGCACAAAAAGAAGAAACTCAACAGAACAACAACTTAAAGAAATTTCAGATGTAATGGCTCAAATCCATGAATTGACGCTTGATCACGAACTGTTGCGCGCCGAGCGAATTGACTATACCTTTCGGAGAAACCTTTCTGCAGGTTTTTTGATCCTCTTAGTTTTCCAGCTTTGTCTGTGTTTTATCTATGGAGAAGGGAAACAATTTTTCGGGGTCCTTACGGATTTAGTCCTATTGTCAGGTTCTTTACTCATGACAGATCGAGCCGCCTACTCCTACGGATACCAACTTTTAATGGCGTACTTGGCGATCAAGAAGTAGAGATTAACCCACCCCGATTTGTTTTTTTCATGAAATTAGGAGGATTAGAAGGATCTTCAAATTAATCACTAAGACTAACCATACGTTAACGAAGATCCCACTACCAAAAAGCAGAAATTTACCAAGTCAGTTGCTTCGAGGCGTTCTTGACCTCCTCTTTGAACATCATTTCCAATGTCGAATAATCACACTGACCAATGCCGACACAGTAATCTTTGTAGACTTGTTTGTATTCTTTTTGATGCTCTCTGGCTGTTTTTGCGAGATTTTTAAAACTCTTAAGCTGCGCCTCTTCCATCATTCTTAATAGCGTTGCCGAGCATTGTCCGAGGCCTTTGCAGTAAGCAGTATCCACATTCTTCTTGATGAAGTTGATGACTTGAGTTTTTTGAGCGTCCGAGCCGTCGAATGTGATCGGATCGACATAGCCATCGGGAGCGGCAAAAACGGTAGAGGAAAATACTAAGCAGCCAGCCAATAAAGCGAAAGAAGTTTTCATAAGCCTCTCCAAGCGGAATGATCATCTCCTTGGATTTTAGATCGAGGCTTTGCTTGATCCGCAAACTGTTAACCAGTACAGGTTCAAAAAGAACAACTAGAAAGTTTCACCCCAGAGGCATTAGGCTAGCGTTTCAAGTAAATCAAGAGAAGAAGATTTAAAGCGGATAAGAGATTATGAGTAGTAGACTTCAAGAACCCTCTCTATATTAAGAAATGAGGATCCATTACATAGAAATGGCGGGACACAATCCCGCCTGTGAAGGACCAGCCCTAGTTGCTTTAAAGCAATTTCAGATTTCATAATAGAAAGAGTCAAAGGTTTCGTCAACTGAATTTCTAAATAGTTCGGAGCTTAACCATTCCTCTGACTTAGTTTTCTCATCTGCGGCCACAAAGAACGTCGCATTACGTCATCGAGGATTAAAGTTACCGTCGATAAAAGCGGAAAAGTTTCATATTTCGCCCGCAGCGCAGATGTGACGGCCTTCTTTCAATTTGCATCGGGAGGAATTCCCTCTTCGGTCCTTTCATCGAATTTCATCATTTATTGGACGTCACAACTTTATTGGACGTCACAACTAATCAATTTGATTACTCGCCTCTTTTTACAAAGAGGATTTCTCGCGTCCATCGAAAATTAAGACGATGACAGATGCAATCAGGCTCAACATGCCTAAAGCCATGGGTATGGTGAGGTTTTCGTGAAGAAAGAAAATTCCAAGTGCGGCAGCCATGAGCGGCTCTGTCAACGCTAATGTGGAAGCTGCTACAGGTGAGGTGTACTTGATGCCATAAGTAAAGCAAGGATAGGCGATCCCAGCCGTCACCACACCTAAACCAAGAGAAACCAGAATTCCTCTTGTTGTAAAAATCCATTCCGAAGGAAAGAAGAATGTCACCGGCAACAGCAATATCGCCACGAGACCCATTTCTAGGAGCATTGTCGTTTCGGGATTGATTTTCTCCACTACCTTCCCTACCGCGATTATTTCTACTCCGTAGCAAAGACCGGCAGCAACCGGAAGCAAGACCTTCCAATCTAAAGTTTGGGACTGAAAGCCACCGCCGAAATTAATCAGACAAACGCCGACAATTGCTAGAGCAGTTGCAATCGCCCAAAATTTGGAAGGCTTCTTTCTAAAAAGCAAGAATGCAACAGCGGCCGCCCATAAAGGTGTTGTCGCTATTGCCACTACCGAACCAACAGCAACTCCGACCTCTGCTACTGAGTAGAAAAACAGTAACTGATACAACAAAACACTTGCTACCGCGATGACCATCGGCTTCCACGGTACAACTGACCAATTAGAAGGAAGCCTATGTGTGAATAGACACCAAGCTAATATGGTTAAGGAGCCGAGGAGCATTCGCACCTCCGTAATTACGACCGGAGTATGTCCTTCGGGCGCCAATTGCTGCAATGTCCCGGTAACACTAAACAGCAAGCAGCTGAACAACAGAAAGAACGGACCTTTAAGATTATGCATAGGTGAACTCTTCCGGTTTAAGAGCAGGAAATCTCCACACCTTTAAGGGTTAGCGTAAGCCTCTTCCGGAACTTCGCAAAACTGATACATTTCATTCCATCGATGGTGGGAGTCAATTCTTTCGTGAAGTTGAAACCAACGAGCAAATGTATGGAGCTCTTCCCAATGTGAATTCTCCTTATGGACTACCAGATTTCGGCTCCAGGGTTTTCTTTTCCAGCCTTTAAGAACCGGTACTAAAGATCCACCGACGAGGTCACGCTTGATGAAGGAAAGAGGCAGGTCGACTGCAATCCCTTCTCCTGAAAGAGCTGAAATATAACCGTTTTGGTCTCCGACAAATTTTGTTGTAACCTTTCCGCCGCTCTTTTGGCTAGGTACCCTTTCCCTGCTGTCTTTTAAGCTTCTCAATTGACCAGTATAAAAATCATAAATGAAGTCTCCGTAAACGAGATCTTCTGCCTCCGGATAGAAGGGTTTGCGCTTTAATAAAAGCGTATGACCTTGACCATTAAGGTCTGTGATTATTTTTGGCTCGCCTCGTTTAACAAGATAAGCGGGAGAAGCCACTAAAAGCGTGAAACACTGTCCTATCGGAAGTATCGTCAGTTCAGACTCTTTCGGTTCATAAGGAACCAAAGAAATGTCGACTTCCTTATTCACAACAGAAATATGGTCCATATCCGGAATCAATTGGATTTCAATATCCGGATATTCGGCATTAAATTTGTTTATAAGGCCGACTACACCGTGAACAATTGCACTCGTTGTTAAACCGAATCGAATGAACTTGCCGTTTCGGCTGCTTAATTCTTTAGCCGCTTCATCTAATAACTCATCGTGAAGGCGAATAATCCGACGGATTAAAGAAAGATTGGTTTTAACAAACCTTGTCGGCTGCATGGGCTTTCTTCTCCGATCGAGAAGGCAGACACCCAAGTCCTCTTCTAACGCGGCTAACTGCCTTGACGCTGTTGAAAGATCACAATCATTTTCGATACAAGCTTGGGTTAAGTTGCCAGTACGCTCAAGACTCTCCAAGAGTTTCCAATTTAGTAGATTATTTTTGGGCTGCATCGGTCAGTCCTCTAACTTGCAAAATTGCAACATAGGTTGTGTAAAAGCGGTAGGTAGAAAAAATCCCACCCGTTAATCTGTAATTGTTCTTCACCCAAGGAGACATTTTATGCAAAGAAGACAATTTTTTAAAATCTCTGCCGGCGTTGCTTTTTCACTTTCTTCTCTACCTATGACAGCAATCGCAGCAGAAAAGTCAGACGTTCGATCCAACGTTTTAGTCCTTGGCGGCGGCATGGCCGGTTTGTGTGCGGCCATTTCAGCTAAACAAAGCGGAGCCTCAAAAGTTTTATTGGTTGAAAAAGGAGGATTTTTAGGCGGCCACTCCATCCTCTCCGGATCCGGATATTGGATAGGCGGCACTAAGATCCAGAAAAAAGCCGGAATTGATGATTCTCTGGAAATTAACTGGCAGGATTCCCTTGAGAGAGGATTAAAGCTGAATCGTTTCTTGAAGAGAGACACCGGTGTAGCAAGATTGGTTTATGAACAAGGACCAAAAGACCTGGATTGGCTGGAATCTTTAGGCGTCAAATTTACGGATCAGCCGGCTCAAGCCATCGGCAATCGCAAACGCGTTCATTATTTCGCTCCGGGTTATAGAGTCGGTTCACCGCAAGCCATTAAGGCTCTTCAGGCAAAAGCTGAATCTCTAGGCGTCGAAATTGTCCTGAACACTAAACTTGTATCTTTAATTACTGAGAGCGAAAAACGCAATGCTCGCGTCATCGGTGCAATCGTAGAAAATAACAAAGGAAACAAGTACGCAATCTATGCTGACCATGGTGTGATTCTTGCAACCGGCGGTTTTGCTAACGGCAAAGAGATGGTTGAAAAATATCATCCTTACCTGAAAGGCGTTAAATCGCACGGCTCTAAGCTCAATGTCGGAGACGGCATTAAGGCCGCAACCGCTCTCGGAGCAAATGTCATTGTTGAACATTACGGATTCGGCATGAACATGCTCTTTGTCGGAACGCACAGCAACGTTTCTATCGGACAACCCCTTGTTGAAGTTCCATTGATCATCGTCAATAAGAACGGACAGCGCTTCCAAGATGAGACTCGCGGTTATCTCGCCGTTAACCACAAGATGGTCGAGAACAAATTCAAACTCGCCTATTGGATTCTTGACTCCAAGGCAGTTGAAAAATACAAAGATTCCAGCCTGAAGATTTTCTTCGAGAAGCAAAAAGTCGACAAATTCGACAACTTGAAGGATCTGGCAAAGGCAGAAGGCATCAACTACCAAAACCTTGAAAAGACCATTAAGGAATACAACGAAGACGTATTAAAGGGTAAGGACAGATATCAAAACCGTACCAAGCTGCTGGATACGATTGACAAAGGACCTTATTACGCATTTGAATGCGAGCCGCAAATTTATACATCTTATTCGGGACTAGAAATCAACAAGAAGGCTCAAGTCATGACAACGGCCGGCACCCCTATTCCGGGCCTTTATGCCGCCGGTGACGTCACAGGCCATTTGGCTTATCAAGCAGGACTTGGCGGCGGTGGAATTTCAGGTCTTGTTATGGCAACGGTCTACGGAAGGATTGCCGGTGCCGAGGCAGCAAAATAGTCTTTGACCACTAAGTTAGTAATGATTGACTAGTCGGAGAGGCATAGATCTCCGGCTGGTCTGCTATTTGTTTGAAAATCCTAATTATTTGGCTTCTAATCTCTGTTGCTAAAAGCTCATATGAGCCGTTACCTTCATCTTCTCTAACAGGAATCCGACAGTCTATTCTGGCGTCGGAAATCCTGATGCCTTCTTTTGCTGCTTTAAACAAAGCTAAAAATAATTCCGGGCGGTTTTGTCAGATTCGATTTTGGCAAGATGTCTCAACTTATTAATTTTCTTGGACACGTCCTCATACTCAACATAGATTTCGGTGCCATATTCATCTTCGACAAACTCACATTCCGACTCTTTTGCGATTCGCATTTCAGTTTCGTCCAACAGTGTGAAAGCATCATTTGATTGATTTCGTACTTGTAAATCTTTTACAGCCTTTGCCAAAGTTGCGACCGCTGAATCCCAATTGACGATTTTTTGGTTGTAGTAATCATCTAACTCACCCTTAAGATCTCTGACAATTGCTTCTTCCATCCTTCGCCTCCATTCTTCCAACATAAGTCCGTTAAAGGAGGCGTTCCTGACATGTGCTGCCGAAAGTATTTCGTCTCTTAATTGCCTATCTAATCTCGCGTATTTGCTAACCAGTTTCTTCAACTGCTGAAGACTGAGTTGGTCAATGAGATCATCTATATCTTTTTCCATGATTGTACCTGTGGTAATCCGCTGACCTCTTATATGAAAATATTTAAAGGTTTTTCAAAATTCGAGCGATAAGTGTAAATGCCATTTAGGGTTCCATGGCGATAACCCAATTATTTACCAGGCCTAACGCGCCGTATTAATAAAAAATCCGCATAGAACCCTTATAAATTTC
>ERZ772897.1048-NODE-1048-length-30837-cov-6.321876_pt1 | contig 30837 bp, 26 predicted proteins | sample MGYA00512125_ERZ772897 | MGnify/ENA primary metagenome ERZ772897 (study PRJEB29015, sample SAMEA2737660) | human gut metagenome | biome: human gut; feature: human-associated habitat; material: faeces | place: China | collected 2012 ... | reverse complement strand
CAGCATCGTCTTTTTCAACTACTGCTATTTCACCGCCGTGCGCATGATGTCGCTCGCGAGCGCCGCCGTGCTGCTCTACACCGCGCCCGCGTTCGTCATGCTGCTCTCAAGCGCTCTCTTCGGCGAGCGGCTCACGCGGCGCCGGCTCGCGGCGCTCCTCTGCACCTTCCTCGGCTGCGCGAGCGTGACGGGCGTATTCGGCGCACAGCAGAGCCTCACGCCCGCGGGCGTCCTCATCGGGCTCGGCGCGGGGCTGGGCTACGCGCTCTATACGATCTTCGGCCGCTATGCGCTCGCGCGCGGCTACCAGGCGCCGACGATTACCTTCTACACCTTCCTCATCGCGGCGCTCTGCGTCTGCCTCGCGGATGGCACGGCGCGCCTGCGCGCGGCGGCCGCCGCGCCGGAGGCGCTCGCGCTCATGCTCGCGCTCGGTCTCGTCTCGACCGTCGCGCCGTTTCTGCTCTACACCATCGGCCTGCGGAGCCTCTCCGGCGCGCGCGCCTCGATCATCGCCTCCATCGAGCCCGTGACCGCGGCCCTCCTCGGCATCGCCCTTTATGGCGAGCAGCCGGGCTTCGGTACGCTGCTCGGCCTGCTGCTCGTGCTGCTCGGCATCTTCCTCGCGCGCAAGGCGTGAGACGTTTCTGCCCTGCTGCACCGGGGAGACGTGCGCCCGCCGGGGGAGCGCCTCTAGGGGAGCAGCGCGCCCTAGAGGCAGGGCGTGAGCGAGGCTGCGGCGGCGGGCGGCAGGTCCCGCGCGACGCTGCTTTTGGCGATCTGGTCGATGAAGCGTCGCGCCGCCGGCGTGAGCGAGGCTTTCTCCTTGTAGGCGATGCCGAGGTCGCGGTGGAACTCCGGCGCGAGCGGGATGGCGTGGACGAGGCGCTCGACGCCGAGGATCACGAGCTTCGGCAGGATGCTCAGTCCGAGGTGGTTCGCGACCATGGCGACGATGGCGTGGTCGTCCTTTGAGGTGAGGCGGATGTCCGGACGGATGCGCGTCGTCTCGAGCATGTGATGGATGTCGTAGTCCGTGCCGTCCGCGGAGAGGATGAAGGGCGCGTCCGTCATGCGCTCGACGGGAAACGTTTGCATGGACAGGTAAGGCGCTTCGCGCGGCAGGATGGCCATGAGCGGATCGTTCCATAGTGACATCCAATGGAGCGCGCCGATCTGCCGGTGGCTCAGGATGCCGAAATCCGCGACGTTGCCCGCGACCCAGCGCACGATGTCGTCCGTGCCGCCTTCCATGAGCTCGATGGTGATGCGCGGATATTTCTCCTGGAAAGCGGCGAGATAGTGCGGCAGCAGCACGCGGGAGACGCTCGCGAACGCGGCGATGGTCAGATGGCCCTCCGAGAGCCCCTTGATGTCCGCGATGTGCTGCTCGAGCAATTTATTCTCTGCGAGCAAGCGGCACACATAGGGGAGGATCTCCTGCCCGGAGGACGTGAGCTCGACGCCGTTCTTGCTGCGGCAGAACAGAGGAAAGCCGAGCTCCCGTTCGAGCAGCCGCAGCGTGCGGCTCACGCCGGGCTGCGTATAGCCCATGCGGTCGGCTGTCTTCGTGAAATTCCCCGTCTTCGCCGCGTCGGCGAAGACCTCGTAGCGCGTCAGTTCCATGATCATCACACACCGTTCTTTAAAATAGAACGAGGGCAGTCACACACGTGACTGCCCTCGTTGGCATTTCTCTGGCTTTATTTTAGCGGGGAATGGCGCAGATGACAAGAGCGGGCGGTTTGGAAGTTCCTGAAAAATTCCTGTCATTACCATTGCGCTATGCTTCCTTTCACGCGTCTGCACTGTCCTCTCGTCGCCCTACAATCCTCAGTATAAAACGCGATGGAGCGTTTTGCCGCTACACCTCCGGTTTGTCTCCTAGGGGGATACAGTGCATCCACGTAAATCTGGAGCACTTCATTTAATCAGCGCTTCCTGAAAGGCGGCCGCTTGTGCGTGTGTTTGGGGAAAGTGGGGCTGGAACAGCAAGAACGACTGGAAGAACCTGCAGCATATCGACAGCGCCAAAGCCCAGGGCGCCATCTCGATGGAGAAGGGCGCGGGCATCGAGGTGCACGGCGCCCTCAAGACGCAGAGCACGACGCTCCACGTCGCGGATGGCGTTTGGTTCAACGAACACGACGAGCGGCTGGTCGGAGGGCAGCGTGGACAGCACGGACGCCTGGTCGCAGGGGACGGTCGCGCTCGAGGCGACGCAGCAGCTGCAGTTCTCCGGCACGCTGCAGCAGGCCGATGGCAGGGCGAATGCAAAGCCGGTCGCGGTCTCGCTCACGGGCCAGAGCCTCGAGCTCAAGAAGGAGAGCGATAACGGCGGCAAGCTAAGCGTCTGGGGGAATGCGGAAGACAGCATCCGCCTGACGGCTAAAGACGCCATCACCGTGGACGGCGCGAGCGTCTACGCAAGCGGCGACCTCGCGCTCAATGGCTCCGCCGTCACGGCGAAGAACGGCGCGCAGCTCACCGCGGATGGCCCCGTCATCACGCATCAGGACGGGACGAAGACGAGCGACACGACGAACCTCAACAGCGGCGACACCGCGCGGAGCACCGCGCCGGTCTATCTTTCGGCGTGATCTCGGTTCACTTCGCCTGCAGTGTCTGGTCGAGCTCCTTTTCCCTGGCGCTCTCATCAGCTGATATGCTCATTGCAGCCGCAACGGGGCTGTTTGTGAAGAATGCACAGTTCCTTGAAAGCACCTATACATTGCCCTGTCGTCCGCCTTCTTATAGGAATAGGAAGCGGGGAAGGGAAAATTTCTCGTTTTCTCTTGTCAAGGCGGGCGTTTTCTGCTATAAAGAACATAGCAAAGTGGTGAATTGTGGGCAAAAGTGTCTGCAAGTGGTGAAAAGGTGGTGGACAGGATGTTCATGGGGGAGTATTCCCACACGATCGACGCGAAGGGACGCGTCATCCTGCCCGCCGATTTCCGTGCGGAGCTCGGCGTCTCCTTTATCATCACGAAGGGGCTCGACCGCTGCCTCTTCCTCTACGCGCAGACGGAGTGGGAGGCGCTCGCGGCGAAGCTGCGGCAGCTGCCGCTCGTGCGGCCGGAGGCGCGGGCGCTTGCGCGATTCTTCTTCGCGAGTGCGCGCACGCTCGAGTGCGACAAGCAGGGGCGGTTCCTCGTGCCGGCGAACCTGCGCAGCTATGCGGGCATCACGCTCCGGCAGAACGTCGTGCTGACGGGCACGGATAGCCGCATCGAGGTCTGGAGCAAGGAGCAGTGGCGCTCGTATAGCGACGAGGTGGAGCCCGATGTCGCGGCGATCGCGGCGACGCTGACGGATATCGGCATCTAGGGATGCAGCGCAGGCGATGGGTGCCTGCGGAGGTCTCGCGCAAGAAGCGCGTAAGAAGGAAGAGTGGAAAAGGGGGTGTGCGCGTGGCGTTCCATCATATCAGCGTGATGCCGGAGGAGGTCCTCGCGGGGCTCGCAGTGAAGTCCGCGGGGACGTACGTCGACTGCACGCTCGGCGGCGCCGGGCACGCGCGCCGCATCGCAGAGCGCCTCTCGCAGGAGGGGCGTCTCATCGGCATCGATCAGGACGAGGAGGCCATCGAGGCGGCGCGGGCGCGTCTCGCTGACGTCTCCTGCCGCGTCGACATCGTCCATGACAATTTTCAGAATCTCGATGCGATTCTCGAGCGCGCAGGTGCGCCGCTTGTCGACGGCGTGCTCTTCGACCTCGGTGTTTCCTCGCATCAGATCGATACGGCGGAGCGCGGGTTTTCCTATATGCAGGACGCGCCGCTCGACATGCGCATGGACCCGGAGGCGAAGCTCTCGGCGTACGATGTCGTGAACACGTACAGCGAGGACGACCTCGACCGCATCTTCCACGACTACGGCGAGGAGCGTTGGGCGCGCCGCATCGCGAAGTTCATCGCCTCGGCGCGGCGCGAGAGGCCCGTCGAGACGACGGGGGAGCTCGTCGACATCATCTGCCGCGCCGTGCCGAAGGCGGTGCGTCGCGCGGAAAACGGCCATCCCGCGAAGCGCGTGTTCCAGGCCATCCGCATCGAGGTGAACGATGAGCTCGGCATCCTCGCGGGTGCGCTGCGCGCGGCGGTGCAGCACCTGCGGCCGGGCGGCCGGCTCGCCGTCATCACGTTCCACTCGCTCGAGGACCGCATCGCGAAGCAGACGCTCAAGGAGCTCGCGCGCGGCTGCATCTGCCCACCGGAGCTTCCGGTCTGCGTCTGCCACCATAAACCTGAGGTTCGGCTCATCGGCAAGCCGCGGCAGGCGCGGCAGGCGGAGCTCGCGGCGAACACGCGTGCGAAGAGCGCGAAGCTGCGCATCGCGGAGAAGCTGGAGCCCCCAGCAGACGACGAAGGAGGTGGCGCGGATGCCGGCGAGACTTGAGAAGGAAGCATACGAGGAGTACGAGCGCCCGGCAGAGCCGGCGGAGTCTGCGCGCCTCCCGGAGCGGAGACCGATCCGCACCTGCCTCGACAAGCAGATGCGCAGCCGCTGCAAGACGCTGCTCATCGTGGCCGCCGCCATGGCGATGACGATCACGGTCAGGAGCGGCATCAGTGCGAGCAATGGCTACACCCTCGTGCACACGGAGCAGGAGGCGGAGGCGCTCGAGCAGGAGAACGAACGCCTCAAGATTGACATCGCGCGGCTGAAGTCGCCGCAGCGCATCAAGGACATCGCGACGAAGGACCTCGGCATGGAGGTGCCGCAGCAGGTGTATTTCGTGCATGCGAAAACAGGACAGTAAGCGCCTGGGGCTGTCGCATCGGTGGATGCGGCAGCCCCGTTTTGCGCGAGAGCACTTTTTCTCGGAGAAGGTCATTTTTCCCCTACAAAAATCAGAGGTTCCGTTATATAATAGGGAACGGTTCTTTAGGAGCAGCTCGCAAAAACGGCTGCCCGCCAAGGCGCCGCGCGGCGAGCGGCTTTCCGCCTCGCCAGCGGCAGACATCCCGTGAGGAGGAACAGACATGAAAATGCTCAAGGAGCTCGCGGCGCTCGTGCCGGGCGCACACATCGAGGGCAATGAGGATAGAGAGATCTCTGGCATCGAGCACGATTCGCGCAAGGTGAGGGAGGGGACGCTCTTCGTCGCGATCCCCGGCGTCCACGTGGACGGCGCGAAGTTCATCCCGCAGGCGGTCGGAGCGGGCGCTGCCGCCGTGCTCGCGGCGAAGGGGCATGACTTCCCCGCGCCCGGCGTGCCGGTGCTGCGTGTGCCGGAGCTCTCCGCGGCGCTCGACACGATCGCGCCGTACTTTCACGACTACCCGGCGCGCAAGATGCGCGTCATCGGCATCACGGGTACGAACGGCAAGACGACGACGAGCTACCTCGTGCGCGCCATCCTGCGCCACGCGGGGTACAAGGTCGGCCTCATCGGCACGATTCAGATCATGATCGAGGACGAGGTGCTGCCGATCCACAACACGACGCCGGACGTCGTCGAGTTGCAGAACACGCTCGCGCGCATGCAGGCGGCGGGCATGGACTACGTCGTCATGGAGGTCTCCTCCCACGCGCTCGATCAGAACCGCGTCGCGGGCATCGAGTTCGATACGGCGGTCTTTACGAACCTCACGCAGGATCATCTCGACTACCACAAGACGCTCGAGAACTACATGCGCGCGAAGGCGCGCCTCTTCGACCACGTGAGCGAGGCGGGCGTGAAGCAGGGAAAGACGGCGGTCGTAAACATCGACGACAAGGCGGGCGCGTGCATGCTCGAGCATGCGAAGTGCGACCACCTCACCTACGCCATCGACGCGCCGCAGGCGACGCTGCGCGCGGAGGACATCGATGTGCGCGCGGACGGCGCGCGCTTCACGCTCGTGCATCCGGCACTTGGGCGCATGGCGCTCTCACTGCACATCACGGGCATCTTCAACGTCTACAACGTCATGAGCGCCGTCGGCGCGGCGCTCGCGGAGCACGTCGCCCCCGCGGACATCCGCGCGGCGCTCGAGGCGTTTACGGCGGTGCCGGGGCGCTTCGAGCTCGTGAAGGCAGGGCAGGATTTCACGGTCATCGTCGACTACGCGCACACGCCAGACGGCGTGGAGAACGTGCTCCGCACGGCGCGCAAAATCGCGAAGCGCCGCATCATCGCGGTGTTCGGCTGCGGCGGCGACCGCGACCGCACGAAGCGCCCGATCATGGGCAGGCTCGCGGGCGAACTCGCGGACGTCGTCATCGCGACGAGCGACAACCCGCGCTCGGAGGACCCCGCCGCCATCCTCGATGAGGTCGAGGCGGGCGTCGAGGAGACGGTCGGCAGCAAGCCGCATGAGAAGATCGTCGACCGCCGCACGGCGATCTTCCGCGCCGTTGAGCTCGCGGAGAAAGACGACATCGTCGTGATTCTCGGCAAGGGCCATGAGAACTACCAGATTCTCAAGGATAAGACGATCCACTTCGACGACAAGGAGCAGGCGCGCGCGGCCATCGCGGCGAAGCTCCAAAAGGGGGAAGCGTGATGTTTTCAGTTAAGGAGGTCATCGAGGCGACGCAGGCCGTCACCGCCATGCGCGACGAGCGTGTGACCGCATTCTCCGCGGTCGTGACGGATACGCGCAAGATCGAGCCGGGCGCGCTCTTCATCGCGCTCAAGGGCGAGCGCTTTAACGGCGAGGACTTCGCGGCGGATGCCGTGGCGGCGGGCGCGGCGGGCGTTCTGCTCAGCGACGCCTGCCCGAGTGAGAAATACGCCGGCATTGAGGGCGCGGATGTGCTGCTCGTGCCGGACACGCTCGCGGCCTACCAGCAGCTCGCGCACGCGTGGCGCGAGCGCTTCTCCGTGCCCGTCGTCGCCATCACGGGCTCGAACGGCAAGACGACGACGAAGGATCTCACGGCGGCGGTGCTCTCGGCGCGTGGCCCCGTGCTCAAGACGCAGGCGAACTACAACAACGAGATCGGTCTGCCGCTCACGCTGCTCGGCCTCAGGGAAAAGCACACGGCGGCCGTCGTCGAGATCGGCATGCGCGGCCTGCACCAGATCGAGGCGATGGCGCCGATCGCCGACCCCTCTGTCGGCATCGTGACGAATGTCGGCGAGACGCACATGGAGCTCCTCGGCTCGCTCGAGAATATCGCGAAGGCGAAAGCGGAGCTCGTCGAGGCCATCGGCGCGGGCGGCACGGTCATCCTCAACGCGGATAACGCCTATGTCGCCGCCATGCGGGAAAAGGCGCGCGCGGGCGTGCGCGTGCTGACGTTCGGCCTTGAAAAGAGCGCGGACGTCAAGGGCGCCGATATCCGCACAGCGGCGGGCAAAACGACGTTTGCCGTGACGTACGCGGGCGAGACGCACGATTATACGATCGCGATGGTCGGCCGCCACAACGTTGAGAATGCGCTCGCGGCGATCGCCTGCGGCTTCGCGCTCTCCCTGACGCCTGCGGAGATCGCGGCGGGGCTCACGCACCTCGAGGCGACGAAGATGCGCTTCGAGATCGAGCGCGTCGGGGACTACGAGGTCGTAAATGACGCCTACAACGCGAGCCCCATGTCCATGCAGGCGGCCATCGAGACGCTCGCGGAGCTCAAGAAAGGACGCAAGATCGCCGTGCTCGGCGATATGCTCGAGCTCGGCCCCGTCGCGAAGAAGGCGCATGAGGAGGTCGGCCGCGAGGTTGCGGCGCACGGCTTTGCGGCGCTCGTCACGCGCGGCGAGATGGGCGCGGCGATCGCCGCGGGCGCGCGCGGCGCGGGTATGGGCGCCGTTTACGAGGCGGCGAGCCACGCGGAGGCGGCGCGCATCCTGAAGGAGATCCTGCAGCCGGGCGACGCCGTGCTCTTCAAGGGCTCGCGCGGCATGAAGATGGAAAAGATTATCGAGCTGCTTTAAGGAAGCACTGATTAAATGAGGTGCTCCGGATTTGCGCGGATGCGCTGTATCTCTCTAGGAAACAAATCGCAGGCGTAGCCGAAGCTACGCTGAGGATTGTAGGGCGACGAGAGGACAGTGCAGACGCGTGAAGACGGAGTGCCGAATTAATCAGTGGTTTCCTAAGGCGCGGCGCGATTTCCCGTGCGGGCGTCCGCGGCCGGACTGGGGTGGCGGGCGCATGACGGATAGATATAAGGGTGGAATGGAATGTTACAGCATGTTTTGATCGCGGCGATCGTTGCCGCAGGGTTCGTGCTCATCACGGGCCCGTTCTTCATCCCGGAGCTCCACAAGCTGAAGTTCGGGCAGAGCATCCGCGAGGAGGGGCCGAAGAGCCATCAGAAGAAGAGCGGCACGCCGACGATGGGCGGCATCATGATCATCCTCGGCATCACGCTCGGCACGCTCGCGGCGGCGCCGTGGACGCCAGAGGTACTGCTCGCGGTCTTCATCATGCTCGGCCATTTCGTGCTTGGCTTCCTCGATGATTACATCAAGGTCGTAAAGAAGCGGAACCTCGGGCTCAAGGCGCGGCAGAAGCTCGCGGGGCAGATCCTCATCGCGGTCGTCACGATGTACGTCGCGACGCAGAAGCTCGGCATCGACACGGACATCTGGATCCCGGGCCTCGATGCGAATGTCAGCCTCGGCGTGCTCTACTATCCGCTCGTGCTCTTCGTGCTCGTCGGCACGTCGAACGCCGTGAACCTCACGGACGGCCTCGACGGCCTCGCCGCTGGCACGGTCGCGATCGCCGCGAGCGCGTTCGCCGTCGTCTCGGTGCTCACGGGGCACGGGGATCTTGCGTATTTCTGCGTGGCGATGGCGGCGGCGTGCCTCGCTTTCCTGCGGTTCAACGCACACCCGGCGAAGGTCTTCATGGGCGATACGGGCTCGCTCGCGCTCGGCGGCGCGCTCGCGGCGGTCGGCATCCTCACGCATACGGAGCTCCTGCTCGTCGTCATCGGCTTCGTCTTCGTCTGCGAGGCGCTCTCCGTCATCATCCAGGTGATCTCCTTTCAGACGACGGGGAAACGCGTGTTCCGCATGAGCCCGATCCATCATCATTTCGAGCTCGGCGGCTGGTCGGAGTGGAAGGTCGTCACGGTGTTCTGGTGCGTGGGGCTCCTCGCGAGCGTCCTCGGGCTCTCGCTCATCGCGCACTGACAGGAGGAAAAGGAAATGTTTGAAGCGAAACACATGCTCGTCGTCGGTGCGGGCGTCAGCGGCACGGCGGCGGCGCTCATCGGCAGGAAGTTCGGCGCGGAGGTCACGCTCTCCGACGCCAAGGCGGAGAAAGACCTCAAGGAGGACTTCGCGCCGCTGCGCGCGGCGGGCGTCCGCCTCGTCTTCGGTCCGCAGGAGGAGACGCTCCTCGAAGATATCGACCTCGTCGTCTGCGCGCCCGCCGTGCCCGTGCGCATCCCGCTCATCCAGGCGGCGCAGCGCCGCGGCATCCGCGTCATCAGCGAGGTCGAGCTCGCAGGTGATCTCGCGCAGTCGCCCTTCTACGCTGTCACGGGCACGAACGGCAAGACGACGACGGTGACGCTGCTCGGCCTCCTGCTCAAGACGAAGTACGGCGAGGAGAAGACGGGCGTCGGCGGCAACATCGGCATCGCGCTCTCGGAGGAGGCGCTGCGCGTCGGCGCGGGCGGCGCCATCGCGGCGGAGATCTCGAGCTACCAGATGGAGGCGACGCAGCATTTCCACCCGCACGCGGCGGCGGTGCTCAACGTGACGCCCGACCACATCCTGCGCCACGGCTCGATGGACGTCTACCAGGCGATGAAGGAGCGGCTGTTTCGCGAGGAGACGGCGGGCGACCTTGTCGTGCTCAACTACGACGATCCGCGCACGCGCGGCATGGCGGAGCGCGTGCCGGCGGGCGTGCGTGTTTGCTATTTCAGCCGCCAGGAGGAGCTCAAAGAGGGCGCCTGCGTCGCAGACGGCAGGCTCGTGCTGCGCACGGGCGGCAAAGAGGTATCCTTCGTGACCACAGACGAGCTCGGCATCAAGGGGCCGCATAACGTCGCCAACGCGCTCGCGGCGATCGCGCTCGCCTATTTCGCGGGCTGCGCGCCGGAGGCGATGCGCGCCGTGCTGCGCTCGTTCCACGGCGTCGAGCACCGCATCGAGTACTTCGCGTCGGTCGACGGAGTGCCGTACTACAACGACTCCAAGGCGACGAATACGGACTCGGCGGTCAAGGCGCTCCAGACGTTCGAGCACATCGTGCTGCTCGCGGGCGGCGACGACAAGATGACGGACCTCACGGACTTCATGGCGCTCGTGAAGGAGCGCGTCGATGCGCTCATCCTCATCGGCGACGCGGCGATGAGGTTCCGCGATGCCGCGTGCGCGGCGGGCTTCCCCGAGGAGCAGATCTATGCGGCGGGCTACTCGATGGCGCGCGCCGTCGAGCTCGCACACGCGTGCGCACATGAGGGCGAGGTCGTGCTACTCTCGCCGGCGTGCGCGAGCTTCGATATGTACGACGGCATGGCGCAGCGCGGCCGCGACTTCAAGCGCCTCGTGTGTGCGCTGCCGCATGCCGTGAGCGAGAGCAGCGGGACGGTCAAGGACGGAGGCGTAGCGTGAGGATCATCGTATCGGGTGGCGGCACGGGCGGTCACATCTACCCCGCCATCACCATCATCCGCGCCATAAAGGAGCGCGTGCCGGAGGCGGAGTTCCTCTACGTCGGCACGCGGCGCGGCCTCGAGGCAGACATCGTGCCGAAGGAGGGGCTGCCGTTTGCGACCATCGACCTGCAGGGCTTCGAGCGCCATTTCACGCTCGACAACCTCCGCCGCGCGGGCAAGGCGCTCGTCGGCGTCGGCAAGGCGGCGCGCCTCGTGAAGGAGTTCCGTCCCGATGCCGCGATCGGCACGGGCGGCTACGTCTGCGGCCCCATCCTGCTCGCGGCGAGCCTCGCGGGCGTGCCGACGCTCATCCAGGAGCAGAATGTCGTACCGGGCATCACGAACAAGCTCCTCTCGCGCTTCGTCACGAAGATCGCGGCAGGCACGGAGGAGGCGCTCCGGCACTTCCCCGCGGGCAAGACGGTCTGCACGGGCAACCCCATTCGCCGCGAGGTCCTCACGGCGCGCCGCGAGGATGGCCTCCGTGCGTACGGCTTCTCGCCTGACGCGCGCGTCGTGCTCGTCTCGGGCGGCAGCCGCGGCGCGCGCGCCATCAACCGCGCGATGGTCGGCGTGCTCAAGGAGGCGCAGCACCACCGGGAGGTGCAGTTCCTCCTCGCGACGGGCAAGGGCGAGTACGAGGCGGAGCAGAAGCGCCTCGCGGAGGCGGGTGTCGACCTCGCGGCGGCGCCGCACATCAAGGTCGTGCCCTATCTCTACGACATGCCGCAGGCGCAGGCGATGGCGGACCTCGCCATCTTCCGCGCGGGCGCGACGGGGCTCGCCGAGCTCACGGCGCGCGGCATCCCCGCGATCCTTGTGCCGTACCCCTACGCGGCGGAGAACCACCAGGAGCACAACGCGCGCGCGCTCGAGGCAGCGGGGGCGGCGCGCGTGATCCTCGACCGCGAGCTCACGAGCAAGCGGCTCGCCTCGGTGCTCACGGAACTCCTTTCAGAGCCAGAGAAGCTCGCGCACATGCGGGAGGCGAGCCGCCAGCTCGGGCGCCCGCAGGCAGCGGCGGACATCGCGGAGCTCGTGCTCTCCATCGCGTCACATTGACAGAGAAATGAGGAAGAAAAGTGCGTAAAGACCTGAAAGAACTCAAAGGCATCCATACCATCCATTTCGTCGGCATCGGCGGCGCCGGCATGAGCCCGCTCGCAAAGATCCTCTGCGAGCTCGGCTACAACGTCACGGGCTCCGACCGCGCGGACTCCGGCATCATCGAGAACCTCCGGACGCTCGGCGCGCGCGTGACGCTCGGCGGCCAGCGCGCGGAGAACGTGCGCGGCGCCGACGCCATCGTCGTCTCGACCGCCATCCCCTACGACAACCCGGAGGTCCTCGCAGCGCGCGACCTCGGCATCCCGAAGCTCCACCGCTCGGACATCAACGCGGCGCTTGTCAACGAGTACAAGGGCATCGCCGTCGCGGGCTCGCACGGCAAGACGACGACGACCTCCATGCTCGGCGTCGCACTGAAGTCCGCAGGCGTCTCCCCGACGATCGTCGTCGGCGGCGAGGTGCCGGACCTCGGCACGAACGCGGAGACGGGCACGGGCGACTACCTCGTCTCGGAGGCGGACGAGAGCGACGGCACCTTCCTCAAGCTCCATCCCTACATCGCCGTCGTCACGAACGTCGAGGACGACCACATGGACCACTACGGTACGATGGAGAACATCATCCAGGCGTTCCGCCAGTTCATCGAGAACACGGCGGCGCAGGACGGCTACGCCGTCCTCTGCTTCGACAACGAGAACCTGCGCGCCATCGCGAAGACCATCGACCGCAAGTACCTCTCCTACGCCATCGACCACGCGGCGGACTATCAGGCGAAGGACATCCGCACGGAGGGCAAGGGCATCGCGTTCGACGTCGTGCACGGCGCGGAGACGCTCGGCCACGTCACGCTCAACATCCCGGGCCGCCACAACGTCCTCGACGCGCTCGCCTGCATCGTGACGGGCCTCTCGCTCGGCGTGCCGTTCGATAAAATGGCGGCGGGCCTCGCGGCGTTCCACGGCGCGAAGCGCCGCTTCCAGACGAAGGGGCACGTCGGCGGCGTCTGGGTCGTCGACGACTACGCGCACCATCCGAGTGAGATCAAGGCGACGCTGCGCGCGGCGCGCGAGACGAAGCCCGGGCGCCTCATCTGCGCGTTCCAGCCGCACCGTTACTCGCGCACGCAGCTCCTCGCGAAAGAGTTCGGCACGGCATTCTCTGACGCCGACCTCCTCGTGCTCACCGACGTTTACAGCGCGGGCGAAGCGCCGATCGCGGGCGTGAGCGGCGAGACGATCAAGGCGGAGGTCGAGCGCCAGACGGGCGCGCACGTCATCTACGTGCCGCGCCGCGAAGACGTCGCGGCGAAGCTCAAGGAGCTTGCGCAGGCAGGCGACCTCATCATCACGATGGGCGCGGGCGACATCTACCGGAGCGGCGAGGAGCTCGTCGCCCTGCTCGGCGAGGACGCCTGAACGCCGGACCGGCAGAGACCAGGGGGAAAGCACAGCGCGCCAGCGCGCAGGATCAGGCTGGGACAGCCAGCAAAAGGAGACATTTCATCAATGGAAAAGAAGAACATCGTCGTCATCATGGGCGGCACGTCCACGGAAGCCGCCATCTCCCGCCAGACGGGCACGGCCATCCTGAAGGCACTGCAGTCGAAGGGCTATCCCGCCGTCGGCATGGAGCTCCATCCGGAGACCTTCGCCGAGGAGATCAAGGAGGCGGACCCCGCCATCGTCTTCAACGCGCTGCACGGCAAATTCGGCGAGGACGGCGTGCTGCAGGGCACGCTCGACATGCTCGGCATCCCCTACACGGGCTCGGGCGTGCTCGCGGCGGCGGTCACGATGGACAAGGCGGCCTCGAAGCGCGTCTTCGTCGCCGAGGGCATCTCGACGCCGCGCTCCCACACGTACCAGGCGTTCGAGACGAAAGAGCGCGACCTCGCAGCGGAGATCGAGCGTGATTTCGGCCTGCCCGTCGTCGTCAAGGCGGCCTCGCAGGGCTCCTCGATCGGCGTCTACATCGTCGAGCAGGCGGCGGACCTCAAGAAGGCGCTCGCCGACGCGTTCCGCTACAACGACGAGGTGCTCGTCGAGCAGTTCATCCGGGGGCGCGAGCTCACCGTCGCCGTCTGGGGCGATGCGGAGAAGAAGGAAGCGTTTCCCATCATCGAGATCACGACGGAGTCGGGCCGCTACGACTACGAGAGCAAATACACGAAGGGCGCGTCCCATCACATCATCCCGGCGCCGCTCTCCGACGCGAAGACGCAGGAGATCCAGGCGCTCGCAGTGAAGACGTTCACGGCGTGCGGCTGCCGCGGCGTCGCGCGCGTCGACATGATGCTCAGCGAGGACGAGACGCCCTACGTCATCGAGGTCAACTCCGTCCCGGGCATGACGGAGCTCTCGCTCGTGCCGGACGCGGGGCGTGCCATGGGCATCGAGTTCCCGGAGCTCTGCGAGCGCATCCTCGCGATGGCAGGCTACCGGAAGTAAGGGGAGGGCTGCGGCGCGGGGATACCCGCGCGGCGGCGTAGTGCTTTAGGAGAGGCGGCGTACGCGCTGCGGCAGGAACGAGGAGACAGGGAAAGGCGGGAAAACGATGGAGGAGCAGAACGGGACGGACGCGCCGCGTCGGCGCAGTCCGCGCCGCCTCGTCAAAGGCGTCGCGGTGCTCGCGGCCGTGGCGGCGCTCCTCCTCATCGTCGTCTACTCGCCGCTCTTCGTCCTCGAGCGCATCTCCGTCGACGGCATGACGACGCTCAAGGAGGAGGACATCTGGCGCATCGCAGATATCCACAAGGGCGAGCCGCTCTTCCGCCTGCAGACGGATGAGATCAAGCACCGCCTCGAGAGCGACCTGCGCATCGAGGAGGCGGCGGTGCGGCGCAGCCTGCCGGACGGTCTCGACATCCACATCCGCGAGCGCACGCTCGTCGCGACCGTCGCGGCGGACTACGGCTACGCCGATCTCGACCGCACGGGGAGGATCATCTCCGTGCACAAGGCGCTCGTCGGCCAGCGCCTCCCGCTCATCACGGGCGGCAAGATCCAGGGGAAATACATCGGTGACACCGTCGAGGACGAGAACGTGCAGCAGATGCTCGCGTTCCTCGGCCTCCTCGGTGCGGACGCGCTGAACCAGATCTCAGAGATCACGCTGCTGCGCCCCGGCTACGTCGTCGCCTACACGACGGGCGCCGTGCAGATCCGCCTCGGCGCGTTCGAGCGCATCGAGGAAAAGGCGACCCTCACCCAGGGCTTCCTCGACGACCTCAAGGTGAACCCCTATCCCGTCGAATACGTCGATTTCACCTACACGAGCCCGTTCATCAAGTTCCGGCAGTAGAGATGCCGGGCAGGGCAGGCACTCTCCGCCGCCGCTCCCCAGGATGAGAAGCGGCGGCGGAGATTTTGATATTGGCATGATATTGGCAAAGGAAGGAATCTATGATCGAACTACGGAAAGGCAGCTGGTCGCTCGCCTTCGCGACGCTCGCGCTCGGTTTCCTGCTCGCCGTCCAGCTTCGGACGACGGCGGACACGCGCGCGAGCGTCCCCATGCAGCGCGCGGAAGATCTCTCGACGCGCCTCACGGAGACGGAGAAAGAGCGCGACCAACTCAAGCAGGAACTCGCCGCGCTCAAGAGCGGGGGCGAGACGGGCGCGGATGAAGAGGTCCGCATGCGCGCGGGCCTCACGCCGCTCGTCGGTCCCGGCGTCATCGTGCGCCTCGACGACAGCAGCCGGAAGGCGCGGGCGGGCGAGGACCCGAACCTCTACCTCATCCACGACGACGACCTCTTAAAGGTCATCAACGAGCTGCGTGCGGCGGGCGCGGAGGCACTCTCCATCAACGGGCAGCGGCTCACAGGGACGTCTGAGATCCGCTGCGCAGGGCCGACGCTCTCCGTCAACAACGTGCGCTCGGCGCCGCCGTTTGAGGTGCGCGCCATCGGCGACACCGCGGCACTCGTACAGGCGCTCAAGATGCGCGGCGGCGTCGCCGACACGCTCAAGGTCTGGGGGATCGAGCTCGACATCCGCGAGGCGCAGGACGTCGAGATTCCTGCCTACAAGGGCAGCCTCACCTACACGTACGCGCAAGCGGCACCGGCAGAGGAGGCGGCACCATGATCCTACCTCTCCTCGGGCTGCTCGCCGGCCTTGCCCTCGGCTTCTTCGCGCCCGTCACGGTCCCCGTGGCGTACGCGCATCTCTGCTCCGTCGCCCTGCTTGCGGCGCTCGACGCCGTTTTCGGCGGCGTGCGCGCGGCGGCGGACGGGAAATTCGATGACCGCGTCTTCCTCAGCGGCTTCTTTTCGAACGCGCTCATGGCGGCACTGCTCGTCTTCCTCGGCGACCGCCTCGGCATCGACCTCTACTTTGTCGCCCTCTTCGCGTTCGGTCTGCGCATCTTCAAGAACCTCGCGCGCCTGCGCCGCCACCTCTTGCAGCGGCGCTGAGCTGGGCGCCGCACCGGTCCTACGCAGAAGATGAGCGTATGCTGAGAGAAATCCCTCGCCCTCCTGGCGTTCGTTTCCGTATAAAAGGAATCGATGATTGATTCATAAAAAAACAGGCAGGTAGTTGTGCGATTGCCTGTTTTTTGTTATACTTTCTTTAGGGAATATGATGGAGGAGGTATAAAAATATGGGAAATTGGTTCGGGGGCATAAACGTGCGCCAGAAGATCCTCTTCTCGGTGGGAGGACTCTTCGTCGTGGCGTTCCTCGTGCTCGGCGTCGTCCTCAACGGCATTCTGCGGAGCAACGCGCTCGATAGCTACGAGCAGGAAGCGAACCTGCAGGCGGCACAGGTCGACAACGGGATGGATCTCTTCCTCTCCGGCCTGCGCGACGGGCTCGTCAACATGGCGGAGGACCCGCTGCTCAAGCAGGGCGGCGACATCACGAAGTACATGGACGGCGCGGCGGACGACACGGGCATGATCGCCATGGACCCCGCGGCGAAAGGTGGCTTCGAGGCGCAGGCATACGCGCTCTTCGAGCGGTTCGGCCAGGCGAATAAGAGCACGGTCTCCGTCATCAGCTACGGCACGACGGACGGCGGCTACCTGCAGTACCCCGCGATCAAGCGCAAGAGGGGCTACGACTCCCGCAAGCGCGACTGGTACACGGAGAGCATGAAGGACACGTCCGCCGTGCGCATCACGAAGCCGTTCAAGACTTCGAAGGGCACGCCGACCGTCGGCATCTTTGCGACGGTCAAGGGTGCGGACGGCACGCCGCGCGGCGTGCTCGGGCTCAACATCGACCTGCCGGTCATCACGGACATGATCGGGCAGATCAAAGTCGGCGAGACGGGCTACATCGTGCTGCTCGACAGCGACGGCGTCATCATCGCCGACCCGCAGCACCCGGATAAGGCGTTTGCCAAGCTCAGCGAGGCGGAGCTCGGCGACCTCAGCACGGAGGAGCTGCGCACGGACAAGCCGCAGGCGATGACGATCGACGGCGCGGGGAAGCTCGTGAGCACCTACCGCTCGGACAAGACGGGCTACCAGTACGTGACGATCATCGACCAGTCGGAGGCGATGGCGTCCGTCACGCACCTGCGCTGGGTCCTCGGCATCGTGCTATTCGTGATGCTCGCCATCGTTTTCCTCGCGACGATGCGCATCGCCACGCTCATCACGGCGCCGCTGCGCAGCCTGCAGGGCGCGGCGGGACAGCTTGCGGGCGGCGACCTGCGCGACATGCACATCGAGGCGCAGTCGGACGACGAGATTGGCGACCTGACGCACTCCTTCGCGCAGATGACGGAGAACCTCCGGGACGTGCTGCAGCACCTCAAGCACTCCTCGGATAACGTGAGCGAAGCGTCCGGCCAGATGAGCCAGGGCGTCGAGCAGGTCGCGCAGACCATCACCCATGCGGCGGAGCAGGTCGCGGACATCTCGGCCTCGGCGGGCAGGCAGAGCGAGGCGCTCGACCACGTCGTCGGCAACATGCGCGAGATGACCGACCAGGTCGCGGGCATCGCCGACGCGAGCAAGACGATCAGCGACGTCTCCGGCAAGGCGGGCAGCGCGGCGAGCGACGGCGCCTCGGGCATCGAGGGCGCCGTCTCCCAGATGGAGACCATCCGCGCGACCGTGCGGGAGGCCGCTGACGCCGTCTCGCAGCTCGCGCAGGGATCGGCGCACATCGGCGAGGCCATCGGCACGATCCAGGGTATCGCCGAGCAGACGAACCTCCTCGCGCTCAACGCCGCCATCGAGGCGGCGCGCGCGGGCGAGGCAGGCCGCGGCTTCTCCGTCGTCGCCGACGAAGTCCGCAAGCTCGCGGAGCAGTCGCAGCAGGCGGCAGAGGAGATCGCCACGACGCTCGGCAAACTCCAGGACGGCACGACGCACGCCGTCGAGACGATGAACGCGGGCGCCAACGCCGTCGAGAGCGGCCACGCCGCCGTACAGGCCGCCGGCGAGAAATTCAAGGAGATCGTCGACCACATCGCCCAGGTCGACAGCCTCGTCAAGGACGCTGCGACGCAGGCGGACTCCGTGGCGGGCGCGACGATGCGCGTCCTCAAGGACGCCGAGGACGCCGAGGCCGTGACGAAGCAGGTCAGCGACAACATCTCGAGCATCTCGGCAGCGATCGAGGAACAGTCCGCCTCCATGGAAGAGATCTCGGCCTCGAGCCAAGACCTCAGCCACATGGCGGAAGACATGCAGAAGCAGGCGGGCAAGTTCCGGTTCTGAGCTTCTCTTCGGGGAAAAATGGGCTGTGTTTGACCTCGCCATATAAGAATCTAAAAAAGTTGAAAAAAACCTGTTGACAATATGGCGATACATGCGTATAATAAATCTTGTCGTTAAGACATCGGGGTTATAGCTCAGTTGGTTAGAGTGTCTCGTTGACATCGAGGAGGTCACAAGTTCGAATCTTGTTAACCCCACCATTTTGAAATGACAAGCCGCTGTCGGCATCGGAAAGATGCTGGCAGCGGCTTTTTTGTCATGCTATAATGAAATGGTGAAGCACCAATCAAAGCGCATGAAATCAAGAAAGCCGTCGGGGAAGCTGCTGCTGCCTATCTGTGGAATATTGTCAAGGACAATGACGTGGTCGGCCTGGGGTGGGGGCGTCCTTTTACCAGATAGCGCTCCACCATCCTCTTCCACCTGGGCTACTATATCGACGAGAAGGATCGCGAACTGCTCAGCCGGAAGGCTGCGGGTGATCTCTGCTCGCGTTTCTACGACGATGAGGGGAACATCGTAGACGAAGAGCTGAATGCCAGGACGGTCGGTCTCCCACTGGAGGAGTTCAAGAAGAAGGACATGCGCGTCTTGATCGCTGGGGGAAAAGAGAAGATCCGGGCCATTCATGCCGCCTTGCAGGCGGGATATCCGAATGGCCTGGTGACGGATCAATATACTGCGCTGGCTTCACCAAAATATGAATGCCAATGACAGAGGATCTGCTATAATATAGAGAATAGGGATTCAAGTCTGGGGAGGGCCCCTTGGAGTCATAGAATATTGGAGGAGTTTTATGCAGCTGGATGAAATCATCAACAAGCACAAGTCGGATCTCAATGCGACGGATCTCATCATCTGGAAGTACATCGTCATGCATCGCCAGGCGGTGCGCCACATCTCCATCCATGAGCTCGCGCGCGCCTGCTCGGTGTCGTCGACGACGATCGTGCGCTTCGCGCAGAAGCTCGGGCTCGACGGCTTTGGCGAGCTCAAGGCGGTCCTGAAGATGGAGGAGGCCACGGGGGAGGTCTTCCACGAGGATGTCTTGAAGGACCTCGGGACGTTCTACATCCAGACGGGGCAGAAGCTCATGGCGCGCAATTTCGATGCGGCGAGCAAGCTCGTGCACGAGGCGAACCGCATCTTCACGTATGCCTCGGGCTACGTGCAGAGCAATGTCGTGCAGGAGCTCAAGCGCCTGTTCTTCTACGACAACGTGCTCATCTACGAGATCCGCGGGCGCGAGGAGTTCAACGCGATCATCCAGAACGTCACGAAGGACGATTGCTTCATCTTCGTCTCGTTCTCCGGCGAGTCGCCGAATGTCACGGATTTCGCTCAGCAGCTTCAGCTGCGCGACATCTCGCTCATCTCGATCACGAAGTTGCACGACAACACGCTCGCGAGCCTCTCGACGGTGAACCTCTACGTCTCGCCGGCGCGGTTCCAGCTCTACAGAGAGGACGACGGCAGGCCGCCGTTCCAGTCGATGATGCCGTATTTCCTCCTGCTCGAGATCTGGTACGTCAAGTACCGCATGTACCTGCACCGGCAGGAACAGGAGGAGGCGAAGAAGCTCGGCGCCGCGGACGGCGCGGTCTGAGCGCCCCGATGTATTGAAGTTCACCAAATGGAACAAAGTGCGTCCTGTGCGTGGACGTGCCCAATAGCCGTGAACCTATTGAAGTCGCGGCTATTTTTTTGTATTCTTTAGTCATAAGATATCTTAGTTGAGAGCCGGGAGGCAGGATGCCGAGGGCTCGAAGAGGGCTATAGAAAGCTATCATAGGTACATTCTCAAAAAGCTGGGGTATGATCGATAAGACAGGCTTTTCAGGGAAATGGAGGTAAGGGAAATGTCAAAGGACCGCGTAATGCAGGAATTGCAGCGGTTTGGCGGCGCGATGTACACGCCGGTCATCCTGTTCGCATTCTTTGGTCTTACGGTTGCGATTTCCATTATCTGCAAGAATACGATGCTTTTAGGATCGATTGCGGATAAGGGAACGGTATGGTATGATTTCTGGTACGTCGTTGAGCAAGGCGGCTGGGCGGTATTCGCGCAGATGCCGATCCTCTTCGCCATCGCAGTGCCGATCGGCTTCGCAAAGAAGGAGCCGGGTCGTGCAGCCATGGAATCGTTCATGATCTACATGGTGTTCAACTACTTCATCTCGGGCTTCCTCGCACTGCACGGCGATTTCTTCGGCGTGGACTACAGCGCCAAGGCGGGCGCCGGCACGGGTCTCGCGATGATCGCGAACATCAAGACGCTCGACATGGGCATGCTCGGCGCGATCTTCATCGCTTGCGTCTCGAGCTACCTGCACAACCACTTCTACGATACGGAGATCCCTGAGTGGCTCGGCATCTTCAAAGGCCCGGCGTTCGTCGTGGCTGTCGGCTTTGCCCTCATGATCCCGGTCGCGCTCGTGTTCTGCTTCGTATGGCCTGCCATCCAGCACGTCATCGAGAATTTCCAGTTCTTCCTCAAGACGAGCGGCATCGTCGGCGTCTGGTGCTACACGTTCGCAGAGCGCATCCTCCTGCCGGCTGGTCTGCATCACTTCATTTATCTGCCGTTCATCTTCGGCCCGGCCGTCTGCGATGGCGGTATCCAGGCTTACTGGCTGCAGCATCTCAATGATTTCGCAACGAGCGCGCACTCCCTGAAGGAGATGTTCCCGCAGGGCGGTTTCGCACTCCATGGTTCCTCCAAGGTCTTCGGTCTTCCGGGCGCGGCGCTCGCGATGTACATGTGCGCACGTCCTGAGAAGAAGCGCAAGGTCGCAACGCTCCTCATCCCGGCAACGCTCACGGCTGTCCTCTGCGGCATCACGGAGCCGATCGAGTTCACGTTCCTCTTCGTCGCACCGCTCCTCTATGCAGTGCATGCCGTGCTCGCGGCGACGCTCTCCGCGACGCTCTACTTCTTCGGCCTCTCCGGTAACTTCGGTGGTGGCCTCATCGACTGCTTCGTGCAGAACTGGATTCCGCTCTTCAAGTATCATGCCGGCACGTACATCATGCAGATCGTGATCGGCGCGATCTTCTTCGTCATCTACTTCGTCGTGTTCCGTTATCTCATCCTCAAGAACGACTATCCGACGCCGGGTCGTACGGCAGACGATACGGAGGACAAGCTCTTCTCCAAGGCCGAGTACAAGGCGAAGAAGGAGATGGAGCAGATGGGCCTCGCGGACAACAAGCTCGCGATCCAGGCGCGCGTCTATCTCGACAGCCTCGGCGGTCCGTCCAATATCAAGGAAGTCACGAACTGCGCGACGCGCCTGCGCGTCTCGGTCGCAGATCCCGACAAGGTGGCCTCCGCGAGCAAGTTCACGAAGGCCGGCGCCTATGGCCTCGTGAAGAACGGCCATGCGATCCAGGTCATCGTCGGCATGAACGTCCCGCAGGTGCGCGGCTACTTCGACGCACTCTTAAAGGGCGGCGACGTCTCTGAGATCTCCGAGCCGTCCGCACCGACGGCAGCGGCACCGCAGCACGTCGACAAGAGTCTCGCCATGAGCATCAAGGCGTGCGTCAGCGGCCAGCTCATCGACATGTCGGAAGTCAAGGACGAGATGTTCTCCAAGAAGATGATGGGCGATGGCGTCGCCATCGAGCCGTCGAGCGACACGGTCGTCGCCCCGGCAGACGCCGAGGTCACGATGGTCATGGCGGACAGCAACCATGCGGTCGGCCTGCGCTTTGAAAACGGCGCGGAGCTCCTCATCCACATCGGCATCGACACTGTGAACCTCAAGGGCAAAGGCTTCACCTGCTTCGTCAAGCAGGGGGACAAGGTCAAGGCGGGCCAGAAGCTCATCACCTTCGACAAGAAGGTCATCGCGGACGCCGGCTATGCGGCTACCGTCATGATGGCGATCACGAACTCCGCGGAGTATCCGCAGCTCAAGAAAGTCAAGGATCAGAAAGTCCTGGCAAACGAGACGGATGTCATCTCTTTCTGATAGGAAATCCATGATTTCCTAGATATTCCTTCAGAAACCACTGATTCGTTTCTTTCGGTCGGATCGCGCCCAAAGGCGCGGCCAGCGCGGAGGAGACCTGTCAGTGGTTTTCTGAGGCTTGAGAGAAAATACCAAATAACAGAAAATGCAATCAATCGCAGGGAAGGAACCTAGTTATGAACAGCAAGCTGAAATGGTGGCAGACGCATCAGGTCTACCAGATCTATCCGAAGAGCTTCCTCGATACGACGGGGAGCGGCACGGGAGATCTCAGGGGCATCACGTCGCGCCTCGATTATCTGCGGACGCTCGGCGTCGGCGCCGTCTGGCTCACACCGATCTACCCGTCACCGATGGTGGACAACGGCTATGATATTGCCGACTATGAGGGCATCGACCCGTCCTACGGCACGATGGAGGATATGGAGCGCCTCATCAAGGAGGCGAAGCGCCGGGATATCCGTATCGTCATGGATCTCGTGTTCAACCATTCCTCGGATCAGCATCCGTGGTTTCTCGCGTCGAAGGCGAGCCGCACGAACCCGAAGGCGGACTGGTACATCTGGCGCGATGCGAAGCCGGACGGCTCGGCGCCGACGAACTGGCGCGGCATCTTCGGCGGTTCGGCGTGGACGTGGTGCGAGGAGCGTCAGCAGTATTACCTCCACACCTTTGCCGAGCAGCAGCCGGATCTCAACTGGGAGAATCCCGAGGTGCGCCAGGCACTCTACCGCGCGGCGAATTTCTGGCTGGAAAAGGGCGTGGGCGGCTTCCGCATCGACGCCATCGTCTACATCAAAAAGCCGGATTTCGTTGACGGCGAGCCGGACGGTGCGGACGGGCTCGTGAGCATCCACACGATGACGGCCGACACGCCGGGCATCCTCGACTACCTGCACGAGATGCGCCGCGAAGTCTTTGAGGGGCACGACATCTTCACCGTCGCCGAGGCGAACGGCGTGAGCCCCGAGGAGCTCCCCGACTGGGTCGGCGAGAAGGGCGTCTTCTCGATGCTCTTCGAGTTCAGCCACACGGGCCTGCAGTTCCCCGAGGGCGAGGAGATCTGGTGCCGCGCGCAGCCGTGGAAGCTCACGGCGCTCAAAGAGGCGCTCACGGCGAGTCAGCAGGCGACGGCGAAGAACGGCTGGTATCCGATCTTCTTCGAGAATCACGACCAGCCGCGCTCGATCTGCCACTATTTCCCTGCGGGCGCCGACCGCGCGCGCGCGGCGAAGGCGCTCGCGACCGTGCTGCTCACGCTGCGCGGCACGCCCTTCATCTACGAGGGCGAGGAGATCGGCATGACGAACGTCGCCTGGCCGTCCATCGACTGCTACGACGACATCTCCTCGCACGGGCAGTACCAGATGGCGCTCGACGAGGGGCACACGGAGGCGGAGGCGCTCGCCGCCGTGCACGACTACAGCCGTGACAATGCGCGCACGCCGATGCAGTGGACGCGCGAGGTGCAGGCGGGCTTCACGACGGGAAAGCCGTGGCTCCCTGTCGAGCCGGACTACCGCCGCTGGTGCGTCGAGGCGGAGTCGGAGAGCGAGGACTCCGTGCTCTCCTACTACCGCCGCCTCACGCACCTGCGCGGTCGGCTCGCCGTACTCACGGCGGGCGACTACGCGGAGCTGCTGCCGGACGACGAGGCCGTCTACGCGTTCGCGCGCACGCGCGGCGGAGAAAAGACGGTCACGCTCGTGAACTTCACGTGTGAGCCTGTGAACTATGACATCGCGCTCGTCGACGGACTCACGCGCCTCGTGGGGAGCTACCCGGAGGACACGGAGGAGCCGGGCACCCTGCAGCCGCTCGAAGCCGTCGTCTACACGAACGTTTCGGAAAAGGAGGATGCGTGACATGAAATTTGCAGCCAGTGACTACGACGGTACGCTCTTCCGTCAGAACCGCATCGCAGAGGAAGACGTGAGGGGCGTCCACGACTGGCGCGCTGCCGGGCACAAGTTCGGCGTCGTGACGGGGCGCGACTACGGCATGCTCGTGCCGCAGCTCCATCATTACGGCGTCGAGTTTGACTACGCCGTCTGCAACAACGGCGGCATCATCCACAACGCGCAGGGACAGGTGCTCTATCAGGCGAAGATCGCCGCGCGCGTCCTGCACGCCATCGCGGCGGAGCCGGGCGTGCGCCGCTCGCTGCACTTCGCCTTCTCCGCGCCGGGGCGCACGTTCCTCTGCCACGACCGCGAGGGCTCGTGGATCATGCGCGAGGCAGAGCAGTGGGATTTCCCCGTCGTGCACATTGCGGAGGAGGAGATCGTGAAGCTCCCCGACATCCATCAGTTCTCCCTGGGCTTCCCCGATCCGCAAGAGGCGGCGGAGGTCGCCTCGATCCTCAACGCGAAGTACGGGCAGGACATCCATGCCTACCCAAACCGTGGCAGCGTGGACATCACGCCGCCGGACGTCAGCAAGCAGAGCGGCATCGAGCAGCTCAAGCGCGTCATGGGCTGGCAGGGCGCGATCGTCTACGCCATCGGCGATGAGGTGAACGACCTGCCGATGATCGAGGCCTACCAGGGCTTCACCGTCGACACGGCGCGTGACGTCATCAAGGCGAAGGCGCGCGCCTCCTACCCGAGCGTCGGCGCGATGCTCGAGGCACACCTTTGAGCGAGATCTGGAGGATAGCAAGGGATTCCTGAGGATGGGGCAGGCGATGGACGCCAGGCACCATCCTTTTTTGTCGCTGGGGGACGGAGCGATGCTCCATCGGCGTCGGAGGCGTTTTTCGGCGGGAATTCCTTTCCAACCGGGAGAAACGATGATAGAATAAGGGGAGATAGGAAAAACTCGAACAGCGGAGGGATCACGGTATGCAGAGCTTTCAGTTCCAATGCCCGACGGAGATCATCTTCGGACGCGGCGCAGAGGAAAAGGTCGGAGAGAAGATCAAGGCGTACGGCGGTACGCGTGTCTACATCGTCTATGGCGGCGGCAGCGTGCTGCGCTCAGGGCTCCTCGCGCGCGTCGAGCGCACGCTGACGGAAAGCGGCATCGCCTTCGACGTGCGCGGCGGCGTGCAGCCAAACCCGCTCGTCTCCCACGCGCGCGAGGGCGTGCGCGAGGCGCTGCGCTTCGGTGCGGACTTCATCCTCGCCGTCGGCGGCGGCTCCGTCATCGACACGGCGAAGGCGATCGCGCACGGCGTCGCGAACCCTGAGACGGACATCTGGGATTTCTGGTGCGGGCGCGCGCAGCTCACGCGCTCTACGCCGGTCGCCGCCGTGCTCACGCTCGCGGCGGCGGGCAGCGAGACGAGCGACTCCGCCGTCCTCACGAACGAGGAGACCGGCGTCAAGGGCGGCATCAACACGCCGTTCAATCGTCCCGCGCTCGCGTTCATGAACCCGGAGCTCACCTACACCGTGCCGCGGAAGCAGCTCGTCGCGGGCATCAGCGACATCCTCATGCACACGCTCGAGCGCTACTTCACGGACGTCAGCGGCAACGCGCTCACGGACGCCATCGCCGAGGGACTGCTGCGCGACGTCATCGCGAGCGCGCGCGTCGCCGTCCGTGACCAGCACGACTACGACGCCATGAGCGAGATCATGTGGTGCGGCAGCGTCTCCCACTCCGGCGTCACGGAGTGGGGCCGGCATAAGGACTTCTCCTGCCACAAGCTCGGACACGCGCTCAGCGCGAAATACGACGCGACGCACGGCGAGACGCTCACGTCCGTCTGGCAGTGGTGGGCGCAGTACGTCTACCGCGACGACATCGCGCGCTTCGCTCGCTTCGCCGAGAAGGTCTGGGACGTCACGGAGGGCACGGACGAGGAGCGCGCCCGCGAGGGCATCCGCCGGCAGGCGGCGTTCTTCCAGGAGATCGGCATGCCGTGCTGTTTCACGGAGCTCGGCATCGGCGTGCTGAACGACGCCACGATCCACGAACTCGCCGACGCCGTTACGGCGGGCGGCACGAAGACCGTCGGCTGCTTCCACCCCATCGGCCGCAAGGAAGCCATCGACATCTACGAAATGGCGAATCATTGACCTATTGACATTTTGATTATTTGATGTATAATAGGAGGTGCAGATGGGAAAAGACCCCGCCTGCACCTCCTATTCTCTATTCCCCATAATACACGCTGCGGGCCACCGCCTGCAGCAAGGCGGCGCGCCGACCTCTGACCCGCGCGTCCGCCGCCACGCCAAAAGAAAAATGATTTTTCCTGCCGTCAGCCGACCGCTGACGGCAGCTTTTTTCTCTCGCGCAAGGCACTGTATTTGGATGCCTGCTGCGGCGAAGCCTTGCTCTCCCATAAATTCTCACGTGAGGAGATGGTCTGCACAAAAACGCTTTATAACTACGTCACCTACTATGCTCGCCCTTACTGCTCCAGCGACAAAGGTACGAATGAGAATCACAACGGCTTATTCCGTCGATTTCTTCCCAAAGGGAAGAAAATCCAGGATTACCCAGTGGAACACATTTCCAGAGTAGAGTGCTGGGCCAACACCCTGCCAAGAAAAATACTCGGCTATAAGACACCCGAGGAGTGCTTTAGGGAAGAAATGCTTGCAGCACTTACTGCATAAAGGTTCGCCGGGTGTTCAACTTATTATTGCAATTCGGGCCGCAAAGAAATTTCAAAAAAGCCTTGACATCTTCCTCCTTGTCCCCTATAATATCTATTGTTGACAGCAAACGTCACATAGGGGCATCGCCAAGTTGGTAAGGCACGGGATTCTGAATCCCGCATGCGTAGGTTCGAGTCCTGCTGCCCCTGCCATTTGAACGTCAGGCACCGCAAGAGATTGCGGTGCTTTTTTTCGTGTGTAAGGATCGGTTGTCTGAACGGGCGGCTCCGAAAGAGAAACCGCCGCTGTTGGCCTCATGGCCGACAGCGGCGGTTCTTTTCTGTGTTGTTGTGACGCGATGATGTGGATGTCCGTTTCAATGGAACAACAGCAGGATGATGCCGCCTGCGGCGGACATGCCGACGATGCAGACCTTGAGGAACGGGAGCGGAGCGAGATGGGTGGCTTTGGCGCCGAACCAGGCGCCGATCGTGAGGCCGAAGAGCGTCTGGAGGAAGATGGCGAGGTCGAGGTGGCCGCTCGCGAGGTAGCCGAGGCCGCCGGAGGCGGAGATCGGGATGATGATCATCATGCAGGTGCCGATGGCCTGGAGGAGCGGCACGCCGAAGATGACCATGAGCGCGAGCTGGATGAAGGCGGCGGCGCCGATGCCGAACGCGCCGGAGAGGAAGCCTGTGATGATGCCGGTCGCGAGGCCGTACGTGTAGAGTTTCCGCCCCGCAAGGAGCGTCTGTCGCACGGGAAAGTGGCGCGCGAGCCAGTCCGCCTGGTAGAGGCGCAGGTAGAGGAGAACGGCGGAGGCGAGCATCATGAGGGCGGTCGCAAGCGTGAGGTTCTGCGCGGGCATGATGTTCGAGACGTAGGCGCCGACGAGGGCACCGACGATGCCGAAGAGACCGATGACGGCACCCGTCTTCACGCAGACCTCGTGCTGGCGGAAATGGCTGATGGCGCCCGAGAGCGTCGTGAACGTCATCGAGGCGAGCGCGACGGCGAGCGCCGTGTGGATTGGCACGCTGAAGCCGACCTCGAGCAGCGTGATGGTGACGCCGGCACCGCCGGCGCCGACGAAGCCGATGAGCGCGCCGAGCGCAAGCATGGAGAGGAAGATCATAGGGGGGGACTCCTTTCTAGAAGCGCGGGCAGCGCTGCCCGCGCTCTCGGCACTCCCTAAAACAAAAGAGGCAGCCACAACGACGTTGTGAACTGCCTCGGATTCTCTGGTGACACCTATGGGATTCGAACCCATGAACCCGGCGTGAGAGGCCGGTGTCTTAACCGCTTGACGAAGGTGCCACGTAACTGACTTGGTTTATTATATTACACTTCCTGCAGTTTGGCAAGACTTTTTTTGAGGCGATCCAAAGAAATTTTTTTGCCGAGCAGAGAGAGGATTTCCGTGGCGCTGCCCGGCGTGACTTTCTGGCCTGCTGCGGCGATGCGCAGGACCCACATGGCGAAGCCCTTCTTGATTTCCTTCTCTTCGATGTAGGCGTTGAGCTTCTCGTAGAGTGCATCGTTGCTCCATTCGGACTCCGGCACGTCCTCTAAGAGGGCCATCATGCCCGGCAGCAGTTCAGCGGCCTTCTCCGGCGTGACCTTGTTGCGCTTGTTGACGTAGAGCTCCGCATCGAAGGCCGGCTGCTCGCAGAGGAAGGCAATCTCCTGCGGCAGGTCGCCGAGGCGCTGGATGCGCGTCTTGAGCAGTGCGGCGAGATGCGCCCAGTTCTTCTCGAGGTAGTCGGGCAGGTCGCCGGCGAACGGGCGCGCCATCTTGGCGAAGTCCTCATCGCTCATGGCCTTGAGGTATTCGCCGTTGATCCAGCCGAGTTTGTCGTAGTCAAAGACAGCCGGGGATTTCGAGAGGCCTTCGAGGCTGAAGTGCGCGATGAGCTCATCCATCGAGAAAATCTCCTGGTTCGTCGTCTTCGGATTCCAGCCGAGCAGCGCGACGTAGTTGACGATGGCGTCGGGCAGGTAGCCGGCCTTGACGAGGTCATCGAAACTCGTGGCACCGTGGCGCTTCGAGAGCTTCGAGATGGAGCCGTCCTCGTTCTTGCCCATGACAGGGGCGAGGTGGATGAAGGTCGGGACATCCCAGCCGAACGACTCGTAGAGCAGGATGTACTTCGGCGTCGAGGTGATGAACTCTGCACCGCGCATGATGTGCGTGATGTGCATGAGATGGTCATCGATGACGTTGGCGAAGTTGTAGGTCGGCATGCCGTCACGCTTCAGGAGTACCTGGTCCTCGAGCTCTTCGTTCTTGATCGTGATGTTGCCGTGGAGCACATCGAAGAACGTCGTCTCGCCCGTGAGCGGCATCTTCTGGCGGATGACATAGGGATCGCCGTTCTTGAGGTGCTCTTCGATGACCTCCGGCGAGAGGTTGCGGCAGGTGCGGTCATAGCCGCCGAACTGGCCGGCCGAGTGATCTTCGTCCGGGTCACAGAAGCAGTAGTAGGCGTGGCCCGTCTTGACGAGCTCCTCGGCGTACTGCTTGTAGAGATCCATGCGCTCGCTCTGGACGTACGGGCCGTACGGGCCGCCGAGGGATGGGCTCTCGTCCGGGACGATGTGCGCCATCTCGAGCGTGCGGTTGATGAAGTCGACGGCGTCGGCGACGTAGCGCGTGCGATCCGTGTCCTCGATGCGCAGGATGAACTGGCCCTGCTGGGATTTTGCGTAAAGATAGCCGTAAAGGGCCGTGCGCAGGTTGCCGATATGCATGTAGCCCGTCGGGCTCGGCGCAAAACGCGTGCGGACAGTCTGCTTAGTCAATGGAATTCCTCCTCTTTTTTATGTATACGATGTGTGCATTGCGGGATATCTTTAAAAAGTATACTACAGAACAGCTTATGAGACAAGAAAAGGCAAGGGATGGAGCCCTTGCCTGACTGGTTCAGCGATTTTTATCGGTTCACTTCCGCAGGAAGTTGTAGAGTGCGCGGTACATGAGCATGGAGCTCACAGCGCCCGGGTCCTCATGGCCGATGCTGCGCTCGCCGACGAGGCTTGCGCGGCCGCGGCGCGCGGCAATGGTCTTCGTGAAGTCCACACCCTCTTTGGCGGCATGCGAGGCCTCTTGGAGGACCTCGAAGAGCGTCTTGCCCTCAGCATGTTCCGGCAGGAAGCACTCGTGGATGGGAATCAGCGCGTCGAGCATGGTCTTATCGCCCTTTTTTGCATGGCCGCGTTTCTCGATGCCGGCAATAGCCGCGCCGAGGAGCTTTTCGAAGGAGGCGACGCTGAGTTTCGTGTCCTCGTCGCAGACCTCGGAAGCTCTGACGAATCCCGTGCCGTAGAGTGGGCCGGCGGCGCCGCCGACGTTGCGGATGAATGCCTTGCCAATCGTGTAGAGGACGGGGCCCGGCTTCGTCGTGTCGTCCATCTCCTCGACGGCATCGAGCGCGGCCTGGAAGCCGCGGGCCATGTTGATGCCGTGGTCGCCGTCAGCAATCTGGCGGTCGAGATCCGTCAGGTAATCTTTCTGGGCGATGATCGCCGCGGCAACTGCATCGAGTGCGTCTTTGATTCTGGTCATATGAAAAACTCCTTTTTATCTAGCACCGATATCGTGATGATTATCTATACCAATGATATTATATTATAACATGAGGACGAAAAAGCACAAGAGTGAATTGACAGAAATATGGGAGAAGATAAACTCTTTCTACCTATGATTTTTGGGAAAAAGATTTGCCTATTTTTGTGAGAAAAAGTATAATAGCAAGAAAGAGATATAGGACGTATGAATATTTGCTATAGACGGCTCCGGCCGGAAAGAGAGATCACTATGGAAATCAAGGATATGCGGGCATTCTATGCCATCGTGGAAGAGGGCAACATCAGTCATGCGGCACAGCGCCTCGACATTGCGCAGCCGGCGCTCTCGCGCCAGATGAAGCGGCTGGAGACTTCGCTCGGCGTGCAGCTCTTCGAGCGCGGTAGCCGGCGCATCCGCCTGACGGATGCGGGGCGCGTGCTCTACTC
>ERZ772897.1041-NODE-1041-length-31065-cov-12.313866_pt1 | contig 31065 bp, 29 predicted proteins | sample MGYA00512125_ERZ772897 | MGnify/ENA primary metagenome ERZ772897 (study PRJEB29015, sample SAMEA2737660) | human gut metagenome | biome: human gut; feature: human-associated habitat; material: faeces | place: China | collected 2012 ... | reverse complement strand
CAGATTCTAATAAAATAGGATATAATTGATACCTTTAAGGGATATCGCAAGGAGGAGAACCATGGCTAGAAAGTTTCCTTTAGAAAGAACTAGAAATATAGGAATCATGGCTCATATAGATGCAGGAAAAACTACTACTACAGAAAGAATCCTTTTCTATACAGGGCAAACACATAAGATAGGAGAAACTCACGAAGGAGCTTCTCAAATGGACTGGATGGAGCAAGAGAAGGAAAGAGGTATAACAATAACTTCTGCCGCTACTACTGCTGCATGGAAAGACCATAGAATAAACATAATAGATACACCAGGACACGTCGACTTCACAGTTGAGGTTGAAAGATCTCTAAGAGTTCTTGACGGTTCAGTTGCTGTATTCTGTGCTAAAGGTGGGGTTGAACCTCAATCTGAGAACGTATGGAGACAAGCTGATAACTACGGTGTACCTAGAATAGCATTCGTAAATAAAATGGACATCATGGGAGCTGACTTCTTTAACGTTGTTAACATGATGAAAGAAAGATTATCTGCAAATGCTGTACCTCTTCAATTACCAATAGGAAAAGAAGATTGGTTAGAAGGGGAAGTTGACTTATTAGAAATGAAAGCTCATATCTATAAGGATGACTTAGGAAAAGATATAGAAATAACTGAAATACCAGAAGATATGAAAGAATTAGCTCAAGAGTGGAGAGAAAAAATGGTTGAAGCAGTAGCTGAAACTGACGAAGAGTTAATGATGAAATATCTTGAAGGTGAAGAGCCAACAATCGACGAGTTAAAGAAAGCACTTCGTAAAGGAACAATCGCTTGTGAAGCAGTACCTGTATATTGTGGTTCTGCATATAAGAACAAGGGTGTTCAGAAGTTACTTGATGGCGTAGTTGAATTCATGCCTGCACCAACAGATATTCCTGATATTACAGGTACAGACGAAGAAGGTAACGAAGTTGTTCGTAAATCTTCTGATGACGAGCCATTTGCAGCACTTGCATTCAAGATTATGACTGATCCATTTGTTGGAAAGCTTGCATTCTTCCGTGTTTATTCAGGAACATTAAACTCAGGTTCATATGTTCTTAATGCAACAAAGCAGAAGAAAGAGCGTGTAGGTCGTATCGTGCAGATGCATGCTAACAGCCGTAGCGAAATCGACAAAGTTTACTCTGGTGATATCGCAGCAGCAGTAGGATTTAAGATTACAACAACAGGTGATACAATCTGTGATGAGCAGCATCCTGTTATTCTTGAATCTATGGAATTCCCTGAGCCTGTTATCGAGCTCGCTATTGAGCCTAAGACAAAGAATGATCAGGGTAAGATGGGTGAAGCTTTAGCAAAACTTGCTGAAGAAGATCCAACATTTAAAGCTCATACAGATCAGGAGACTGGTCAGACAATTATCGCAGGTATGGGTGAGCTTCATCTTGAAGTTATCGTAGACAGACTTCTTCGTGAGTTCAATGTAGAAGCTAATGTAGGTGCTCCACAGGTTGCATACAAAGAGACATTTACAACTGCTGTTGATATTGACAGTAAATATGCTAAACAGTCAGGTGGACGTGGTCAGTACGGACATTGTAAAGTTAAGTTTGAGCCTATGGATCCTAACGGTGAGGAACCATTCAAGTTTGAGTCAACAGTAGTCGGTGGTGCTATTCCTAAGGAATACATTCCAGCTGTTGGTGAAGGTATCGAGGAAGCAGCTCAGGCTGGTATCCTTGGTGGATTCCCTGTACTTGGTGTACATGCTACTGTATGGGATGGTTCATACCATGAAGTCGATTCATCAGAAATGGCATTCCATATTGCTGGTTCTATGGCATTCAAAGATGCTATGAAGAAAGGTAACGCAGTATTACTTGAGCCTATCATGAAGGTTGAAGTTACTATGCCTGAGGAATACATGGGTGATGTTATCGGAAGTCTTAACGCTAAGCGTGGACAGATTGAAGGAATGGATGACATCGGAGGCGGAAAGATTGTTAGAGCTTTCGTTCCACTTGCTGAGATGTTCGGATATTCTACAGAACTTCGTTCTACAACACAGGGACGTGGTAACTACTCAATGTTCTTTGAGAAGTATCAGCAGTGTCCAAAGAATGTTCAGGACAAAGTTCTTGCAGGTAAGAATGCAGAGTAATTCTTAAAAATATAAAATTTATCATGGAAAAGATTTTTGGAATAATGAATTTTAAGGGTCTTTTCCATGTAAAAGTCTTTAAAAAGACTTGAAAAATAGATGTATTTGCAATATAATACTTTTCATAGTGTTATAAAAACGCGAAAATCGAAAAATGAAAATTAGTTAGGCAAAGCCTATGAATTTAAGGAGGATAATTAAAAATGGCTAAAGAAAAGTTTGAAAGAACTAAACCTCATTGCAACATTGGTACTATCGGTCACGTAGATCATGGTAAAACAACACTTACAGCTGCTATCACAAAGACACTTGCAGCTAGAGTTGCTGGTAACGCAGCAGTAGATTTCGAGAACATCGATAAGGCTCCAGAAGAGAGAGAAAGAGGTATCACAATCTCTACAGCTCACGTTGAGTATGAGACAGAGAAGAGACATTACGCTCACGTTGACTGCCCAGGTCATGCTGATTACGTAAAGAACATGATTACAGGTGCTGCTCAGATGGACGGTGCTATCCTTGTAGTTGCTGCTACTGACGGTGTTATGGCTCAGACAAAAGAGCATATCTTACTTTCTCGTCAGGTTAACGTTCCTTATATCGTAGTATTCCTTAACAAGTGCGATATGGTTGACGATCCTGAGCTTATCGAATTAGTAGAGATGGAAGTTACAGAAGCTCTTGAAGAGTACGGTTTTGAAGATTGTCCAATCATCAAAGGTTCAGCTCTTAAAGCTCTTGAAGATCCTAACAGCGAGTGGGGAGACAAGATTATGGAACTCATGGACACAGTTGATGAGTACATTCCAAACCCAGAGCGTGATACAGATAAGCCATTCCTTATGCCAGTAGAGGATGTATTCACAATCACAGGTCGTGGTACAGTTGCTACAGGTAGAGTAGAGCGTGGTACACTTCACCTCAATGACGAACTTGAAATCCTTGGTGTTAAGGAAGAAGTTGGTAAGACAGTTGTAACTGGTATTGAAATGTTCCGTAAGATGCTTGACGAGGCACAGGCTGGTGATAACATCGGTGCTCTTCTTCGTGGTATCAACAGAGACCAGATCGTTCGTGGACAGGTTCTTGCTAAGCCAGGTACAGTAACATGCCATAAGAAATTTACAGCTCAGGTTTACGTTCTTACAAAGGACGAAGGTGGACGTCATACTCCATTCTTCAACAACTATCGTCCACAGTTCTACTTCAGAACAACAGACGTAACAGGTGTTTGCGAGCTTCCAGCAGGAACAGAGATGTGCATGCCTGGTGATAACGTAGAGATGACAATCGAGCTCATCCATCCAGTAGCTATGGAGCAGGGTCTTACATTCGCTATCCGTGAGGGTGGACGTACAGTAGGATCTGGACGTGTTGCTACTATCATCGAGTAATCTTTGATTTAGTATCATAGAGACTTAAATACAAGCCGCAATTCCTTATTTTATGAGGGGTTGCGGTTTTATTTTGTTTAGAGAAGATTAACGAACATAGAAAAAGCCCTTTTCAAGTTCTTCACTTAAAATGGGCTTGTGATACGCGCTTGATACACGTGTTTCTATACAAAAAGAATTTACATGGAATGTGGAATAGATGAGATGAAGTATCCGGATAAAAAATTCGTAGGATCATATATGTTCAATTCTTATAGAAAACATGAGATTTTATTGCTTCCAATAGAAATTTTACATAAACTTCCAATAGCGAAATCATGGGAAGAAATTGATTCGGTTGTGACAGAAAATAATATTATTCGTTCAGTAATGAATTAGCAGGTTGCAGAAGAGTGGTCAAAATATTCAGCTTCATTGAAAAAACAGTATTTGCGTGAAAAAGTATTTACGGATAGTAACACATGTCAGTATGTAGTAGATGAATATAAGAAAGAAGAATTAGACTTATATATAACCCAGAAGATAGAATTGAGTACCTGTTAGAAAAGATTTGGCAGAGAATTGCAAAATTGGATATGTCATGGAAGACAAAATAGCAGATTGAGGCTATTGATAGTAAGGTGGCAGCATTAGAAATAATGGAATATTTTAAACAGTGGGTTGAGAACAATAAAGGCTGGGAAGTAATTCAAGATGCAAGTAGTCGTAATAGAGAAAAAATTCTTCAGAGAATTATTCATTTATCTGGTTTATGTTACATAGAAAAGAATAATCTTGATATGAGTTGTAAACCTGATGAGGGAAGAGAGCTGCGGACTTTAAAGTAAGCAGAGGACAAGATAAAACTTTAATTGAAGTGAAGCTGTCTTCTAATTCTCAGTATTTGCATGGTTATGAAGTACAAGTTGAAGAGTATGGAAAAGCTGAAAATACAGATAAATTAGTTTATGTTCTGGTAGATGTAGGAAACCCGTTAAAGGTAAAAAATTGAAAGAACTGCATGAGCAAAATATAAGACAAGGCAAGAAAGTTTTGGAGTTGATAATAATAGATTCAACGTCGAAAGAGTCTGCAAGTCGTGCTTGAATTGTGGGAGGAATATTATGCTAAATTTAGTGGTATTTGAAACAGAAGAAGAACTCTGTGAGTTGACAGGACTGACAGAAGAAGAACTGTGGCAAAAAGGTTTTAATCTTGATGATTGGGAGATTGGTTTTCAATCCGAAGTTAAATTGCATAAGACACCAACAAAAAAAGATATAGAGAATGGATATCGTAAGAATGAATTAATTGCGCTATTTGATTTGCCGGCACATTGGTTGATGAATCAAATGAACAGTTACTGTGTTGGTGCAAATTATGTTTTTCTGGATGGAAAACATTACTATACAGTTCATCACGCATAAAGTGTTTTGGTATAGATGCCGGTGGTAAAAATGGCGACGTGTCGCCATTTTTGAGAAAGGAGAATGAAATGTCTGAGGAATTAATGAATGTCGCAGATGTTGAGAGTGTTTTTAGTGATATATCTACAATGATTTATACTGCTAAAAATGAAGTTATGATGCGAGTAAACACGTCAGTTATTTCGTTGTATTGGAATATAGGAAAGAAGTTATCTGATGAAGTTTTGCAAGGAAAAAAGGCTGAATATGGAAAAAATATAATTGGTGATTTGAGTGAGAGACTAACGGCTGAATACGGAAAAGGTTTTGAAAAATCATCAGTCTTTAAAATGGTAAAATTTTACCAGGAATTTCCGAAATATGAAAAAGTGGCGACACTGTCGCAACAATTGACATGGTCTCATTTTGTAGAACTGTTACCGATTGAAGATGAATTAAAAAGAGATTTTTATGCTACTATGTGTAAAAATGAAAATTGGTCAGTAAGAACTTTGCGTGAACGAAAAAAAACAATGTTATATGAACGGACTGCTGTATCTAAGTTACCGGAGGAGACGATAGCAAACGAGATTGCAGAGTTAAGAGATGACAAGAAAATGTCGTTAGATATGTTTTACAGAGATCCATATGTGTTAGATTTTCTTGGCTTAAAAGACACGTACAGTGAAAAAGATTTAGAAAATGCTATTTTGTCTGAATTGGAAAAATTCATTTTGGAAATGGGTTCAGATTTTGCGTTTCTGGCACGTCAGAAACACATCGTTTTAGATGGAAAAGACTACTATATGGATTTATTGTTCTATCACCGAACATTGCGGAGATTGGTATTGATAGAATTAAAACTTGGCGAGTTTGAACCTCAAGATAAGGGGCAGACAGAGTTATATCTTCGTTGGCTTGAAAAATATGAGAAAGCCGAAGGAGAAGAAAGCCCGGTAGCATTAATTTTATGTGCAGAAAAATCACAAGAAACGATTGAATTAATGGAATTAGATCATGGAAGTATACATGTGGGGCAGTATTTAACGAAAATGCCACCTAAAGAGTTATTGGAGAAAAAGTTGTCGTTGGCAATTGCTAATGCAAAGGAACAGTTAGAGCAGCGGAAAGAATAGGATATGCTATAGATGGTACTTTAATTTCAGAAAGTACCATCTATTAATATATTCAAATCGGTTTGCACAATATGAAGAAAGGCAGGCAAGGGTAATGGATTATAAAGCATTAAATGAGAACCAAAGAAAAAGAATGTTACAGATAAGTAAAAATGATTTTTCGATGGAATGGGAAAATCCTGATTTCCTTGATGCACTTATTGGAAAACTTCCTCCCATACATCACGACCGAAATGAGGAAAATATTAAAACGGAACTTGCCGAATTAAACAAGTATTATTCTCAATTTGATTTTTTCGCAACTGATAGAGCTAAATTTATTCAACAAATAAAAGTGTTAATTAATGTTATACATAATAAAAATGCGAATTGGTACGGTCTTGATTTATATAGAGTAGAAGAATGCATTCGGCAGCAGGAGTTTTGTTTGATTTCAGGAGAAGGCGGAATAGGAAAAAGTTATTTTATTAAATGTCTTGAAGAAGAATTTGAACGTAATGGTATTCCACATTTGTGTATCTATGGAAAATTTGAAAAGAATTTGCAGAATGTTGATGTCAACGAAGTTGCCGAAGTAGGTGAGAAAGGTTTTGTATTTATTGTAGATGCAATAAATGAAATGTCCGAAAAGGGGCAAATAGAGCTATTGAATGTACTTCGGAATTTAGTTCATCTTTCTAAAATAAGAATTATATTGACATACAGAACAAATGCTATGGATAATCAGATCCTTGAGGGATATAAGGAAATGGCAAAGGCTGAGTGTGCTTTCCCTGGGGTTTCTTTTGAATCTGCATTGAATGAACTCTTAAAGATGTCAGTTCCAGATGTTTACAAATATGAAGATATTCTATTTTCGAATAATGCATTATTATTGAATATGCTTTGCAGAGCACTTAGTGATGAAAAACTAATAGAGGAAAAGGTAAATAGCGTAGCTTCAATTACCTTTATTTTAGAATATTATATAAAAAATTCCATAAAGAAAACCTTTAAGGGGGAGATTTCATCCACAGATCCTATTGAAATTTGGAAAGATATTAAAAGAGTAGCTAAATGGATGTATGAACAAGATGTTAAAGGAATTGATAAAGAAAATTTGCTTATAGTTATTAAATCGGGCGATGTCTTTATACGTATTTTAAGACAAGCAGGGATTATAGGTGAGTACGATTATGACGATAGACATTATTATTTCTTTGCCATTGATTCGTTAACTGATTTTTTGATTGCACGTTCGTTATTTGAAGATATTACGGGAAAAGCATTTGATGAGCAGGTGAGAATTATATCACAAAAGACCGGCAAGCTCTATAATATGGAAGAAGCTGTGATTTTGGCTATATTTGATAATCTGGCACCGGATTATGAGTATATTGCAAAATTGTTAAAAGAAACAAAATTAATGGATTCATTGCAATATGAAACGCTTGTTAAAATCAACTTTAGCAAAGAAAATATTGTTAAATTTATTAAAGCATTTGAACCCATCGAGAAAAATAGCTTGATTACTATATTTGGAGGTTATACAGATAAGCCATTCAATTGTGTGAATTATTTAAACTCATACTATACAGTAGAAAAAAATCAGTTAAGAGAGTTATCTTTAACCTTATCCGGGACACACTTTCTGGGACGAGTGAAGGGAAGACTTAAAAACATTATATATTTTCTTACACTTAATAATGGCAAGGATAGAAGAGTGGAGGAAGCATTTTATTATGCATTGTGGTGTTGCGCAGCACCAAACAAAGATGTACGTTGTCTTGCAATGAAATTATTATATGAAGTAGTAAGACAGAATACGGAATATAAAAGAGTTCTGATTGATATGTATGAAAGTATTGTAGACCCATACATAAAGGAGTCAATAATTTATGTTTTAGTAAATTATCTACAAGATGACGAAGAAATTTTGAGCTTCTTTAAGAATTTAATAATAGGTGAAACACATTTATTAGCAAGAAGTATTAAAAGAATAGCGGTTTATTTACATGATGATTATGGTTATATAAAGTGGGATAGAGAAAATTTGTATGATTTGAATAATGTTGTGCCTATATCAGATTCGTTAAATGATATTTTCTTTAGCGTAGATCTTATGAATAAAGATTTTTTACCATTCCGGTATTGGTCGAAGGAACATATTGATATGCATACACGCTTTTTGCAGGTAGACAAGCAGGATATTTTTAAGTTAAATCATTTTTTAGAGGAAAAGTTCCTGTGTGTAAAAACAGGAGAGTGTAATGGCTTGATGTCTTTTGAGAATCATATTAAATCTGAGTATAATATTGATTTGCGAAAACAAGTGCTGGATAATAATGCGTTTTTTGCTTCCTTCGAATCGGTTATTAAAGAAATATTCTCTCTATTTCAAGAACCATATGATGAAATTGAACGAATTGGAGGAGAAGAGGAGTTTCAAAACTCAATATTTATGAAGAGTGTTGATGTTGCTACCGGTATTTACTATGGGAGTCTTATGTGTAACTACTTTACAAATGAGTTTGCAACATATAATAATTATCAAAACAGTATTGGGTATGAAGTATATGATCCTATTGAATATGGCGAGGATGTGTATATAGCAACTCCGGTGCCGACATATCAAGATTATATTGAAAAGTTGGGGGATATGGTTATTAATCGAATCGATTTACCGGAAAAGAAAGACTTGGAGTGGGTAAGGGATGTGTCAAATACTCGTAGAAATTTAGTATCACTTTTTGAAGCGGTTGAGATTAAAAGTGTTGAGTGGGTTTTGCTCGCGGGAAGAGTTTCTTTGCATGAAGACTCTAAAAAGGAGACAAGGTGGAAAGATACATATGATATATGGTGCTGTACATCGGAAAAAGAAACTATACATGAAAATGGTGGGGCAAGGTATCTTACGATAGAATTGGAAGATTATGCTGGAAATTTAGGTGATTATAAGAAGTGTGATTCAAAACCGTGGTTATGTAAAGATGTAAAAAATATAAATTATCATTCAGAAATATTTGACAATACTTCCTTAGTGCTTCCGCCAGCAGAACTGATATGTTATTTTCAACTGACTCTAGTTTATGCTAATATGTCGTGGATTAATTCGGCTGGTGAAGTTGTAATATTCTGTAATAACAATAAAAATTCGTACTACACAGATCCTATTGGTGGCACGGTCTTTATAAGAAAAGATTATTTAGATGAGTATAGGAAAGGACATATTTTAAAGTATTTTGCATTTACAGAAAGGTTCATTCCAGAAACTGGTTATGCAGATGAAACATCGCTACATTTTGAAATTAAAAATGGTGTTATTATCAAGGAAATATTAAATAATGGTGGAGGATTTCATCGGGCGGCGGAGATTAATCCATTGTGTGCGAATTGTCCACACGGTTTCAATCAGATGTTGTCAAATAACAATAGTGACCTAAATGAAATGATAGAAATAATTTTGAGGGAGGATTACACTTCATGGGAAGAAGATGAAATTAACTGAAAGACAAGGAGGGTAAGTGAAATATATTAAGGAGATACAGTGTGTTTCATGTCCCTCTATCCCTCCTTTCTCGTTCGCCCACCTAGCTACTAATCAACGAAGGTCGAATGAATTTTACAAAGAATCAATTTACATTCCGGTTCGCTCATGCTACAATATCTTCATGGTGGACGAAAATGGTGTCGTTCGGGCGCGGAAAAAAGAGCGTGATACACAGGGAAACTTCCCGAATCCGTGATACGAATCTGCAACATTTCCCCCGGGAAAAGATAAAATAATAGGTAAAATATCCATAAAATGAGTCACAAAACGGCAAAAACCGTAACAAATAAGTTCCTGAGCACAACCAAATCAGACCGTGAGGGTAGACGTACAGTAGGATCTGGACGTGTTGCTACAATCATTGAGTAATTTATAATTCATGACAATAGAATGCTCACGAAGTGTGCATTCTATTGTTTAACAGGTTTTGGATTATATTCCGCAATCCTTGAGAAATCAGGGGTTGCGGTTTTTTTATTTAAGAATGTAAAAAAGTGGCTGATGGTAAAAGTGTTGAAGTTTATAGATGTGTAGAATGATGAAAAATAAAAAATATGGAAACAATGCAGACATCGTCACAAAACTATCAGATGACAAATCACACCAATATCTGGTAATATAAAGAAATAACAATAAAAAAGTATCATACAAAGGAGAAGAGAGTATGAAAAAATTATCAGTTTTAGCAATCGCTTTGGCAGCGACTTGTATGTTTAGCGGATGTGGAAAAGAGACAAAGCAGAATGTACAGCCAGCCGAAGAAACTTACAAGAACACAGAGAGCGAAACCAGCGAAGAATGTGCGGCTGCACAGGAGGAGTTTTCCGAGGAAGTGGTAGACACAGAGGAAAGTATTGATGATGAATGGACGGACGAAGCATCGGAGCTCGACGAGGAAGTCGCTTCTGTTCTGGCAAATGTGGATACAGATTACAACAGTGTTTATTGGGGTACGTCTTATTCTATTTTTGAGGATCTGCCGGGAGTAGTAGTGAGCATTACACCGTGTATACAGAATGACCAATATGGACTTCTTGTGGCAATTACGAACTTGTATAGTGATGACATATGGTTTAATGGAAGTGCGGTTGCATTGGACGAAGACGGAAATCAAATTGGTGAAACCTATATATATGAACCTAATCTTGGTTCTGGTAACACAGCAGTCGAGGTTATAGACTGTGGACAGACCATGCCAGATGGACGTGTGCAATGGACAGAAGGACAGACAATGGAGGCATCCGGAACTTACGTTCCGTGGGAGACTGATTATTCAGTGTCTGGAAATCCGGAAGACGGATATTTGTCCGTTGATTATTCTTTTTACGCTTCGGATGGAACACCATGTACGGGTTCGACTTTGACAGTTTGTCTTTTGGATGAAGATGGTCTGGTCATTGGTGTCGGCACAGAGTTTATTGAAAAAATTGGAGAAAATGAAAAATACGATGGAACGGTAAAGGTATATGGTGACAAAGATATCTTGTCTTTGACAAAAGGTGTTGCGATGTTTGCCAATCCATATACTATGGAATAAAATAATTTTTACAACGCGTCAAAAGAAAAGCAAACCAAACAGATAGGTTTGCTTTTTCTATATCAATTTTTCAGAAATTTGCCCGATATAATAAATAACAAGTAAATGCAAACGGATTTGCAATAACCGTATCGTGATATGGGAGGGAATGACATGGCAGTCAACACAGATTCAATTGTATCTAATCTTTACAGTACTTACAGTACACAGTCCAAAACTGGAAAAACAAATAAGGAAAATGTGATAGGTACAGAAAATTCCAAAGTTTCCAAGACAAACGGAAATTATGGTAAGACCATCGGAAATGCGAAGCTTTCTGAAGAAGGGGTAAAGTATTATCAGGAATTAAAGAAAAAGTATTCTAATATGGACTTTATTCTGGTGAGCAAAGAACAGAAAGCCAATGCACAGGCAAATGCAGCATCCTATGCAAATGGAAACAAAATGGTCGTTTTGATTGATGAAGAAAAAATCGAGCGGATGGCGACAGATGAAAATTATAGAAAACAGTACGAGGGCATTATTAAAAATGCAGCGTCCGGTTTATCACAGTTAAAATCCCAGATTGAATCATCCGGTCAGAGTCAGAACGTTGTAGGCTACGGAATGAAGGTTAATGATGGAGGAACAGCATCATTTTTTGCAGTTCTGAAGAAATCTTCTGCGGATCAGAAAGCGCGTATCGAGAAAAAAGCAGTCGAGAAGAAAGAAGCAAAGAAGGCAGAGGAAAAGAAAGCTGAGAAGAAGGAAAAGCAGGACAAGTTAAAGGAAGCACAGCAAACGTCAGATGATGACGATACCATTACGATTTCGGCAGGTTCGATTGAGGAACTGATCAAGAAAATCAATGATTATACGTTTTCCATGAAGAGCGACAATGTTCAGACAGAAGCAGAATTGCAGGTCGGACAGCATATTGATTTCCGTGGATAAAAAAGTTTGTATAGTGTACAAAAGGGCTTTCGGAAATACCGGAAGTCTTTTTTATGTACCGGGAAACTTGGTTCCCATTACAAAAAAACGTTCAGTGGGGATGCACGATATTCGATTCGCACACAGAAATGATTTATGGTATAATAAAGACTGCCGAGCGAAGCGAGTGTAGATAACGATTATGAATCGTTTTATAATAACAAAGGAGCAGAGATAACACAATAATTGTCTCCAGACGAGAATATGAAATCAAATTTGATCAAAGATACAACAAAAGAGGAACGGATTGCGCTGATTAAGGCATGGATTCCAGATGATGACGGTTTACAGGACTGCGACATGGATCTCTGGGATATCTATGCAGATTATATTAATGGAAAACGTGAAATTGCAGAGATCAATGCGCAGATGACAGGTACATTTTATACAGAAGAAGATCTAAATCATTGAGAAAACGCAGATACTATAAGATATACCAAAAGCTTACATGGAGATGACCGAATAATGCAGTATACACCGAGAGATATTTTAAATTATGTTTATGAAAAAGAGTTAGACAAGCAGTTTCTTCTTGCAACTGCAAATCATGTGCAGGATTTTTCCATTGGAGAGATTACGGATAAGAAGATTGAAAAACGTGGGGAAGATTTTTATCTTGTTTCAAAGTCTTATCATTTGGATATAAAAATTACAGATGATGAGGTTCTGACCGCAGCTATAAATGGATTGTATATCAGTGCATTTATTTCCAGAAAAGATGACAATTACCTGGTGCATTTTCTGGTGCATCAATATCCGGATCAAATGAAGGCGAGATTTGAGGAGGAGATCACGAAAGATGTGGTTGATTATATGATCTATGGAACCATCATGGCTTTGCGGCTGGATACACCGGAAAAAGTGAACGCATATTTAGGTATATAAGAGATGTTTGAAACAAATTTTGATAGATAGGAAAGGAATAAAGAATTATGAACATGAAAGAACAAATCCACACATTATCAGAGGAAATGATAGCAAATTTAGGAAGATTAGTTGCAATTGATTCACAGCTCGGTACACCGGAAGAGGGAAAACCATTTGGTGCAGGTCCGGCAAAGGCACTGGAAGAAGGATTAAAAATTGCAGAAGAATTAGGATTTAAGACTGTAAATCTGGATCATTATTGTGGTTATGCAGAGATGGGCGAGGGAGAAGAGATCGTTGGTATTGCAGGACATTTAGACATTGTGCCGGTAGGCGGTGACTGGACTTATGATCCATTTAAGCTGACCAGAGATGGAGATCATGTATATGGACGTGGAACAACGGACGATAAGGGACCTGTTTTAGAGGCACTCTATGCGATGAAACTTCTCCGGGATTCGGGTGTAAAACTGAATAAAAGAGTCCGTCTCATCATGGGATGCAACGAGGAGACCGGCTCAAAATGTATGGAGCATTACAACGAGGTCGCAGAAGAGTTATCCTGTGGATTTACACCGGATGCCAATTTTCCATGTATACACGGCGAAAAAGGGCATATGTCTATGACAGCTTACTCGAAAAATACAAAAATCATTTCCATGAACGGTGGATTTGTGTCAAATGCTGTATGTGATACCTGTACAACTGTGATTCCAACAGAGGCGGGACTGAAAGAAAAATTAGAGGCTTCTCTTGCAGAGACAAAGCTTCAGCAGTATCGTGTGACAGAGGAAAATGGGCAGATTACTATTTTTGCAAAAGGTGTACCTGCACATGCAAGTATGCCGGAACTTGGTGTCAATGCGGCCGGTGTGACATTTGAGTGCATGGAAAAAGCCGGATTTGAAGATGATTTTGTAAAATTTTATAATGAACATATCGGAACGTCCTGTGATGGCGCTGGTGTAGGACTGAAATTTGAAGATGAGTATGGTGCCCTGACTTTATGCAACGGAATTGTCAAAACGGAAGATGGTATCATTTCATGCACGATCGATATCCGTGTGCCGGTGACATTGAAAGCAGCAGATGTCCGTACAATGTGTGAGGCAAGGTTAGAGGATGAAAATGGACGGATTGAGATTGGAGAAATTGGTGATCCATTATTTTTCCCAAGAGAATCTCCACTTGTAAATGCGCTGTACAAAGCATATGTAGATGTGACAGGTGATACAGAACATGAACCAATGGTAATCGGTGGCGGTACTTATGCAAAATCATTGAAGAATATCATTGCATTTGGACCGGAAAAACTGGGAATGGATTATCATATTCACAGCGCCGATGAATTTATTCTTGTTTCTGAGATGGAAGAGGCGGTTCTTATATATATGGAAGCGATTAAGAATCTGCTTGCTATTTAAGATTGGGAAGAAGCAAAGGAAGAGAACGATATGATCAACAGATTACATTATGAAATGATTCGTTTATACAGTGGAGATCCAAAGCGGATCCAGCATTTCTGCAAGGTGCACAGCTATGCGAAGCTGATCGCGGAGATGGAGCACGTAGATGCAAGCACTTTATTTATTCTGGAAGCGGCTGCGTTGACGCATGATATTGGTATCCATCTGTGTGAGGAAAAATACGGCAGTTCAAACGGAAAGCTTCAGGAAAAGGAAGGCCCTGCGATTGCAGAAAAATTGCTAAAAGAGCTGCAGTTTGAGGAAAACGTGATCGAGCGTGTGAAATACCTGATCGCACATCATCATACTTATGATGCAATCGATGGTATTGATTATCAGATTCTTGTGGAGGCTGATTTTCTAGTGAATATTCTGGAGGATGGACTGGCGAAAGAAGCAGCTTTGCAGGCATATCAAAATATTTTTAAGACAGAGAGTGGAAAGAACATCTGTCAGGAAATGTTTGCGCTGTAATGAAAAAGCAGAAAATGATATTAATTTAGAATTTTACAGAAAACAACAGAGACAGGCGGCAACATGAATAGAAAAAAATTATCAGTCATTTTTTTTGTGGGTTTTGCTATAATTTCAGGGTGTGGTAAATCTGTATCGGAGATAAAAGACAGTAATCTGGTCGAAAATGACACGTTAGAAGGAGATATTACGTTTTCTACAGAGGAGACAAGTGGGGATTCAAATGAAGGTTTTGTGCAGATGTCAGCAGATGAACTGCTGGACAGATTTGTAAATGGAGAAGTCAGTGCGCATTGTCTGTATGACACAGCGAAAACTTTTTATATTACAGAATTAGATATGGATAGCGAAGAGTGGGATGCTTATTCCATTGGAGATCGGGAAGATCTTGATAATGATGGAGAAGAGGAACTGATACTTTGTGGACCTTATGGCGGAAAATATTTGGATGCCAGAGATGGTGAAGTGTATGAATTTGCTGCAGGAGATGGGACAGCTGAAAGTCTGTCTTATACCTATTATCAGGGATATGTATGGATCTTGTACAGCAATGAGATGAACAGTGGTTACAAGGTTTATCATATGGAAAGATATGATGGGGCTGACAGCAAAGTGAATGAGATGGATTTTTCGGAAGAATACAGAGATGAAAATGATCCGGAAAAAGGTTCAATATACGTGATCAATAGCGACGAAGTTTCCGAAGAAACATATAATGAGCTGTGCAGCAGGATTTTTGCGGCGCAGATGAATACTTATTAACCGAAAGTTATTCAAAACAAACAGATTGTCATGTGGATAGCAGCAACAAAACCTTGAATTTCAGGGAAAAAATACCTGCAAAAAAAGTTTTTCCTAACCTTACATTTCCATTGACTAACAGGGCATACTGTTCTTACAATGAAAGAAAAGGGGGCATTTTTATGCAGAAATTATCAAAGGCTGCAATCGGAAGAAGCTATACGATCCAGTGGATGTTTGGTGTGCCGGAAGTCATGGATTTCCTGCGCGAACATCATGTGGAAGAGGGAGATAATATACAGATTATCCGAAAGCTGAAGGACGCATTGATCGTTGGGGTAAAAGGATCAAGATTTGCAATGGGAAATGAAATTGCAGACCGCATTCAGGTGTAAGAATTGCCGCATAGATCCTAAGTTGGAGAAAAGCAGCGTAAAGTCGTAAAACTGCGGGAAAATATAAAACGTAATAGAAAGATGGATTATAAAGTGTTGGAAAGTGACACCTTATAATCCGTCTTTTTTTAATTCATTTTTTTATTTTAAGATGAACAATGCTTCAAAAGATATTATTTCTATTAAAATAATGAAATCTACTTGACAGACTGGTTTATTTTGGATAGGCTAAAACCACAAGGTTTATTCGGAATAAACCCAAAAGTAAGATCTGTTACAAATAAACCGACCATTTTAAATAAGGGGGGAAAAACTATGGGAGATTACGAATTGGGCGCAATCCAGACAGAATTTGCAGAACTGATCTGGGAGAGAGAACCGGTCAGTTCCGGGGAATTAGTGAAGCTGTGCAGCGAGCAGTTTGAGTGGAAGAAATCCACAACCTACACGGTGCTCCGCAAACTCTGTGAGAAAGGCATCATGAAAAATGAGGACGGCGTGGTCACTTCCATTGTGTCCAGGGAAGCCTTTTATGCTGCAAAGAGCGGACAGTTCGTGGAAGAGACATTTCAGGGTTCCCTTCCGGCATTTATCGCAGCGTTTGCTTCCGGAAAGAAGCTGTCGAAAAAAGAAATGGATGAGATACAACAGATGATTGATGATTTCAGGGAGAAAGCAGATGACTAAACTATTTTTAACATTGCTCAATGTTGGAATCACGGCAGGATGGCTGATACTTGCAGCATGGGGAATGTGGGATATTAAACCAGCACTTTATGATAATGAAGTGAAAAACTGTCTTGTTGCCACTTATGGGATTCAGGGATTAGCAGAAAAGCACGATTTTTTCGGCTACCTGGATGTATATTTTAACTATGACAGCGAAGAAAATTATCAGATCCTGGATCTGCAGTTTGAGGAGTATGACCCGACAGCGACGGTAACAGACAGCAGTACAGACGGGGATGAAACAGCAGAAAATCAGGCGGACAGTGTTGCCGGAGCGGCTGCGTCCTATGAGCAGGTGATAGATGAGTACCGGGATATGGTGCAGAACCATTTTTATATGGATTTGCAAGCTAAAGACAGGGATGCTTATGAGAAGAGTTTCGAACCGGGTATTGGAGTGAAAAATCCAAGGTTTCAGCCGAAAAATTATGATATTTACACTTCTTGAAGAGAAAATCCTTATGTGTTATGGTTGAGATATAGCACATACGGATTTTTGGTAGAAATGGGGGAATGCATATGTCAGCAAGAAATCACGAAGTAACAGCAAAGCAGCAGTTATTAGATGCAAATGGCAATATCGCAGAGCCGGGCTGGTCGAGGAGCCAGCTGCAGCAGTATTCCAGAGCACAGATCAAAGCACCGAAGTTTCTGATCAAAGAGTGGGATTACTATCTTGTGGTCGGAGACGACTGTGCGGTTGCATTTACGCTTTCGGATGATGGGTATGTGGGGTTACAGTCAGTGTCGCTGCTTGATTTTTCCGGGAAGCCGTGGGAGCATACAGAGACAGTCTTAGATGCATTTCCAATGGGAAAATTGCAAATGCCGACAAATTCTTCAGAGGGCGATATTGTTTATGAGAAGAAGAATTTGCGGTTAAAATATGTATTAGAAAAAAATCCTGAAAATCTATCAGAAAGAAGTGTAGTAGGGAAATCAATAGCTGGAAAAGAAAAAACAGGAAGAAATATTATAATACGTCATATTATCTGTGAGTTTGATAACTTCTATCAGGGCAAGCCATTCTCCTGCGACATCCGGTTGCAGCAGCCCCAAATGGATACGATGGTTATCGCAACACCGTGGGACAAAAAAGGAAGATTCTATTATAACCAGAAAATCAATTGTATGCGCGCGGAAGGTTTTGCAGAATATAATGGAAAGCGGTACGAATTTCATCCGGAAAAACATTTCGGAACGCTCGACTGGGGACGAGGTGTGTGGACATATGATAACACTTGGTACTGGGGTTCCGGGAACTGCGATGTAGATGGACATGCATTTGGGTTTAATATCGGCTATGGATTCGGAAATACGAAAGCAGCTTCGGAAAACGTGATCTTCTATGACGGCGTGGCACACAAAATCGATGATGTGACTTTTGTGATCCCGGAGGATGATTATTGCAAGCCGTGGAAATTCACTTCCAGTGACGGAAGATTTGAGATGGATTTTATGCCGCTTCTGGACAGATCCGCATGTCTGGATTATAAACTGATCGTATCTGACCAGCATCAGGTGTTTGGACGGATGAGTGGAACCACAGTGCTGGATGATGGAACGAAAGTTGAGATTAAGGATGTTTTATGTTTTTCGGAGAAGGTGCACAACCGGTATTAAATGTAAAAAATACATTGATTCATATGAAAAAGTGTAATATAATACACTAAAACACACGAATGCAAGGGTGATGCATATATGAAACGAAAAATAACGGATAAATTATGTGAATGGAAAAAGCAGACAAAGGGGCGCGTGCCACTTTTGATCTATGGAGCAAGACAGGTTGGAAAAACATTTGAGATGCGGGAATTTGGGGCACATTATTATAAAAATACCGTGTATATCAATTTTGAAACAGACGAGAAAATAGGAAGTTATTTTGAAACAGATATACATGCAGATTCTGTAGTGGTTCTTTTGGAAAGATATTATCAAGTAAAAATTGTGCCGGAAGAAACTCTTATCATTTTTGATGAAATACAGATGTGTGAGAGAGCATTGACATCTTTGAAATATTTTGCGGAAGAGGCACCAGAGTATCATGTAATGGCAGCTGGAAGTTTATTAGGAGTAGCTGTAAATCGTGAAAAATACTCATTCCCAGTAGGAAAAGTACAAATGTTGACAATGTATCCAATGGATTTGGAAGAGGTGTTGTGGGCAAAGGGAAAACAAATACTTTCAGATACCATCCGGGAACATTATAATAGTAATGTACCATTAGAGGATGCACTTCATGAGGAGGCTATGCAGGAATTTGAACACTACTGCATCATAGGTGGAATGCCGGCAGCAGTGAAAGCTGATATTATGAGGAATAGTTCAATTGGTCAGGAAGAGATAAGACAAATGCTTTTGAACTCATATATTGCTGACATGACAAAGTATGCAGACAAGGGGGATACAGTACGTATTTTTGAAGCATATGATTCTCTGCCGGCACAGCTTGCAAAAGATACAAAAAAATTCCAATATAAGCTTATAAGATCGGGTGCACGTGCATCCCAGTATGGAGATGCGATTGACTGGCTGATCCGTTCAGGAATTGTGAACAAATGCATGAAGTGCACACAGGGATTTTATCCAGTTGTTGCATATCAGGATTTAAGTGCATTTAAACTATATTATAGCGATATGGGAATCATGTCTGCGAGGATGGGAATGAGTCTTGAAGCATTAAGGAGCAGAGAGACAGAACATTTTCGTGGGATTATGACAGAGAACTATGTTTCGATTGCATTAAAAACGAATGGTTATCAGCTTTATTATTGGGAATCAGATAATACAGCAGAAGTGGATTTTCTGATACAAAAAGAAAATCATGTAATTCCGGTGGAATGTAAAGCAGGAAATCATGTAAAAGCAAAAAGTATGATGGTTTACATGGAAAAATATGCGCCTGCATACGCAATCAGAATTTCAGCAAGAAATTTCGGTATGGTGCAGGGAATAAAATCTGTCCCACTATATAGTGTATTCTGTATTTAATGCAATTCTGACAGAAGTTTTTGAAAGAAAATAACCTGATGGGTAGTAGAGAGGCGGTAGCGATGGTAAAAATAGACTTAATCACAGGCTTCTTAGGAGCTGGAAAAACAACCTTTTTGAAAAAATATGCAGAATATCTCATTGCCAAAGGACAGAACATCGGAATCCTTGAGAACGATTTTGGAGCCGTGAATGTTGATATGATGCTGTTACAGGATCTGATGGGAGACAACTGCGAGTTGGAAATGGTTTCCGGTGGCTGTGACGCGGACTGTCACAGAAGACGTTTTAAGACAAAACTGATTGCAATGGGAATGTGTGGCTATGACCGTGTCATAGTAGAGCCATCCGGTATTTTTGATGTGGACGAATTTTTTGATGCGCTGAGGGAAGAACCGTTAGACCGCTGGTATGAGGTGGGAAATGTGATTGCGATTGTGGATGCAAATCTGGAAGAGCATTTATCTGAGGAGGCAGAATATATTCTGGCTTCGGAGGTGGCGAATGCAGGAGAGATTATCTTAAGTCATGCGGATGAAGTGTCAGCGGAGCAGGCAGACACCACGGTCGCACACCTAAACCGTGCATTGGAACAGATAAAGTGTCCGCGCAGGGTGGACAAAGAGGTTCTGCGCAAAAGCACACTGGATCTGAATGAAGAAGATTTCAACCGGCTGATTAGCTGCGGCTATCAGATGGAGAGCTACCGCAAACTGGATATGGAAGAGAAAAAAGGGTTTGAATCTGTCTATTTTATGAATGTGAAAATGACGGAGGAACAGTTAAAGACTACTGTGGGAAAACTGATGAATGACAGGGAATGCGGCGAGGTATTCCGTGTAAAAGGTTTTTTGCAGAAGGAGGATGGAAGCTGGATACAGCTGAATGCAACGCATAATGGAATTACCATGAACCTGATCGAGAAGGGACAGGAAGTGATCATTGTGATCGGGGAAGAGTTAAAGGAGCAGGCTATTAAAAAATACTTTTTGAAGCAGGATAATTTATGATTGGAACGAGCTATGGATCCACAGTAATGATATTTTAGCGCCGACAGGAAGCGTGAGGCTGGCAGGTTGCCAGAAGCAGATGCATCCGTTATAATAAAAAAAGTGGCTTGTCAGTTATTTATAATTAAGAAAGAGAAGGGAAAAGAAAGTATGAAAATTGCAGTAACTTATGATAACGGAGAGGTTTTTCAGCATTTTGGAAGAACAGAGAATTTTAAAGTGTATGAAATAGAGGATAATAAAGTGATCTCCAGTGAGGTGATCAGTTCTAACGGAGTAGGACATGGCGCACTTGCCGGAGTACTTGCCGACAGGAACGTGAAGGCGTTGATCTGCGGAGGAATCGGTGGCGGTGCGATCAATGCCCTTACAGAGGCGGGGATTGAAGTTTGCTCAGGTGCATCCGGAGATACTGACAAAGCAGTCGAAGATTACTTAAATGGAAAACTTATAGATGCAGGACAGACCTGTGACCACCATGGGGAGGGACATACCTGTGGAGATCATGAAGAGGGACATGGATGCGGACATCATGATGCAGAGGAAAATCACAGTTGCGGATGCGGTTCCCATGAAGGAACAGAGAGCGGAGAAGGCTGTGGATGCGGCTGTGGAGAACGCAGCAAGATCGAGGGAGCAAATGTAGGAAAGACATTAAAAGTCCACTATACAGGAACCTTTAACGATGGAACAAAATTCGACTCATCTTATGACCGCGGTGAGCCATTAGAGTTCGTGTGCGGAGCCGGTATGATGATAAAAGGATTCGACCGTGCAGTGGCAGATATGGAGATCGGACAGATCAAAGACATCCACCTGATGCCGGAAGAAGCATACGGTCTGCCTGATCCAAATGCAATCTTTCATGTGGAGATCAGCCAGCTGCCGGGTGCAGAAGAACTGGAAGAAGGACAGCAGGTTTACCTTCAGAATGAGATGGGACAGCCATTCCCGGTTACGGTTGTGGCAAAGGAAGCCGGAATTATTACGTTTGATGCAAATCATGAGATGGCAGGAAAAGAATTGAATTTCAAGATCGAACTTGTGGAAATCTGCTAATATGACATATCAAATAGCAATTTGTGACGACGAGGAAAAACAGAGAGCGTATATCAAAAGTCTGGTGGAGGGATGGCTTCGCCAGACTTTTCATCATACAAAAATTCAGGAATATGCAAGCAGCGAACAGTTTTTATTCGAACAGGCATATGACAGGACGCAGATTTTGTTCCTTGATATCGAGATGGAGAAAATGGACGGTATCGCACTTGCAAGGGAAATCCGCAAACACAACCGCCAGATGCAGATCATCTTTGTGACTGGGTACATGGAGTACATTCAGGAAGGTTACGATGTGGAGGCACTTCACTATCTGTTAAAACCCGTGTCGCAGGAGAAAATAGACAGTGTTTTAGATCGGGCGGTAGAGCGTTTGAAGACAGCGGATGCCGTGCTTCTCGTCGAAAGTGGCGGAGAAGTTCTTAGGCTTCCGCTCAAGGAGATCCGTTTTATCGAATCAAACCGGAATTATAATATCATCCATGCGGATAATGATTACGAGGTGCGTGGCACTTTGTCAGAGCTGGAAGCAAAACTGGATGAAGCATTTGTCCGCGTGGGGCGGTCATATCTGGTGAATCTCAATTATGTGAGACGTATTGGCAAGACGGAGCTGATTTTGAACACCGGGGAGAAACTTCCGGTTCCAAGAGGAAGCTATAAGAAGCTGAATGAGGCGTTTATAAAATATTTTTAAGATACGTGAAAAATTGAAATAAAAGAACAACTGCCCGAGGAGATAAAAAACAATGTCCCTGCTATCCAAATACATTAACAGACAATTAGCCGCCTACCAGAGCGAGTTAGTCCAGACTCACTATCAGGAGGTGGAGAACATGTACCGTCAGATCCGTGGCTGGCGGCATGATTATAGAAACCATATCCAGGTACTCAAAAGTTATGCGAAAGACGGTGACTTAGCGCAGATCAGCAAATATCTTGATGAGTTAGACGAGGATCTGTCTACCGTAGATACCGTGATCAAGACCGGAAACAAAATGACCGATGCCATTTTAAACAGTAAGATCTCTCTGGCAAAAGCAAAGCATATCCCGGTTGTGGCGGATGCACATGTACCGGTTGCCTTAAAAACATCGGAGATGGATCTCTGCATTATTATTGGAAACCTCTTCGACAACGCCATTGAGGCGAGTCTGCAATTGCCCGAAGAGAAGCGGATGATCCGCATCTACATGGATATGAAAAATACCCAGCTATACATGTCTTTCACCAACTTTACCGCAACGAAAAAACAGAAAAAAATCAGTGGCAGATTTCACACCACAAAAGGACAGGGACACGGATTCGGGCTTGTTCGTATCGATGATATTGTGGAGCGTTATGGTGGCTATCTAAGCCGCAACAGTGAAGACGGAGCTTTCACAACGGAGATTTTGCTGCCACAGGAATAATACAATTCGTCCCAGAAAAGATGCAGTTCGTCCCTGAAACATGCATCTTTTTTTCTTTGTACTATAGTAAAGACTGTTAGAAATTTCACATTCACGGAGGAACCACAATGAATAACCACAAATCAGAATACGGCGTCATCCAAACGATCAGGTTCATGATCCGGCAGGCGGTAAAAGAAGCTCCGGCTGTGCTGGTATGGCTGGTTGTAGACGCAATTTTGGCACTTATATTACAGCTGCTCGAATTATACGTGACACCGGTATTACTGCGCGATATTGAGGAGCAGATCGCATTGAAAGAGTTAGTGACAACTATCCTGTTCTTTTCAAGTGGAATCCTGTTGCTTACCGGACTGAAAAAATACATAAACAATGCAACCTATCAGGGAAAGATAGAAATCCGCATGTCAATTTGCAAAGCAATCACGGAAAAAATTGGCGCAACATCTTACTGTAACCTTGGAAAAAAAGATTTTCAGGAAAAGAAAGAGCGCACGAACCAGGCAACCAGCAGCAACAGCAGTGCAACGGAGATTATATGGATACAGTTAAATCAGCTTGTGTTCTGTATTTTGGGATTCCTTGCGTACCTGTTTGTCATGAAAAGGATGAATGTGCTTATTCTGGCAGTCACAATCCTTGCAGCAGTTGTCAGTTATCTGGCGGCACAGAGGTCTGTGGTATGGCTGCAGAACAACAGGGCAGAAAATGACCATGCGCGGCAATGCATGTGGTATCTGAGAGGTGAGGCGTGGAGTCCGGTCTCTGCAAAAGATATCCGGATTCTTCATATGAAGGAATGGCTGTTAAAAACGATGAAGCAGAATTATGAGATATTCATGCATTTTGAAAGGGCATTGGGAAACCATCATTTTATGGCAGATTGTGTGAACATTTTTTCTGCACTGATCAGGAATGGAGTTGCGTATGCCTATCTGATCGGACAGGTGCTTGCAGGAAATATGGATGCCCCACAGTTTATCTTATATTTTTCCGCGGTGAGCGGTTTTACAAGCTGGGTGCAGGGAATCATGGAAAATGTGGCACAGATCAGGCAGTCAGGTGTTGGGATTTCTGACGTGATGGAACTGATCTCCTACGAGGAGCCGTACCGGTTTGAAGATGGGGAGCCGCTTCCAAAGAATGCAGCAGGACAGTATGAGCTTCGATTGGAAAATGTGAGTTTCCGGTATCCTGGGGCATCAGAGGATACGTTACACAACTTAAATCTTACGATACAAAATGGGGAAAAGCTCGCGGTTGTGGGAAGAAATGGAGCCGGAAAATCGACGCTGGTGAAGCTTTTGTGTGGATTTTTTGACCCGACAGATGGGTGTGTGCTCTTAAATGGCGAGGATATCCGAAAATATAACCGAAAAGAGTATTACAGACTATTTTCCGCAGTCTTTCAGGATTTTTCCATTCTGCCGGGAACAATCGCAGAAAATGTGGCACAGTGCGTGGATGAGATTGATTTTTCTCGCGTGAAGGCGGCAGTAAAGGATGCAGGTCTGGAAGAAAACATTGAAAGACTGTCAGAGAAATATGAGACAAAACTGGGGCGGAAGGTTCATCTGGATGCATACGAGCTTTCCGGAGGCGAGACACAGAGACTCATGCTTGCAAGGGCACTCTACCGAAATGCTCCGGTGATCGTGCTGGATGAGCCGACGGCGGCATTAGATCCGATCGCAGAGAGCGATCTCTACGAGAGATATCATGAATTGACAAAGGGTTCCACTTCTATTTATGTGTCGCACCGTCTTGCGTCCACAAGGTTCTGTGACCGCATTATTTTAATCGGAGCAGGTGGGATTGCGGAGATGGGAACGCATGAGGAACTCATGGAAGCAGGAAAAGAATATGCACATCTGTATGAGGTGCAGAGCAGGTATTACACGGAAGGAGGAATGGAAGATGCTGCATTCGATGCGTGAGACAATTGGGATGAATAAAAGGGCAATCGGAATCTGGTGGAGAGAGTCGCCGGGAATGTTAGTGGCGCTGATTTTCTACGTGATCACCGGTGCAGTGCTTCCTTATGCCGGGATCTATTTTTCGGCACAGATCATTACGGAACTGGCAGGAGCGAAAAATCCGGTTGTTCTACGCAATCTGGTACTGCTCTTACTCGGAATCGAGAGCTTGTTGGGACTGATTTACCATTATTTTAAGAACCGTTACACAGTAGAACGGAACCGCATGTTAGAAAAATTAAGATACATTTTGAGTGAAAAAATGTTGTCACTGGATTTTGAAAAAGTGGATGATGCCGTCATTCAGGATAAAGTATTACAGATTGAACAAATTAACCGGTGGAGCAGATTTGGGCTGTGTATGGTTGTCTTTACTCTGGAAAGGATGCTGCAGGCAATTGCCGGTATTGCCGGAGCATTGATGCTCACTGTGAGTTTTTTTCAGGCAAAAGCGGTGAAAAGCGCGTTTCTGTGGATGAACAGCCCTCTTTTTGCGATTGTGTTTCTTGCTGGAATACTGGGATTTACGACTTTGGCATCGAGAATTGTGGAACGGGCACAGAACATGATTGCAGAGCTTTCTGAGCGTGCAACTTTTGGAAATCGTGTCTGGAGTTTCATGGCAGGTATGGCAGGAGAACGGGAACGGGAGCAGGATATCCGTGTTTATGAGCAGATCCCGGCTGCTATGGGACTTTATAAGAAAAATAAAGTCTGGGGAATCGGAACCGAGATGGATCGTCTGGAAAAAGGAAAAGTAGGAGTTCTGGCAGCGGCTGCAAATATGGCAGAACGGCTCTGCAGTGGTCTGGTGTATCTGCTTGTCTGCTTAAAGGCATACGGAGGTGCATTTGGAATCGGTGCTGTGACACAGTATATCAGTGCGGTGACGGCTTTAAGCCATAATCTGGAGGAATTTTTGGGTGCAATTGGTGAAGTGAATACAAACCGGGAATTTTTAAAGAAAACCTTTGATTTTCTGGATACACCGAATGATATGTATCAGGGAAGCCTTACCGTGGAAAAAAGAAATGACTGTCAGTACGAAGTGGAATTTAAGGATGTCAGCTTCTGCTATCCAGGCACAGACAGAAAAGTGTTAGACCATGTCAATCTGAAATTCCGCATTGGAGAAAAATTAGCAATCGTCGGGGAGAACGGTTCTGGAAAATCAACATTTATCAAGCTTTTGTGCCGGCTCTATGATCCGACAGAAGGCGAGATCCTGCTGAATGGAATCAACATTAAGAAATACAATTATAAGGAATACATGTCTGTATTCTCAGTTGTCTTTCAGGATTTTAAACTATTTGCCCTTCCGCTTGGGCAGAATGTGGCAGCATCCACAGAGTATGACTCAGAGAAAGTACAGGAATGTTTAAGCAAGGCTGGCTTTGATGCGCGCTCTGCCCGGATGAAAAAGGGGTTGGACACCTGGCTTTACAAGGATTGTGATGCTGACGGAGTGAACATCTCCGGTGGCGAGGAACAGAAGATCGCACTTGCAAGGGCACTGTACCAGAACGCGGCATTCCTGATCTTAGATGAACCGACTGCAGCCTTAGACCCGATCGCGGAAGCAGAGGTGTATAGCAGCTTCAATGAGATTGTTGGCGACCGGACAGCGGTTTACATAAGCCACAGGCTTTCTTCCTGCAGGTTTTGTGATGAGATTGTCGTCTTTGACCAGGGCAGGATCGTGCAGCAGGGAACACACGAGGAGCTCGTGGAGCAGACGAACTGCAAATACTATGAACTCTGGAGCGCACAGGCAAAATACTATGCGTAAGCAATGAGCAGTGCTCACAGCGTATAGTTGCAATATCCCCTAGTTTAGTGATAAGCTAAAATTAAATGAAAAGAGACAGGGGTATTTTCACAGATGAACAAATTAACAACCTTATGTTATATCGAAAAAGATAACAAATATCTGATGCTTCACCGGATCAAAAAGGAAAATGACATTAATCATGATAAATGGATCGGTGTCGGAGGAAAATTTGAGTGGGGAGAAAGCCCGGAAGAATGCATGTTAAGGGAAGTCCGGGAGGAAACCGGTTATACCCTGACTTCCTGGCAATATCGTGGTATTATAACTTTTGTTCTGGGGGAAGATACCGTAGAATACATGTCACTTTTTACAGCAGATGGATTCGAGGGAACACCGATCGACTGCAACGAAGGTGTGCTGGAATGGGTAGAGAAAGACCGGATTTCGGAATTGAATCTCTGGGAAGGCGACCGGATTTTCTTCCGTCTGTTAGAGGAGCAGAAGGAGTTCTTTTCTTTAAAGCTTGTATACAACAAGCAGGATATTCTGGAGCAGGCAGTTCTGGATGCAAAAGAGTTGGAGCTTTTCGATATTTTAAATGAGGATGGAAGTAAAACAGGCGTAGTAAAAGAACGCGGTGTGGCACATCGTGAAGGCGCACTGCACGGAACTGTTCATATCTGGATCGTGCGGGAAAATGATAAGAGCGGATATGATGTACTGCTTCAGAAGCGGAGCGATAACAAGGATTCGTACCCCGGCTGCTATGATATATCTTCTGCCGGGCATATCAGTGCCGGAGATGGGGTCATGGAGAGTGCACTGCGGGAGTTTGAGGAGGAACTGGGATTGTCTGCACAGCCGGAGCAGCTGGAACTATTCGGAACAACACTCGTGAAGTTTGAGACAACTTTTTCTGGAAAAATATTCCGGGATAATGAGTTCAGTAATGATTTTGTATACAGACAGCCGGTGGATATTGGTAAACTGAAACTGCAAGAGTCGGAAGTCGCAGAAGTCTGCTGGATGGATTATGAGGAGTGTAGGGAAAAGATTGCAGATGTGGAAATACCGAACTGCATTAATCCGGAAGAGTTTGAGAAACTGGGAAGTTATCTGGGAATCTGCTAGAAAGATGGTATGCATAGTGCCGATAAAATCTGATACACCATCATTGGTGATGCAAAACTTTTTTTCATAAATCTCCCTGAAATAAATAATTTGAAGAGGAAATCCTTATGTGTTATCGTTGATGTATGACACATGAGGATTTTTTATGTAAGCAGAATAACGAACAGGTGAGGAAAATAGCATGCCAATAAAGGGAGTAGAACAATTGGATATTGAGCGTATCAACAGCTATGAAGATAATCGTTTTTCCGAAAAAGTATTAAGACAGCACGGTGCATTCGTGGTAAATGGCATCTTTTTCTATGAGGTGCTGATCACCGGAACATCGGAGGCTGTGATCACCGGGGAAAACAGGAAATACTATGAGGCGGTGATCGAGTATTTCCGTTTCTTTGCAGAGCATATCACGACATTCCGGGATGTACAGGGAAACATGGTAAAAGAATTTCCAAAAGTGGAATTGTTTGAAATTCCGTTGAAAAACATACAGCCATCGCAGTTTTACGTGGATAAGTCCAAGAAAAAAGAAGTGGGCACTTTCATCCATACGAAGGAAGATGTCATCATTCCATTGAAAAAGTTTGGAAACGAAATTGTTTCAATGGATGGACACACGAGGATGGCGGTTGCGGCAGAGAAAGGGTTGGATACGGTGCTGGCTTTCTGGTCAGCGGAAGAGGCAGATTATCTGGAATATTTTGTGACAGAAGCACAAAAAAGAAATATTTACACACCACATGATCTGACGAAATTAGAACATGATGAGTATGAAGAAAAATGGAATGGGTTCTGCGATGCATATTTTGCACAGGGCGATGAGTGATATTATGTGAGGAGGAAAATCAAGACTTTGAGTTGAAGATGCATTAAAAAGAATGAGGAGGAAAACAAAATGAAAATATTAGTTACCGGAGCACACGGCTTTGTGGGCACACGCCTGATGAAAGAGTTAGAAGGAGCAATTGCCGCGCCGTCCATTCAGGGAATGAACGAAAAACAGATCAGGCAGATCGTGGAGGAGAGCGAAGCAGATGTGATCATCCACACAGCTGCAATTTCGGATGTGGGGATCTGTGAGAAAAATCCGGAAGAGTCCTATTATGCAAATGTACTTCTTCCGGTTTATCTGGCGAAAGCATCAGACGGAAGAAAACTGATCTGTTTCAGTTCAGATCAGGTGTACCGTGGCTGCGAGAGCGACGGACCATATCGGGAGGATGAGGCAAAACCTGCGAATATCTATGGAGCGCATAAACTGGAAATGGAACAGCGGGTGTTGGACAGACAGCCGGATTCTGTGCTGCTGCGGGCAGAATGGATGTATGACTACATTTCACCGAGAGGCAATTATCTATTGAATGTCCTCAATGCGAAAGAGACGCTTACCTTCGGACATCAGTATCGCGGGATTACTTATCTGCGTGAAGTGTGCGAGAATATGGAACGTGTGATAAAGCTTCCGGGTGGAATTTACAATTTTGGAAGCGAGACAACACAGTCCATGTATGAGATTACGAAGGAATTTTTGCAGATCACAGGAAGCAGGCAGCAGGTACAAGAAGGTTCTCTGGTGCACAATCTCTGGATGGACTGCAGAAAAGCTGCACAGTACGGCATCGTATTTAGTGATGTGATGGGTGGATTGAGGCGGTGTCTTGCCGATTATGGACTGTTACAATGAAGATATCTATGTAAAACTAAAATGATTTTCCGATGTTAAAATGATCAATAAATTACAGGTGATAGATGATGTTAAAAGAAATGATGAATACAAGACAGGCGGTGAAGTCTGTCGAAGGATATAACACGCTTTCAAGACGCGAACAGGATAAGATTGCAGGGGAATCTGGGTTGCTGATCTGTTGGATATTCGGCCCAATGCTGCTGTTAATTCCATTGTATTTCCTGCTTCCAGAGGCATGGTTTGAGAACTGTCTGGGATCCGCTACATTCCTCTCTATTGCAGGACTATTTGTTGGGCTGTATCAGGTAGAGAAAAACCGCCAGATTCAGGATGAGGGTAGTGCAATCGGAGCGGCATTAGTATTCTTTTTCGTAGTATTTGGATTTGGATGTCTCTGGCAGGTACATTTCCTTCTTGCGATTGCATTTGCGGCTGCACTGATTTGGTATGCAAAGGTGTATATAACCGAAGCAGACAAATACAACAAGTACATAAGAGAAGTAAAAGGGAAGTTTATCGGGTACTACTGCCGGTTTCCGAAAACCAAGTATCCTGAAATTGTCGCACTGTTTAAGATTCATGGGATAAAACGCATGGATGTCTGTATTTATAAAGAACCTATGCTGACCAATCTTCCGTATCAGAATGAATACGAACGCTTAACGAAGCAGATGGAAGCAGAACAGGGTGCATATGCTGAGAAGCTATTTGAACCGGTTGTAAAACATTTTTTGGATGTCACGGGCTTGGAGATTGGAAAAACCTACACGTTAAAGCAGCATCCAGTTATCCGTTCCAAGATTTCGTATCTTGCGACACTCACAGATAACTTGAGCAGCGAAAACGGATTCGTAACGACAGAAGAAGGGCTTTCCTTTTTTGCAGAGGAAGAAAGGAAACGGAAGGAAGAAGCGGACAGAATCTTTCAGGAAGCAGAGAAGAAGCGACAGGAAGATGCTACAAGAAAACATATGAATTAATGTGAGATATATTTTATAAATATTTTGAAATCGGATGTAAGAAGAAGGGAATATGTTTGAAATATGGTCACTCTCTTGTCAAGTAGACGAGCAAAATATTTAAAATGTTTTTCTAAATGTATCCGCCATATCCGATTTGATATGGCGGATATTTAGTTTGTGTGCCTTGCGGCGCACTCTAATGGGTCAAGTATCGAAAGTCATATCAAAAAAGTCTTATTTTAATTTTCCCCCAAACATTAACAATTCTAAAACAAAACATAAGCAATAACGAAACAATCGG
>ERZ772897.1040-NODE-1040-length-31069-cov-5.412749_pt1 | contig 31069 bp, 26 predicted proteins | sample MGYA00512125_ERZ772897 | MGnify/ENA primary metagenome ERZ772897 (study PRJEB29015, sample SAMEA2737660) | human gut metagenome | biome: human gut; feature: human-associated habitat; material: faeces | place: China | collected 2012 ... | reverse complement strand
CTCGAGACCGCGGCGCGCCGCCTGCGCTATGCGTTCCTCGAGCGCGCGCGCTTGCGCGCGGGCGCTGATTGGATACTGACGGCGCACCATGCGGACGACCAGGCGGAGACCGTGCTGCTGCATCTTTTGCGCGGCACGGGCATCGACGGCCTCGCGGGCATCCGCGCGCGCGATGAGGCGCGCCATCTCGTGCGCCCGCTGTTGCCGTTCCCGAAGCGGGAGCTTGCTGCCTACTGCCGCGCGCAGGGCTTCTCCCCACGCCGCGATGCGACGAACGAGGTGCCCGACGCGCTGAGGAACCGCGTGCGCCTGGAGCTCCTGCCCGCACTCCTGCGCGGCTACAATCCCTCCCTGCGGCAGGGGCTCTGCCGCCTCGCGCGCCTCGCGGAGGAGGAGGGCGAGGCGCTCGAGCTCTGGGCGGCGCGGGAGGCGGAGACGATGATCGTGCGCCTCCCCGCGGGGCCGGCGCACGGCGAGCGGGCGGCTCATTTCCGCCTGATCGAGGCGCCGGCGCTCCGGGTGAGTGCTGCGCGCGCGCTGCCACACGCGCTCTGTCGGCGCGTGCTGCGCCGCTACCTGCGCGCGCTCGGGCGCGTGCAGGACGTGAGCTTCGAGCGCACGGAGGCGCTTTGCGCGCTGCTCTCCGGCACGACGGGGCAGTGCGTGGAGCTCTCGGGGCTCATCGTGATGAATGATCGCGGCTGGCTGCGGCCTGCCGCTCCCGCGGCGCGGACGGAGCCGATGGCTTCGCCCCGCATAGAAAATGAAAAGGAAAGAGAAGAGGAAACCGACCATGATGAAGGATGATATCGCGAAGGTGTATTTCACAGAGGAGCAGCTGCACGCGAAAGTGCAGGAGCTCGGGAAGAAGATCACGGAGGACTACAAGGATGCGAAGGAGGATATCTACTGCGTCGGCATTCTCAAGGGTGCATCCGTCTTCTATACGGACCTCGTCCGCGCCATCGACCTGCCCGTGCACTTCGATTTCATGATCGCATCGAGCTATGGCAGCGGCACGTCGACGACGGGTTCTGTCAAGATCCTCAAGGATCTCGACTACGACATCGAGGGCAAGCACCTCATCGTCATCGAGGACATCATCGATTCCGGCACGACGATGAACTACCTGCTCAAGTATTTCGCCCACAGGAAACCCGCGAGCGTCAAGCTCTGCGCGCTGCTCTCCAAGCCTTCGCGCCGCACGGTGGAAGTGCCGATCGACTACTGCGGGTTCGAGGTGCCGGACGAGTTCCTCGTCGGCTACGGGCTCGACTACGCCGAGGTGTACCGCAACCTGCCGTACATCGGTGTGCTAAGGCCCGAGGTCTATGCCTGAGGCGCCTGATTCCGAAAGGGGGTACGCGCAATGAATATGAACAAGTTCCTGCGCAACGTCGGCTTCTACCTGCTGCTCATCCTCGTCGTGATCTCCTGTATTGACTATTTCTCCGCGCAGAAGACGACGAAGCAGGAGATCGGCTATACGCAGTTCCTGCAGGAGGTGCAGGACGATAAGGTCGCCAAGGTCACGATCGTGCAGAACACGCTGCGCGTCACGGGGGCGGATGGCACGGAGTACACGACGGTCACGCCGGATGCGCCGAACAGCGATCCGGGCCTCTATGACAAGCTCGCGGCGAAGAACATCAACGTGACGGCGGAGAATCCGCCAGAGCCGCCCTGGTGGTCGCAGCTCCTCTCGTCGCTCCTGCCCATCCTGCTGCTCTGCGGCGTCTGGTTCTACATGATGCAGCAGACGCAGGGCGGCGGCGGCCGCGTGATGAACTTCGGCAAGAGCCGCGCGCGCATGTCGGGCGGCGACAAGGTCAAGGTCAACTTCGGCGACGTCGCCGGCGCGGATGAGGCGAAGCAGGAACTTGAGGAGGTCGTCGAGTTCCTCAAGCATCCGAAGAAGTACAACGACCTCGGCGCGCGCATCCCGAAGGGCGTGCTGCTCTTCGGCCCTCCGGGCACCGGTAAGACGCTGCTCGCGAAGGCGGTCGCAGGCGAGGCGGGCGTGCCGTTCTTCTCCATCTCTGGCTCGGACTTCGTCGAGATGTTCGTCGGCGTCGGTGCGTCGCGCGTGCGCGACCTCTTCGAGCAGGCGAAGAAGAACGCGCCGTGCATTGTCTTCATCGATGAGATCGATGCCGTCGGACGCCAGCGCGGCGCCGGGCTCGGCGGCGGCCACGACGAGCGCGAGCAGACGCTCAACCAGCTGCTCGTCGAAATGGACGGCTTCGCGGCGAATGAGGGCATCATCATCATCGCGGCGACAAACCGCCCGGACATCCTCGATCCCGCGCTGCTGCGCCCGGGCCGCTTCGATCGCCAGATCGTCGTCGACAAGCCGGACGTGCGCGGTCGCCTCGCGATCCTCAAGGTCCACGCGAAGGGAAAGCCGATCGCCAAGGATGCCGACCTCGACATCCTCGCGCGCCGCACGCCGGGCTTCACGGGCGCGGACCTCGCGAACCTCGTGAACGAGGCGGCCCTGCTCGCCGCGCGCCGCGACAAGCACACGATCGGCATGACGGAGCTCGAGGAAGCCATCGAGCGCGTCATGGCGGGCCCGGAGCGCAAGAGCCACATCATGAGCGACGAGGAGAAGCGCCTCACGGCGTACCACGAGGGCGGCCATACGCTCGTCGGCATGATGCTCGAGCACGCGGATCCCGTGCACAAGGTCACGATCATCCCGCGCGGGCGCGCGGGAGGCTACACGCTCATGCTCCCGAAAGAGGACAGGAGCTACGCGACGCGCAGCGAGCTGCTCGACCGGCTCAAGGTCGCGATGGGCGGTCGCGTCGCCGAGGAGGTCGTGCTCAAGGAGATCTCGACGGGTGCCTCACAGGACATCAAGCAGGCGTCGCGCATCGTGCGCAGCATGGTCATGCAGTACGGCATGAGCGACGTGCTCGGCCCAGTGTCGTACGGCGAGGACGCGAACCATCAGGTCTTCCTCGGCCGCGACTTCAACAACCAGCGCAACTACTCCGAGGAGGTCGCGAGCGAGATCGACAAGGAGGTCCGCCGCATCATGGAGGACGCTTATGAGGCGTGCCGCCAGATCATCACGGAGAACCGCGATAAGCTCGACCTCATCGCACAGGCGCTCCTCGAGCGTGAGACGCTCACGGCGGCGGAGCTCGACGAGCTCCTGAAGACGGGCAAGCTCCCCCCTCCGCCAGAGGATCACGACGGCGGAGACGACGACACGGGGAAACCGGCGCTGACGCCGCTCGCACCGGCGGAGCCGGCCATCGCCGCGCCGCGGCCCGTACCGGAGGCGGCGCCTGAGGAAGAGACGGCGCATGCCGGCGGGACGGAGCCGAAATTCAACGTCACGCATTACAGCAAGTAAATGGCGCCCGTTCGCACGTGTGGGAGCGTATGCAAAGCGCATTGGAAACTAACTTGAACGCACCTGGAACGTGCAGCGCCCCTTAGGACACGCATGGCTCTTGCCATGCGTGTCTTTTGCGTATCGCCGCCTCGCGCGTCTTGCAGCATCGTTTTCCGAGGGAGAATTGCCGGTCGACAAACTTCGCGTGATGGCGTTATAATGAGATGATATCTTGGGAGGGGGAATCGGTTTGCGTCAGGAAATCCTGCGCCTGCTGCGTCAGGCAGGCGACCACTATATCTCCGGTGAGGAGATCGCGGAGGGGCTCGGCGTCTCGCGCACGGCGGTCTGGAAGCACATCAAGGAGCTGCGGCGCCTCGGCTACGACATCGTGAGCCAGGCGCACAGCGGCTATCGCCTCGAGAAAGCGCCGGACCTGCTCAGGCCGGAGGAGGTCGCGCCGCTCCTCAAGACGGAGACCATCGGCAGACATCTCCTCTACCAGGAGGAGACGTGCTCGACGAACGAGGACGCGAAGGCCGCGGCAGCGCAGGGGGCGCCGGACGGCACGGTCGTGCTCACGGAGTTCCAGGGAACGGGCCACGGCCGCCTCTCGCGCGGCTGGTTCTGCCCGAAGGGGAAGGGCATCCTTTTCTCCGTGCTGCTTCGCCCGCAGCGCATCCTGCCGCAGGACGCGCCGAAGTACACGCTGCTCGCTGCGGTCGCCGTCGTGCGCGCCTGCCGCGCGCGCGGCCTCGAGGTCGGCATCAAGTGGCCGAACGACGTGCTCGCGGATGGGAAAAAGCTCGTCGGCATCCTCACGGAGATGAGCGCCGAGATGGAGCGCATCCACTACATCATCATCGGCATCGGCATCAATGTCAACATTGAGGCGGCGGCGTTCGCGCCGGAGCTGCGAGAGACGGCGACGTCGCTCGCGCTCCTCGCGGGCAAGCCGCTCGACCGTCGCGCCCTGCTCGCGGACATTCTCTGCGAGATGGAGCGCCTGACCGCGGGCGTGCAGGCGCAGGGCTTCGCACCCGTCCTCGACGAGTGGCGCCGTCTCTCGCTCACGCTCGGTCAGGAGGTGCGCGTCCTCGGCGTCAATGAGACGTTCACGGGGCGCGCGGTGGACATTGACGCGGACGGTGCGTTACTCGTCGACACCGGGGAGGGACGCCGCCGCGTGCTCGCGGGCGACGTCTCCATCCGCCCCGCGGGCGCACGGCAGGAACGCTGAAGGAGGAACGCACTTGCTTTTAGTATTTGACATCGGCAACAGCAACATCGTGCTCGGCACCTACGAGGGCAGGAAGCTGCTCAAGCATTGGCGCGTCTCGACGGACCGGCAGAAGACCGGCGACGAGTACGGCATGCTCATCAACGACCTCTTCTCCTATCAGGGCATCCAGATGGGGGACATCGATGCCATCATCATCTCCTCCGTCGTGCCGCCGCTCGTCGTGCCCATGATCAAGATGTGCGAGCGCTATTTCCACATCAAGCCGCTCATCGTCGGGCCCGGCATCCGCACGGGCATCCGCCTCCACTACGAGAACCCGCGCGCCATTGGCGCCGACCGCATCGTCAACGTCGTCGGCGCCTACGAGGCGTACGGCGGGCCGCTCATCGTCATCGACATCGGCACGGCGACGACGTTCGATGTCGTCGATACGAACGGCGACTTCCTCGGCGGCGTCATCGCGCCCGGCATCGGCACGGCGGCGGACGCGCTCTTTGCGCGCGCCTCGCAGCTGCCGCGTATCGAGCTCGTGCCGACGAAGCAGATCATCTGCCGCAACACGATTCAGGGCATGCAGGCGGGCATCATCTACGGCTACGTCGGGCAGATCGACGGCATCGTCCAGCGCATCAAGCGGGAGTTCGGCCAGCCGATGAAAGTCATCGCGACGGGCGGCTTCGCGCGCATGATCGCGCGCGAGTCCTCGACGATCGACAAGGTGGACCATTTCCTCACGCTCTCGGGGCTCCAGGTGCTCTATGAGCGCAACGAGGAAAAGCATCGGGAAAGGAATCCGCAGGTATGAGCAAACACGCCTCGTGGCAGATCGAGATCGGGAGATTCACGTTCCAAAACCCCGTCTTCCTCGCGCCGATGGCGGGCGTCACGGACACGGCGTACCGCGTCATCGCGCACGAGATGGGCTGTCCGCTCTGCTACGCTGAGATGGTATCGAGCCAGGGCATCCACTACCGGAACGAGCACACGCTCGCCATGCTGCAGTCGGAGATCGAGGAGCGGCCGCTCGCGCTGCAGATCTTCGCGAATGCGCCGGGCATGGCGGCGGAGGCGGCAGCGTACGTCGAGTCGCTCGGTACCGCCGACATCCTCGATTTCAACATGGGCTGTCCCGCGCCGAAGATCGTCAAAAACGGCGAGGGCTCCGCGCTCATGTGTGAGCCAGAAAAGGCGGAGCGCATCCTCGCGGCCATCCGTCGGGCCGTCAAGATGCCCGTGACCGTCAAGATGCGCATGGGCTGGGACGAGGCGCACGTAAACGTCGTCGAGATGGCGCAGCGCGCCGAGGCGGTGGGCGTCGACGCCATCGCCGTGCACGGCCGCACGCGCGCGCAGTTCTACAGCGGCAAGGCGGACTGGGAAATCATCCGCCGCGTCAAGGAGGCGGTCCGCATCCCCGTCATCGCGAACGGCGACGTGCGCACGTATGACGATCTCGACGCGATCCGCGAGGCGACGGGCTGCGACGCCGTCATGATCGGCAGGGCGGCGCAGGGGAATCCCTGGCTTTTCCGCAACTTCACGCACTACCTCGAGACGGGCGAGCGCCTGCCGGGGCCGACGCTGCACGAGCGGGCAGAAGTGCTGCTCCGCCACCTCGACCTGTTGCTCAAGTACAAGGGCGACTACGTAGGTCCGCGCGAGATGCGGAAGCACGCGACCTGGTACACGCGCGGCATCGTCCACGGCGCCGTGCTGCGCGACCTCTTCAACAAGGCGGAGACGCGCGCGGACTTCGCGGCGATCCTCAAGCAATATTTTGGCTATGAAGCCTGACGCCGGGGATGCTCAGGGCATCCGGCGTTTCGGGCGGGAAAGGAAGATATCCATGGCAGAGGAAGAAAAGAAGACATCCGTATACCTCACCTACAGCGAGGCGGAGAAACAGGAACTTGAAGAGCTCAACGCGGGCTATCGCGCGTTCCTCAGCAACTGCAAGACGGAGCGCGAGAGCGTCGAGGAGGCGATCAAGGAAGCGCAGGCGGCGGGCTACCGGGACATGGCGGAGCTCATCGCTGCTGGTGCGCGCCTGCGGCCGGGCGACAAGGTCTACGCCGTCAACATGAAGAAGGCGATCGTCCTCTTCCAGATCGGCGAGGCGCCGCTCGAGAGCGGTATGAACATCCTTGGCGCGCACATCGACACGTGCAGCCTCGACGTCAAGCAGAACCCGCTCTATGAGGATGGCGGGCTCGCCTACCTCGACACGCACTACTACGGCGGCATCAAGAAATACCAGTGGACGGCGCTGCCGCTCGCGCTGCACGGTGTCGTCGTAAAGAAAGACGGCACCGTCATCGACATCCGCATCGGCGAGGAGGAGGGCGATCCTGTCTTCTGCGTGACGGACCTTCTCATCCACCTCTCGCAGGAACAGATGAAGAAGACGGGTGCCAAGGTCGTCGAAGGCGAGGACCTCGACATCCTCGTCGGCAACTATCCGCTCAAGAAAGAGGAGAAGGAGAGCGTCAAGGCGGGCGTGCTCGCGCTCATCGAGCGCGAATACGGCTTCACGGAGGACGACTTCCAGTCCGCTGAGCTGCGCCTCGTGCCGGCGGGCAAGGCGCGCGAGCTCGGCTTCGACCGCAGCATGACGCTCGCCTATGGGCAGGACGACCGCGTCTGCGCCTACACCTCCCTGCGCGCCATGCTCGAGAACGAGAGCACGCGCCGCACTTCCTGCTGCCTGCTCGTCGACAAAGAGGAGATCGGCAGCGTCGGCGCGACGGGCATGCAGTCGCGTTTCTTCGAGAACACCGTCGCCGAGCTCATGCGCCTCGTAACTGGCACGGAGAGCGACCTCGCCCTGCGCCGCTGCCTCGCGAACTGCAAGATGCTCTCCTCCGATGTCTCGAGTGCCTACGACGCCCTCTACGCGAGTGCCTACGACAAGAAGAACGTCGCCTACCTCGGTGGTGGCATGGTCTTCAACAAGTTCACGGGCGCGCGCGGCAAGAGCGGCAGCAACGACGCGAACGCGGAGTACCTCGGCGAGATCCGCCGCATCCTCGATGAGCGGCACGTCCGCTACCAGCTCGCGGAGCTCGGCAAGGTCGACCTCGGCGGCGGCGGCACGATCGCCTACATCATGAGCCTCTACGGCATGCAGGTCGTAGACTCCGGCGTCGGCGTCCTCTCCATGCACGCGCCGTGGGAGGCGACGAGCAAGGTCGATGTCTACGAGACGAAGAAGGGCTACATGGCGTTCCTCGCGCTCGCGTGACAGAAGACGCACGGGAAATACCATTTGAAATCACGGGCGCACTATGCTAGAATAGAGGCGTCACAATGTAAATGCGATGACGGAGACAGTACCGTCAGGGAAAAGCCGAAGCGAGCCGGAGTGGGTGAGAGCCGGCGGCGAATATCCTGATGCGGAAGATCCCTCCTGAGCAGCAGGCTGAACGAGAGTAAGCCGCGCCGTGTTTCCGCGTTAGGGAATAACAGATGTTGGTCTGTGAAATAGGTGGTTGCTTGATGTGCTGAAATAGCCTTCATCCTGTTTTGGGATGGGGGCTTATTTTTATGAAGGAGGAGTCTTCTTGTATCAGAAAGTCGACACAAACCTCAATTTCGTGGACAGGGAAAAAGACGTCCTGAAATTCTGGAAAGAACACGATATCGCGCAAAAGGCCATCGACCAGCGCGAGGGCTCGGATACGTTCACGTTCTACGATGGGCCGCCGACGGCGAACGGCAAGCCGCACATCGGCCATGTCCTGACGCGCGTCATCAAGGACATGCTGCCGCGCTTCGCCTCGATGAAGGGCAAGAAGGTTCTCCGGAAAGCGGGCTGGGACACGCACGGCCTGCCCGTCGAGCTTGAGGTCGAGAAGGCCATCGGCATCAACGGCAAGGAGCAGATCGAGGCGTACGGCATCGAGCCGTTCATCAAGAAATGCCGTGAGTCGGTCTGGAAGTACAAGGGCATGTGGGAGGAGTTCTCCGATGTCGTCGGCTTCTGGGCGGACATGGAGCATCCCTACATCACCTATGAGAACGATTTCATCGAGTCCGAGTGGTGGGCACTCAAGGAGATCTGGAAAAAGGGTCTGCTCTACGAGGGCTACAAAGTCGTCCCGTACTGCCCGCGTTGCGGCACGCCGCTCTCCTCGCACGAGGTCGCGCAGGGCTACAAGGACGTCACGGAGCGCTCGGCGATGGTCGAGTTCGGCGTGAAGGGCGAGCCCGACACCTGCTATCTCGCCTGGACGACGACGCCCTGGACGCTGCCCTCGAACCTCGCGCTCTGCGTGAATCCTGAGGTTGACTATGTGAAGGTGCAGGTCGGGGAGAAGAAATACATCCTCGCCGAGGCCCTCGTCGACAAAGTGTTCGAGGACGTGCCGGGCGAGCGCACGGTGCTCGCACGCTGCAAGGGCAGGGAGCTCGTCGGCCGGGAGTACGAGCCGCTCTATCCCTACGCTGTCGGCAAGATGAAGCCGGGCAAGAAATCGTTCCTCGTCCTCGCAGACGAATATGTCACGACGGAGGACGGCACGGGCATCGTCCATTTGGCACCGGCCTTTGGTGAGGACGATAACCGTGTCTGCATGGCGAACGGCATCGGCTTCGTGAACTTCGTCAACAGCAAGGGCGAGCTCACGGAGGACACGGACTGGCCGGGCGTCTTCGTCAAGAAGGCCGATCCGCTGATCCTCAAGGACCTCGAGGAAAAGGGCAAGCTCTTCAAGGCGCCGGAGTTCACGCACAGCTATCCCCACTGCTGGCGCTGCGATACGCCGCTCCTCTACTACTCGTTCCCGACCTGGTTCATCAAGATGACGGCGGTCAAGGACGAGCTCGTCGCGAACAACAACACCGTCAACTGGATCCCGAAATCCATCGGCCAGGGACGATTCGGCAACTGGCTCGAGCACGTGCAGGACTGGGGCCTCTCGCGCAACCGCTACTGGGGCACGCCGCTCCCGGTCTGGGTCTGCCCCGACTGCGGCGAGCAGCACGTCATTGGCTCCATCGCCGAGCTCAGGGAGATGAGCGACAACTGCCCGGAGGATATCGAGCTGCACCGTCCGTACATCGATAACGTCACGATCAAATGCCCGAAGTGCGGCAAGGAAATGCACCGCGTCAAGGAAGTCATCGACTGCTGGTTCGACTCCGGCTCCATGCCGTTCGCGCAGTGGCACTATCCGTTTGAGAACAAGGACATCTTCGAGCGGCGCTTCCCCGCGGACTTCATCTCCGAGGCCGTCGATCAGACGCGCGGCTGGTTCTACTCGCTCATCGCCATCTCGACGCTGCTCTTCCACAAGGCGCCCTACAAGAACGTCATTGTGCTCGGCCATGTGCAGGACAAGGAAGGCCGCAAGATGAGCAAGTCGAAGGGCAATGCCGTCGATCCGATGGACGCGCTCAAAAAGCACGGCGCCGACGCCATCCGCTGGTATTTCTACGAGAACAGCGCGCCCTGGCTGCCGAACCGCTTCCACGACGACGCCGTGCAGGAGGGGCAGCGCAAGTTCATGGGCACGCTCTGGAACACTTATGCGTTCTTCGTGCTCTACGCGAACATTGACAAGTTCGATGCGACGCAGCACACCCTCGACTACGAGAAACTCTCCGTCATGGACAAATGGTGCCTCTCGCGCCTCAATACGATGGTTAAGGAAGTTGACAGCGACCTCTCGCACTACCGCGTGACCGAAGCCGCGAAGGCACTCGAGACCTTCGTCGACGAGCTCTCGAACTGGTATGTGCGCCGCTGCCGCAGCCGTTTTTGGGCCAAGGGCATGGAGCAGGACAAGGTGAACGCCTACATGACGCTCTATACGGCGCTCGTCACAACGGCCAAGGCCGCCGCGCCGATGATCCCCTTCATGACGGAGTCCATCTATCAGAACCTCGTGCGTTCCATCGACAAGAACGCGCCCGAGTCCGTCCACCTCTGCGACTTCCCGCAGGCGAACGAGGCGCACATCGACGCCGCACTCGAAAAGAACATGGGCGAGGTTCTCGAGATCGTCGTGCTCGGCCGCGCCGCGCGCAACGAGGCGAACATCAAGAACCGCCAGCCCATCGGCACGATGTACGTCAAGGCCGAGACCGTCCTGCCGGAGTACTTCCGTCAGATTGTCGAGGGCGAGCTCAACGTCAAGCACGTCGAATTCAAGGATGACATGGAGGCCTATCTCACCTACACGCTCAAGCCGCAGTTCCGCGTGCTCGGCCCGAAGGTCGGCAAGAAGATGGGCGCCATCCAAAAAGCGCTCAAAGGGCTCAGCGGCCACGCGGCGAAGGAAGAACTCGACAGCACAGGCAAACTCGTGCTCCATCTCGCAGACGGTGATGTCACGCTCACGCCGGAAGACATCGAGATCACGATGGCGCAGACGGAAGGCTACAACTGCCAGCGCTACGGCGGCGTGACCATCGCGCTTGAGACGACGCTCAGCGATGAGCTCATCGAGGAGGGATTCGTGCGCGAGATCATCAGCAAGATCCAGACCATGCGCAAGGAAAACGGCTACGAGGTCACGGACCACATCGCTGTCTCCCTCGCGGGCAACGAGAAGCTCGAAGCCCTCGTGAAGAAGAACGAAGCGGAACTCCGCCGCGTCACCCTCGCCGACAGCGTCACCTATGACACGCTCGACGGCCACCGGAAGGAATGGAACATCAACGGCGAGACGGTCACGCTCGCCGTCAAGTGAAGCCGCAGGCCGCCGATCAGGCAGCACTGCGTGTCGAGTCGTGCGCAGACGGGCAGGGGCATCCACACGCCCACGCGCACGGTCACTCCCACACGCAGACGAAAGCCGTGCTCAACCGCATGGCACGCCTCATCGGCCACCTCGAATCCATCCGCAAGATGGTCGAAGACGGCCGCGACTGCAGCGACGTTCTCGTCCAGCTCGCCGCCGTCGACTCCGCCATCAAAGGTGTCGGCCGCCTCATCCTCAAGGACCACATCAGCCACTGCATCGTCCATGCGGTGGAGGACCATGACGAAGAGGCCATCGAACACCTGAATAAAGCCATCGATCAGTTCCTGAAATAAGGGAAAATGGCAGAATACTCCCAGCTCAACGGAAATATCTGTTGGGGTGGGAGTTTTTGGTATCTCTCTTTGGTAGTGATTGCCAGTTCCATGATTCTTCCTGCCACGACTAGGTTCACCTCCCAAGAATGACTGCTCGATATCCCGGAAGGCGTGGAACAGGCCTTCTCCCTGTTGCAGTGGAGTCCCTATGGTACCATCCGCACAGCAGATTCTCGCTATCGATTGAAGTGAAAAAAGGATCAAGCAACCATCCCTCGATGACTCGATGCACCGAGGGATGGTTGCTCGCTGTCGTTGCCAGAGGCGGAGAATCATGGACGATAGGATGAAACGGTTCATCACCGTTGACATGGGAATAAAAAAATTTTAATCTCTATTGAATGGGTATTGAAAATATTCTTATATTTGATATAATGAACTTGTGTTTTTCAACTGACAGTTTGTTTTATTGGAGGATACAGGATGGCGACGGGGCGGTTTCATCAGCTGGTGCAGCAGGTGTTGCGCGAGAGCGAGCTGCAGCGCGTTTCGATGCGTGCGGGTGGCTCTGCTTCCGTGCGGGCGTTGCCTGCCGTCTCCGCTGTCGAGCGTCTCGTCGATTTCACGCTTGGCGAGGCGGTGGCGGAGGGGGCGAGCGATCTCCATTTCGAGCCTCAGGCAGATGGCGTCCGCATCCGCGTCCGTTTGGATGGGCTTCTTCAATTACGGCATGAACTTTTTCCGAAAAAGGTTTATGCCGTTTTTTTGTCGCGCATCAAGGTTCTGTCGCGCCTCGATCCAAGTGAGCAGCGGCGGCCGCAGGATGGGCATTTCTCCTTCACGCGGGAAGGGAAGGAGACGGATGTGCGCGTGGCGACGATGCCGACCATCGAGGGGGAGTGTCTCGTGCTGCGATTGCTCGCGCATGGCGGCAAGGTGTGGCGCATCGAGGAACTCGGACTGTCGGAGGAGAATGAGGCGTCGTTCCGCGCGCTTTGCGCTCAGCCTTCGGGACTTCTGATCATGAGTGGGCCGATGGGCTCAGGCAAGTCATCGAGCCTTTATGCGGTGCTTGCGACGCTGGCGAGCGAGCAGGCGAGCATCGTGACGCTCGACGATCCCGTGGAGTATCGCCTCGCAGGGGTCACGCAGGTAGAGGTCCGCGAGGAGGGTGGGCTCTCGTTCGCGGAGGCATTGCGCCATGTCCTGCGCCTCGACGCGGATACGATCGTCGTGGGCGAGATGCGCGATGCGGTGACGGCGGAGCTGTCGCTGCAGGCAGCGCTCACGGGGCATCGCGTCTTTACCACACTGCACACGGAGGATGCCTGCAGCACGGTGTATCGTCTGCTCGATATGGGACTCGCGCCCTATCTGCTCGCGGCGACGCTCAAGGGGATCGTCGCGCAGCGGCTGGTGCGACGGGTCTGTCCGGAGTGCCGCGAGGAGGCGGAGCTTTCCGACGCGGATGCCCTCGCCCTTGGCGACGAGGCGCTCGCAGGTCACCGGGTGCAGCGAGGACGAGGGTGTCCTGCTTGCCACGGCACGGGGTATCGCGGCAGGATCGCCCTGCAGGAGGTGCTCGTGCCAGACGATGGGATGCGCGGTGTTGTCCTGCGTGGCGAGGGGCTTTCTGCCCTTCGTCGTGAGGCGCGGCGCGCCGGTTTTCGTCCGCTCCTTGCCGATGGGAGACAGAAGGTTCTCACAGGTCTGACGACGACGGAGGAAGTGAGGCGGGTGCTCTATGGCGGCTGAGGCGCAGATCGAGGCGCTGCTCGATGCGATGGTGTGCGCAGAGGCGTCCGACCTGCACCTCACGGCAGGCGCGCCCTCTTTCCTGCGCGTCGAGGGCAGGCTGTCTGCCCTGCCTGCGGTCTCTAGTGAGGCGCTGGCGGCGTGGCTCCAGGCACGAGGTGGCGTCTGGGAGGCACTCCGGTCGCGCTGCGCTGGCGTGGATTTCGCATGCACGCATGCGGGCAGGCGCCTCCGCGGGAATGCGTATCTCGTGCGCGGCGGCGTCGCGCTGACGCTGCGGCTGCTGCCCGCGCGGATCCCGACGCTCGCGGAGATCGGTGCGCCGCCTGGCTTCTGCGCGCTCGCGCAGGCAAGGCACGGGCTGATCCTCGTGACGGGGCGCGTCGGCGCGGGAAAATCGACGTCGCTGGCGGCGCTGCTCGGGGAGATGATGGCGGGGGAAGCGGGACTGCATGTCATCACGCTGGAGGACCCCGTGGAGTATCTTTACGCGGCACCGGGGAGTCTCGTGCACCAACGGGAGCTCGGCAGGGACTTCCTTTCCTTCGATGAGGCGCTGCGCAGTGCGTTGCGCGAGGACCCCGATGTGCTCCTCGTCACGGAACTGCGCGATCTCGCAGCGATGCGTGCGGCGCTCACGGCGGCGGAGGCGGGTATGCTCGTGCTCTCGACGCTGCACGCGCGGACGGCGGCAGAGGCCGTCCAGCGGCTGGCCGATTTCTTCCCCGCAGATGAGCGGGCGGCGGCGCGGGCATCGTTCGCCGCCTCGGTGACGGCTGTCGTCTCACAGCGTCTCGTGCACGGTATGGCGGGGAGGCAGGCGGTGTTCGAGGTGCTGCTGCGGACGCCGGCGATCTGCCGCATGATCCACGATGGCGAGGAGCGGCAGATCCCCTCCGCGATGCTCGCGGGCAGGCGTGAGGGCATGACGACGTTCGCCGCGGAGGGCAGGCGTCTCTATGTGGCGGGCAGGATCACGCAACAGGGGTATGAGGAGCTGCTGGGGGACGGATGGATGGCGGTCTTTTCGTATCGGGCACACCGTCTTGACGGGGCGTTCGTGGCGGGCGAGGTGACGGCGCCTTCGGCGCAGGAGGCGCTCGCTGCCGTGAGGGAACAGGGGCTCTTCGTTTCCTCCCTGCAGGCGCGGGAGGCGGCGCCGTCGCGTTTCCGTGCGGCGCTCGCGCGCTGGTCCCGCGCTGCAGTGCGGCCGACGCTTGGCCGGCAGAGGGCGCAGGAGCTCTTGCTCTGCCGACAGCTCGCCGTGCTGCTCCGCTCCGGCCTGCCACTCTATGAGAGTCTCCTCGCGCTCGCCGGCAGAGGGACGTCTGCCTATGCGGCGCTCTTGCGCGAGCTCGCGGCAGGGTTGGCGGCAGGGCGGACGTTCTCCTCCGCGTTGCGGGAGCATCCGCACGTCTTTTCCCGCCTGACCGTCGAGATCGTGCGCGTCGGCGAGCGGTCGGGACAGCTGCCGGAGATGATGGCGCGCCTCTCCGACTGGCTCGTGCAGGCGCAGCGGAACCGCGAGCGGCTGCAGACGCTGTTGCTCTACCCGGCGGTGCTGTTTTTCCTGACGGTGGGCTTCGGTCTCTTCCTGACGTTTGCCGTTCTGCCGACGCTCTCCGCGCTGCTCCTGAGTTTCCAGGTGGCGCTGCCGCTGCCGACGCGGCTCTTGCTCGCCTGGAGCGCCTTCCTGCAGGAGGAGTGGCCGCGCGTGCTCTTGCTGCTCGCAGGTGCGGCGCTCGCCGCGCTCCTGCTGCTCCAAAGGCCTTCCATCGCCGAGCGCGTGGAGCGCCTGCGGTTTCGTCTGCCGCTCTTTGGCACGCTGCGCAGGGAGCTCGAGTGGTTGCAGATCTATCGCGCGCTCGCCGTGCTGCTCGGCTGCGGCATCTCCCTCGATGCGGCGGTGTTGCAGGCGGCGGATGTAACGGGGAGCCGCTACCTGCGGCGCCGTCTGCAGACGGTCGCCGTGGGCATCCAGCAGGGGCTGCCGCTCACGGAGCTCCTCGCCGGCGAGACGACGCTGCCGCCGCTCCTGCTCGAATTCCTGCGCGCGGGGGAGACGAGCGGCTGCCTGCAAGAGATGCTGGGGCACGGGGCGGCGTATGCGGAGATGCTCGCGGAGAACCACGCGGCGCGCCTGCAGGCGCTCGCAGAGCCCGTGGCGTATCTCATCGTGTTCTTGTTCGTCGCCGCGTTCGTGGCGGCGGTCTCCCTGCCGATCCTCGACATGATGCTCGTCGTCTGAGGCGGCGCTGCATCGGCAGGGGACAGCGATGTATGGAGGTGACAGGATGCTTGGTGGAGAGCGAGGGTATTCCCTCATCGAACTGATGCTCGCGATCACGGTGATCGGACTGCTTGCGGCTGTGGCGGCGCCGAAGGTGTCGCATGTGCTGGCGGTCAGCCGCTCGCAGAAGGTGGCGGCGGACCTGCAGATGCTCGACACGGCGGTCGTGATGTACGAGGCGGAGAAAGGAAAGCTGCCGGCGGGCAATCAGATCGGCGTGCTGAAGGACTACGTGGAGCGGATCGAGAGCGTCAAGCCGCCCGCGGGCAGTGCCGTCATCGTCAACGGGCAGGAGACGACGCTCAGTGACGCGCAGTATACGTTGACGAGCGGCAATGGCAGCGCGCGGGCGACGTGGGGCGGGAACACGGCGGAAGCGTTCCTGCCCTCGCGTGCGGGCACGGCGGCTGCCGCGGGGAACTGAGGGATGGAGCGAGGAATCTTCCTGCTCGCGTCCGGGATCTACATCGCGGTGCTGCTGCGCCTGGCGCTCGAGGATGTGCGCACGGGCTACCTGCCGGACCGCTGGGTCCTGCCGCTCGGTGCGGCAGGTGTGCTCCTGAGCGCGGCGGGCGTCTCGGTGCCGCCCGCGGAGGCGCTCGCCGGGCTCTCGTTCGGCGGGGGTGCGCTTTGGATCGTCCGGCGCCTGAGCCGCGGCGGCATGGGCGGAGGCGATGTGAAGCTCGCCGCCGCTATCGGCGCGTGGACGGGATGGCCGGGCGTGCTGCCCGCGCTCTTCCTCGCGTTCCTGCTCGGCAGCCTCGTCGCGCTCGTACTGCTCGGGCGCGGGCGCAGCCGCCGGGCGACGCTGCCGTTCGGGCCGTTCCTCGCGGCGGGCGGCAGCGTCGGCATGCTCTATGGGGCGCAGATCGTCCGTTGGTACTTGGAGGTGTTCCTATGAGACGGCGCCGCGGCGAGGCGGGCTACATCCTGTTCTATCCGCTGCTTCTGCTCGCGGTGTTCGGTGTCCTCGCATCGTCGTGCCTCCCGCGCTATACGGCGTGGTATCACCAGGCCGTGCTCACCTACGAGGCGGAGCGGCTCGCAGGGGAACTGCGCCTGATGCAGCAGGCGTCGCGCACGGCGACGGTGCGCCTCGAGGCGGGCGAGACGATGAGCGCCCGGCGCCCGGAGCTGCGCTGTGACTACCAGGAGCGCTCGTACTGTCTCTGGCGCCCGCAGAGGAATGCGGCAGGGGAGGTCCGGTCGGGGACATTTCGCGTGCATCATCTTTCGCCCGGCGTGCGCCTCCAGGTGCTCGACGCGGCGGCGCAGTCGCGGATCTCCTTTGGATTCAACGGCGGGACGGTGACGCCGATGAGCTTCCGCTTCACGTATGACGGTGATGCGGCGGCGGTGAAATATGTGGTCGTGCACTCTGGCGGCCGCATCCGCGTGGGGGACAGATGGGAAAAGAACGTGGATTTCTAATGCTGGAGACGGCGCTCATCGGCGTGTTCCTGCTCGTGATAGCGGCGTCGTTTGCCTTGCCGCGCCATGCCGTGCAGTTGCGCAGTGCGAGTGCCGCGCGGCAGACCGCCGTGCTGCTCGCGCAGCAGGAGCTCGTGGAGCTTGAGCTCCTCGTGCGCGGCAGGCGGCAGGCACAACCGCTCTCTGTGGGCTGGCTCGGCCCAGAGGACGATCTCGCGCGGCACGCGCGCCCCTACCGCGTGGAGGGCAGCGCCGAGCCGCAGCCGGGTGGATGGCAGCTGCGGACAGTCGTCACCTGGACCGTGCGCGAGGAGGAGGCTTCCGTGACGCTCGAGAGGTGGGTGGGTGCGCATGTGGAAAAGTGACGAACGGGGATTCCTCGCGCTCGGCATCGGGCTGCCGCTCTGGACGGCGGCGTTCCTCTGCCTGGGCGGCTGTTTCCTTTCCTATATGCACATGGTGCTCATGGAAAAGGCGGACCTCGAGCTCTCGCAGGAGATCCACACGGCGATGCAGATGATGCTCACGGACGCCGCGGAGGCACAGGGCATCAAGCTCACGGGCTACGGCGGGGAGCCCGTGCTGCGGTTCCACAAGGCGGAGAGGGACTTTTCCGGCTGGACGGATGTCACGTACCTCGTGCGGAAGCGGGACGGGCGGCAAAGGCTGTACCGCGGCCATACGGACCCGCAGGGCTTCCAGCCGCTGACGGGCGACAATCTCCTCGGCAGGGTCGAGATCGATACGTTTGAGCCGACGATCCTGGCGAGCGGTGCCGTTCACGTGCGGCTGGGCGGGAGGTCTGTGCGAACGGGGCACCGCGTGGAGCAGACGGCGGAGTTCCCGCGGCAGGTGATCCGATGAGGCGGCGCGGCGAGCGGGGCATGAGCTCCATCGTCGGCATGTTCCTGCTCGGCGTCATGCTCTTTGCGGGGCTGGGGCTCCTGACACTCGAGCGGCAGGCGGCGCGGGCGGGCATCGGCTACGAGGATGAGGTGCGCTTGCGCCTGTTCGCACAGAGTGAGGCAGAGCGTCTGGCGGTCACGTTCGAGCGGGGCGGTGCGCGCGCGGGTGCCATCCTCACCGCAAAGGGGACGGTCCTCGCGCAGCAGGAGACAGCGCGGGACGGGATCTCCTGCGTCACGCGTGCGTATGGGAAGGACGGGGAGCTCATCGTCAGCGCGCTCGCGTCGCGCGGCAATGAGGACCGGCTGCTCTCGATCGGCAGCTACGTGCGCGCGAAGGCGCATTTGCGAAAGGGAGAAGAGGGGGAAGGATATGTCTGGCTGGGGTGGCTGCCGTAGATGGCTGCAGGAGGACGTGCGCCGCGTGGCAGGCGTGGCTGTGGCGGACGGCCTGCTGCTGCTCGCCGGACTCGCGCGCGTCGGTGAGGCGTGGGAGGTCACCTGCCTCGAGAGCGTGCTGCTCGCGCCGTCTGGGGAGGGATGGGCACAGGGCGTCGCGGAGAAGACGGCGGCCCTGCTCGCGCGCCTCGGCTGGGAAGACGTCCCCGTCGTGCTGGTGCTCCCACCGGAGCGGACGGTAGAGAAGGAGATGCAACTGCCCGCACTGTCCGCCGAGGAGATCGCGCAGACGGCACATTGGGAGATGACGGCGCGGGACCCGTTCGGAGGCGCGCCCTTCCTGACCGCGTATGAGGCGGTGGGGGCGGGCGTCTACCGCGTGGCGGCCGTATCCAAGGGCGAGGCGGACGGGGCGCGGCGTGCCTTCGAGGCGGCAGGCGTGCGCTTCTGGGCCATCGCTTCGGTGCCGGCGGGCTTCCATCTGCTCGCGGAGGGCGCTGCCCTGCGCTGGGGCGACGCGGCGTTGCCGCTCTCCTCTGGGATGCTTGCAGAGGACGGTGCCTTCCACGCCTGGGATGACCATTTCAGCGCCGCCCTCTACGGTGCGGCGCTGCTCGTGCAGGCGGTGCCGGAAACGGGATGCGTTTTCCCGTTCGGCGAGGTCCGGCTCCGGAGACTCTGCGTGCGCCGCCTCGCGGGCATTGCGGCGGCGTTCGTCTTCGCCGGCCTGCTCGTCGCCACCGGGGTCGATGCCGGCCGCCTCTACCTCGCGCGCCAAGACCTGCAGAGGGAGCAGGCGGAGCTTGCGCTTTTGCGCGGAGACCGAAGCCGCATGGAGGACTTTCGTGAGGCGGAGGCGTGGATTGCGCAGCGAGATGACTGCCTGCAGGCGCTCTCCGCGAAGAATCCGCCCGCGGCGGCCGTCCTCTCCCTGCTCGGCACGCGCAACGTGCCGGGCGTTCGCCTCATCGCTCTGCACTTGGAGCCACACGAGCACCTGGAGATCTTGGGAGAGGCCGTGACGTTCGATGCGCTCGCGGACTATCTCGGCGGCTTCGAGCAGCAGGAGGGCGCCCTCTCCGGCGAGGCGTCGCTCACGCATTCGACGCGCAGAGAGGACGGGAGCATCGAGTTCTCGCTGTCGCTCGCCTTGCCGGAGCAGATAGAGGTCGATGCTGAGACCGCCGCGGCAGGAGCAAAAGCCGGGGAGGAGGAAGGAGCGCGCGATGCGTCGATGGAATGAAGGAGAAGTGCTCGCGGCCGTCTTCGTCCTGCTCCTCTGCCTCGCCGCGGGGTGGTTCTGCTTCGTGCACCTGCCGCTCGTGCGGGCGCGCGCGGCGGCGCAGCAGGATGCGGAGGAGGCGCACCGCGTGCAGGTAGAGACGGCGAATTTCGCGAACGGGCACGCGGATTGGCAGGCAGCCCTCGCGGATCAGCAGCAGCGCCGCGGCTTTCTCGTACAAGCGCTCCCCTTGACGCTCGCGCAGGGCACGTTCCTGAGCCACCTCGAGCGACAGGCGATCGCGCGCCACCTCGTGCTCTCGGGCGTCGTGCCCGCACCAGCGGAGATGGGCGCGGACGGCGTGAGCGAGCTCGTCGTGCGCGTCCGCCTCGTGGGGGATTATTTCTCGCTCGTGGACTTCCTGCAGGACATCGCCTCGTTGCGCATCGGCGGCCGCTTCGTCGAGGTGCGCGGCATCCGCGTGCGGAGCGACAGGGACGGCGCGCCGCTCACATGCGAGCTGACACTCGCGATCTTCGCGCTCGGCGAGCAGGGAAAGTGACGGCGTACGGATTGACCGCCTGGGGCTTGCGTTCCTGGAATTTACATAGTAAGCTAAAAGAAATATCCCATGAGAAACACGAGGTGGCAACTATGAGTACATTACGCTTCCTGACGGCGGGCGAGTCCCACGGTCCCTGCCTGACGGCGATCCTGGAGGGCCTGCCGGCGGGACTGCCGCTCGACCTCTCCGCCATCAACCGCGATCTCGCGCGGCGGCAGCAGGGCTACGGGCGCGGCGGCCGCATGAAGATCGAGAAGGACAAGGCGGAGATCCTCTCCGGCGTGCGTTTCGGTGAGACGCTCGGCGGGCCGATCACGCTGCGCGTGGAGAACCGCGACTTCGCGAACTGGACGGACCGCATGGCGCCGTTTGGGCCGCCTGCCGGGGAGAAGGTCACGGCAGCGCGCCCCGGGCATGCCGACCTCACGGGCTATAAGAAGTACGCGCGCGGCGATATCCGCGACATCCTCGAGCGCTCGAGCGCTCGGGAGACGACGATGCGCGTGGCCGTGGGCGCCGTCTGCAAGGAGTTCCTGCGCTCGCTCGGCATCGAGGTCGTCTCACACGTCACGAAGATCGGCGGCGTCGCCGTCGATCCCGACCATATCGACGCGATGAGCATCGGCCATACCGACTCGGAACTCAACTGCTGCGACGCGGAGGCGGAGGTGCGCATGAAGGAGCGCATCCGCGAGGCAATGGCGGCGGGCGATACCCTCGGCGGCACGTTCGAGGTCATCGCGCGCGGCGTGCCCGTCGGCCTCGGCTCCCACATCCAGTGGGACCGCCGCCTCGACGCGCGCCTCGCCGGTGCCATGATGTCGATCCAGGCGATCAAGGGGGTCGAGATCGGCGCCGGCTTCCGCTATGCCGACCTGCCGGGCAGCGCGATGCACGATGAGATGTACATCGAGGACACGCACGTCTATCGGAAGACGAATCACGCGGGCGGGCTCGAGGGCGGCATGACGAACGGGGAGCCCGTCGTCGTCCGGGCGGTCATGAAGCCGATCCCGACGCTCATGCAGCCGCTGCACTCCGTCGATGTCGCCTCGAAGAAGCCCGTGCTCGCCTGCAAGGAGCGCAGCGACGCCTGCGCGGTTTCGGCGGCGTCCGTCGTCGGTGAGGCGATGACGGCGTTCATCATCGCCCAGGCCGTCGTGGAGAAATTCGGCGGCGATGCCATGGTGGACGTGCGCGCGGCGCTCTCCGCCTACAACGAGCGCGTGGAAAAGGACTGGTGAGGCTATGAAGAACATCGTCCTCATCGGCTTCATGGGCACGGGCAAGACGAGCACGGGGCGGTCGCTCGCCCAGCGCCTCGGCTTCTGCTTCATTGACCTCGATCAGAAGATCGAGGAGGTGGCGGGCATGACGATCCCTGAGATGTTCGAGCGCTATGGCGAGGCGTATTTCCGCGCGCGTGAGCGCGAGGCCGTGATGCGCGCCTCCGGGCGCTCGCATGCGGTCATCGCGACGGGCGGCGGCACGGTGAAGGATCCGGAGAACCGGCGCACCTTGCGCGAGAGCGGCGTCGTCGTCTGCCTGCAGGCGGATGTCGATACCATCTTGCAGCGGACGCAGACGCGCGGCGAGCGCCCTGTCCTCGACGGCAGGGATGAGGGAGACCGCCGCTGCGCCATTAAGCAGTTGCTGGAGGAGCGCCGGGCGCTCTACGAGGAAGCGGATTTCACGGTCGATACGAGCGACCGCTCGCCGCTGCAGGTCGTAGACGAGATCGTGCGGTTCCTGCGAGGAAGGGGTGGTTTGCATGCGTGAGAGCGAGCAGCGCCGCGTGCGCGTCGAGCTCGGCAAAGACAGCTATGACATCGTGATCGGGCAGGGACTCGAGGAGGAAATCATCGCGTTCGTCCGGGCACAGGGCTACTCGAGGAAGGCGCTCGTCGTGACGGACACGAACGTGGGACCGCGCTACGGAGCGCAGACCGTGCGCCTGCTCGAGCGGGCGGGGCTTTCTCCGCTCTGCGTCACAGTGCCGGCAGGAGAGCCGTCGAAGTCCCTCTCCGTGGCAGAGGACATCTACACGCGCGTCATCGAGCACGGGCTTGACCGCCGTTCGCCCGTCTTCGCGCTTGGCGGCGGCGTCGTCGGTGACCTCGCGGGCTTCATCGCGAGCACGTACATGCGCGGCGTGCCGTTCGTCCAGCTGCCGACGAGCTTGCTCGCGCAGGTGGACTCGAGCGTCGGCGGCAAGGTCGCCGTGAACCATGCGCTCGGCAAGAACCTCATCGGCTGCTTCTACCAGCCAGACGCCGTCTTCATCGACCTCGACCTCCTCGAGACGCTCCCGGCGCGGGAGATCTCCACGGGGCTCGGGGAGATCATCAAGTACGGCATCATCTACGACGAGGCGTTTTTCGCGTTCCTCGAGCAGCAGCGGCAGGACATTCTCGCGCTCGCACCCGCCGCCGCCCGTCACATGATCGCGCGCTCCTGCGAGATCAAGGCTGCCGTCGTGAGCCAGGACGAGAGGGAGGCGGGATTGCGCCGCATCCTCAATTTCGGCCATACGATGGCGCACGCCATCGAGCAGGAGACGGGCTACGTGCGCTACAATCACGGCGAGGCCGTCGCCATCGGCATGGTCGGCGCCGCGGACATCAGCTGCGCCCTCGGTCTCATTGAGGCGCCGGTCGTCCGTCGCGTCCGTGACCTCATCGCCGCGCTCGGCTTGCCGACGCAGGCGGAGGGGTGCAGCGTCGACGCGATGTACGAGGAGATCTTCCACGACAAGAAGACCGTGAACGGCAGCGTTCACTGGGTGCTCATGGATCGCATCGGTCATACGCAGGTGCGCAGCGATGTGCCGGAGGCGGTGGTGCGCCAGGCGATGGCGCGGATTGTCGGCCTCGCGTGAGCACGCCGATCGCGTAGTTCCACAAGGTATTGCAGATAGGACTTTTCCTCCGCAGGGGCGGTCACGTCTCTGTGGATTTTTTGTATTTCCTTTGTGTTTGATAAAATATCGAGAAACATGTTCATTCGATAGCGATATCGTGTTAGAATGAAACAGCAACAAAGAAATAAAAGCAATGGAAATGGAAAAAGAAAGGGGAAGCCTATGGGAATCCAGAAAAAATTCGCCCTCCTGGCAGGCGTTGCCGGTGTGATCCTGGCGCTCATCGCCGTCACGGGCTATTATCTTTCCTATCGGATGCTGTCCGATAGCGTGCAGAATGAGCTCTCCGCGGGGATGGAGACGCGGAGCACGGCCCTCGATGGCTGGCTCGAGGGCAAGGAGCAGCTGGCAGTCGCCGCTGCGAACCTCATGGCGAAGACGGATGACGGGACGAAGTCACCGGAGGAACTGCGCGCGCTGCTCTCGATGAGCGGCGAGGACACGAGCCAGGTCTCTGACCTTATCGTCGGCAACGCGAACGGACAGATCGTCGGCTATCACGCGGGCGACCTCTCGGCGAAGCTGCACCCGACGGAAATGCGGTTCTACAATGAGCCGAAGGAAGCCGGTGGCGTGGTCTACATGGATACCTACGTCGACAAGGTGACGGGAAAGCTCGTCGTCACGATCGCGGCGCCGTATTACCGCGCGGACGGCAGCTACGGCGGCGCCATCGACGAGGACATCTTTCTCGATATCCTGCAGGACGAGGTGAAGCAGCTCAAGTACCGTGGGCAGGGCGCCGGCATCATCGTGGACCGGGCAGGCGTCGTCATGGCGGCGGATGACGAGAGCCTCGTCGGCAAGAACGTCACGGACGTGCCGGGGCTCGCAGACCATTGGGACGCGATGAGCACGGACGGCAGCGGCTATTTCTCCCTACAGCAGGGCGGGGCGTCGCAGGTGTTCGCCTATGCGACGGTCCCCCGTACGAAGTGGATCGTCGGCGTCATGGTGCCCGAGCAGGTCGTCTTCGGCGCCATGACTTCACTGAAGATCGCGTTCTCCGTGCTGACGATCGTCGGCATCCTGCTCATCGTTCTGGCGTGCCTGCGCTTCTCGAGCGACATCGTGCGCCGCATCCTCGCGCTCAAGGAGCATGCGGCAGCGCTCGCGGAGGGCAACCTCACGGTGGACGACATCCAGTTCCGTCAGATGGACGAGATCACGGAGCTCTCGGCGGGCTTCAATGCGATGAAGAACCACATCCGGAAGCTGATCCGTCAGATGACAGATACGTCGTCGCAGGTCGCGGCGTCGAGTGAGGAGCTCACGGCGTCTGCGCAGCAGTCGGCAGAGGCATCGACGAGCGTCGCGCAGAATGTCGCCGTCGTCTCGGAGAGTATGGAGACGCAGGCGGAGCATGTCGACACGGCGACGAAGAGCGCGCAGCAGGTCGCGGAAAACATCAAAGAGGTAGCGCGGCGCACCGACCACGTGCGCAGCCTGACCGATGAGACGGCGCAGTCGTCGCAGCACGGGCAGGACATGATGCAGCAGGCAGTCGCACGCATGGAGCGCATCGAGCAGTCCGTGGACCAGTCTACGGAGGTCGTCGCGAAGCTCGGCGAGAACTCCAGGCAGATCGGCGACATCGTCGACACCATCGCGAGCATCGCGGAGCAGACGAACCTCCTCGCGCTCAACGCGGCGATCGAGGCGGCGCGCGCGGGCGAGCAGGGCCGTGGCTTCTCCGTCGTCGCCGACGAGGTGCGCAAGCTCGCCGAGCAGTCGCAGGAAGCGGCGGAGGAGATCCGCATGCGCATTACGAGCGTGCAGGCGGATACGGAGGCGGCGGTTTCCGCTATGCAGGGCGGCACGCAGGACGTCAAGGAAGGCGTCGCTGCCATCCGCTCCGTCGGCGAGGAATTCGCCCATATCATGGAGCAGGTCGCAGACATCCGCGCCCGCATGACGGAGATCGATGCGTCGGTGCGTTCCGTCTCTGACGGCGGGGAGCAGATCGCGCAGATCGTCAAGGAGATCGACGGAGTCAGCCGCACGACGAGCGATCAGACGTCCTCCATCTCCGCGGCGACGGAGGAGCAATCCGCCTCGAACGAGGAGATCGCGGCGGCGTCGCAGTCCCTCGCTAAGCTGGCGCAGGATCTCCAGGACATGGCGGCGCGTTTCCACATCTGAGGGAAGCCGTCTAGCGAGACCAAAACCATCGCGTGTATGGAAGATGAGGCTGCTGCACGAGGGCGCCCCTAGCAGGGGCGTCGCGCGCAGCAGCCTTTTCTGTGCCCGGACGGGGGAGGAACTCCCTGCCATTGAGGCGCTAATGACGGCAGGACGTTTTGCAATTCATCGCCCGCCGTGCTATGATGGAGCGGATGGTAAAAGATGACACCGCGTACGCGGGTTGTACTTTTGCCGAGGGAGTGGCAGACCGATGTCCCGCCCGTATCCGCAGGCCGGAACGGGACGTGGGAAGGAAGACCGTCTGTCAAGGGAAATGCGAGATGATGACGCGCAGCAGCCCGTTGTGCGCGCTATCATCTCATCTGCACGCCCCATCGTCTCTCGGCGCCCCTCGGAGCTTGCCGGGGGAGAAAAAAGAATAAGAGCAGCGGTGGCAGCCGTTGCTTTCCATGCCTCTTTTACCAGAGAGTTCCTATCTTTTTGGCAAGGGAGGTTTTTTACTTGCAAAAAATCCAGAAGGGCATCGTCGACGATATGGCGGTGCTCGTCGCGGCGGCGGGCGTGATCGGCGCGTTCGTCCCGTCCGCCTTCGCCTGGGCGGGCAGCTATGTGAGCTGGCTGCTCGGGCTCGTGATGTTCGGCATGGGCATGACGCTCTCGGCCGCGGATTTCCGGCGCGTGCTCGCGCGCCCGCGGTACGTGGCGGTCGGCGTCTTCGCGCAGTTCCTCATCATGCCGCTCGTCGCCTATGTGCTTGTCCGGGCGTTTCGCCTGCCGCCAGAGCTCGCGGTCGGCGTCATCCTGCTCGGCACCTGCCCGGGCGGCACGGCGTCGAATGTCATCTCGTACCTCGCGCACGGCGACGTGGCGCTCTCCGTCTCGATGACGATGACGACGACGCTCCTCGCGCCTGTCGTGACGCCGGCGCTCACGTACCTGCTCGCCGGCGCCACCATCGAGGTGTCGTTCGTCTCGATGATGGGTTCCATCGCGGAGATGGTGCTGCTGCCGGTCCTGCTCGGTCTCCTCGTGCACGAACGCTGTGGCGGGGCAGCGCGGCGAATCCTGCCGCTCATGCCCGTGCTCTCCGTGCTCTGCATCGTGCTCCTCGTCGGCTGCGTCGTCGCGCTCTCGGCCGCAAAGCTGCTCGCGGTCGGTCCGCTCATGGCGGTGCTCGTCGTGCTGCACAACGGCTGCGGCCTCGCGCTCGGTTACGGGCTCGCAAAACTTTTCGGCATGGAGAGCCGCGGCGCGCGGACGGTGTCGATCGAGGTCGGCATGCAGAACTCCGGGCTTGCGGCGAGCCTGGCACTGCTCTATTTCCAGCCCGCCGCCGCCATCCCGGGCGCGATCTTCTCCGTCTGGCACAATGTCTCGGGTTCGTTGCTCGCGAATTACTGGGTGCGCCGGGATGAGAAAAAGGAACAGAAAGAGGTTGTTTGCGAATGAAGATGAAGATTTTTACGATGCCGGAAGAGATGCAGGCGTGGGCGACCGCGCAGAAGGCTGCGGGCAGGACGATCGGACTTTGCCCGACGATGGGGGCGCTGCACGAGGGACACATGACGCTCATGCGCGCGGCGAAGGAGGCCAGCGATATCGTCATCGCGTCGGTCTTCGTGAATCCGACGCAGTTCGCGCCGGGCGAGGACTACGAGAAATATCCGCGCCAGTTCCGCGAGGACTGCGAGAAGCTCGCGCGCGAAGGCGTCGATGCGGTGTTCCATCCGGAGCCTGCGGCAATGTATCCGGCGGGCTTCGGCACGTATGTGACGCCGGACTGCGCTGAGACGCAGGTGCTCGAGGGAGCGCGCCGTCCCATCCATTTTCGCGGCGTGGCGACGGTCGTGACGAAGCTCATGAACATCACGCGCGCCGACCGTGCCTTCTTCGGGCAGAAGGACGCGCAGCAGATCGCGGTCGTGCGCCGATGCGTGGAGGACCTGAACCTGCCCGTCCAGGTCACGATGGTGCCCATCTGCCGCGAGGAGAGCGGGCTCGCGCGGAGCTCGCGCAACGCATACCTGCGTCCGGCCGAGCGGAAGGCGGCGACGGTGCTCTCGCGGAGCCTCAGGAAGGCGGAGACGGCCTTCACCGCTGGCGAGCGCTCGGCAGAGCGCCTCGTTGCCCTCGTGCAGGAGGAACTCGCGGGCGAGCCGCTCGCGCGCGTCGACTACGTGGCGCTGCGGACGTTCCCGGGACTGCAGCCGGTCACGGAGGTCCGTGAGACGTGCCTGCTCGCTCTCGCCGTCTTCATTGGCACGACGCGCCTCATCGACAACGCGATCCTGGAGGGCGAAGCATGATTCTAAATCTCCTTAAAAGCAAGATTCACTGCGCGACGGTCACCGAGGCGAACCTCGCGTACATGGGCAGCATCACGATCGACGAAGCGCTCATGGAGGCGGCGGGCATCCTGCGCAACGAGCGCGTGCAGGTCGTCGACAACAATAACGGCGCGCGGCTCGAGACGTATGTGATCCCGGGCGCGCGCGGCTCGGGCGTCATCTGTCTCAACGGTGCGGCGGCGCGCCTCGCGCAGCCCGGCGACGTCGTGATCATCATGGCGTACGCGCTCTTTCCCGAGGCGGAGGCGAGGAGCTATGCGCCGACCGTCGTGATGGTGGATGAGAAGAACCGCATCCGCGAGATCCGGCATCTCGAGCGCGCCGGAGAGACGGCGTGAATGTCGCCTCGCAGCGGGGCCGCCTGCAAGCAGCGCGCTTGCAGGCGGCCCCGTTTTTGCCTTTCCCTGCATGGACAAACGGTGTGTTTTCTGATAAAATACTCTATTGACTATCAAGGAAGCGATGAGGCATCGAAGCTTCCTCAGGCAGTGAAGTTTCCGTAACTAAAGGATGGATAGAGAAACCATGAAAATGATCAACGGGAAGGCGCATCGCTATGTGAAGTTCCTCGTCTACGGCTGTCAGATGAACGTGAGCGACGCGGAGCGCATGGCGGGGCAGCTCGCCTCCATCGGCTATGAGCCGACGGAGGCGATGGGGGAGGCGGACCTCATCCTCATCAATACCTGCTGCGTGCGGGAGAGTGCGGAGGACCGCGTCTACGGCAAGATCGGCGAGATCAAGCACCTCAAGGAGCAGAATCCCGCGCTGATCTTCGGCATTACGGGCTGCATGGCGCAGAAGGAGGGCGAGGCGCTCATTCGCCGCGCGCCGCACATCGATTTCGTGCTCGGCACGAACAAGGTGCATGAGCTCACGCACGTCGTGCAGGAGATCGAGGCGGAGCGCGGCCACGTCGTCGACGTGCAGTTTGCAGAGACGGAGCTCCCCGAGGGGATGCCCGTCGCGCGCCAGAACAAGTTCTCCGTCTGGGTGCCCATCATGTACGGGTGCAACAATTTCTGCACGTACTGCATTGTGCCGTACGTGCGCGGACGCGAGCGGAGCCGCCGCCCCGAGGAGGTTGTCGCCGAGGTGCGCGAGGCTGTGCGGCAGGGGGCGAAGGAGGTCACGCTGCTCGGTCAGAACGTGAACTCCTACGGCAAGGACCATAAGCGCGCCGATTTCGCCGACCTGCTCAAGATGGTCGACGAGGTGCCGGGGATCGAGCGCGTGCGCTTCATGACATCGCATCCGAAGGATCTTTCCGACAAGCTCATCGAGACGATCCGCGCGGGCAAGCACATCTGTGAGCACATCCACTTACCCGTGCAGCACGGCAGCAATCGGATCCTCCGTGCCATGCACCGCATCTACACCGTGGCGGACTACCGCGCGCTCGTCGCGCGCATCCGCGCCGCCCTGCCGACGGTGAGCCTCACGACGGACCTCATCGTGGGTTTCCCCGGCGAGACAGAGGAGGACTTTTCCGAGCTGCTCGCTTTCCTGCGCGAAATCCGCTACGACTCCGCCTATACGTTCCTCTACTCGAAGCGTTCGGGGACGCCGGCGGCGACGATGGACGGCCAGGTGCCGGAGAAGGTGAAGCACGAGCGCCTCGAGCGGCTCATGGCGGTGCAGGACGCGATCAGCCGCGAGAAGAATGAGGCGCTCCTGGGAACCGAGGCCGAGGTCCTCGTCGAGGGGCCGAGCAAGCACGACGTTGCCGTCTGGAACGGGCGGACGCGCACGAACAAGCTCGTGCTCTTCCCCCACGGTGAGGAGCAGCCGGGCGACCTCGTGCGCGTAAAAATCACGCAGCCGCAGACATGGGTGCTCAAGGGAGAGCGCCTCTGACGCGCGTGCCCTGCAGGAGATGGCCATGGGCCCTGCGGGCGCTTTCGCGTGCGCAAGTGCAAGCAGAGGAGGATGAGACGTGGAACTGACGCCGATGATGCAGCAATACCAGGCGACGAAGCAGCAGCACCCGGGGGAGATCCTTTTCTTCCGTCTGGGGGATTTCTATGAGATGTTCTTCGAGGATGCGAAAATCGCGGCGCGCGAGCTCGGGCTCACGCTGACGAGCCGCAGCGGGAACAAGGACAAGGCGCCGATGTGCGGTGTTCCCTACCACGCGGCGGAGAACTACATCAACAAGCTCATCCACAAGGGCTACAAGGTCGCCATCGCAGAGCAGATCGGCGATCCGAAGGCGAAGGGGCTCACGAAGCGCGAGGTCATCAAGATCGTCACGCCGGGGACCGTCCTCTCCGAGTCGGTGCTCACGGATGCGGCGAACAACTACATCGCGCTGCTCTACGAAGCAGATGAGCGCATCTATCTCGCCGGGGCGGACATCTCGACGGGCGAGTGCTTCTACGGCATCTACGGCGGCAGCAGCCGGCTGCAGTCGCTACTCGATGAGCTCTACCGCCGTCAGGCGTCCGAGCTGCTCCTCGTGGGGACGCTCTCGTTCCGCGCGGCACTCGACGACTTCGTCTCGCTGCGGCTACCCGCGTGCTCCTATACGGAGATCCCGGAAATCTCCAGAAATGTCGAGGACCGCATCGTCGAGCATTTTGAAGCGAGCGAGCGGCCCGAGGAGCCGGCGGCGCAGGCGGCGGTGGCGACGCTGCTCGACTACCTGCACGAGACGGTGAAGACGGACCTCTCGCACATCGCGCACCTCATGGTCCTCGATGCGAGCGAGAACCTCGTGCTCGACACGTACACGCTGCGCAACCTCGAGATCACGCGCAACCTGCGCGACGGCGGCAAGAAGGACACGTTGCTCGACGTGCTCGATTTCACGGAGACGGCGATGGGGAGCCGCCTCCTGAAGCAGTGGCTTGAGTCGCCGCTCCTCAGCATCGCTGCCATCGACCGGCGCCTCGACGCCGTGCAGGAACTCGTGGAGGACTTCGGCCGCCGCGGCGCACTCGGCGAGGGGTGCAAGGATATCCGCGACTTCGAGCGGCTGCTCACGCGCATCGAGGTCGGCACGGCGAGCGCGCGCGACCTCGTCGCACTCCGCATCTCCCTCGCGTGTCTGCCAGGGCTCAGGGAGACGCTCCGTGGCGCCAAGGCGGCGCTGCTCTCTGAGACGGCCTCTGCCGTGCTGACGTTCGACGAGACGGAGGACCTCCTCACGCGCGCCATCGTCGATGAGCCGGGCATCTCGCTGCGCGAGGGCGGCATCATCAAGGACGGCTACGACGCGGAGCTCGACGAGTACCGCCGCATCGCGCACGACAGCAAGTCGATGCTCCAGGAGATCGAGGAGCGCGAGAAGGAACAGACGGGCATCAAGTCGCTGAAGATCGGCTACAACAAGGTGTTCGGCTACTACATCGAGGTGCGCCACAGCGGCGCGGACCTCGTGCCGGACCGCTACATCCGCAAGCAGACGCTTGCCAATGCGGAGCGCTACATCACGGAGGAGCTCAAGGAATTCGAGACGAAGATCCTCGGCGCGC
>ERZ772897.1039-NODE-1039-length-31074-cov-22.509430_pt1 | contig 31074 bp, 26 predicted proteins | sample MGYA00512125_ERZ772897 | MGnify/ENA primary metagenome ERZ772897 (study PRJEB29015, sample SAMEA2737660) | human gut metagenome | biome: human gut; feature: human-associated habitat; material: faeces | place: China | collected 2012 ... | reverse complement strand
CTTTGTGTAAGATTGGCAGTCCATTATTAAGTTTTTTATTATGTTCCCTTTGTACACCGTTGCAAATCTTCTTTTAGTGTCTTATTGACATTATCTATTATTTCCAATTCCGTTTGCCTCCTTCGTTTGTACTATGTACTATGCATTATGCTTATTCTTCTTGTACCTTGCATCCGCTGGTTTCTGTGCAGTTTCAGGAATCAACCACATTTTTCCTTTTTTTACTGCACCTTCTACTCTTCCTTCAGTGCATAGTACACCTATTCTTCTAGTAGAAATATTCCATAATTTTGAAAGTTCCGTTGCTGTTAAATACTCCATAATTAAAACCTCCATAACAAGTATATTATATTCTATTATCGGAATAATAGCAACGATTATATTATGAACTTTACCCCTATATTTCTTAAAACAGCCTGCGATTTTGTGCATATTTTACAAACAGATAGAACAATATGTCCTATCTGTTGCAACACTACTCTTGTTTTATTGCTATATCATCCACACCTGAATCAGTAACTCTACACACAACCCCACCATCAACAACAAACACAACTTTCCCCTTCGCCTTGTCTCCAATCCTGTCATACAGTCTTCCAGCACTCATTGACTCTCCCTTTACTGTATATGGACTGTTTGCAACATAGCCGACTTTACCAAGTCCCTTAATCTTTACCTGTATAGCTTCTTTGTCATATTCATTATCAGGTTCCTTGACAAGTTTCACTCTCATGCCCTTTTCCATAAAATCGCTACCAAAGTAATGACTACATCCTGCTATTGTAAAATATATCTCATTCATAAAGCGCAACCTCCTATCTACCAATCTTCACCATATTCATCCATTGCATCATCCACGCCATCTGCATAATCACTGTCTCTATCATATCTGTCGTAGTCATAATCCCCATCCATATATATATCATCGTATCCGTTATCATAAGAATCATAACTATTCTTCTTTGAGGTACTGCTCTTCTTAGTACTGCTGCCGTATGATGAATTAGTTGTTGTCTTTGATTTATTACTATAGCTACTACTTGAGCTGCTTGTACTTCCAGCAGAAGAACTACTTGACAATTTATTACTATATGAAGAATTGCTATGTGATGATGAGCTGCTTCCAGTATATGGTTTATGTAAATAACAATAACTGTTTCCACTTGCCTGCTTATTATCGCATCCAGCCTTAATACATTTAGGCTCACTAGCTTCTCCAATCGAACCAATGATAAACAAAACACCTACTATTACAAAAAATGTAATTAACCCCTGTCCAAATGAATTATTCTTCATACAAATCAGCCTCCTTATTGAATGACTTAATCAAAATCGTAATCGTCTGGATCTAATCCTGCTTCCTCTAACGCTTCAGCTCTCTCATCAGAATCCATAAATTCTAATTCACCAGGATCAAGCCCTGCTGCCAATGCATCAGTCTCAAAATAATCATCTGTACTATCATCAAAATCTCCGGCATCTCCAAACAATGCCTCATGTTCTTCTCTGCTTCCGCAGAGCATTTCTGCACCCAAAAATCTTTCTGTACTATCTACTTCGCCATCACCATTGAAATCCATCCAATCTCTCATAGTCTACCTCCTTTTGAACTAAGGTTTGTTTATTTGTTTCTTTCTGTTATATAGTACTACTTCTGCTGTCCTATAATCATCCCTCGTACATCGAATTTATGTTCTTTTATAGTTGCTTTTTTGAATCCTTTATTTCTTCCAACCTGTCTTCTACTCTCGATTTCCTATAGTCTATAAGATCACTAATAAAAAGCAATAACTCATCAATTGCGATAAGTAATAAGCCAGCTTTTGATAACAATCTTCCTGTTTCATCATCTTTCTCTTTTGCCTCTTGCCCTGTCTTTCCAAAAAGTCCCAATAATCCGATATTAATTAGTCTCTGGATATTTCTATTAATTGCCTTGTTTTCGTTGCGAATCTCTTTTAATAAATCTCTGTTTGTCATAATTTCATTCTCCTATCCAACCATGTCTTTAATCTGTTCTACTACATGCATTTGTTCCGATTTGTCTGCTGACTGAAAACTTGTGATTTCTTTCTTCTCTGTAATTCCCATAATGCTTTCAACTTCTGTAAGATTTGCTTCACATGTATCTGCAAGTGCATCACAGTCGATATAATCAGTCAATGCATACAGACAATCAAGTTCCTTTGCCTTCGCTTTTCTTTCAAGCCTTAATTCCTTTAGTCTCTTAAATACTTTGTATCCTTGTGCTACATTGCAGTTTGCATCCTCAGTTCCCTCCAGGATATTTTCAATCTCCTCATCAATCTCCTTAATATCCAGCTGTAAATTATTGATATAGTCTCCTGCATTTCTATAAAACTCTACCTGCTGTCTTGCAAATGAAAGCCAGTCATTCTCTTTTCCATCAAATGGAGTATAGTTTCTTTCTTGTACCATTGTTTCTTCACCACCTTTATCATTAAATGTCGGTTCAATGCTATATCTTTGCTTTGTATTTTGGCTATTATAAACCGTTTCATATATATCTTCTCTTTGCAATCGTCTGTCTTTAAGTACACAGTTTTCAAACAACTCTTCATACTTTCTAGGTTTGTATTTTCTTGTTTCCAAACCTTTGATACATTTTAATGCCTGTTTTGCCTTAGCAGCATTCGCATTAGTTCCGAGGTTGTTTTGAAAGTATTCAATTCTTTGCAGTTCATCTTTGATGTCTCTTCTATTTTCCCTGCATACCCTTAACAGTTCAACCAGATCCGCAGCCTCATTATCATCGGTTTCACATAATTCAATATAATGAAGAATATCGCAAATCTTCTGATCTATATCTGAATGTTTTTTTGACAGCTCGTCTCTATAGTCCTTCAGACCTTCTACAAGATATGTAAAATGTGTAAGATATTCTGCCCAGTCCATTTCTGACAATTCATACGATGCAACATTCTTTTCAATCGGCTCTGTTACCTCATCGTATGTGAGTTCCTTTATTGGCGAAACAAATTCATCCTTAATATTTTCTTCCTGTTCTTCAATCTGTTCCCATAGGCACCTCCTATTCTAATGTTCCATCATTTTTACACACTTCGTTTATTTCAAAAAAATAAGAACCAGTAAGAGTTTATCTCTTATCTGATTCCTATTATAAAGACCTGGGTGTCCCATAAACACACCTTGCATATCGAATTTTTGTTCTCATTTTTTATATTGTTTTATCAATCTATCAATTTCAATGTTCATCATTTCGACAACATTATCCGGTCCAACAAGTGTTACGCCTTCACCAAGACTAATAATCCATGCTAAAAACTGTCTGCTGACTGCGACTTCCACATTGACAACAAAGCGTTTATCATCCAGCCTGATCATAGATACATCTTTACCAAAACGATCTATCATTACACCTGCAAAAGAGTTATCACACTCAATACGCACCCATTCCTCTTTTCCTCCATACATTCCAAACATTTTTCTGGCATATGCAGCCATATCAAATGATTTAAAAACCTGTCGTCCTTCTCTTCCTTTCCCATTTGATTTAATATAAATCATTTTATCTACACGAAAATGTTTAATTATCCCCTCAGAACTATCATATGCTATGAGATAATAATTCTCATCATCCCATGATAAAGACCAGGGACTGACCTCATAAAGTGATCCACCGTGCCAAAGCTCCATTTTTTTATCAACGTTCCACTGGAAGTACTGGAATGTTATCCTTGAATTCTCTGCTATTGCTGTATGTATCCGGTCAACATTGTAATAAATGCTTTCATTCATTGTCTTTACACGACCAGCCACAAACACCTGCCTATGTAACTGAGATGCTTCGTATTTGCTTGCAAGTCCCTCTATCTTTTTTATAAGTTCATTTGACTTTTAGCCGTGATAAATTTTGCAGACTGTACAGAGTCAACCAGTAATTTTAATTCTGCCAATTCAAATTGCCTGTTTCCTATATGATATGAATAAGTCCTATCCTCCTGCGTTCCGATAACATCCAAACCATATACTCCGAGATTTTCAATGTCATTGTATAAGCTCTTACGTTCAGCACTTATATCGTATGCTGCAAGTGCATCAATAATCTCTGACATAGTAATACTGTGCGTTTCATCTGTTCTCTCCAAAAGGATTTTCATAAGATATATAAGTTTCAATTTCTGATTTGACGATTTAGGCATATCGCACCTCCAAACTACCTTTCCCCCTCATTCGCATCTTCCATCTCAACCTGTTCCTCACCAGCCCCATCTTCAAACCTCACACGGATCACTGCCTGTGGCCAGTTGACCGATACATACGCCTGTTTTCCTTTTACACTGGCCTCCTCATCAAATACCACAAGTAATTCTTTTAGGACTTCTTTTGTCAGATAGCCTCCACGCCAATGGAAAAGTAAAATCCGGTTCTTCTTAACGGCCTGCTTTGTACGGTTACGCACCTCATCAACAGTTGTCCACGATAATTTTTTCTCGCGATAATAAAAATGATCACTGTCTGTGCACTCCGGCACTTTCCATATCACCGGCTCATGGTCCCTAAAAATCTGTTTATCCGCCAGATTTACATAATCATAACGGACAGCATCATCCCGTGATAATGTGTTATCAAATGTCACATCAAGATGATAATATTTTCCGTCGATACGAATCACATTCCATGCATGACGATATTTAATTCCCTTATCGGGGTTTGCATCTGAAAGAGCAACAATACACCAGATACCAAGTTCATCGCAAAGTATTTTCACAGCTTTTGCCATGCCTTCACATACTGCAACGCCATTGCCAAGAGCACCTATGATTTCGTGGGAGTATTCCTTTTTAAGCTTGTCGTACTTCACATTTTTGACGATAAAATCATGTATGAAAAGTTCTTTCTCTTTTTCACTCAGTTTCTCAGCCAAAAGCGCAAGCTTTTTGACGCGGGACTTCATTGCCAGGCGATGTTCTTTTATCTTATCCCTTGTAAAAAGATACTCCGGTATGAGTTCAACCATTGTAGAATCAGGATAATATCTGTATGTAAATTTGACAGAATAAAATATTTCCGGGCAATCCATACGAACCATAAAATATATATCCGCCAGCTCACGGCTGCTTAGTTTAAGCACCTGAAACGACTCCTCCATTTTGAGAAGTCCCTCCTTCACGGCGTAATAAACTTTTTTCTGTTCTTTATTTAATTGATGATAGTAATAATCTTTTGCGGTTAAAGTCATGATGTTCTCCAGCTCTATTGGTATTACCGGCGGCTATTTTACATAATAAACATAGTTTTCTTTTCTCGGTGCCGGCGCATTGGCAGGTGCGGCTGCATATCCGATTGCGCAATGTCCAATTCCTTCATAATTGCCTTCAATGCCAAGATCTGCAAGAATCTTTTTTCCAAAGTCCGACTCGAACTCTTCTTTTGCCCTGTGAATCCAAATGCTGCCAAGACCTAGGCTTTCCGCCGCATTCATAAGATTTCCCATGACAAGGGAACCGTCATACTGATAGGTTGGTATGTCTTTGTCTGCAAGAACAATCAGAATTACAGGCGCTCCATAAAATGGATCCATCGCAGTCCCCATAATCTTTGCATTTTCTGCAGATAACCGGTCTCTTAATTCTTTGTTCGTCACGGCAATAATGATCGGGCTCTGTCTTCCCATACCGGTTGCCGCATAGGTACCAGCCTTTACGACAACCTGGATATCTTCTTCTGATACCATTCTTTCCTTGTCAAAGTTTCTGCAGCTTCTTCTTGTTTCCAATACTTTTAATGTTTCGTTCATTGTGTTATCCTCCATTTCTATTGATCGGCTCAGATATCTGATTTTCCCGCCCTTTACCACTCCTGAAATCCACACAGCTTCGCCGACTCATACACTGGTTTTAATATATTGCCCAGCCTCTCCGGAAACTGCCCATCGTCTAACCCTTCTGCATAAAGACTGTTTCGGACATCCATATTATTGATATGATATTTTGCACATTCCTCAAACTTTGCTTTTGCAACCGGGTTATCGTCACAGATACGATAAGCTTTGTATTCTAACAGCGCCAATGGTTCATAATACTCTTCCCACCTAGGAAGTTTGTTCCCCTTACTGCTGTTAATCGTTTTCGTCGTCGGACTGAGATTCCAAAGTTCATCATGTGCTACAAACTGCCATGGGACAAAATGATCAATAGATATTTTTTCTTTTGACAAATTTATCTTTCCGTAAATATCTCTGATCGATGGATCTAACTCTATGAGTAAGTTCCAGTAGTCCGTCACTTTCGTTAAATTTCGTTTCTTCGGTTTTGCCAATTTATCTGCAATACCCGGCACGCTAGGATTCCGATCCTGCAAATATCCGATCAGATTATAATTGACCCAGTCTTTTAGAATCTCTTTATTTCGGATCAGATACTCTGCCCATTCATCATTTACTTCCACCCTTGTATCCAGCTTTTGAAAATCCATAAAATAATAAAGCAGGTGCTTCTGCCTGTTAATTTCCGCAATTTTGCTTTTGCCCGGAGATTTAATTGCCGGGTAAAACGGACTCTGCAGGCAATACGGAACATTTACGATGAGTTTTTCTTTATATTTATCGATCCTCACATTTTCTGTTGTTCTTAAAAATTCATGGAGTTTTCCTTCCTCCACGGTAGAGGCCAGCTTATATTCCGTGGAAATATATCTTACTACTTCTTCCAGGTTGTCTGTCGTATTGCAGGGACCAAGCTTAAGATTAAATTCTGTCACCATATACCATGCGTGGACGATCATTTCATCTAATAATTCATTATAAGTAAATGATGTTTTTTCCACAGAAATTTTATTTAAAATTGCAAGCATCCAAAAATATTTATAACAGTTAGATACTCTGTTACGGTCAAACAGCCGGCTCAGATAGCCAATATTTAAATTGTCACTATACGGCAGATTCATACGACAGTCTCCTTACCCTTTTTACCATTTCTCCTCTTGACTTAGATAATACCATCCCCTTTAAGAATGCTGTATCATCTCATCTCCAACCTTCTCAATCAGCGTTACATCCGCCGGCAGCCACTCCACCTCGCCTAATTGCTCCCGCGTCAGCCACCTTGCCGCCTCATGTTCCTTCAGTACAAGCTCACCTTTTACAATTTCACACCAGAAGCAATCCATGGACAGATGAAACGTAGGATAATCATATTCGATCGTATCTATGAGTTTTCCCACTTTAATTTCTGTATCGAGTTCTTCCATAATCTCTCTTTTTAAGGCTTCTTTTGGAGTTTCCCCTTCTTCAATTTTACCACCCGGAAATTCCCAGCCGCCTTTTAAATCGCCATAGCCTCTTTGCGTAGCAAAGATCATTGGCTCACCTTGTTCATTTGCTGCTTTTATAACTGCCGCAACCACTCTGATTACCTTCATACAACCTCCACAAGTATTCTATTATGGCAATTTACGCATTGACAATGTATTCATAAATATCTTCCCGAACCGGCACATCGAGGATCCACTCTATCTCAACGGCTGTTTTCTCTGTATTTGCCATCGTAAACTCTTTTGCATTTCCACTGGCTGTCATGTGACCAAGATAATAAAACTCTTTGGAAATCTTATCATCCTTATTTTTTCGGACAAACAATTCCACCTGGATTCCTCTTTCTTTTGCCTTGAGAAAATTCTGTACATCTTCCGACTGCATACTTCTTCCCGATTTGGAAATCGCGATCAAACGGTCCCGAAAGCCCGGAACAAAATGGTCTTCGTACCTTGTGGTATCGCTGATATTCTCCGCTTTATCGTAATTGATAAACACCGGAAAAGTCTTTGTTTTTTTATCAAACTTATAACCACCAATATTTAATGGCACCTCATTTTGCTCCCAGTTAAGAAGACGGCACACATCTTCATATGTATATTTCTGATATAACACCAGATCTGTCTGCCCATATGTCTTACTGTAATCTCTCTTGTAACGGCTGATTCCAAAATCCACAAGCTCTTTTAAAATATTGTAAAAATCATTGTTGGCAAGCATCTCGGCAAAAGATTTGGCTGGTTTATAATCCGAATCATCTTTCTCGATAAAAACACACTGCGCATACGTTTTCTTTCCCGATCCTGCCGGAAACTCATTTGTCATAACATGAATAATGTTCTCTTGCTGATCTTTACTCATCACTTTTCCATATGATTTCAGATCATTCTCTAACCCTGCAAACAAACCAATCTTTGAAATGCCCCGCGTATATACTAAGATTCTTTTTAGCAGCTGTAACTCCTGAATTCTTTTACCACTTGCTAACTTCTTTGAAACAAACTCAATGACTTTTTCTTCATCTTCCGATAAACGAATGGTATATTCCTTTTCATATTTCACAAGAAATTTGTAATAAGAACCAAGACTGTTATTATCAAAAATGCGAATGACATCCATCTCTCCATAATCATCAAAATCACGGAGTGCCGGAATTCTTCCAAGTTTATTTTTCAGGTTGTTATAATTTTCTTTGATAAGCTTAATATCACTAAAATTTGCATTGTCAACGGACGCAAATATTCTTTTCCTGCTTATTTCATCAAAATGAACGGTGGATGCTCCGGGAATTACCCTTCCGCCTTCCATAACATATCTCCGGATATTATCCTTGTTATAAGTGCGGTCTCCGGATAACGCAATCGGAATCATAAAATTATTGTTATAATTTCCAATGAAATCCAATATAACCACATACTCTTTTCCACTGGCTTTTCTAAGTCCGCGTCCAAGCTGCTGGATAAATACAATCGGGGACTGCGTTGGTCTTAGCATGATCACCTGATTTACCTCAACGATATCCACACCCTCATTTAAAATTTCAACCGAAAAAATATAGTCTAATGGCTGTCTATCTTCTGAACTCTCGTCCTCATTCATTGCCAGCCGCTCAAACGCATCCCGTCTTTCCTGTTCCGATGCGCTGCCATTTAAAGCAACGGTTCTGAAATTTTTACCGGTCGCCGGATTAATGATCTGATTGAACTTTGCGGACAGTTCCTCTGTTTCCTTTATATTGCTGCAGAAAATCAGTCCCTTCACTTTATCGCCGCTGTACCCATAATAATCTGCCTGATTCACAATATGTCTCACACGCTCATCACTTGTAAGCATGTTAAAATCTCTGGCTGCTTCCTCATCTCCAATCATAGACAAATCCGTAATCCCAAAATAATGGAACGGGCAGAGAAGATTCTCTTCCATCGCCTGCTGCAGTCGTATCTCGTATGCGATCTGATAATTGAAAATCTCATAAACATTTCTGCCTTCCACGTTATCATCACGTTTGTCCGGCGTAGCGGTCATTCCAAGCCATAACTTTGGTGTAAAATGATCCATGATTTTCCGGTAGGTATCTGCTGGGACATGATGTGCCTCATCCAAAACAATACAGTCAAATGCGTCTTTCGCATATTGAAGCAGATGTTCATCTCGATTCAATGTCTGAACTGTCGCAAACACATAATCTGCTTCATATTCATGATAACCGGCACCAACCAGTCCCATAGATACGGTATTTGCAAATACTTTCTCGTAAGATTTTCTTGTCTGTCTGGCAAGCTGGCCTCTGTGGACTAAAAAGAGAACTCTCCGAAAGCCAAGCTCACGCATTGCAAATGCAGAGGCATATGTTTTTCCTGTTCCGGTAGCTGAAATAAGAAGCGCCCGTTTTTCCCCTGCTGCAAGAATTTTTTTCAGATTTGTGATAAACCCAACCTGCATACTGTTCGGCTGTAACGTATATTTTTCAATTGACGTTATCTCATCTAATTTTGCAGTTTCCCTCTGATGTTTTATGATCTGATACCGTTCTTTATAATTTTCATAAAAAGTATCAAATGATAAAGCATACGGCGAATTCCACAGTTCTTTAAACTCAGCAACGATTTCTTTCGCCATCTCCCCCTGTTCGGTTGAGATCAGCTTTGTATTCCATTCACGATTACTGGTAAGCGCCGCACTTGTAATATTCGAACTGCCGATAATGATCCGGTAAATTTCGTCTTTTCTAAAAATATATCCTTTGGTATGAAACCCTTCGTCCGCTGCTTCCACATCATACATCTTTAAGGTAATATTCGATAAATCATTCAGCTTTTTTAATGCCCCAGGTTCACTGAAATTCAGATAATTTGTGGTTAAAATTTCCCCGGGAATATTTTTGTTTTCCAATTCTTTTAGTGTCTGAAGAAGCGGTGTGATGCCACTCATCGTGATAAATGCCACACTGATCTGAAACCTGTCACATTTCAAAAGTTCATCCTCAACGGATGAGAGCACCTTCTTTCCCTCTTTATGGTTATTAGACACAAACTGCGGTCGATAAAGGCTGTTAGATGCAGCCGAACCATTGATATATGCCGTTTCAAATCCCAATCGTAACTCATCAATTTTACTCATTTTTTCTCCTGATACTGCCAGTTACCAAACCCACAGTTTTACCAATGAAACAATTCTCAAAACACACTACATCCAGTATATTCCTTATTACAAACGTTTTCAACAAACATTCCCACGAATTCTCCATCAACTTTTCTTGATTTGTGAAATTGTTAATGTTATCATAAATGAAAACAAGGATAACAGGAGAGATTCTAGTGTGAAAAATAAGCTCGATAGCTTATTTTTCGCACGGCTATTTGTTTCTGAGCAAAAACAAATAGCTTCTATGACAAGGCATAAAAAACATGCCTTCGAGAATTTGAGATTCTCATCGCCTCTTCGCAACAAGTTGCTCAGAAATGAGGATTACTATGGAAAATAAAGCATTAGAGATGCATAAACAGTGGAACGGTAAATTAGAGACCGTTGCCAAATCTAAAGTAAAGAGCCGCGAAGATCTCGCGATTGCGTACACACCGGGCGTTGCAGAGCCTTGCAAGGTCATTGCCAAAGATCCTGAGGCAGCTTATACATATACCATGAAAGCCAACACCGTTGCCGTTGTTTCCGACGGAAGTGCCGTGTTAGGCCTCGGCAATATCGGTGCATACGCAGCTATGCCGGTTATGGAGGGCAAATGCGTATTATTCAAGGAATTCGGCAATGTCAACGCTGTTCCGATCTGTCTTGACACACAGGATACCGAAGAGATCATCGCTACCGTTAAGAACATTGCACCGGCATTCGGCGGTATCAACTTGGAGGATATCTCCGCACCACGCTGCTTTGAGATTGAGGAACGTTTAAAAGAAATGCTCGACATTCCGGTATTTCATGACGACCAGCACGGTACTGCCATCGTAGTACTTGCAGGTATCATCAATGCATTAAAGGTGACCGGCAAGAAAAAAGAGGGCTGCCGCGTCGTTGTAAACGGTGCTGGATCTGCTGGCGTTGCCATCACAAAATTACTTTTAACATACGGTTTTAAAAATGTGATCATGTGTGACCGTGAGGGCATCATCGGAAAAGATTATCCAAACTTAAACTGGATGCAGCAGAAAATGACCGAAGTAACAAACCTTGCAAATGAGCATGGAACACTTGCCGATGCATTAAAAGGTGCTGATATTTTTGTTGGTGTTTCCGCACCAAACATTGTAACACCGGAGATGGTATCTTCCATGAATCACGATTCCATCCTGTTTGCAATGGCAAACCCGGTACCGGAGATCATGCCGGACGTTGCAAAAGCAGCCGGTGCACGCGTGGTCGGAACCGGAAGAAGTGACTTCCCGAATCAGGTCAACAACGTTGTCGCATTCCCTGGTATCTTCAAAGGCGCCTTAGAGGGACGTGCCACACAGATCACGGAAGAAATGAAACTTGCCGCCGCAGAAGCGATCGCAGGTCTTGTTTCCGAGGATCAGTTATGTGACGAATTTATCATGCCGGAGGCTTTTGACCCGCGTGTCGCAGAAGTTGTAAGCGAAGCTGTCAAATCCCATATCAAATGATGATCTGGGGCGACAAACGGTATCATTCTTTAGATTATGAATTAAAACAGACTTTCGGGGAAAAGGTCTACCGCCTTTCCTTAAACGGCGGTATGACCTGTCCAAACCGCGACGGTACTCTGGGGAATCACGGCTGCATTTTCTGCAGCGCTGGCGGTTCCGGGGATTTTGCTGCCGCGCCTGACTTGTCTGTTCATGCGCAGATTCTTTCCGCCAAAAAACGGATTCAGGCAAAAACAGGCTGTAAAAAGTTCATCGCTTATTTTCAGGCATATACCAATACCTATGCACCGGTAGAATATTTAAGACGGATCTTTACGGAAGCCATTGAAGAACCGGATGTGGTGGCATTGTCCATCGCAACCCGCTGTGACTGTCTTCCACCGGATGTCTTAGATCTCCTCGACGAGTTAAACCGCAGAAAACCGGTCTGGATTGAACTTGGACTTCAGACTATCCACGACAAAACACTTCACGCGATCCGAAGCGGTTTTACCCTCTCCCAGTTTGAGCAGGCAGTATCTGATCTGCATAAAAGAAACATTCCGGTCATTACTCATCTGATCCTTGGACTTCCGGGTGAGACAAAAGAAGATATGCTCTCCTCCGTCCGTTATGTTGGCAGCCTTCCGGTCACCGGAATAAAACTCCAGCTCCTTCATATATTGAAAGGAACCGATCTTGGGACTGCCTATATGGCAGATCCGTTTCCACTTTTTACACTGGAGGAATACTGTGACCTGATTGCAGACTGCATCGCACTGCTGCCGCCGGAGATCGTCATCCACCGGCTCACAGGGGACGGGCCGAGGAATCTTTTACTTGCACCCTTATGGAGCACCGACAAAAAAAGAGTTTTAAATACGATCCAGAAATGCCTGCGTGAGCGTGACCTCTGGCAGGGAAAGAATATCTGATTATAAAAGAAAGAGGGCATCTATATTATGGCAGAACCAATCACAATCTATAAACTGACAATTTTAAACATGCTCGATAAAGTGGATTTTCCATTGACCAACACACAGATATCTAATTTCTTTTTAGAGCAGGATTACACGGATTATTTCCGCGTCCAGCAGGTATTAAGCGATCTTGAGGACGCAAGTCTCATCCACGCAGAATCCACACACAGCAATACACAGTATACCATTACTGCTGCCGGTAAGGAGACGCTTGGTTTTTTCAAAGATAAGATCACGCCTGCAATCGAACGCGACACCACTGCATTCTTAGAAAAAAATAAATTAGAACTGCGCAGCGTTAACTCCATCCTTGCTGATTATTACAAAACACCAAATCAGGATTATGCAGCGCGCTGTCAGTTCCGTGTACATGAAACCAACCTGATCGACCTGACACTTACCGTAAAAACCCGGGAACAGGCGCAGGCGATCTGTGATAACTGGAAAAAACAAAATGAAGACGTCTATGCATATCTCATGGATCTTCTGCTGAAATAAATGGAGGCTTTATGGCAAAACAATATTTCAAACCCGGCAACATGCTCTACCCGCTGCCTGCCGTCATGGTAAGCTGCCAGTATCCTGCCGGAAAAGAGGATGCGCTCTGCACCAATCCAGCCCTTGCCGGGAAACCGAATATCATCACCGTAGCGTGGGCAGGTACCGTGTGTACCAATCCACCGATGTTATCGATCTCTGTCCGCCCGGAACGCTACTCTTACCACATGATCGAAGAATCCGGCGAATTTGTTGTAAATCTGACAACAGAGCAGTTAGTCCGTGCGACCGATTTCTGCGGTGTCCGCTCCGGAAAAGATATTGACAAATTCAAAGAAATGCATCTGACACCGCTCCCCTCGAAGGAGATTTCTGCACCGGGTATTGCGGAAAGCCCGGTCAACATTGAATGTAAAGTGCGGGAGATCAAACCGCTCGGCAGTCACACCATGTTTCTTGCTGATGTGGTGAATGTTACCGTAGACGATAAATTTTTTGATGAAAAAAATACCTTTCATCTCAATGACACCGGACTTGTCACTTACTCCCACGGTGCCTATTTCCTGCTTGGCAAAAAGCTTGGCACCTTCGGATACAGTGTTGCAAAAAAGAAAGCAAAGAAACGGAAATAACCGCCGTTTCTTTGCTTTTTTCTTACATATATTTGCTGTTTAACAAATCATTTTTCGCAAGTTCAATCGCTTTTTCCACTGTGCCCTGTTCAAACGGATTCATCAGATGTGCATAACGCAGTGTCTCTAAATAGCTCATGCTTCCACCGCATTTACAGAGATTTAAGTAATCTTTCCATGCATCCTCATGATTTTTTCTGTCCTTAGTCTTAAACTCCATCGCTCCCATCGTCGTCAGTGTATAGTTGATGTAATAGAACGGGTAGAGATAAATATGCAGCTTGTGATACCAGTAGCCGCCGCGGTCAAAGAAATCATCCGCCTCATATTTTCTCCACGGCATGTAGGTTTCCTCTAATTTCTTCCATGCAAGCGTGCGCTCCTTCGGTGTCATATCCGGATTGCTGTAGCAGATATGCTGGAATTCATCGACTGCAACACCAAACGGTACGAACGTCAGTGCATCCTGCAAATGTGCAAAACGGTATTTATCTGCCTGCTCTCCAAAGAATTTTTCTGCATACGGATAAGCAAACTGTTCCATCGCCATGGAATGGATCTCTGCAATATCCGTGGATTCGCTGTAATATGCTGCGATCGGCTGGCTGCGCATTGCCATATATCCTGCAAACGCATGACCTAACTCGTGTGACAGTACCTGCATATCAAAGATCGTCTGATTGAAACAGGAAAATACAAACGGTGCTTTGTAGCGGTCAAGGGATGTCATATATCCGGTGGATGCCTTGCCCGGTTTGTTTTTTAAGTCCATCAGCTCATGGTCGATCATAAAGTCAATGAATTCTCCTGTCTCAGGGCTTAATTCATGATACATTTTTCTCGCCTGATCCACCATGAAATCATCATCCCCTGCCGGAACTGCATTGCCATCCGGGAATACACGTTTTTCATCATAAAACATCAATGTATCCACGCCGAGACGTTTTCTCTGTGCCTCATATAATTTTTCACACAGAGGTACTAACACGGTACGCACCTGCTCACGGAAAGCAGCTACTTCCTCCATGCCGTAATCGGTACGTCCCTGCTGCATATATCCAACCGGGATAAAGTTCTCATAACCAAGATTTTTTCCCATCTGTGTACGGATTTTGATCAGTTCATCCCAGATTTCCTCGAGGCGTTTTTCATTGCCATGATAAAAATCAGAGTAAGCCTTTACAGCAGCCTTTCGTACTTCACGTTCCTCATGTTCAAAATACTTCTGTACCCCGTACAGGTTTAACGTTTTTCCGTCAAACGGGATTGCTGCGGTTGCCATCATTTTTTCATATTCCCTGCACAGTCTTGACTCCTGCTGCATCAGTGGGATGTTTTCCTCACAGAATGTCTTTTTCTGCAGATCCATCTGTGCAAAATACTGTTTTCCATATTCGTTTTCGATATCGCCGCGGAACTTTGATTCCATCAGGGCATCATTCATAGCCAGAAGCTTCGGCATAACGGTCGGCACCATATCGTTGATATATGCATCTTCTTTTTCATAGAACTCATCTGTAGTGTCTAATGTATGGCGGATGGATGCGATCGTACAGTCCGTCGAAAAATTTTTCGACATCTCTTCCATCTGCTCCATATATCCTTTTAATTCTCCATAGGATGCTGCATTTTTGATTTTTTCCGTGATCTCCTCTGCAAATGCACCTGTTTTTTCAAAATCTGGTCTTTTATATTCCAGTGTGCTGAATTTAAAATCTTCCATGTTTCATTTTGTCCTTTCTTCCTGCATTTCTATATGTTATTGGTCTTTGACCATAACAGACTTTTATTCTGCGCTCTCATTTTTGTCTTTCGCAATGTTTTCTGTCATCTGCTCTTTCACTTCACTTTCAGTTTTCTTCTCATTCTTATGACGGATTTTTTCCCACCATCCAATGATTTTTTCTGCCGGCTGTTCCTGTTCTGATTTCTGCCGTACTGCTTCCCGCTCCGCTTTGCGTGCTTCCCGTTTCTTACGCCTTTCTTCTTCCTTTTCTTTGCGCGCTTTTTCTCTCTGTGCCTTCTTCTCGTTTTTCCGCTGCAGTTTTTCAAACGCTTTTTCTTTCAGACGCACTTCCTTTAAAGCCGCCTTCTCCATTTCTTTTATGTAACTGTTTGCCTTTTTGCGGTTGCGCTTATCCACGCGGTATGGATCGTAAGCAAAATAAGATATAGCCCCAAGCATCAGAACAACCACACCAGCGATCACAAAGATTGGAACTAACATATCATATTCCTTAAATTTCAGTTCGTAGCACACAAACACCGTCAGCATCACAGGGTAAAGTAACAGATATAAAATCTTGATCAGCACCTCAAAAAACGCTGCCTGTTTTCTGCCATTTGAAAGAAGCGTACCCTCAATTGCCGTATAAAATGCCATAAAAATACACAGTTCCGAACCAAACCCATGTAAAACACCACACACTGCCACTAAGATCAGCGACAGAAAAAACAGTGCAAACGCCGCTCCCTGATACCATGCATTGCGGCGTTCCTCCATGCCCTGAAGTTTATCCTCACTGATGCCATGCATCCGGTAAACTTCCGTTCTGATATGGCGCTCAAACTCCTCATTTAGCTTCTGTTCTTCTTTTGTATTCTTCAGATTTGCTTCCACGGAGTCGATCATCTGATTGATATATTCCTGCTGCTGTCTGATCCGCTTGCTGCGAAGCTGCTCTAATTCATTCTGCCGCTTTGCTTCCTCTTCAAGCTTTAAAACTTTCCCGATGCGCGGATTTTTGACTTCCATCTGCATGTAATCCGGTTCTGTTTCCATCTTCACATCTTCGCTCTCTATGATAACCGGATCTTCTACCTGTTCCTGTTCCATAACATTCTCTACATTTACATTTTCCTTTTCTGTGGCACTCTGTTCTTTTGCTTTTTTCTTTTCCACGGCACTCTGTTCTTTTTCAGTTTCAGTTTTCACGGAACTTTGTTCCTGAAATTCCTCTTCTGCCATACTGCTCTTCTCCTCTGTTTTATTTGATTTCCCAGTATAATTTATTTCAATATTATACAAAAATAAAACCAAAGAAGCAATATACACACTTTCCCTATTGTCTAATAGGATCTGTCTTTCAGGATTGATTTCAGATCCATCGTGTAATCAAAATATCCTTCCTCCACATACTGGACTTTATCGACCTCTTCCCCGTTTTCCATATGCCGGATCGTCTGTTCGACCAAAGGGGCTGTCAGCGGATTGCACTCAAAATCAGCCATGATCTTCTCATCCTGCATCACCGTAAGCGCATCTTTTACTGCATCAAATGAGATCACGATCACATCACCATCTGTTCCCATTTTCTTTCCTGCCGCCTCAAGCGCATCGATCACGCCAAACGTCATATTGTCGTTTTCACTGATCACAACATCGATATCATCGTACTTCTCTAAAAAATCTTCCATGACTTCCTGACCTTTTGCCTGTGTAAAATCGCCCGACTGTTTTTCAAGCATCACCCAGTCTGAGTGTTTTTTTAATATTTTTTCAAAACCGTCCGACCGCCCGATCTGTGCGGAGGAACCTGACGTCCCCTGCAGTGTGACTAAATGGATCGTCTCATCTTCTCTTCCCTGTTCTTTTAAATAATTTTCAAGCCACTCCCCCGCCTTTATTCCCTCTTCACAAAAATTACTTCCTACCCAGCAGCTGTAAAGGCTTTCATCGCCGACTTCCACGGTACGGTCAGAGAGAATGACAGGGATTCCTGCCTCCTTTGCCTCCTCAAGCACCGCTTCCCATCCCGTTTCCACAACCGGATCTAAAATAATATAGTCCACATCCTGTAGGATAAAGTTGCGGATCGCCTTGACCTGATTTTCCTGTTTCTGCTGTCCATCCTCAAAAATCAGATAATAACCGTTTTCTTCCGTAAAAATATTTTTAAATGACTGCGTATTCGTTGTTCTCCAGTCTGACTCTGAACCGACCTGTGCATAGCCTACCACAATACACCCATCATGACCTGCCATCTCCTCCGTGTCCAGTCCATTCGTACGCTGCCCTCTTTTTTCTCCACATCCTGCCAGCAAAAATATCGCCCCAAGTACCGTGATTCCTGCTGATACCCACCTTTTGTTTAACATATCTCCTCCGAACCCATAACCTCTGCTTTTCATTATATACCAAAAAGCCGCCGCACATAAATAGAGAATTTTCTCTGTGCGACAGCTTTTTCTTATTCACTTTATTATTTACTGCTCTCTTTCATCTTTGCAAAAATACTCTGTAACACAATAAAGAAACAAAGTAATGCTGCAACTGCGATGCTCGACCAGGAACTTAAGAGCTTACCATTGGTCTTTACCAGAGTTGAGATTGTACCGTTGATCAGTACACCGAAGAAGGAACCGATCACATTTCCAACTCCTCCGGTCAAGAGCGTTCCACCGATAACGGATGATGCGATGGCATCCATCTCTAATCCAAGTGCCTGCTGCACGTTGCCGGACATGGTATTCAAGCAATAGCAGATACCGCCGATCGAACAGAGGAAAGAAGATAACACATAAGCTTTTAATTTTGTCTTTTTCACATCAAGTCCCATCATGGTCGCTGACTGCTCACTGCCGCCAACTGCATAAAGACTTCTTCCGAATTTGGTGTAGCGGAGCATCAGAAATACCACGACTAACACTACCAGTGCCACAACCACGGAAATACGGATAAACGGTACCTGTACCACGCCTTTACCATTGACATAAGATCCAAACGGAAGTTTGATCTTGGCATTTGCAAGTTTTACAAAAAATTCATTGCTGCTGATCGATACCTGATCCGTACAGATCACAGCCGTCATACCTCTTGCGAAGAACATTCCCGCCATCGTCACAATAAATGGCTGGATATTTAAATATCCGACACAGAAACCCTGTACAATTCCAAATACAACGCCGATCAAAAGGACCAGAATACAAAGAACCACTGCGTTCATGTTCCATCTCTCCATTCCGACCGCAAGAAACATACAGTCCATAGCTACAAGAGAACCAACCGAGATGTCGATTCCGCCTGTCAGCATAACACATGTCATTCCACAGGTAATGCATAAGAGTCCCGCATTATTGATCAGTACATTTAAAAATGTCTGCAGGTGTGTAAATCCCTTATTTGCATAAATCGCACATCCGACTGCATACATGACGAAGAATAAAACGATTGTGATGATCAAAAGTACCGTGTTTCCATTCATTTTCTTTTTCTTCATTATGCGACACCTCCTTTTGCCAGCTGTCTTTTTGCAGACATCTTTTTCATATAATCCTTAAACGGAGGCGCCTGGATCGCAACGATGATGATAACAATGACCGCCTTGTATACCGGTGCCTGTTCGGTGGAAACACCCAGCGCATACAGTGTTGTCGTGATCGCCTGGATCGTATATGCACCGATAATAGAACCGGTAAGACGGAACTTTCCGCCGCCAAGACTGTTACCGCCAAGTGCAACTGCAAGAATTGCATCCAGCTCAAAGTTTAATCCGATATTGTTAGAATCTGCAGAACTGATACGGGAAGATGCCACAATTCCGGCAATTCCGGCGCAAAGTCCACAGACAATGTAGCACAGGAAAATAATTCTTTCTGATTTGATACCTGCAATACGGGAAGCCTTTTTGTTGATACCAACACTCTGTACATATAACCCCAGCGCCGTCTTTTTTAGTATCAGGGAAGTGATTATGATACATACGGCTGCCACAACAATCGGTGTCGGGATAAATCCAAGATATCCACCAAAAATTTTAAAGGAATCCTCTCTTACATACACAATCATATTATTACATAATAACAGACCGATCGCTCTTGCTGCCGAGAATAAAATAAGCGTTGCGACCATCGGCTGTACATTCAGATACGATACTAAAAATCCGTTAAATGCACCGCAGACACATCCGATCAGGATACCGCCAAGCACTCCGATGATAAGCGGTCTCGCCAGTTCATTCGTGGAGGAAACTCCATAGCCTGCAAGCAGCATACAGCAGAACGACGCTGCCAGTGACATGACCGAACCAACGGAAATATCAGTACCTGCAGAACAGGATACAACCAGAGTCATTCCGATCGCAAGGATCGCGATCTCACTTCCACGGTTTAAGATATCGATAATACGTCCATACAATACTCCGTTTCGAATGGAGATCGTAAAGAAATTAAATGCAAAATTTCCCGATGCAACATCGTAAATGATATTTACCGCCATTACCAATAACATACAAAAGATAGGCAGAAACAGCGGTTTGCTGATCAGTTTCTTTATATTATTCATTTGTGCCACCTCCTGCGATCGCCTGCATTACATGTTCCTGTGTCAGATTATCCGTGATCTCACCGACTTTTTCCCCATCTCTTAATACGACAAGTTTCGAACAGGTTCGAAGCATCTCTTCGATCTCAGAAGAAATAAAGATCAGGCTCTTTCCCTCCTCCGCTAACTGGATCACAAGTTTCTGGATCTCTGTCTTTGTTCCGACATCGATACCACGCGTCGGTTCATCTAAAATTAAAAATTCCGGATCGGTCGCAAGCCAGCGTGCTAAGATCACCTTCTGCTGGTTACCACCGGAGAGCTGTTTAATCAGTGTCTCCCTGTTTGCGGTCTTGATCTGAAGAAGTTCTATGTATTTGTCCGCGATCTCGATCTGCTTACTCATCGGCAGCAGTTTGAATATTCCACGTTTTGCCTGCAGTGCAAGAATAATATTTTCCCTTACCGACAGGTCACCTATGATACCTTCTGCCTTTCTGTCATCCGGCAATAGTCCCATTCCAAGGTTCATGGCATCGATCGGAGCATTGATCTTTACTTCTTTTCCCGCCACTTTCAGCTCTCCGGTCTGATTTTTGTCCGCGCCGTAAATAACACGTGCTAACTCACTTCTACCGGAACCTAAAAGTCCGGTCAATCCGACTACCTCTCCCTTATGGATCTGTAAGTCAAACGGTTTGATTTTTCCTTTATGGCTCAATCCCTTTGCATCGATAAACAGCGGTTCCTTTGAAAAGTCTTTCGCCTGCTCTGTTTTTACGGCCGCAAGATCATCAAAATCTTTTCCCATCATTGCCGCAACCAGACGCACCCTCGGCAGTTCTTCGATTGGATATTCCCCGACTAATTTACCGTTTCTGAGTACTGTGATACGGTCACAGACCGCATAGACCTGCTCTAAAAAATGGGTTACAAACACGATTGCAACTCCCTTTTCTTTCAGCTGACGCATCAGGGTAAATAATTTTTCTACTTCATGGTCATCCAACGATGACGTCGGCTCATCTAAGATAAGTACTTTACATTCCATATCCACCGCTCTCGCGATTGCGATCATCTGCTGCAGGGCAAGTGAATATTCTTCCAGATTCTGCGTTACATCAATTTTTATATCCAGACTGTCCATGATCTTTTCCGATTTTGCGACCATGGTCTTCCAGTCGATCGTTCCAAGTTTTGTTTTCGGTTCCCTTCCAATAAATAAATTCTCTGCAACACTAAGATTCGGGCAAAGATTTACCTCCTGATACACAGTGGAAATGCCCTTTTTCTGTGCATCCAGCGTCGAATGATTGACAACCGGACCATCGATGCCCTCCACATGTATTTCTCCTGCCTCAAATGCATTGATTCCTGTCAGACATTTGATCAGCGTAGATTTTCCGGCACCATTTTCCCCCATCAGTGCCATGATCTCACCTTTGCGTAATGTAAGATCCACATGATCCAATGCTTTTACTCCCGGAAATGTCATGGTTATTCCGCGCATGGTCAATACAACATTACTCTCCATCTTCCTTCACCCTTTCTTTAAAATGGGAGAGACCAGATGGTCTCCCCCGCATTTTATGCCATCAGGTTTGATTAGTACTGGGCATCTACGATTTCTTTTGTGACAACGGTCAGATCCTGATCTTCTCCATTTACATTGATCGTAGAAAGGACATCCTCATTTACGAACCAGTGTTCTGTCATGTATACTTCTTTCTCCGGAGTCTCACCAGCCTGAAGCTGTTTGATAACTTCCTCTACGAACGGAGCTGCAAGCGGGTTACACTCAAAGTCTGCATTGATGTCACCGGACATTACATACTCAAGTCCTGCGGTACATGCATCAAAGGAAACAAGGATCACATCACCATCTACACCGTAGGAGATACCAGCTGCCTTCATTGCATCCATTGCACCGAATGCTTCGTTATCGTTCTGGCATACAACAACATTAAATTTACCTTCATAACTCTTGATGTAGGACTCCATGACTTCCTGTCCGCCTGCCTGTGTGAAATCACCTGTCTGGGAATCTAAGATATTCCATCCATTTGCATCTGCAATCTCTTTAAATCCGTCGGTACGTCCGATCGTTGCGGAAGCTCCGGTAGATCCCTCGATCACAAGTACATTGACATCACTGATGCCCTTTGCATCTGTATATGCTTTTAACCACTCTCCTGCTGCAAGACCTTCTGTCTTGAAGTTAGAACCTACCCATGAAACATATTTATCTGAGTCATCGATCGTACGGTCAATGACAATAACCGGAATTCCTGCTTCCTCGCACTCTGTCAGTACAGTGTCCCATCCGGTTGATACGATCGGATCGATGATGATATAATCAACATCCTGCTCGATAAATCCTCTGACTGCCTCTAACTGTACTGCAGAATCATTATCACAGTCTACAAACTGAAGATCGTATCCATTGTCTGCGGAAAAAACACTTAAACAGGAATCTGTGGAAGCGGTACGCCAGTCAGATTCGTGTCCAACCTGTGCAAAACCAATTGTAACCGTATCACCGCTTGCTGCGGAGCTCTCTGTTCCGGCTGCCTCTGCGCTGTCTTCTGTCTGATCTGCAGCAGCTGCATCATCTGTTTTTGCTGCGGCATCATTGGATGCACCCGCATTACCTGTTGACGTGTTTGCGCTGTTTCCGCATCCTGCTAACATTGTTGCCCCTAATGCCATACACATTACCATACTCACCAATTTTCTTTTCATTTCAAAAACCTCCCATAGTTTTTTTAGATTTGGTTTCGTTGCTAACCATGGTCTAATTATAACTGTGAGAGGTTTTTATGAATACCGAATTAAATTTGAATTAAGTATAATTTTTTACTAAATTGTGAACAGCTTTCATATATTTCGGTAAAAAAGTGTATTTTTTTTGGAAAAATGTGTATTTTTTATGAACTGCTTTCTGTTCTTACCGGAATTCTTACCCAGACTTCCGTTTCTTCCCCGTAGGTACTCTGCACTTTCAGTCCATATTCCGTGCCATAATGCAACTGGATGCGTTGATTGACATTAAACAGTCCAAAGCCGTCATTTTCTTTTTTCGTATTGCCATCCTCTTTTAACATCGCGCATACTTCTGCAAGTCTCTGTTTATCCATCCCGATCCCGTTATCTTTTACCTTAAAGATCAAGACATCCGCACAACGCTCCGCCGAGACCGTGATATGTCCCTTTCCACGCTTGTTTTTTATGCCATGGTAAAGTGCATTTTCCACTAACGGCTGAAGTGTCAGTTTGATGACCTCATAACCGTAATATTCCTCCGGGATCGCAATCTCATAATCTAAAATGTCCCGGTAGCGGAACTGCTGGATCTCTAAATAGCTGCGGATATGCTCTGTCTCTTCTTTCACGGAGACAAACTCCCTTCCCTTACTCAAAGAAGTCCTGAAAAATGTGGACAGGGAGGACACCATCATTACGACCTCGTCTGTCTTTTTTGACTCGGCAAGCCAGATGATATTATCGAGCGTGTTATATAAGAAATGAGGATTGATCTGCTCCTGCAGCACCCGAAGCTCTGCTGCCCTTAAATTCAACTCCTCCGTATGGATATCTTCCACAAGGTTGCCGATTTTTTCCACCATCTGGTTAAAACTCTTATTTAGCACCTCAATCTCTTCCGGTCCGGTTTTCACCGCCCGGATTCTGAAATCGCCACCCCCGGCAGCCACTGCGGCATCGCACAGCTCCCCGATTGGTTCTGTGATGCCCGTCACGATTTTTCTGCTGACTGCAAATGCACCCACTAAGATCACCAGTAAAATACCGCTCGTGATCGCAATCGCCTGCTCCACATCATTACGAATCCCACCCCGCAGATCCTCCATGTTCATGCTCTCGTAATAAATATAATACTGGATCTGTTCCTGGATCAGCTCCGTCAGCACCCTGATATTTAAGTCCAAACTCTCCATATTTGTCTCATAAGATCCACTGACTAACGCATCTTCCTCAATCTCCTGCACCCTTTTTTCAAGGGTGTCAAGACTCTTTAAAATTCGCGAGAGACGCTGTTTCGCATATGCGGAATCGGCATCCTCTGCCAATTCCCCAAACACCTCTCTCGCCTCTTTGATCATCTTTTGCGGCTTTTGTGTATCGACTAACTCCTCCGCACGTTCCGAATTAACCACGATAATGTACATCACATAGTCGATATCTTCCTTGAATCCGATGTTATATGCATTTGCCTTTGTGATCTTCTCCACAATATGGTCATATTTTGACGATACATTGTTGATCATAAAAAGCAAATATGTGATCATAACCGTTAGTGGGATCACACAGATAAGAAGCAGCAGATACAACCTGTTTTTTAATGAAAATTTTTTTCTTACGTTCATAATTTTTCCTGTTCCTGCTCTGGTCTGTCACTCCTGTTTCTGTATTCCCGCGGCGTACACCCCTGTGTCTTTTTAAACAGGTTACTGAAATAATGTGCATCCCGGAAACCGACTTCAAATGCAATCTCCGTGGTCTTAGTCCCGGTCGTCCGCAATAACTGTTTTGCCTTATCCATGCGCACCTTTGTCAGATACTCAACAAACGTCACTCCCGTCTCCTGTCCGAATACAGTGCTGAAATGGCTCGAACTTAAATTTACCTCCGAAGCGACCATATTTAAGGAGATATCCTCATGATTATAGTTATCTTCTATGTAGGCTTTTGCATGCTGGATCAGATTGTCATATCTGCGTTCCATGCCCTGCTCCCGCAGTTCGATCACTGCCCCGAACAGATTTTTGATGTACTCCCTCGCCTGTCCTGCAGTGCCAAGAAAAATTTCCATCTTCTGCGCATCTTTGTACTGTTCCAACAGATTTTCACTGGTATATCCGCTTTTTTCCAACACGGAGACCGCGCTCACATACAGATCCATCAGCACATACTGACACAGCAGAACCGACTGTAAGCTACCGTTTGAGATTTTCCGGAAATAATCATCCACAAACCCGGATACTTCCTCTTTTCTTCCTGTATACAAAAACTGTTCCACCTGTCTGCGGTCGATCCCGGACACATTGAGTTCCCCAAGATCTAATGTCTCTTTTGTTTCCATCTCATTTTCTATCTTCTTTACCTGTTCCGTGATCTTATTTTTCTCTAAGGAATACCGCTTTGCAAAAAGAAGATTCGCTTCCTCGTAACATTTTTTGATCTCGCTGAACCGTGTGACCGGTATCCCGTATACCGCGGCATAATCGATCTTATTTTCCCCGCAGAGATATATTTCAAGTTCCTGTTCAATGGCATTTTTCAGCTGTTCAAGCGTCACACCATTTTCCTCTTTCAGTACCAGATGATATTCCCCACAGCTTAGTTTTGCGCAGATCACACTCGAACCGTATGCAAAAAACTGTTCCATATGATCTTCAAATGCTTCATCTTTTTCATAAAACGTCTCCGTCCCATCCTCGAAAAAGAGCTGTAACATAAGAACATTGTAGCGCTCCGCTGCCAGTTCGATCTCCTGTTCTCTAGCCTCTTTTAACACCTCCGAAAAGGAGTGCTCACCGGATACGATATGTCGGAACAGTCTTCTTTTTGTAAGTGTTTTCTGTTCTTTTTCGTTTTTTGTCTCTTCCTGTCTGCCTCTCCTGCCGTAAATTTTTTCTGCGATCCGCCTGATTGCTTCTAAAAGCTGTGCACTGGTCACCGGTTTCAGCAGATAGTCTTCCACACCGATCGAGATAGCTTCTTTTGCATAATCAAACTCACCATATCCGCTCAGAATCAGGATACTCGTATCCGGAAGTTCCTGTTTTACGATCCGGCTAAGTTCCAGTCCATCCATAAAAGGCATCCTGATGTCCGTGATCAGGATGTCCGGTTTTAGTTTCTGAATCATCGGATACGCGAGTTCTCCATCACTCGCCTCACCAACAAATTCAAATCCTTCCTCCTGCCATGCAATATTATTTCGTATCCCCTCCCGCATTACAATCTCATCTTCTGCCAGAAAAATTTTCAACATCGTTTCTGTTTCCCCCATCATATCTTCTTCCCGGACTCCCCATCCGCCGGAAAATCTATATGATGAAAATAGCACATTCCATAAAATGTTTCAATAAACAACTTTTGAAAAAGACCGGAGCCGCATGATTTCATATAGTGTCCCAAATCATGTCACTCCGGTCTTTTATTATATTATTTCCATCAACAATTTTTATTTTTCCCTATTGTACCGACAGGTAAGAATATCCCATCAGACTCTCATCCACCGCATGTGCGACCTCACGTCCCTCACGGATTGCCCACACAACAAGAGACTGTCCTCTGTGCACATCACCTGCTGCAAATACATTTTTCACACTTGTTGCATATGCGCCCTCTGCGGTTGAAATGTTCGTTCTTGCATTTAACTCAACACCAAACGCATCTGCAACATATTTTTCTGTTCCAAGGAATCCTGCTGCGATCAGAACCAGATCTGCATCAAGTTTCGTCTCGGAACCCGGCACTTCTGACATTACCATGCGTCCGGTCTTTTCATCCTTTTTGCTCTCTAATTTTACGGTGATAATGCCGTTTAAGTTGCCATTTTTATCTTTTAAGAACTCTTTGACTGTCGTCTGGTAGATACGTGGATCATGTCCAAATACAGCGATCGCTTCCTCCTGACCGTAGTCTGTCTTGCAGACTTTCGGCCACTCCGGCCACGGGTTGTTCTCTGCTCTGGTATCCGGTGCTTTCGGCATCATCTCAAGCTGTGTCACGCTCGCGCAGCCATGGCGGATGGATGTTCCGACACAGTCGTTTCCGGTATCACCGCCACCGATGATGACCACTTTTTTGCCCTTTGCAGAAATATAATTGTTATCTTTCAGGTCGGAATCTAAAAGACTCTTTGTGGTTGCCTTTAAGAAATCCACTGCAAAGTAAATGCCCTTTGCATCACGTCCCGGTGCTTTGATATCACGCGGATTTTTTGCACCGCAGGCTAAGATCACGCGGTCATAATCCTTTAACAGCTTGGCAGCTTTTACGTCTTTGCCCACGTTGACTCCTGTGATAAATTCCACACCTTCTTCTTTCATGATATCCACTTTACGGTCGATCACCCATTTTTCCAGTTTCATATTCGGGATACCATACATTAAAAGTCCGCCGATGCGGTCATCTCTCTCGAATACAGTTACCTGATGACCACGTTTGTTTAACTGGTCTGCTGCCGCAAGTCCTGCAGGACCGGAACCAATGATCGCAACTTTCTTTCCTGTGCGCACTCTCGGCGGTTTTGCTGCTGCATATCCTTTTGCGTAAGCATTTTCGATAATTCCGTGCTCATTTGCCTTGCAGGTAACAGGATCTTCCCAGTGACCACAGGTGCAGGCTGCTTCACAGAGAGCCGGGCAGACACGTGATGTAAATTCCGGGAAGTTATTGGTTTTCTTTAAACGGTTATATGCCTGCTCCCAGTTGCCCGTGTAGACAAGATCGTTCCATTCAGGCACCAGATTGTGCAGTGGACATCCACTTGTCATTCCCATGATCGTCATACCTGACTGGCAGAACGGCACACCGCAATTCATACATCTTGCACCCTGAATCTGCTGTTTTTCCATGGAAAGCGGTATATGAAATTCTTTAAAGTTTTTGATGCGCTCTTTCGGCTCGATTGCCTTTGCGTCTTCTCTCTCATAATCTATAAATCCAGTTGGTTTTCCCATTATTTATATCCTCCATCGTGATGCCATGCGGCAATGCTGCCACATGAACATCTTCCTTATTTAACCTCTTGTGTTTGCATAGAATGCTTCAATCTGCGCCTGCTCTGAGGATAATCCTTTCTCCTCCATCTGAACAATTGCCATCAGCATCCGGTTATAATCGTATGGAATGACCTTTTTAAATTTCGGCAGATATTCACTGAAATTGTCAAGGATTTCTTTTCCTTTTTCGGAATTGGTCAAAGCTACATGTTCTTTGATCATATCCTTTAATTCCATAACGTCATATTTATTGGATATTTCTTCGGAAAATACCATTTCTTTGTTCATTCTTGTATACAGATCATTGTCCTCGTCGAGCACATATGCGATACCGCCGCTCATACCTGCTGCAAAGTTCTTTCCAGTCTTACCAAGGACTACGACACGTCCGCCGGTCATATACTCACATCCATGATCGCCGACTCCTTCAACAACTGCGGATGCACCGGAGTTACGGACACAGAAACGCTCGCCTGCGACACCGCTGATAAATGCTTTTCCGCTGGTTGCACCATAGAGGGCAACGTTACCGATGATGATGTTCTCATCTTTTTTGTATTTCACGCCTGCCGGAGCATAGACAACCAGTTTTCCACCGGAAAGTCCTTTTCCAAAGTAGTCATTGGAATCTCCGACTAACTCTAAGGTCAGTCCTTTCGGGATAAATGCGCCGAAACTCTGTCCGCCTGCGCCGCTGCATTTTACGATAAAGGTATCTTCCGGAAGTCCCTCACCACCATATTTCTTTGTGATCTCAGAACCAAAGATCGTACCGAAGGAACGGTCGGTGTTTGTCACTTCCACATCAATACTTCTGCGCTGCTGTTTTTCAAGTGCTGGTCCTAACTGTTTTAAGAGCACCGTGATATCTTTTGATTTTTCCAGTTCGAAATCATAAACCTGTTTCGGATCAAAGATAACTTTCTTTTTCTGGTCTGCAAATGGGTTGTTTAAGATCTTGGAAAGATCAATTTCTTTCTCTCTGCCGCTTAAGTCCTCACGAACCTTTAACAGATCACTTCTGCCGACCATCTCATCGATCGTCTTACAGCCGAGTTTTGCCATGTATTCCCTTAACTCTGCTGCGATGAAACGCATGAAGTTCTCAACATACTCCGGTTTTCCTGCAAAACGTTTGCGCAGTTCCGGGTTCTGTGTTGCAATACCTGCCGGACAGGTATCTAAGTTACATACACGCATCATGACACAGCCTAAAGTTACAAGCGGTGCGGTCGCAAAACCATATTCTTCTGCGCCGAGCAGTGCTGCGATTGCAACGTCACGTCCGCTCATCAGTTTCCCATCTGTTTCAATGCGGACTTTGTTTCTAAGTCCATTCATGATCAGCGTCTGGTGTGTCTCAGAAAGTCCAAGCTCCCATGGAAGTCCTGCATTGTGGATGGAACTTGCCGGAGCTGCACCGGTACCGCCGTCATAACCGGAGATCAATACAACCTGTGCACCTGCTTTTGCAACACCGGCTGCGACTGTACCAACACCTGCCTCAGATACCAGTTTTACGGTAATTCTCGCATCGCGGTTTGAGTTCTTTAAGTCGAAGATCAGCTGCTCAAGATCCTCGATGGAATAAATATCGTGATGTGGCGGCGGAGAGATCAGAGCCACGCCCGGAGTGGAAAGTCTGGTCTTTGCGATCCACGGATAAACTTTTTTGCCCGGAAGATGTCCGCCTTCACCAGGTTTTGCCCCCTGTGCCATCTTGATCTGGATCTCCTGTGCACTGACTAAATACTGGCTGGTGACACCGAAACGTCCGGATGCAACCTGTTTGATCGCAGAACAGCGGTTGACACTGCTGTTTTTACTTGCGATACGCTCTGCATCCTCACCACCTTCACCGGAGTTGGATTTTCCATGCAGGCGATTCATTGCGATTGCGAGCGTCTCATGTGCCTCCTGTGAAATGGAACCATAGGACATCGCACCTGTTTTAAATCTCTGTACAATGGAGTCAACACTCTCTACTTCCTCAAGCGGTACACCTTTTTTCGGGTAATTGAAATCCATCAGTCCACGCAGTGTGATCTCTCTTTCTTCCTTATTAACCAGATCCGTGTACTGTTTGAACAGCTCATAGTCACCTCGTCTGGTTGCCTCCTGTAACAGATGGATCGTTGCAGGATTGTAAAGATGCGGGTCTGCTCCGCTTCTCATCTTATGGCGTCCGCGGCTCTCTAAAGTCAGATCGGATTCAAGTCCAAGCGGATCGTAGGCTGCAGAATGAAGCTCATTGACATCATTTTCAATATCCTTTAATGTGATACCACCAATACGGCTGACCGTGTTGGTAAAATATTTGTCAATGACATTTTTATCAATACCGATCGCCTCGAAGATCTTAGAACCCTCGTAAGACTGGATCGTGGAAATACCCATCTTGGATGCGATCTTTACGATACCGTTTAAGATTGCATTGTTGTAATCCTGTACGGCTGCATAGTAATCTTTGTCAAGCATATGCTCGTCCACAAGCTGTTTTACCGTATCCTGTACCAGATATGGGTTGATCGCGCACGCACCATAGCCGAGCAGTGTTGCAAAATGATGTACCTCTCTCGGTTCGCCGGACTCTAAGATCATCGCAACCGATGTTCTCTTTTTCGTTCTTACCAGATGCTGCTGTAAGGCTGAGACAGCAAGCAGTGAAGGAATCGGAACATGGTTCTCATCGATTCCACGGTCAGAAAGGATCAGGATGTTTGCGCCATCTCTGTATGCACGGTCGGCTTCCACAAACAGACGGTCGATTGCCTTTTCAAGGCTTGTGTTTTTATAGTAAATAATCGGGATCACTTCTACTTTAAATCCCGGCACCTTCATGGCTTTGATCTTCATCAGGTCTGTGTTTGTCAGAATCGGGTTATTTACTTTTAGTACCTGGCAGTTCTCTGCCTTCTCCTCTAAGAGGTTACCGTCTTCACCGATATAGACTGTCGTGGATGTTACAACTTTCTCACGGATTGAGTCGATCGGCGGGTTTGTTACCTGTGCAAACAGCTGTTTGAAATAGTTGAATAATGGCTGATGGT
>ERZ772897.1038-NODE-1038-length-31078-cov-6.704477_pt1 | contig 31078 bp, 22 predicted proteins | sample MGYA00512125_ERZ772897 | MGnify/ENA primary metagenome ERZ772897 (study PRJEB29015, sample SAMEA2737660) | human gut metagenome | biome: human gut; feature: human-associated habitat; material: faeces | place: China | collected 2012 ... | reverse complement strand
GATTTTATCCGAAAACTCATTGATGGGGCTTTGACGGGAAGTTGAGAAGTTTGAGATGGTAACTGGATTTTACAAGTACAGCTTTATAAAATTAGCTTTATTTATATAGGAAATGACAGGTGATAAGGTGGAAATATGGAAAATACACAATTAAATAGTTGAATTTCTAATAAAAATATGGTATAATTATCTAAGTGGATTTAGTGTTTATTTTGGAGGTGAATAAATGCCTATTCAAATAAAAATAGAAGATAATAAAGTAGACAATTTTTCAAGGGGTGCAAAAGATGAATTAAAAAAACAGCTTGAAAAATATGGCGAAAATATCATTAAAGAATCAAATCTGATTGAAGAAGCTATTCGTGAAGATGGAGCAAGGACAGAAATCACAGGTAGTATTGTTATTCAGGCAGTTAGAAAGAGTAAAGTTCCAGGTAAAAAAAACCATAACAAATTATTGATATTTATTAAAATTTTGTCTTCATTATCATTATTGGTAACAGGTTTTTTATTTGACAGCAACGGATATGATCAACAAACAGTTAAACTAATTATTTTCATAATTATTTTGATTGTTGCATGTGTTTCGACCGTATTACAGTTTGTGATTGAAGATAAGGAGTAGTATATGAATATTTCACCTAATAACGAAAAGATCCAAAAGTACCTTGATGAGCTTTCTGAAGAATATAAAGAATTATTATTTAAAGCTTTATTAGAGCGTTCAAAATCAATAGATGATATTAGTGCTAGTGATCTATTAAGATTGGATAGTGAAATAAAAAAGCCACTAATTGAGAATAATCAGCGACAGAAGAAAAAAAGAACAACACTCCTTCTATCGGGACTCTTATACATTTTTTTAAGCATTTTTATGCTAATCATGTATTATACAATCAAATCAGACATATTCCGTGGTGGAGATGGAATTTTTCTTTTAACTTCAGTTGTAATTGGTATTGTTGGATTGTATGTTTCGGTATTATCATTTATCCTTCCATTTCGAAAGGCAAATGTTTCAAAGTATAAAGGGACTTCTCAACCAGATACTATGAAATTGCTTTCTTTTGAGGTTATAGCAAAGTGGAGAGAATTGGAGAGTATAGTAAATGATATGGCAGAAAACAATTCTGTTTTAGCTCCACGTTCTATTATCGACTATTTACTTAGCAACAATTTTATTGACAAAGATGAAAGTATTATTCTCAGAGAGTTCTTAAAAATGAGAAATAATATTGTTCATTCTTCCAAGGACGATTTATCTAGTGATGATATAAAATTGGCGCTTACCAAAGTAGATAAAATAATTGTTAAATTAAGAAAAATACTATAAGTTAAAAGTGGACACGGGATGACTAGAAATTACCGTATCTAATTTTGATTTGCATATTCGACCAAATATCTCTTGCAACACTACAGTTGAATAGTTTCCACTATTCTGTTTAAATAAAATGGTGGAAACTAAAATATCCGGCGGTCGAAACCGCCGGATAAGTTATTCTAGAAATACTTCGAATATGTCAGCGTATCATTGTCAGTCCGGATATCTTCAAGAGAATAACCGCACTTTTCATAAAGTTTTCTGGCAGACAGGTTATCCTGCGTCGTATGTATTCTGACGCACGACTTACCTACTTTCAGAAGGAATTCCTCGGCAAAACGCACGGCATATGCGCCTGCTCCCTTTCGCTGAAAAGACGGCACGACAGCGAGCATTGATATCCAGCCTGTTTCGTCGCTGCTTTCAAGTCCGTTTACTTTCAGGTATGCGCACGGAACAGCTCCTTTGCGAATAAGAAAGTGCCTTTCGTCGGGGTCGTTCGCCGAAAGCAGGCCGCACCATTCTCTGTACGGAATCGTCCGGCTGTGAAGCGCCTCTGCATTGCTTCCGAAAATTGCCGCTATGTATTGCGCGGAGGTTTTACCGTGGGTTTCGGTAACATTAAAAGTTGGAAGCGCCTTTTCAAACATCAGTTGCCCATCGTTTATAAGCTTGTTGAAGCCCTGATACGGGCGTTCGGAAAATCCCGCCTTCGCCTGCAAATCAAGCGATACCGCATTCTCGGGTTCAACATAGCACCTTAACGTGCTGCACCATTTATCGCACAGGACGTGCTCGGTAAACCCCAGCATTTTCATTGCAATATGCCTGCGGCGGTATTCTGGAACAACGAACAGGTCGCCGTAATACCACAGGCTTTTGTCCTCTCTGTTTTGCAGGCAGAATAATCTTCCCACCACGTCGCCTGCCTCGTTCTGTGCGACGACGTTGAAGCAGTCGGTTTCTGTCTTTCCGCTGAATGTAAAATGTACGATACCGTCGTACTGTTCGGGGGCGTTCCATTGCGCCTGCGCTATTTTTCGGGCGGTTTCCAGGTCGATAAATTCTCTTACAGAAAAAGAAATCGCTTCGTCCGGAATAGCCTTTTCGTATATTTGCTGACCGTTTTCAGAGCTTATTTTGCCTGTTCCGATAAAGCCCATAGCTTCCCAGAACGGTTTTCCCGTGACGGGGTCGGCAGTGAGATACATTTTCTTTGCGCCGTCTTTTCTGAACATAGCCTGCAAATGCAGGAACATCTCCCTGCCGCAGCCTTTTCCTCTGCATTCGGGAATGACATAGAATTCCACTATGCAGCCCCAGCCCTCTTTTGTTAAGCCCTTATCGCCCGGGAAGTCTATCCTGCCAAAAAAGAAGCCTGCGGCAATACCATCAGAATAGAACAAGTTGAGATACTTGCCGCGCTCGGACTGCTTTTCGATTATCCTGTCCGTCCATTTTCTAAGCATTTCGGGGTCGGTGGTGCGGTTTTGGTGCTCGTCGAGTTCCTTTGCATACCGCTGCATTAGGCGGTGAAATTCGCTGCGGTTTTCTTCGGTAACGCCGATAAAATTCAAATCGCTCATGTATTCTCCTTTATAACAAAAAAGTGTCCCCATAACGGGAACACTTGAATTTCACCATTCGATTTACCGTGATATTGAGTGCACAGGTGTGAATGATATATTCCCGCTATGGTTTGTGATTGTTTTCATATCATTCACCTGCCTTTCAAAGTAGTTATATTATAGCATTATTTTCTTTGAATGTCAAGCAGCCAGGCCTGTGCCGAACAAGTTATTGTAAAAGATGTTAAGCTTATTGAACACATCAGTGCTTCTTTATCCAAATTAATCATGAGATAGAACTTCTGTTCATTTCAAAAAAATACTTAGGTTTTTTATCTTTCATAATGATAAACATCACGGGACCACAGATAAAAAACATCGTCCTGCCTATATAGCAAATATTTTTCGCTCATACCTTGATCTGGAATGCTGTTCCATGCATTTTCTCCACCAAGTTCTGTTGAACTAACAAAACCGAAGCTGCCCGAAAACCTAATTTCCGCATTGAAGTCAATCACCCATGTATTTTCCGATACTTCCATATCACCGATGCCGTTCGAGATTGAATAGTGCTCCGTATCAGGCAAACAGCGATCAACGGTATGTTCAAGAAAATCAACCGACACATTTCGATACTCCAAAATACGGAATGAATATTTATCAGACAATTCACTAAATGACTTGATATATTCTTCAGCCAAAATCTTAGCAGCCGCTTCGATTTTTTCATTATCCGTCAGGTTATTATCTGAAATTGCGCACGAGAATATTTGCGGATTTGTTCTGAATGTATAAAATTCACACGATTTTTCTTCCGGCGGTATTGCCTGTGAATAAAAATCCGGCGGATAAAGACTGTCGGTATTTTTATCTTCATCGGATATTTCCGAGCTTTGGGATGCAGATTCAATAGTATCCGAAAAAACTGTTGATATTTCAGATGTCTTATCAATGCCGGAAGCTGGAACCTGCGGCGATTGGGCAGTCTGTTCCGCCTTACACCCACAGAGTGAAAGCGCAAATGCCAATACAAATGTTATTACTGTTGTTTTTTTCATAAGGACACCCCTTTTTATTTATGTCACCGATCATCACGAAATCTAAACCGCGTATTCTTAATTAATGAAGTTTCTGATTTCTTTGCTTATCTCCTCAAACTCATAATCATGGACATAATGAGGACAGTCTAATTCAATATAGTCGGCGTTGTCAGAACCCGAAATATATTCTTCGGGAATGCTTCTCCACTTTTCTTTAGTAAAACCTGTTCCACCCGAGCCGTCAGAGATAAATAATAACATAGGCACCTGCGGAATGCCGTTTTTCTTTACAGCATTCGCATTATCTTTTACAACTTTGGCTTCGTTTATCATCGTTACGGTTGCCGTCCTTTGATAGAATAAAGCTCTGTAAATTTCTTTTTCCTTGTCAGACAGAGTTCCATATTTGATGGCATCGCTCTCTGCAAGACCGGGGACCCATCTTATAATGCCTAATGCAGCGCCATATTGCCCTAGCTTTAGTATAGGAATGCTGATATTCATTTCATCATAATATCCCGGCACAGCCATATCCAGCCCGACAATTGCCTCGACCTCTTCCGGGTATTTCTGCGCCCAGTATAAAGCCTCTAACCCCGACATTGAATGTGGGCAAAGCACATACGGACCTTCAGCATCTGCTTTTTTCAGTGCCATTCTGGTTTCGCTTAACATTGTGTCTATATCTCTGGCTTCATCTACAACATCGCTGAAACCGTAGCCGAACTTTTCCACTACCGCGATCTTATACTCATTGCTCAACAGCGAATACAGTGACTTGAAATCCAATATCGGCGAGCAGGTTCCGCCTCCAGACATGAATACAAGAGTTTTGTCGCCACTGCCCTCCGTGTATACGCTCATATTGTTACCGTTAACTTCCACAAGTTCGCCTAATGGAGTTAGCAGGTCTTTTTCGTTGTAACTGCATATTTTATGACGAACGAAAGAAACCACCACAAATAATACGATGACTGCAATAATTATCAGGACGACTTTCAATGTTTTGTTCAATACTTTTTTCATGAAATATAATTACCTCAATTGTTTTGAAGCAGTTTTTTCTTCTCAAACAGCATATCTCTCATATATTATATCATACATTTCTAGAAATTTCAATATATAAATCAAAGCCGCCGTGTTTATACAGCGGCTTTATAACCATGCATTGTTGTTCTTTATCAATGCCTTGCATTGCAATATTCCAATTCTGCTAACTTTTTGCGCTTTGGGAATTACTCTCTTGTTTTCCCCCACACCCCTTTAGCGCTTTTTTGCATTTAGCCGTGCTTACGCACGGAGTGACTGCGCGCCGGCGCGCAGAGGTTTCGCCTTACGGCGACAAGGGCTCCGCCCTTGACCTGCAAGGGGGACGCGTCCCCCTTGACTCCCGATTTTGGATTGCAGTAAGCGGAACATTCGCCGCTAAATTCTAGTTTTCAACAGCCTGACCCCTTGCGTTCAACCGCAATAGACTTCTTTATTTTCCTGAATACATATCCCGCTGTGCAACTGCCAGCCTGTCGCAGCGTTCGTTTTCTTCATGACCCGCATGCCCCTTTATCCACGCGAACTCCACATCGTGTATCGCCAACAGTTCAAGCAGGCGCTCCCATAATTCAGGATTCAGCGCGGGTTTGCCGTCAGACTTCTTCCAGCCGCGTTTCTTCCAGCCCTGCGCCCACCCCTTTGTAATTCCGTCTACAACATATCTGCTGTCGGTGGTGACTCTCACCTTGCACGGGTACTTCAGCGCAGACAGCGCCTGTATCACCCCGGTAAGCTCCATGCGGTTGTTCGTTGTGTGCGCTTCCCCGCCGCTTATCTCCTTCTCGTAGCCGTCGCAGCGGAGTATCGCTCCCCAGCCGCCAGGTCCGGGATTTCCGCTGCATGCACCGTCCGAGAAAATCTCAACAAATTTCATACTGCCTCTTTCGTGTCAAATGAATACTTTCCGTAAGCTCCGCAAATAGTATTCCCCGCAAATGAAAATAAACAGCCCCGAGTGTCCCCGGGGCTGAATCTTTTGCCGTGGAATTAGTTTGCGAGACCCGCTCTTGCGATACCTTCGGTGAAGTACTTCTGTAAGAAGATGTACATGATAACGATAGGTGTGATAGCAAGCAGGCAGGCTGCCTCCATCCATACGATGTAGTCAGAGGCAACGCCGACCTCACCGGTCAGGTACATGGAGATGATGTTCGCGATACCGTCGATCTTCAGCGAAATCGTGTTCGCCTTTGTGAAGTACATCGAGGATACATAGTAGTCGTTCCAGTACCAAACGATGGAGAAGATGAATACCGTCAGGAATGAACTTGCTGCATTCGGTACCATAACGCTGATGAAGGTCTTGAACGGACCGCAGCCGTCAAGGTACGCAGCGTCCTCCAGCTCCTTCGGGAGTCCGCGGAAGAACTGCCTGAACAGGTAGATGAACAATCCCGCACGGATACCGTTACACATGAGCGCCGGTATGTACATCGAAAGGTTCGTATCAACCAGGTTGATGGAGTCGCCCATCAGCGCGTTGAACAGTCCGAAGATATCGAAATATCTGAACTGAGAGAACTGCGGGATAAGAATGATCTGTACAGGAACGATGATCTGGAGCAGAACAAGTGCAAAGAAGAAATTCTTGCCCTTGAACTTAAATCTCGCGAAACCGTAGCCGGTCAGCGCGCAGGTACCTACCTGGAGGACAGAGGACACGATGTTCAGTATCAGCGTGTTCCACAGAGTGCCCGGGTAGTCGATCGCGTTCCATACCTCGACGAAGTTCTCCATGCGGATTGTCTTGGGGATCCACATTACGGAGGGGTCGTTCATTTCCGCCTGGGGACGGATAGAGGTGGAGATCATGTAAAGGATAGGATACAGGATTACGAAGCTCAGACCGAAGATGATGACTGCTCTGAAGAACGGCCATACATATGCGGCGATACGATGCCAGAACAGGTATCTGTAATGCTTCTTCTCCTTTGCCGTGTACCTGTGATAATTCTTAATGATGTCAAAATTAGACACACGGTACTCGTCCTTCTTTTTCTTTTCCTTCTTGGGTGCCTTGGTCGGCATTGCAGTTACTGCAACCGCTGCGTCAGAGTTGATGTCGGCGATGGTCTCTGCGATTGCTTCGGCTGTAGGCTCAACAACCGTCTTTTCGTCCTGCTTGAAGCTGTCCGCAATCGCTGCGGCGCTGCTCTCAAGGGACTCGTTAGATGTTACGTTTTCAGCAGGCTGATCAGCAACATTATTTCCCTCTGTGGGGAGCTCAAATTCTTTATCTGTCACTTCTCTAACCTCCTTAATCATTCTCGTAGTAAACGAACCGGTTGATTATCACGCAGATAATACCGAGGCACGCACCTACTATTGCGAAGTAGATCCACGCAAGCGCTGCGGAATAGCCGTACTCCCAGTTCCTGGACTGTGCCAGAACGTATTCCATTACGACGTTATCGGTGGATACGAACGCGTCGATAACGGTATATACGAGGTTAGACAGGATCATCGGCGAGATGTACGGGAAAGTGATCTTCCAGAAGAACTCCCATGCGGTTGCACCCTCGATGCTTGCCGCTTCCTTTGCAGAAGGCGGAATGGTCTGGAGTGCGGAGAGGAAGATCAGTATCTGGATACCGGAGTTCCATACGAGGTTCAGTACGCCGGACGTGATGTCCTTAATGATGTCTGTAAACGTCTGGTTCAGATTATAGATACCCAGGAACTCCATCAGCTCTGTAACAAGGTCTGTCTTGAACAGTGTGGAGAACTGTGCTGCGTCAGATACGCCCTGGGAGGTCATATCACCGTTGATAACGCTGATTACAGGACCTGTCGCGATAAGAACCGGCAGGAAGAAAACCGCTCTTGCAAGCGTTCTTCCTCTGAACTTCTGGTTCAGTATAACCGCGATGAACAGGGAGAATATCATGATTACGATGGTGTTCGGAAGAATCTCGCCGAGCGCCGTACCCAGCTTCGGAAGGAAGGTGGTATCTATCGTAAACGCCTTTGTGAAGTTGTAGAAGCCGTTCCACTCGGTGTAGATACCTGCAGAGGTCATGCCGACCTCAAGCGCGCCTGCCTTGTCAAGCAGCTTGGTGTTACACAGCGAGTACCACAGGGAGGTCAGTACCGGCATGATGAACAGCCACAGTGTTCCGATGAACCAGAGCGCTATGAAGCCGTAGCCGTAAAGACCCTTTTTCTTCTCGTAGGGGATCTTTGTGGTCTTGATCTTGACCTGAGCCTTTTCACCGCCCTTGCGGCGAATGTCGACCTCCTCGTTTGCTGCATTGAGCGCAGCAGCGGCGGCCGTATTGTGAGCAGACACTCTCTGAACCGGTGCGGGAGCCGGTGACGGCTCTGCGGCGGGTTCAGCAGCTGACTCTGCGGGAGCGGTGTTCTCGCTCTTTCCGCTTAATTCAAGTTCTTCACTCATCAGTCAGTTGTCGCTCCTTTCTGTTCAAAATCGGAAAGCTTTACCTCGGTACCGTTGACCCAGATCTGGAGGGTGCTTACGTCCGCCTCAACGACTGTGCCGTCGGAGAAGGTGGTCTTGTAATGAGTTCCATCGGTGATCTCAAAATCCTCGATGGTCTCGTCGGTCAGAGGAAGCACATACTGCTGCATGAGCTTATATTCAGCCGTCATGTCGTTCAGCCAGCCGCTGTAGTGAGTGTAGAACAGCTCATCATAAGAGCAGTCGGTGAACTCGTTAGGATCCTGATACATCACCTCGTAGTGCAGCGGAGTGCCTGTAGCCACAGAGTAAACGAACAGCTCGTCTGCGCTGGAACTTGCGTTCTTCGCCTTGGTGGTGTACGGAATATAACCGTGAATTACGATCTCGTAGAACGGGATATCGTAGTCGTAAACGTCGAAGTTGCTGCTGTAGAGCGGAACGTCCTTCAGGTAGTCAACATACGGCAGAGCGTAGTCGTTAGCCGCGCCGGATACGAACGTCATACCGCTCTGGTTGATCATTTCGTAGCCCTTGACGAGGTTATTGACAGCCTGCTGTCTGGAGGTGTATCTGGAAGTGTTCGCGGTGTAGTCGCTGTAAAGCATATTGGTGCCTTCTGCAACGGACATCGCTGTGATGCCGTCCTTCTGGCAACTTGAAACTACCTCGCCGTAAACTCTCTCATAGAAAGACGGTGAGAGAATGTACCAGCTTGAGCGTGTGTCGTGCGGAGTACCGAACGCCAGTTCGTAAACGCCCTGTGTAGCGTAAGCCTTGGTGATCGCGATTGATGAAGCGCCGGTCTTGGTGTAGCCGTTGCCGCTGCGCTCGTAGTTCATCAGGTCAAAGCTCGGAGCCAGCATGATGCCGCTTGCGTCGCAGTAGCTCTTGAGTTCGTTCCACTTGTTCTTGCCGCCCAGCGTGCCGGAATAATCCACCTTGCTGGAGATTCGGCTCGTGATACCAGCCGCGTTGAAGTCCTCATAGGAAACGACGATGTTGCTTACACCGTTTGCTGTAAGCTCCTGGAGGATCTGCTTTGCCTGCTCGTAAGTGGTAGCCGCTGTCTCAAGCTTCACGGGGAAACCGAGTATCGACTGCTCCTTTACGGTGCCGCCCCAGATGTCGAGGTAGAGGGGAGCCTCTTCCTTATCGTTCTTGGTGAGACCCTTCTCTTCAACGAGGTACTGCTGATAGCGCTTAGCCACGTCAACGTAGCTTACGTCGTCCTTAACTATAGGATAGTAGCGGACTGTCAGTCTGTCCTCGGGGATTATGTCCTCCTGGTAAGCATTCAGCGCGGAAGCATTCTGACCGCCCATGAAGTAGGTGTCAGTAGCGCGGAGCTGGAAGTTGAACCATGCGGAATTGTAGCTTGTGGACTTCTGTCCGGAAACCGCTGCTCTCGCAGTAGCATACGCGGAGCCTTCGGTAACGACCTCAAGCAGGGCGTTGTCATTTCTGACGATACCCATTACCGGCAGGTAAGCCTGCTCGGTCTTTGCGGGAGCCATATCCTGGCTCTTTGCGAGGTCTCTTCCGTAGATACGCTGTGTGTACTCGTTTGCCTTGTTCTTTCCGTTGTTGAAGTTGATCACCGCGCCGGAGCCGTCCGGTGTGATGATGTAGCCTTCCTCATCAGAGAAAGCGGCGCCGAGATCCTGAAGCAGGTTCACGTCAACAACGGAACGTGAGCTTTCCTGGATCAGAGCGGGATCGCTCTCGGTCTCGGTGATCTCGTCCACGGCGATGGAAGCCTGAATGTAGTCACCCTCGAGAGTGATGTAATAAGGGATCGTGATACCCTCGTTCGGGAATGTGTACTCGGCACGGAAGCCGTTGTCCACCATTGTAACGGTAAGACCCGGTCTGATATCGTCTGCGGTCTCAACGATCGCATTTACGCTGTCTTTCCAGGAACGCACCGTTGTCGACGGGGACTCGGTATCTGTTACCTTAACTGCGTTGATCACGAGAGAGGACTTGAGATCCTCCTTCTTGGAGTTGTTCGCAACAGGATCGTCGTCTGCATTGTAAGGATTGCTCCACCAGATGTGCTCGCCGTCCTTTGTGCGGAATGCGAACAGGCCGGTCTTTGTGTTCACCAGCAGCTCGAAATTCTCATTTGAAGCTGCAAGCTCGCACTCAGCAAGAACGTCATCTTCCTGGATAGGCTGCTTCTCGTCCTCCACAGGCTCTGCCTCGGAAGTGGAAGCCTCCGCAGTGGAGGTCTCTGCCTCCGCGGTATCAGCGGCGGATTCTTCCGAACCTGCCTCTGCGCTGCCCGCTTCTGCCGTCATGCTGTTGCTCTCAGACCATGCAACGCTCTGGCTTGCCGAAAGCACCATGCTCGCGCAGAGTGCACCGACAAGTATTTTCTTGCGGATATGTAGCATTTTTACACCACCATTTACTATATTTACGCCTTTTCCCCGTCCCGGGGAGCAGGCTCGCTAATGTTCTTGTTCGTCAGGACTTCAGCTTCTTGCGCTCCTTAGCGATCTGATGCTTCTCGAAAGCGGTGTACGCTGCGACAATGATCGCGATGACAGCAGCGATAACGCCGATAAAGATGAAGATCAGGGCTGTAGGCTCAAGGTTGGAGAATCTGTACAGCAGCTCTGTGTAGATCGAGTAGATGAACACGTAAACCTGCTGGAACAGGGAAACCAGAAGTACCAGAAGAATAAGGATAACAACCATTGCAAGAATGGTGATAAGCATGAACAGCAGGGTCTTGGGAATGGAATACTGGTGAACTGTCTTCATGCCGGAGATCAGCAGCACCACAGTCCAGAGGATCGTTACGTAAGAAACGAATGTGATGAAAGCTGACTCAGTTCTGAGCAGGCAGTTGGAGAGGATAATGTTGATAACCTGACCGATGATGTAGGGAACGAGAGCATATGCGGTGTTAACGCAGATGTTCTTCATGGTACCCTCGCCGTCGAACAGTGTGCACAGCGCCCAGTTGCCTATTACCCATGTGAAGAATATTACGATTGTGCGGATTATGATCGGAACGATGTTGAAGATCTTTACCGCTGCGGTATTGAACAGGAAGCCTGTCATGAGCTCGCTGCACACGCTCACGATAAAGAGCAGCGCAACGATGACGAGAGCCACCTTCATGTTGTAGGCTTTCTTCCAGCGGAGATCCTCAAAGCCTTCGAACGGATGACGCATGATGTAGAACGGCCATTTCCATGCCGGCATATCAAGATTGAATCTCATAAATCAGACGTCCTCCTTTCCTTTATTGCGTTCCTTGAACAATTTTTCCTGTTCTGTGCGCTTCCTTGCACGTACCTTGTTCCTCCAGGTGGAAAGCACGTAGATACCTACCAGAAGCACCAGAATGACTATAGCGAATACGGTGAAGTTGTCTCTGATGAAGTTCATACGCCAGCTCTTGAACGCGTCGTTGTAGCCGGACTTGGAGTTGTAGTAGAAGTACTTCATCGCGGTATCGTAGTCGCCTTCGTTCAGGTAAGCGTTACCGAGACCGATGTATGCCAGCCAGTAGTTGCTGTCGCGGCGGAGCGCTTCCTCCCACGGCTGTCTTGCTTCCTCGTACTTGCCCTTGTTGAACAGCGCGATAGCGTTGTGAACGATTGAACCGAACTCGGTCTGCTTGAATACCGTGATGGAGCACTTACGTCCATCGAGTACATACACATTGTTTCCGCGGCTCTCAACTGCGTTTACGATGTTGAACGTACCCTTCTGCTGACCGATGCCGCCGAAGATGAACAGGAGCTGGCACTCGTCGTCGTACTGGAACACACGTCCGGTCTTGAGGTCGAGCAGATTGATCGTTCCGTCTGCGGAAACGTCGATATCAGTTATCTGTGAGGAGTAGGTCTGACCTCTGTAGTACTTGATCAGCGCGTCGCCGAATGTGTAATCAGAGTAGCCCAGGTTTGTGTAGATGTTCGTACCTGCGGAGTTCAGCTTCTTTAAGATATCTGTATCCGCAGACTTGGACTCGGTAACTGTATAAATAAAGTTATCGGAGTCGATGTCGAAGTTGGAGATCTCGACAGGAACGCTTCTTCTCATCCTCTTTGCCTGTTCACGGCTGAATATGAGCTTCCAGAATGCGTTCATCAGTACCTCGCCGGTAGCCTCTACTCGGTTCGCACCGAAATATCCGTTGAAGTCGCCTTCCTTGGAGAACACTGCCGCGCCCTTTGTGATGGACTTGATGCAGACGTACACGTTCTTCGCAGCGTCAACCAGAACCTTGCTGGGGTTGAACGTTACGGAAGGATCGTACATTGAAGCGTCAGGTCTTGTATAAACTACCTTTACCTTGCCGACGGAGGTCTTGTACTCGTCGGTTCCGATCTCGTCGACAGTGAATGCAACAACGCGGTCGTTGGAGTTGTCCGCAACGTAGATCGTGGACTCACCCTCGTCAACGTCAACATAAACGCCGGTAGGACCGTTGAAGCTGAGGTTTGTTATCTTATTGAAATCCGCCTGGGAGATCGCGCCGGTGTTCAGCTCGCTGTTCTTCATGTCGAGCCAGTCCTGAACTCCGGAGAAATCGAGGGATTCAACAGTAAACTTGAGCTGGAAGTTCTCATCGGTGGCGATGATCCTTCCCTTTGCGCTATCAGAACCGCTTGTTGGCTTGTATGCCGAATCGGCAAGATACAGGTCGCCGAGGTCGGAAAAGAACATGTCGCTCGGCTCGGAGAGGTTGCCAACACCGATGTCCGCACCGGTGATGACCTTATCTACAACGTAGCCGTTCTGTGAGGGAACCGGGTCGCCCCACCAGTCGTAGTTATATCCGTCATATGGCTCATCTGCATACGCAACGCTTGTCATGAGCGTGACCGCAGCCATAGCCGCAGCCGTCACACGCGCTGCAATGCGCTTGATTGATGGCACTAAAATCATCCTTTCGTAAATAGAATCGCTGTTCTGTACAGCAGGTCAATCCTTCAGACCGGAGTGAGCCATCGTTTCAACGACGTTACTCTGGAGAATAAGGAAGAGTATCATAGGTGGCAGCATCAGCACAACAACTGTCGCTGACGATACGCCCTGTCGCGCAATACCTGCCGCTGCGATCTGCTGCATTACGATAGGAATAGGCTTGAGCTGCTCGGAATAAACGAACAGATAGCCGGTGATCTGCCAAGCGCCCTGGAATGCGAATATCATCAGGGTGAGCCATGCAGGCTTAACGTTCGGCATTACGATCTGCCAGCAAACTCTGAGGTGGCTCGCACCGTCGAGCTTTGCGGCTTCGATCATGCTTTCGGGGATCTGACCCATGAACTGCTTCATAAGGAACAGACCCATAGGAGTTGCGATGTACGGCAGCGTGATAGCCCAGTATGTATCGATCATGCCCATACCAGCCATAACGATGTACTGTACGATGTAGGTTACAGAGGAAGTGAACAGAAGGGCAATTTCAATGACCTTGTTCATAGCCTTTACGCCCGGAGCCTTGACCTTCGACAGCACGTAAGCTGCTGAAGATGAAAGGAAGAGCTGGGCTACTGTAACGACTACAGAAACGAATACGGAGTTGAAAACGTATCTTGAGAACGGTACGTCAAGGGAGCCTGCAACCTTCAGCATGTCCTCGAAGTTCTGCGAGGTGGGACGCTGAACGTAGAGCTTAGGCGGGAACACGAACAGTTCCTCGACCGGCTTGATCGACTGGATTACCGACAGATAGATCGGGAAGAGCATGAACAGTCCGATAAGCACGAGCAGAATGAAGATCGCGATATCACCGCCGCGGGAGCCTCCCCACTTTTTTCTTTTCTTAATAATGCGCATCTTCCGTCCTCCTTAAGTATCGAGTATTCCTGCCATCGCCTTGCGGATAACGTTGTTAACGAGTATCATCACGATGAACAGCAGGAAGCAGATAGCGCAGGCGTAACCCATTTCGTAACGGACCGAACCGTAGTCGAATGCGTGGGTCATGATCGTGTGCGCTGCATAGTCAGTAGACGGGAATGCGGTCAGGAATCTGCCGATATCACCAGCGGTGAAGGAAGATGTGATCTGCATTACAGCCGCGAACAGAAGCTGCGGGCCCATAGCGGGGATTGTGATATAGAGCAGTTCCTGGAAGCGGTTCTTGATACCCTCGATAGCGCCAGCCTCGTAGCCGGACTTATCAATGCCCTGGAAGCCTGCACGCAGAGAAAGGAAGCCTGCGCCAAGGGACATCCACATCTGTACGATAATTACGCACATGAGAATGTATCTTGCGTCGGTCAGCCACTGCTGAGGGCCGTTGATGAGACCAAGGCTGATGAGAACGGAGTTCAGGAAGCCGTAGGTATCGCCGGAGAAGATGAGCTGCCATGTTGCGTAGATGTTACCAGCAAGGGTCGGAGCGTAGAAAATGTATGTAAATACAGTTTTCAGCGGACCGGGCATCTCATTGATGAGCCAAGCCAGCAGGAAGCACGCGATGTAGCTGACCGGGCCGGTGATGATAGCGAATACAAGCGTATTCTGGATAGCAATAAGGAAAACGTCGTCCTGAAGGAACAGAGTATAGAAGTTGCTGAGTCCTACCCACTGCGGGAACTGAACCATGTTGAAGTTCGTGAAGCCTACAGGGAGGGAGATAACGACCGGTATACCTGTGAATATCAGGAACAAAAGGAAGTACGGAAGAGCGAGGATATATGCGCTGCCGTTCTTCTTCATTTCACGCATCGTATAACGGAACTTGCTGTCCTCGATATACTGCGATTTCTCTTTACCGAACAAGCTGATTCCTCCTATTTTTCTTATGGTACGGTATCCCTCCCGCTTTCGCGGGAAGGGCATTGACCTTAACCATTGTAGTAGCCGAGATCCTTCAGCTTTCTTACGATCTCAGAGTTGATGTCTCTGTTGTAGGAGCTGAGCTGATATCTCGGATTCTTCTGGTTGTTTACTACCGCTCTGAATGCGTTGTAAACGTTACGTGTAACTGCGTAGGAAGCCGGAATGATCGGAACTTCTCTCAGATTGTTCATCTGGTCGCTGATCTTAGCGTACTCAGAAGTAGACCAGTTCAGTCTGGAAAGCGCCTCGACGTTTGCGGTGTCGTAACGACCCATCGGACCCATGATAGCCTCGATCGTCTTACCGTACTCTACCTGTACGTCGGTGGTGGTGAACCAGTCGATGAAGTTCCAAGCTGCGCCTACGTCCTTGCAGCTTGTGAAGATAACTGCACCGGAGGAACCGGAGTTTGCCGTGTAGTTGATCTTGTAGTTGCCGTTTTCGTCCTTGACCTTGTTGCCGTTCTCGTCGGTCACATAGGAACCCGGAACGTGTGCGAATGACCACAGACCCTTGATCTCAGGAGCCGCAACGCTGAGCTGGTTGTAGAACGCGTAGTTCTGGAGCAGCATCGGCATCTCACCGGTTCTGAATCGTGTGAATGCGTCGTAGGTCTGGTCGAAGTCGTAAACCGTGTAGAACTTAGTCCACTTGGTGAACGCCTCAACGGCAGCCTCTGTATCGAATGTTGTGGAAACGTACTGACCGCTTGCTTCGTCGAAGTTATAGAAATCCTGACCTGTCTGGAGCATCAGCAGTACGAACGTGTTACCTGCGTCGAATACCTGAGAAGAGATGTTGGACGGAAGGATCAGACCAACCTCAAGGTACTTTCTCTGGATATCAGGCAGCATGTTGATGAGGTCGTCCCATGTTGCGGGAGGCTCGGTGTAGCCCAGTTCCTCCAGTACGTCGGTACGGTAGAAGAGCATCGGGAAGTTCTCGGTGAGCGGGAGTCCGTAAACGCCGCCGTTGAACTCATAAAGAGTTGTAACGTCAGGTGTGAATCTGCTTACGACGGAATCGTATCCGGGCTGTTCCTTGAGGTTGACAAGCAGACCTCTGGAAGCGCAGACTACAGGGAAGTCGCCGCCGATGAACAGTGCGACCTCAGGACCCTTGCCGGCGAGAGTTGCCTCAAGAACGGCGCCCTGTACCAGCGAGATGCTTACCTTGGTATCGCTGTTGGGGTTGTACTCGGAGCTTACCAGCTCATTAACAACAGTAGCCTGGTCACGGCCGAGGGAAACCCATACGTTCATCGTCTTTTCAACACCTGTGGAGTCAGACACGGAGGTGTAATCCTCGAAGAAGGAGCCGATGAACGCCTGGAAGCCGAACGCGAGAGCTGAGAAGAAGTTCGTGGAGCTGTCGCGGAAATTATCGTGCGTGGACTTTACCTCGATATAGTCGATCTCAAGCGGCTGGTCACGATAGTCTCTCATCCATGCGGAAACAGCGGAGATCTGATCCTTGATGGAAGAAAGCATCTGCGGGAGATCCTCGGGGTGGTCAATAGCCATCTGGAGGATAACCGCCATAGTCTGAAGCGTTGAAGCCTCGGAGCCCTGACCAGTGAGTGACTCGATACCTGCCTTCTCTGCGTAGAGAGTATCTACAGCAGTCTGGAGGAAGTCAAACAGACCGTCGATCTGATCCTCGAGGTAGTAGTCGTTGTACTCGTCGGGGGAAGGACCGGTGATCATGAGGATACGTCTGTAGTAGTAGTTCATCTGGAAGATGAGGTCGTCAAGGCGCTCCATTACCGGACCGATGTCGCCCGGGACAGCCTCGAGTGCGATCTCGTTAGTACCCTTGTGGAGGTACAGATAGATGTACTCGCCGTTTTCGTCCTTGAGTTCAACAGTCTGCCAGTTAGGGTTGTACTGGATCCTGATATCGTCAAGCTCCTTGCAGGGAACAACGCCGTTAACGTAGACGCGGCGGTTGGAGAAGAATCCGCGCATCGTGCTCTGACGGCATCTGATCTGCATTTTGTAGTAACCGTCCTCGGGGATCTCTACCTGCCATGCGATGGTCTGGGTAGCCTGATCCCAGGTATCAGCGCCGACTGTGTTGTAGCGCTTGTTTACCGGGTGAGACGGGCTGACGGAGTAGTCAGTTCTGTCGTATGTAGGATACAGGGTCGAGGAAGTTGTGTAGTAAGTGTTCTCTGCCTCGATGTGACCTATATCCTCGCTGCTGCCGAATGCCGGAGTAGCGTCGATCTGCTCCTGTGTGGGCTTGATGTCCGCATAGCTGGGCAGCTCCTCGGTGTTGTAGAACTTCATGCTCTTGAGGTAGAAGTTGGTCTTTATACCTGTGAGCGAGATTTCATGCTCGCCCTCGGAAAGGTAGAAGAAGTACGGAGTATTGATAAGTCCGTCTTTATCCTTGATCGGGTATGTTACCCAGGTGTTGTACTCGACCTGGGGAGGACGCTTCTGGTTCTTCTTGCGTGCGTCCCAGCCGATCTGGGTTTCGTTCTGCCAGTAGCGGTCAAGCTCTACCAGCTTCACCTCGTCGAACGGATACTCTCCGTCGATCTTCATCTCGACCTCGATAGTGGTGTTGGTCGCGGTGATGGGGTGATAGAACATCTCGAGGTTGTACAGACCAGCGGTCTTAACGTCGAACTTCCATGTCAGGGTGCCCTCGCAGTCCACCCAGGCTACACACTTCTTTTCGCCGTCGTAGTCCTCGAGCTGAACATTGATGTCGTCGCTCTGCTCAAACTTTGTAACGTCAATGTTTACCTCTTCCATCGGCTTTGCAGCGTCCGGATATCTTGCTATGTACTTTCTGTACGCGTTTTTGTTGCTGACAATGCTCAGGCTGTCCGCGTTAACGGTCGTGGAGGACGATGAGTCTGCACTCTCCTCCGCAGCAGCGCCGGGCGCCAGCTGGACCTGTACGAGAGTCGCCGCCATTACGGCTGACATGAACAATGAAGTGACTCTCTTCAGTCTGGCTTTTCGCTCTTTTGCCACAGTGAAATCCACCTTTCCTAAATACTGCTTTGCAGCAAATCGGGTTCTCCCTCCCGATTATTTACTAGCCTTGTCCGCGATGCCGCGCGGGTAAATGGAGATCTTGCCTTCCTCAAGTTCGACGCGGACTTTGTCGCCGCCCCGCAGCCCGAGTTCCTCAAGGTACTCCTTGGGGATCTGAAGCCGCCCTGCCCTGTCAAGCACGGTAAGTTCCTCGTGTGAGGTCTCCTCCTGCTCGTTCAGCTCGCCGAACGACTTTGCAATGCCCGACTTCCGCACAAGTTCGGTAGATGTCTTTCCGTCCCGGATCGCCACCACGCGGTCTATCTGTGCTGAAAGCTTTGTATCGTGCGTTACAATTATAATAGTAACGCCCATTGCCCTGTTAAGTTCTCTGAACACGTCCAGTATCAGTTTCGACGTCGCCGTGTCGACTGAACCGGTCGGTTCGTCCGCAAGCAGAAGCTTCGGGTTATTCGAAAGCGCTATCGCTATCGCAACCCTCTGCTGCTCACCGCCGGACATCTGATCCAGCCGGCTGTTCTTGCGGTGTGAAAGTCCGACCATGTCGAGCAGCTCGTCTGCCCGCTGGCTCCTTCCGCTGAACCCGGAGAGCAGCATCGGCATTTCGACGTTCTGCTTGGCGGTCAGGTATGGAATAAGGTTTCGTGCGTTGTTCTGCCACACAAACCCTACGGTCTTTCGCTTATATTCTATGAAATCCTTCTCTGTGAATTTCAGCATATCAACGCCGTCTACGTAAAGGCTTCCCGCTGATGGCCTGTCGAGTCCGCCGAGCATGTTCAGCAATGTAGACTTGCCGCTTCCGCTGGCCCCGACGATCCCCATCAGCTCCCCACGCTCGACCGTGAGGTCAAGACCCTGAAGCGCCATTACTTCGACATCGCGCGATTTGTAGATCTTCACGAGATTCTCAGCCTGCACCATGATGTTTTCAGGCGGGGCTAGAAGCACCTTTTTAGGCATCTGCGCCCTCCTCCGGCTGATTCTCCTTAACATCAGAAATCACGCCGTCTTCCAGCGTGTAAACGATATCAGCCAAATCCATCATTGTGGTGTCATGCGTTGTCATTACTATTGTCAGATCATTCTGCCTTACAAGGTCTCTGAAGAGCTTCATTACCGCCATTGCTGTCGGGGAGTCAAGCTCCGCTGTAGGCTCATCGGCAAAAATGATCTTTGGCGAGTGCGATATCGCTCGGGCGATCGCAACTCTCTGCTGTTCACCGCCTGACATCTCGCCGGGACGGTGATTCATTCTTTTCTCCAAACCCACCTGGATCAGGCTCTGCCGGGCACGCTCGACGCGCTCCTTATATGGAAGCTTGGTTAGCCGAAGCGCAAATTCGACATTTTCAAACGCTGTCATGGTGGAGATCAGCGCAACTGACTGGAACACAAACGCCATATCGACCCGCCTTAGCCGGTCACGCTCCTTATCCGGGAGTTTTGTGATATCGCGTCCGTCCTCCAGGAACATGACCTCCCCCGATGTTGGTCGATCAAGTGCGCCGAGGATATTTATTAGAGTAGTTTTGCCCGAACCGGAACGTCCGCGCAGTACAGACAACCGGTTAGGCGGTATCTGTAGGTTTATTCCTTTTAGTGCATGTACGATGCTTCCGTCCCCGATTGCGAAGTCCATGCAGACATTCCGGGCTTCAATTATGCTGTTCATATAAACCTCTCATGTCCGCGGAATTCTGACGGAATACACACGATTCCATAACACCGCCATCATATATACCGTATTAATTATATCAAATTTAACCGCTAATGTCAATAACCCACGCCTTTTTTTAGTCAAGTTATATAAATTGCACTTCACAACCTTTCTCTGAGCCAACTTTTAGTTGCAAAACCCTTCCATTCTATATATTGTGTTAGGTTGCGTTTTTGCTCACATCTTATTCTATATTTTGTGCCACGGCAAACTTACATTTTTTCGCAATTAACTTATTTTCTTAAATACTTTTGACTTTAGCCTTTCTCCGTCATTGTGCACAAACAATTTTGCAAAAGTTTATTAAATCTGACTATACACCCGAAACTTCGATTCAGACATCCGGAAACACAAAAATCCCGCCCCTTGCGGGACGGGATCTTGTTAACCTTTAGAAGCGAGGTTCATTCAGTTGTTACTGAATTACTTTCTCTTCTTAGCAACTACGATTGCAGCGCCAGCCAGAACAGCAGGAACTACAGCCAGAGCTACACCAGTACCAGGGTTGCCCTTGCCATCATCAGCAGGCTTGGTGTCAACGGTCTCGGTGGTCTCATCAGTCTCAGCTGTCTCGATTACAGTGGGCTGCTCGGTGGACTCAACAGTCTCAACAGTCTCAGTGGTCTCAACAGTTACGTTAGGAACGTCGGTGGAAGCACCAGCAACAACTACAGCTGCAACAGCGTCAGCAGAGATATCTGTGAAGCCAGCGTCAGGAGTCAGAGATACGGAAACCTCGGAATCAGCAGCAGCGTCAACAGTGTAGGTGAGGGTCAGGAGAACAGTGCCGTCAGCGGGAACTGCAGTGCCAGCCCAAGCGAACTTGTTGGTCTCAGTGCTGAAGATACCACCGGTAACAGCCTCGTTAGCGGTAAGGGTCAGACCCTCAGAAGCGTTAACAGTGAAAGTAGTAGCTTCCTGTGTCATGCCGTTAGCAACGACCTGAACAGTTAAAGTTTCGCCTGCAACAGGAGCATCTGTGTCAAATGCAGGAGCGATAGCAGCAGAAGCAGCAACAGCGGTCAGAGATACAACTGCAGCAGCAACGCTGAGAGAAAGAATCTTCTTCATATAGTTTTCCTCCATATTTTTTTATAGCTTATTAATTAAGTTCCGCCTCGGGGCTTACGCCCCGGGGTGAAACCAATTAAGCGTTAGTATCAGTCTAAGCTGAAATTAAGCCTGGGATACAACGAACTTCAGGATTGCAGCAGCATCAAGAGCGTTAACTGCGCCGTCAGCGTTGTAGTCGCCAACTGCTACGTCGATAGCAGTGTTGTTTACAACAGCCTTCAGGATTGCAGCAGCGTCGAGAGCGTTAACTACGCCGTCGCCGTTTACATCGCCGAGAACAGTTGTAGGAGTGGTCTGCTTAGTAACCTCAGCCAGCAGAGCCTCATAAGCTTCCTTCAGCTCCTTGTGGGACTTAGCAGCGGAAGAATCATCAGGCTTATGGATCTTTGCCTTGCCAGCTGTGGTCTTAGTAGCCAGCTCATAGTTATCGTTGCTGGTGAATACTCTGTTGTAATCGTTGAAGAAACGATCGCTTGTGTATGCATCGTTGTCGATGGTCCAGTCAACGGCTGTGTTAGCTTCCCAAGAATCCTTGTAGAGTGCATCGTCGAGAGACTCAACAGTGGAGAGCTTCAGAGCGGTCTGCTCCATAGCGGTCTTCAGAGTGTCGTTAGCAACGAGCTCGCCCTCGTCGATCATCTCAGCGTAAGTGGAGAGAGCAACGTAGATCTCACCGAAGCTGTACTTGAATGCGTTGTAGTCCTTCTCAAGTGCATCGTATGCATTCTTGAGCTTCTCATACATGGATGTAGCGAGTACGCCGTTAGGAGCACTTACGTTATCCTTGTACTTCTTCTCCTTGTTAGCAGCTGCGATCCACTCGCTTGCTTCCTTACGTACATCAACGAGAGTATCGTGGTGAGCTGCGAACAGACCAGCGTCGCCAGTCTTCTCAGCGAGGTCATAGGACTTCTCAAGCAGATCAGCAACCTGTGCCTTGGTGTACTTAGCAGCAACCAGATCATACTTGTCAGACAGAGCGTAGCTCAGGTATCTGTATACAACAGTCCACTCAGCTGCGGAACCCTTAGCGGAGCCCTCAACGAACTCGCCAGTTGTGTCGCAGAGGTTGTAGATGTCGTTCTGTGCAGCGTCAGCAAGCTTGGTCTTGTCGCCCTCGATGTAGAGCTCAGCAAGCTCAAGAGCTGTAGCAAGGTCAACGTGCTTGATCTGTGCGGTCTTGCCCTTTGTGGTCTGGATAGCGTCAGTTGTGAGCTGAACGTAGTCCTTGAAGATCCACTCGCCGATCTTATCACCATAGGAATCAGTGCCCTCGTTCTCAACATCGTTGGACAGACCGTACTTGGTGTACTGCTCCTCAACGAATGCATCTCTAGGATATGCTTCCTTCTTGATGTCAGCAACGCTGTCAACGATGGGCTGAGCTGCCTTAACAACTTCCTTAGCCGCACCAGTAGCATCCCACGGAATTAAAGTGCTGTCCCAGCTAATAGCGTTTCCATAAGTAGCAAGAGCTGCACCATTTACGCCGTTCTCGCCGAAGTACTCGTTCATTGCAGCGATAGCAGCCTTGAGGTCATCGCCTGCTGCCAGGATTGCGTCAACATCGCTGGAAGCCTGAGTAGCAGTCTTAGCAGTGGAAGAAGAAGCATTGAGTGCATTCTCAACTGCCTTGATAGCTGTCTTTAAGTTTGCATAAGCAGCCAGATAGCCGGTCTTGAAGGTCTTCCAAGCTTCCTGGATCTTTGCGTCCTTAGCAGCTACAGCGGTATCAACTGCTGCTACGTTGGTAGCGTTAGCGTCGTTTGCAGCGATAGCCTTGTTAGCAGCTGCAACAGCAGTTCTTGCTTCGTCACCAGCAGTGGTCTTTTCAGCCTTAACAGCTACAGCAGGAGCGTAAGCGTCATTCTTGTGAGCGTTTACATCAGCAGCAGTTACGTTGATGTAATCAGTCAGGTCGATTGTGCTGCCCTTGCTGAAGAGCTTGTAGGATACACCGCTGATCTTGTTGGTCTTATAATCATCACCAGCAGCCAGGATCGGGTCGCCAGTCCACAGGTTATCCTTGGTAGGAATGTAAACTGCAACATTGGTGTTCTTTACATTGATGTGTGCCTCGGTAAGCTTTGTTACGCTACCAGAGTTGTGCCACTGGTTGGAGTAGTCATCAACGGAAACCTTCTCAGCAACCTCGAGAGTCCAAGGCTCGTCAGCGGACTTATCCTTGGCATATCCGAGAGTGGTCTTTGCTGCGATCTGGTCGAGCAGAGCGTAAGCGTCATCTCTGTCGTAGTTGAATACGAGTACTCCACGATACTTGTCGATGAGGCTCTTAACAGTAGCCTTGGAAGCTCTTGCAGTGTCATCAGGAGCCCAAGCGCCGAGGATTGTTGCATAAGAAGATGCCTTCTTATATGCCTTTACGATGTCTTCCTTACTTGTCTTGCTTACGTTCTTGTAAGAATCGAACTCATCGTACATGGTGTAGAAGTCGGTCTCATCATTAGTGATTACGCTGTAGAGAGCGCCGTAGGAAGTGTTTACGCTGAACTTCCAGGAATCATCAACGCCGCCGAGATCGCCACTTACAGTACCTCTTCTCCATGTATCATATCTGTAGATGTTCTGCTTCTGGGTCTCGTAGTTCTTCAGAGCGGTTCTGAACTGAGCCTTTGTAACAACGGTAAGACCACCGAGGTTAGCAGCTGCATCAGTCAGGCTCTCGTAAGCGTCAGAGATGATGCGGGAATCCTTGGAATCAAGAACGTCCTCTGCACTCTCGTACTCGTTTACGAATGTTGTCCACTTGTCGCCATCATACAGGTTGTCGTTCAGCTCATCGTTGAGGATGTTGTTGGACTCATACTTGGACTTGTTAGCCTTGATGAGGGTAGCGAGCTCTTCTGTAGTGTAAATCTTGAGAGCGTTGTAAGTTGCTGTTACCATCTGGTAAGCTACAGTGTAATCATCAACAGTAGAAGCGCTGTCGTCGATAACATTTTCAGCATACTCAAGAGCGTCCAGGAACTTCTCGCCGGACATAGAGCCGTAGTCGTTGATTTCCTTAGTGCGGAAAGAATCGTAGCTCTTTACCAGAGCCTCGAGATCAGCCTTTGTCTTCATCTGCTTGGTAGCAGCGGCTGTGTCTTCTGCGGAAGCTACAACTGCAACGGAACCAATAGCCATTACAGAAGCCATAGCAGAAGCAAGAATTCTTCTTCTTAACATAATAGTCCTCCTAGTTATTGTTTTTAAAACATCTCTGAGTTATCGGGCACTCGGATGTGTTAAACGGATCAATTTCCGCTCACCACCGTAGTCGGCGGCGAACTCGAAAAAGTTTCAAAAACTTTTAAAAAGTTTTTTAATTTTTTCTCATTGACCTTTGCACTACGGTAGTCACGGAACTTTGAAGAAAAGTTTCAGCTTTTTTTAAAAAAATCTGAAATTTTCTTTTTTCACTATGTAAGTGAATTACTTTCTCTTCTTGGAGAGAACAACTGCGCCAGCAGCTACAACAGCTACGCCTGCAGCAGCAGCGATACCCTCAACGCCGGTGTCAGGAGAGCCCTTCTCGGTGGTGGTGGTAGTAGCTTCAGGAGCCTCAGCGTCTACTGTAGCAGCGTCAGCAGCGGTGTTGTCATCAGCAGCGGGAGTCTCGTCAGCGGCAGCGCCTGCACCGTAGGTTACGTTGCCAAGAGCGTCGAATGTAGCGAGAACGTTGCCGTTAGCGTCGGACAGCTCGGTCTTTACAACTTCGATATCGGACATTGTGAAGCTCCATGCCTGCATGAAGATTCTGTAGAGGGAGAGGTTGCCGATGTCGCCGTTAGCAACAGGGTTGATAACGTCAGCCTCGATCTTGTAGGTGTAGTCGCCAACCTTCTCAGCGAGGATACCCTGAGTATCGTCGCGGGTCTCAAGGCCGAGATCCTCGTCGATAACACCCCAGAAGTTGCCAGCAGTTGCCCAGTTGTACTTGTTGTACAGATCTGCGTCCTCGGTGGTCTTGTCGGAGTGTGCGGAAACAACGATAGCGCCGCCGCCCATGCCGTCCCACCAGTCGCGGTTGTCAGCGTCGTCGATTACATCGAAGGTGAATGCAACGTGAGTAACCTGGGAGAGGTCGATATCAACGGACATTGCGGGAACGTTATCCTTGTTGGTGCCGTCGGAGAACAGGCAGATACCGTAGTTGCCGGTACCGTCTGCGAGGCAGTACTCAGCGCCGCCGGTAACGGGGCGGAAGTCTGCGCTTGCGCTAACTGCTACTGCAGATACAGCTACAACTGCTGCAGCTGCTGCGGAAAGAATCTTTGTGATCTTCATAGGAATGATCCTCCTTAAAATAATATGTATCCTGCCGAAACAGGCAACAAACGAATCAAATTACTTTCTCTTCTTGGAGAGGAGAACTGCGCCGGCTGCTACTACTGCAACGCCTGCAACAGCTGCGATACCCTCAACGCCGGTGTCAGGAGAGCCCTTCTCGGTGGTGGCAGCGGTGTCTGCGGGAGCAGTGGTGTCTGCGGGAGCCTCAGCGTCAACTGTAGCTGCGGTGTTGTCGTCAGCAGCGGGAGCCTGAGCAGCGTTATCGGAATCTACATAGCCTGCGCCGTCGAAGGAAATGATAACATTGCCGGCAGCGTCATAGCAGGTAAGATCGGTAACGGTCATGTCGAGCATTGTAGCGCCCCACTCCTGGATACCAACCTGAGCGTAGCCACCCTCAATGGAAGCTACATCATAGATGCAGTTGCTGTCATCGAGAGTAACGGTGCCGGTGTAGGTCAGGTCGCCGGTCTTAACGAACTGAACGGGCTTGTCAGTAGCGAGAGTCTCAAGGCCGAGATCCTCGTCGAGAACGCCCCAGTACTCGTTGGAAGGCCAGTTGTGGTCTGCGGGAGTAGCGGAAGCAGGGCCGCAGGAAGTGATGATTCCGCCGCCGAACGTGCCGTCCCACCAGTCAGGATCGGAGGGAGTAACCGTTACGGAGATGGAAGCAATGGAAGTAAGGTCGATACCGTAGTTAATGCCAGGGTTGCCTGTTGTCTCATCAGGGGAGTTGTAAAGAGCTACCATCCACATGCCTGTTGACGCAGACAGACCGGTATTGATTTCAGTAGGAATGGTAAGGGTTGCGCCTGCAGTTGCGGAGACAGCGGCTGTTGCTACTGCTGCTGCAGCTACTGTGGAAAGAATCTTTGTGATCTTCATTAGAATGATCCTCCTTAAAAACTTTACCTGCCGGAGCATTACCCGGCGGGAAAACCGTTCAAGGCATACACTGTGCATCGGGACACAGATATCCTTGTAATACAATATAACATTTTCGGGGGCTTTTCGTCAATGTGCAATTTGTATAAATCTTTCGTCATTTTTTATTCACAATTGTTAACGGTTTGTAACCGCTTAAATTCGGCACTCAACAAACCCTATTGCAATGCGGTTTTACCCCAATTAAGCAAATTACCTAATCATGGATCCCTCTTATATTTTTTTGATCGTTTTGTGATGTATTATTCACCTCTAAATGCATAGTATTCTTGATTATCAACAAAAATCTCCGGGAATTTTATGCAGAATAGCTAAATTTACTGTTTGCCCTTGAATTACCTCGCGGTTTGTGATATACTATTTAAGTGTTGAATGCCTCTTTAGTTAAATGGATATAACAGCCCCCTCCTAAGGGGCAGTTGTAGGTTCGATTCCTACAAGGGGTGCCATCATTCAGCCGCGATATTCATTGCGGCTGAATATCCGATTTTTCTCGCCAGTCCCGGAGTGGGACTGGCGTTTTTGCTTTTTTGACTAAGACGAGGATCCATTGAGCCGAACGCAAAAACCGAAAAATCTCGGGTTGATCTCCTATTATAAGGTTGATCTTTGATAAGGCTTATCTTTGACTTAGCTGCGGATATCAACCCGGTAACGACTCATTACATAAAGAAGCGGGACTCTTTCCAGCCCCGCTTCAGCATTTAATATGTGGATAATCTCTATCCTATCCCATTTTTTGACCATTCTCCTGTCACAAAATCCGCAACCGACGAAAGCGGCAGACGCTGAGAATATACAGCGAGGTTCTTTGAGGTGCTCGTCACTGCGCTTACCGATATATCCTGCGAATCTGCGAGAGCCAGGCCGTCAAGCTCCAGATTCCGGCGGGAATATGCTATTCTGTTGTTTCCGTCAAGCCGAACGTCGTAGCGATAACCGTAAACCGCCTGCATGCAGCCTTTCTCAGAGTCCTCAAGCATTGTGCAGGTGAAAAGCTCGCCCGGCGCGTAGATAGGGTCGCCCTTTTCCTGAATCTCCGGCGAACCCATCGTCATAACAAGCATTACAGTTTTGTCAAGCTGTTCCCCTGTTATCAGATTTTCTATTATCTGAACCTCGTAGACAGTTCTATCGCCAGAAGATCCGACATACTTCCGCGCCTCCTTCTGCGGCAGGACGCGCACCGTACGGCACAGATCAAACTGCGCTTTTGAGCCGTAGTGCGTCTCCGCTTCCTTCAGAAGGCCGATCAGATCCTCATAGGAAGAATACCCTGTGATGGAAGGATTCATGTTAAATTCTTTGAACACATCATCGTAGTACGCCCCGCCCTCAGCCGGGGCGTTTTCCGTAAGCAGAGGATCCTCACCGGCGGGCGTTTCGCCCGTGATGAACTTTCCGGTGTACTTATCGAACTGCCAGACTGTATTATTAGCGTCCTCAAATATAATAGCAAGATTTCTGCCTGAACGCACCTCAACTGTGAAATTATCAGACGGAACTTCATGAAGCTCAAAGAATGCGCTGTCCACGAGCGTCCGGCAATCTCCGTTTTCTGCGCTGTAAACGCAGTATCCCTGACCTGCGTCCATTACCACGTAGACGGTTTTTCCGTCCTCGACGCCCGCCTTGAAATTTCCTTTAATCAGCAGACTGTATTTTTTCTCAGCCGTATCGTAGTAATACAGCGAGCTTTCAACGAAAGTGGTCTGCATTTCACCGCGGTTTATGTACGGGGAGGTTACAAGAATGCAGCCGCTTTCACCATCGGACGGTATGCCTGATGAACCTCCCTGCCCTCCGTCGAGGCTTTCAAAATCATAGTCGGTACGCTGTTGCATGCCGTCTTTCGTTATAGTGAATCCGCTGTCGTCCAGCGCGAACTGCGTTTCACCGGAGGTATTCACAGCCGCTGCGGCAAACTCGGCTGTATACCGGTCGCAGACATAAAGCCGCTCCTGCCCATCGCCATCGGCTGTTACTATCATAATGTATTTCTTGTCCGGCGAAAGGAAGAACTCCTTTGCTGAACTTCCCGCTATATACGGGCTCTGGAACGAAAGCTCTCCCGAACCTACCCGATAAGCCGAAAGGTACATTCCGCTGCTGTCGGGCTCCTGCCCGATAATATACAGCACATCGTCGATCTGTAGATAACGCGAGTACTCGTAGGAATTTATCAGGTAGTATTCATCAGTTGCCCGGTCATAGCTAAACAGGTCAGAACCTGTGGTTATCAGCGCAGCATAGTAGTCCGTACCCCACGCGAACCGCTCGTCGCGGTATCCGGAGCTGAAATTTGCAGGCGCGATAACTCCCTGCATCATCATTGCGTCGATATTTGTACGCTCCTGCCAGCTTTCCTGCCATGTTCCGTTCTGGTATTCCGCAGTGAGGATAAAATACCGCGCAGCAGCATGATTGCTGACATCATCATCGGCGGTAAAGCGGAACGCCGCGACTATTCTTGTGTCGGTGTGGTCGATGAGCCAGACGTCACCCACGCCGTAATAATAGGGAGGTTTCCCGCCGCCTGCGCCCATCAGCAGCCTGCGGGTATAGCTGAACCCGTCCATTTCAATGGTTTCGCCGCAGTCGTACCACTTGTTGAACTCTGCCGCCCAGCTCTCTCCGTGATCAGCGCAGAGCTTTTCCTTGCCGAGCCAGGATATCTTCCCGACATAGTTTTCGACCTGCTGCCTGCCGCTTATCTGCTGTGCGGAAGCGTAAAAGCTGCCGTCGTTGTTCGGGTCGGAGAACGACCAGCCGCCCTTCCCCTGCCTTATATAGCGCTCGGAGTAATCGCTTCTTGTATGAGAACTGTCGCTGCCGAAATCATATCGGTACATATGCTCCGGATCATTTTTTGGTATCCAGTACATGCTGTCGCCGCCGTTTCTATTGGAAGCCTGCATATACCAGCCGAGTTCGTCCTCGCAGAAGCCAGCGCAGTACACGTCGGGAACGTCCTCGTCGTCCAGACCGTGGACGTTTCCGAAAATGTCTTCCCGCGCGTCGATGCTGATAAGCTCGTTGTTTTCATCGAACCAGTAATAGCAGAACGGCTCGATAAGCCCGAAATCAAGCGTGAAATCGCTGTACAGGTTTGGAAGCGGCTCTGTGCCGAGTGAAAGCGCTTCGTCCGAGGCAAGCACCAGTTTCTCCAGCGCTGCGGCAAGCTCGCCCTGCTCATATATGCCGTAGTAAGAAACCGGATCATCGGTTACAGTGGTGGGACGGCGGATATCTCCGTGCTGATGGTTAAAGGCGTTATCCGCAAGGTCGAGCCAATACCAATGCCGCTGCGCCGCGAAATTCCGTCCTTTGACCGTGAAACACTCGAACAGCAGCTCTTCGGGATCAACAAGGGATTTCTCACCGCCGTCCTCGGCTGCGGCTGCAATAAGCTCGTCGCCCACGGCAAGGGAAGGCTCGCCGATAATCTGTTCAGAATGCGTGCTTCCAAGCCGGAAAGTTACCTCATTTGAAATATTCAGGTTAAGTTGCTTTCCGGAAAGGCACTCTGTAATTACCGCGTGGTATTCGGTGTAATTCATTTCGTCCCAGGAGTTCGCGGAAGTGATCTTTATGCGCACGACTGAAACCGGCTTCCCATCGTGCAGACGCTGAGTGAATAGGGGACCCGCCTTGCCGCTGTCCGCGCCAGGGATCAGGGAATGCTCGTATTCGTCGTAACATCCAGCGCACTCGTACCCGGGAATGTCGTCCGCGCTTTCAAAGCGTATCTCCTCCGTGTCATAGGGCGGTTCCGAGGTTTCTTCAGTTTCGGCGTCAAGCGGAGGATCAGAGGATATCGGAAGTCCATTTATCAGATACCTTCCGCCGAACACCAGAAGCACAGCCGCTGCCGCGGCAGAAATAGAGATCACAGCAGCCTTTACAGCGGACGGCTTCTTTCTGTCAAACTTGTATTCCCTGGTGGATTCCTCTGGGACTTCGGGCGCTGAAGAGGGGGAAGGGTTATCGTAGAGCTTTTTAAGCCTTGCTTCGATGGCTTCGACATGCTCTTCCGGCATAGACATGGAATCGTATGTATTTATAAGCTCCTGCTTTGTCATAGCTCTCCCTCCTTTAATGCAAGTTTAAGCAGTTTCCGCGCCTGCGCAAGCCGCCGGTATACGTTGTTTCCGCTTATCCCGACCGCCGCCGCGATGTCGCTGACCGGGATATCTTCGTAGTAGTAAAGGTACGTTACAGTTTTCAGCTTGTCCGGAAGTCCCAGCACCATTTCACGGAGCTCCTGTTTGCGCCCGCACGGCTCCGCCGAACGCTCGGGGAGCGAATCCAGCGGCACTGTTCTTTTCATTCGCGCGGACTTCGCCACGTTCAGCGCCTTGTGTTCGGCAGTGATTATAAGCCAAGCCTTCAGATGGTTCTCATCGTTGAATTCCGCCTTGTTTATCATTGCCGTGAAGCAGTCCGCGGCTATATCCTCGGCTTCCTCGGGTATAAGTATGATTCCAAGCGCTATCCGATACACTGTCTGAATGTGTTCCCGGTAATATTGAGAGAAATTGTCGCTCGTGATTATCAGCACATCAGTGACCTCCTTGTCCTTAGTGGCAACACCTTACAGCCGTTTTCGGTATTGTCCTTTACTCATAAAGCAAGCCAGAAGGCATTTTTTTGCACTATTCTAAAAATTTTTTAAATCTCTTGAAACAAATCCGGCAGTCCCTCCGGATTCATCATCGAGTTTTTAGTTGGGAACCTCTAAAAACCGGTTTGAAAAGTGAAAATGGGTAGAGTGCGCCGAATGCGATGAAAGCCGACGAAGTAAGGCTGTATG
>ERZ772897.1028-NODE-1028-length-31311-cov-6.033338_pt1 | contig 31311 bp, 24 predicted proteins | sample MGYA00512125_ERZ772897 | MGnify/ENA primary metagenome ERZ772897 (study PRJEB29015, sample SAMEA2737660) | human gut metagenome | biome: human gut; feature: human-associated habitat; material: faeces | place: China | collected 2012 ... | reverse complement strand
CCTGCGCCTCCGCGCGCATCGCCGCGCACTCCGCGCGCGACGGCAGCACCTCCGCAGAGAAGCGCGCGGCGAGCGCCGTCGCCCCGAGCGGCAGGCTCACCTTCCGCTCGATGCGCCCCGCGGCGAACGCGACGAGCTCCGTGCTGCCGCCGCCGATATCGACGAGCAGCCCGCTCTCGCCCGCGAGCCCATGCGTCGCCCCGATGAAATCAAACGTCGCCTCCTCGTCGCCTGAGATCACGCGGATAGAAAGCCCTGTGCGCCGCTCGATCTCCGCGACCGCCTCGCGGCTGTTCGACGCGTTGCGCAGCGCCGCCGTCGTGAACGCGCACACATGGTCGATGTGGAAGCACGCGAGGAACGCGCGAAACTCCTGGAGGATCTCCACCACCTTGTCGATGCCCGCCTGCGTCATGCGCCCGCCCTCGACATACCCCGCGAGCCCCACGATATGCTTCTTCTTCAGCAGCATCTCCGCGCCACCCGCCGGCGAGATGTCGTAGACCGCCATGCGCACCGTACTCGATCCGATATCGATGACACCGTACAGCATCCTTTTTTCACCTGCCTCCTCACCGCTTGAAGCCGCTGCCCGTCACCGGCACCACGACGCGATAGTTGTCGGGCTTGCCATGCGGGAAGAACTTCTGTGCCGCCGCGAGCCCCGCCGCCGCGGAAAGCTCCGCGTACACGCCGCGATGGCCGAGCGCACGCTGCGCCGCACGCAGCTCCGCCTCCGTCACCGTCACGACCGCGCCGCCGCTCGATGTCACCGCGAAGAGCATGTCGTTGAGCCGTTTCGGACGCTCGATGGAGAAATTCGGATCCTCAAAGAGCGACGCCGGCGCCGCCTCCGCTGCTGCCACATCTCCCCGCGCCTCCTCGAACGCGCGGTAGAGCGGCGCGCAGCCATCGCTCTGCACCGCCACGAGATGCGGCAGCCGCCCGATCTCCATGAACCCGAGATAGAGGCCAATGAGCAGGCTCCCGTTCCCCGCGGGCACGAACACATACTCCGGCACGGATTTCCCAAGCTGCTCGTAAAGCTCGTGCGCGAGCGACTTCACGCCCTCCGCGAAGAGCGGATTGTACGCGGGCGACGCATAGTACCAGCTGCGCCCGAGGTGGCGCTTCGCCTCCGCGCACGCATCCATGCGCGTCCCCGCGACCCGCACGACCTCCGCGCCGTACGTCTCGAGCTGCTGCACCACCGATGCCGGCACGCCCTCCGGCACGAACACCTTGCACGCCATGCCCGCCGCCGCCGCGTACGCCGCCACCGATGCGCCCGCGTACCCCGCCGAGTCAAGCGCCACGCGCTCGATACCGAGCGACGCTGCCACATTCACGAGCGCCGCCGCCCCGCGGTCCTTATAGGAGCCCGTCGGCTGGAGATTCTCGAGCTTCAGCAGCACCTCGATAGACCCCGCCTGCATCGGCACGAGCGGCGTCACCATATGACCGATATGCACCGTATGCGGCACCTGATCCTCCGCATCCTTGTGCAGGCGGAACAGCCCGCCGCAGCTGCAGCGGATCGCATGCGTGTTCAGAGGATACTGTTTCTTGCACTTCTCGCAGTAAAAAAACATAGGAAAGACCTCCCTCGCGGGCATATTCGGAAAGAAACCATCACAATCACGATATACCCTCCGTATTCGACACGCACTAAAAAGAATCCTCCCGCGAAAGAAGAGAAACCACACTCCGCTCGAAACGCACCGCCCTGTCGCCCGAGAATTTCCCCTTGCCAGAAACCACAACTTGTTGTACTATAGATACGGGCGAGGAGCAACATCTCGTATGTTGCCGGAGACAAAGGTATAGAGGCAGGAAAGAGAGCGTTCGGTTGCTCTCTTTTTTGCTATATCGTTTTGCCCCCTCCGGCTCCTATGCAATTCCCCCCACATGTGATAAAATGAGGGAAAAAGAACCCGGGGAAAGCGGCGTTTCCATCGGAATGGATCCCCCTGCCAACACACCTCATCTGATAGGAGCATCAAAGGATGGTAAACAAGATATACGCACTCGTCGGCCCCTATGCCTCCGGCAAGAGCACGCTCGCCACGCAGCTGATCTCGATGGGCATCCACTACATCCCCACCTACACAACGAAACGATTCCGCAAGGGCGAATACCCCGCCGGCATCTTCCGCACCCTCGACCAGGACGAATTCTTCAAGCATCAGTACATGGCGCACATCGCCTGCCAGGGGGAATACTTCGGCCTCAGGAAAGACGACCTCCTCACCGCTCTGCAGGAGCACCAGGTGAGCCTCATCCTCCTCAACGTCGGCGCCATCTCGCAGCTCAACCGCCTGCTTAAGGACCGCCTCGTCACCATCTACCTCATGGCAGACTACATCACGCTCGTCTCGCGCATGCTGCAGAAAGGTTGCACGAACAGCGACATCAAATACCAGCTCGAATACGCCGAGAACAACAAGATCTTCGACGCCTACACGGAGACGACCTTCGTCGTCAAGAACACGCAGGGCCCCCACGCCGCCCTCGCCCAGATCCTCGCCATCATGGGCCTCACGACGATCCTCCCCCCGAAGGAACTCGCTGCCTGCCTCGCCTGATCCGCGCCTGAGCCACGCGAGAAAGAATTGCCTTTCCTGCATCGGTTTGCTATAATAAAGCCAACGAGAGGTACACCGGTAAGCGGTTAGCTCCCAATGTTAGTTGCTATGAAAATAGCCGCCTACAGTTTGGACGCTATGAGGCGGCTATTTTCATGCCTTGATCGCGATAACGCAGATCGTGACGAGAAACACAATATAGAAAAAATCGTATTTCGTCATAAGCATCGCCCCCATTCTGGGAGCAGAGTTGAGCCACCTACCGTACAGGTGTACCTCTTCGCTTAGAATATCATAGTACGTACGACAAAAGAAGCGCAGGCAGATGACATTTCTCGCCATCTGCCTGCGCTTTTTCTCATGTCTCCTGATACGCCCGCTCCGTGTTGACCTCCCAGAGCGCATGACGGTCTTTTTTGCCCGTGCGCAGGAGCTCAGCGGCACAGAGGCCCGTGAGCATGGAATGGTCCATATTGTTGTAGCGGTGCTGGCCGTTGCGCCCGATGCAGTAGAGGTTCGACACGCGGTCGAGCGATGCGCGCACGGCGGAGAATGAGCGGTAACTGCCGTAGTAGGCGGGGTACGCCTTCTTCATGCGCACGACGTGACCCTCGCGCACGGCGCCTGGACGGATGACGCCGATGCGCGTGAGCTCCTCCTCGGCGAACGCGAGGAAATCGCCGTCGTCCATCGACCAGAGCGCATCACCCTCCTGACAGAAATACTCGAGGCCGATCCAGACCGTATGCTGCGGGTCGCGCACGAGGTAGGGCGACCAGTTGTTGAAGATCTGCAGCCGCCCGATCTTCACCTCCGGCTCCTGCACGTAGATCCAGCAGTCCGGCACGATGTTGCCGAGCGTCTTGTGCGCCGTCTCGTTCTTGAGCTCCAGCCGGTCGACGAGCAGGCCCGCCGTCATGAAGTCGCGGTAAGGGAGCGCCTCTGCCGTCACGCGCGCCTCCTCGCTCAGGTACGCCTCTGGTAGCGCGGCACAGAGGTCCTTGATTGGCATGCTCGAGAACACGGCGTCCGCCGCGATCCTGCCCTCACTGCCGTCCGGCGCGCGGTAGAGGACCTCGCGGAGAGTACCGTCCTCATCGCCGATGAGCTTTTCGACGCAGCAGCCAAACCGGACCTCGCCGCCGCGGCGCACGACCTCATCGGCGAGACACTCATAGAACTGCCCCGGCCCGTATTTCGGATAGGAGAAACGCTCGATGAGCGACGTCTCGACCTTCTTCTGCTTCAGGTGCAGCGCGCGCGCGAAGAAATCGGAGAGCACGGCGCCGAGCGAGATGCCCTTGATGCGCTGGCTGCCCCAGTCCGCGCCGATGCGCCGCGGGCTGCGGCCCCAGACCTTCTCCGTGTAGCCTTCAAAGAACGTCTCGTAGAGACGCCTGCCGAAGCGATTCACCATGAAGTCCTCGAGCGTCTTTTCCTCCCGCTTGTGCACGCAGGAGGCGAGGTACGACGTGCCGATGCCGCACATGCGCGCAAAGCCGAGGTTGCGGATCGTCTGGAGGCTCAGCGAAACGGGATAGTCGAAGAACTTATGCAGATAGAGGATGCGCGAGATGCGTTGCCGGTTCAGGAAGACCGCCTCCGCCTGCTCTGGATCAACGCCATCCGACCGCGTCTCGCACGTCCGGTGGAGCAGGCGATCGTCGAGGGCGGGCGCCGACGCGTACGGCATGATCTCCTCCCAGAGCGCCTGCACCTCGCGGCTCTTCGTAAAGAAGCGATGCCCACCAATATCCATGCGGTTCCCGCCGAAGTCCACCGTGCGCGAGAGCCCGCCGACCACGTCGTCCGCCTCCAGGAGGATGGGATGGAACCCCTCTGCCTTCTGCAGCGCGTACGCCGCCGCTAGTCCTGCCGGGCCTGCTCCGATGATGATGACTTGCCGCATAGAAATGTTCTCCTCTTTTTCTCGTAGTATAATGGTATCTTAGAAAACAATACACTACTTTTCCATTTTCCTTTTATCAATTCATTGTATCAAAATCCCATCGCTCCGACAAGCAGAGCAACTATCGTCTCATCAAAAGGAAAACATAAACCGTCCGTCGCCTTTCAGAAACGAAGGCGAGACGACCGCACGTCCTGATGCGTGCAGTCGTCCCGCCTTTTCATCCAGCGATTCCCTTCTCTCACCGCCGCTCCTGCGCCTGCGCGTGCAGACGGGCGATGCGGTCTTCCGTCGCCGGGTGGGTGGAGAAGAGGTTCATGAGGGTGCTGCTGACGCCCTCGAGGGGGTTGACGATGAACATGTGCGCCGTGGCGGGCGTGGCGTCGGGGAGCGGCTGGGCGTGTTTCGCGTAGTAGTCGATCTTGGCGAGCGCGCTCGCGAGGTACTCGGGGTTGCCGCAGATCTCGCCGCCGCCCTTGTCCGCCGCGTATTCGCGGCTGCGCGAGATGGCCATCTGGATGAGGAAGGCGGCGATCGGCGCGATGATGATGGTGACGAGGCTGCCGAGGAGGCCGCCGCCGTTATCCTCGTCATCGCTGCGACCGACGCCGAAGATGGCCGCCCACTGGGCGATGTTGGCGATCCAGGAGATGACGCCCGCCATGGCGGCGGCGATCGTGGAGATGAGGATATCGCGGTTCTTGACGTGCGTGAGCTCGTGGCCGAGCACGCCAGAGAGCTCGTTGTAGTCGAGCACGCGCATGATGCCCGTCGTGACGGCGACGGCAGCGTGCTCCGGGTTCCTGCCCGTCGCGAACGCGTTCGGCACATCGCTGTTGATGATGCAGAGCTTCGGCATGGGGAGATGCGCGTTCGCCGCGAGCTGCTCGACCATGCCGTAGAGCTCCGGCGCCTCGGCGCGCGTAACCTCCTGGGCGTTATAGGCGCGCAGCACCATCGGCGCGCTGAACCAGTAGGAGAAGAGGTTCATGCCAAGCGATATGAGCAGCATGACGGTCGCGCCGCTCGTGCCGCCGAACGAGCCGCCGACGGCGACCATGAGGCCCGTGAGGAGCGCCATAAGGATGACGGTTTTTATGGTATTCATATGGATTCCTCCCTTGATTGACTTTTTGACTTAATCCTATTCTACCAAGTTTTCCTGAAAAAGGGAAGGAGTTCTCGGCGCTTTTTAGAAACGTCGCCCCAGATATCCAGAGCTCAGCGGCTTTCCAGCTCCGTTTCCTGTGCCTGCGATTTCTGCGATTTCTGCGCCTTCTGCCAGCGGTGGTTCAGATAGAGCCCGAGGCCGAGGACGCCCGCGATGAACGCGCCCTTGAGGAACGGAGCGTAGGCGAGGAGGTAGCTGCCGAGCGCCTTGTCGTTCGTCATGAGCTCGGCGGCAGTGTAGGCGAGGATCGCGGCGCCCGCGTAGACGAGCGCGGGAACTTTCTTCATGAGCACGAGGAAGAACTGCGCGCCGCAGAGGACGATGGGGATGGAGACGAGCAGGCCGCAGATGATGAGGCTCCATTTGCCCTCGGGCACGGTGTTCGCGACGCCCGCGAGGGAGAGGACGTTGTCGATGCTCATGATGAAGTCGGCGATGAGGATCGTGCGCACGGCCGCCCAAAACGTCGTGGGCTGCGCACCGCCGCTCCCGCTGCCGCTCTTGTGGTCGGTGAGGAGCTTTATGGCGATGTAGAGGAGCAGCGCGCCGCCGATGAACTCGAGATAGGGCGCGGCGAGCAGCCCCGTCGCGAAGAGCGTGCAGCAGATGCGGATGAGGACAGCGCCCATGCCGCCGACAATGATGGCGCGCCCCCGGTGATGCGGCGGCAGGTTCTTGCAGGCGAGCGCGATGAGGATGGCGTTGTCGCCGGAGAGGATGAGATCGAGGAGCACGATGCTCGTAAAGGCTGCGAACCACTCCGGCGAGAACATGCCGGCAAAAAAAGATTCCATGCGTGAGACTCCTTTCAAATCGGGCGCGAGAAAGCGCGAGCGCCGCCCCGCTTCGCACGGCCGGGCGAGCTGCGCGGACAGGCGTCTTGCGAGCCGTTCGCCGCGCGAAGCGCTCCCGTCCGCCGTCATAAGAAAAGACCTTGTCCCGATGCCGAAAAAGGCGTCGGGACAAGGTCTCGCTTACTCATCCAGCTGGCCACACCGGGATCGCTCCGTACTGACGATGACTGGCCATGCAGCTACTCCCCTTGTCAGAGGATTCTAGGAAAAATATAGCACATCGGGCGCGGATGTTCAAGGGGAATCTGCGCAGAAGAGCGACCAACTGCGCCGCGTCTTCCCGCGCGACGCGCAGGGCTTCGTTCCAGTCCCATTTTGTCGATACCATATCGAGCACCTCGCTTTCGTTTTCCTAAGGACTAAGTGTCCTCCCCCTCCGCGATATCGAGCAGGAGGCTCACAGTGATTTCCGTGCCTTTGGCTTTCGTGCAGGAGAGTTCCCACTCGCCGCCGAGCCTGGGGATGAGGAGCTCGAGGATGGCGAGGCGGATGAGCATGGCGCGTTCCTCGAAGGTGCGGCAGTTCGTCTTGGCCATGCTTTCGTAGATGGTACGCGTGCCTTTCTGCGCGCTTTCGCGCATGGCGGCGACGGCCTGCAGGAGCTCCTGCGTGATGCGCAACTCCGGCGCGTGGAAGAAGAGCCAGAGGACGCAGCGCGCGGGCGCTTCCTCGGCCATGCGGGAGATGGAGGCGGAGTAGAGGAGGCTGCCGCCCGCGGGCGTGTATTTGAGGAGGTAGCTCAGGACGCGCATGAGCGTCATCGTGAAGAGCTGCGGCTCGATGAGGACGCGTTCGTCGCCGATGCCGCTGAAGTCCCGCGTGAAGTTGACGCGCTTGCGCGCGGCGGCCTGCGTGATGACGTCTCCCTGCCGCGCGAGGAGCGCGGCGAGCGGCACGCCCTGCCAGTCGTGCGGCGCGATCTCTCCCTGGACGAGGCGGTTGAGCAGGCGCACCTCGATCATGAAGTCCTGGATCTGCCCGCAGCGCAGGTAATCCTCGTAGAGAGGGCTCTCCGGCGAGGCCGCGCCCTGCGCGATGAGGCTTTTCAGGGAGTCCTTCACGGGCGCCATGATGTTGTCGTTCATGTAGCGGAAGAAGTCCTGCTGCGCGTGGCCGATCTTCTTTTCCCAGGCGAGCGAGACGGTCATGCTGTCGTGCTCGCGCTCGATGAGGGCGACGCGGCGCTCGAGCCTGTTCCTGTGCCAGAGCATCCAGAGAAAATAGGCGAGGAGGCAGATGGCGAGAACGAGCAGGAACACGAGCGCGTTGGCCTGCGCGCCCGAGAGGCGGTCGAAAAGATTCGTAAAGGAAATCGGCGCCGCGTTGAGCTCCTTTTGCTCAATCTCATCCATCTTGGTGTCCACAAGGTACTGGATGGTGCGGTCGAGCAGGAAGCCGAGCTGCGGATCGGCGTCCTCCGGCAACGCGAGGGCTATACAGGCCGGGAGATCCGGCAAGGTCCGCAGCTCGTAGTCACCGCGATGCAGAAGGCTCGCGTAGTAGGTCGCGGTCATCATGTCAGAGGCGATGGCATCGACGCGGCCCTGCTCGAGAAGCGAGAGCGCATCCGCCGCGGTCGCAGTCGTCACAAAGTCCTTATCCGGCATTTGCTCGCGCAAATACTGGACTTGCCCGCCTGTCACCGCCAGACGCTCAGGCTCGTGACCCTTGCGGACGAGGAGCGCGATGCTGTCCTGCTCATAGGGTGTCGTCATGCGCAGCTTGTATTCTTGCGCTCGGTGATAGTTGACACTCATGCTGCCGATGAGGTCGATTTCCCCTTTTTCGCTGAGCGCAAACGCCTCCGCCTCGTCCTTCACCGGCACGTAAGTGAACGAGATCCCCGTGAGTGCCGCGATATGCTCGAGCACGCGGACGGTGATGCCCTCCATCTTGCCATCGCGCTGATAGGAGTAAGGGGCGTTATTCGCGATAAGCGCGACGCGCTGCGGCGGCAGCGCAGCGATGAAGTCTTTCTCTTTTTCACTAATAAGCACGCGGTAACGGTTCTTGTCCGGCTGAGAAATGCGCTCGAGCAGGCTTACAAAGGAGACATTGTAGAGTAGAATATTACTCATAGCCTGGTCGAGGCGCGCGGCGAGCTGGGGCTTTTGCGGTGCGACGGCGAAATACATCGCCTGCGGGGAGAACTCGGCGATCGCGGGGAACTTCTGCGCCTCGCCCGCGTAGGAGGTCGCGGCGAGGTCGATGTCGCCCGCGCGCAGGGCGGCGATCAGGTCACCGCGATCGTGGTAGTTCGCGATGTCGAAGTGCAGGCCGTTCTTTGCTGCCCAGTTGAAAAAAGCCTTCGTGTCTGCGGTCTGCTCGCGCACGCCAACGCGCGCGCCATCCATGCTGCCGATCGCGCCATAGATGTAGCGATCATCTTCAGGGCGCGCGATGACCGCGATGCTTGTCGAGGCCATCGGATAGAGGGAAAAGAGCATCTCCTTTTCCCTCTCCGGCGTCTTGAGCACGGTCGGCAGGATGTCGATGCGGCCAGCAGCGACGTCGGCGATGGCCTGTGACCAGTTGGTGTAGGGAACGAACTCGTAGTCCCAGCCCGTGTAGCGGGCGATCTCGTAGAGGTAGATGGTGTCGTAGCCGCGATATCTCCCGTCCGCGTCCCGGTAGAGCATGCTGCCGGAGGAGGAGTAGCCGACGCGCACCCTGGTATGCGCCGGCGGCGCGGCGTCCTCGGCCTCAGCCGCGCCCACCGCAGACAGGAACAGGCAGACGAGCAAAGAGAGCGCGCGCAGCGCGGAACGCGAGAGCAGTCGCTTGATCATGGCGTGTCCCTTCTTTCCGTCTCTTGCTGTTCCGCCGCCTCGTAGTCCTCGCCCGCGTGGAGGATCACATGGGTGTTGCGCCCCTGCTCCTTTGCGGCGTAGAGCGCGCGGTCAGCTCTCTTGTAGGCCGCCTCGTAGTCCTCGCCCGCGAGCAGGGCGCAGCCGATGCTGACGGTGAGGTCGATGGGGAGGCCTGCCTCGCGGCCGAGCCGCCGCGCGTTTTCGTGGATAGCGCACGCGAGTTTTTCCGCCTCTGCGGCGTCATCCGCATCAAGGTAGGCGATGAACTCATCGCCGCCGAGTCGCCCGAGAAAGCCGCGCCCCGCGAACGCCTGCCGCAGGGCGTTCGCCACGCAGATGAGCGCGCGGTCGCCGCCCTGGTGGCCGAGCGTGTCGTTGACGCCCTTGAAATGGTCGACATCGAGCAGGAAGAGCAGGCCGCCGCGCGTCCCGTCCGCGCGCGGCCGTCCGATGTGCTCGCGCATCCAGCTGCGCGTCGCGCCGGAGTTATGGATGCGCGTGAGGCCGTCAAACTGCGCGCGCGCGACGAGCCGCGCCTCCTCGTTCGCCTGCCGCGTGACATCGCGGAAGACGCCGAGCAGGTAGTAGGGATGCCCCTCCTCGTCCTTCAGCACGAAGCTCTTCAAGAGGAAGCGGCGCGGCGCTTCTCCGCGGCGCAGGTACTGATAGGGCACATCGTCTGAGAAGGCGCCGAGGCAGAGCACGACGGGGTGGAGGGGATGAGAAGCGTCGGCGCGCGCCGCCTCCCGCGTGCGAGAGAACTGTGGCAGCTCCTCCGGCAGGTGGAAGAGATGCGCGCAGTCCGGCGAGAGCGTCGCCGTGTCGCGGCTGACAGCGTAGCCGACCGTCATGAGGCCGAGCGAGGAGGACACGCGGTAGTAAAAGCGCGTGAGCCTCCCAAGCCGCTGCACCTGCCGCCGGAGGAGATGGATGTAGAAGAGAAGGCCCGCGAACGCGCACGCCAGGAAGATATAAAAAATTTTTTCCATCGTTTCCATGCCTCCTCCGCTTCATACGCATTCTGGTTGCCTCCCATTATACAGAAAAACGCCGCGAACGGGAAGAGCCCACGTTCGCGGCGTTGTGTTTTCAGTTGTAAGGCATGAGGGGGATCAGATATCGAGGTTCCTCACGAGCTTCGCGTTCTCCTCGATGAACTGGCGGCGCGGCTCGACTTTGTCGCCCATGAGGATGGTGAAGAGCTCGTCAGCCTCCTCCGCGTCCTCCATCTCGACGCGCAGCATCGTGCGGCCCTCAGGATCCATCGTCGTCTCCCAGAGCTGCTCGGGATTCATCTCGCCGAGGCCTTTGTAGCGCTGGACGGTGATGCCGTCACGGCCGACCTCGTCGAGCTTTTTCGCGAGTTCGTCGTCGCTGTACGTGTACCAGTGCTTCTTGCCCTTCTTGATCTGGTAGAGGGGCGGCTGAGCGATGTAGACGTGGCCGTGCTCGATGAGCGGTTTCATGTAGCGGTAGAGGAAGGTGAGGAGCAGCGTGCGGATGTGCGCGCCGTCCACATCGGCATCCGTCATGATGATGATCTTGCCGTAGCGGCGCTTCGCGAGGTCGAACTCCTCGCTGATGCCCGTGCCGAACGCCGTGATCATCGTGCGGATCTCCGCGTTCGCGAAGATCTTGTCGAGACGCGCTTTCTCGACGTTCAGGATCTTACCGCGCAGCGGCAGGATGGCCTGGAAGCGGCGGTCGCGTCCCTGCTTGGCGCTGCCGCCTGCGGAGTCGCCCTCGACGAGGTAGATCTCGGCCTGATCGGGATCCTTGATGGAGCAGTCCGCGAGCTTGCCCGGGAGGCTCGAGACCTCGAGCGCGTTCTTGCGGCGCGTGAGCTCGCGCGCCTTGCGCGCCGCTTCACGCGCACGGCTTGCCATGATGGCCTTGTCGATGATGCGCTTCGTGATGGCGGGGTTCTCATCGAAATACTCGCTGAGGCCCTCGGTCACGATGGAATCGACGATGCCGCGCACCTCACTGTTGCCGAGCTTCGTCTTCGTCTGGCCCTCGAACTGCGGCTCGCGGATCTTGAGGCTGATGACGCAGGTGAGGCCCTCGCGCACGTCCTCGCCCGTGAGGTTGCCGTCCTTGTCCTTCAAAATGCCCTGCTTGCGCGCGAAGTCGTTCGCCGCGCGCGTGAGCGCGATCTTGAAGCCCGCGAGGTGCGTGCCGCCCTCCTCCGTGTTGATGTTGTTGACGAAGGAGTAGATATTTTCCTGATAGCTGTCGTTGTACTGCAGCGCGATCTCAACGACGGTGTCGTCCTTCGTGCCGTTGAAGTAGATCGGCGTCGGGTTGAGCTTTTCCTTCTTGCGGTTGAGGTGCTCGACGAACGAGCTGATGCCGCCGTCGAAATGGAACGTCTCCTTGCGCGCCTGCTCGCCGCGCGCGTCCGCGAGCGTGATGGTGATGCCGTGGTTGAGGAACGCGAGCTCGCGCAGGCGGTGCCTGAGCGTCTCGAAGCTGTACTCCGTGACGGTGAAGATCTCAGGATCGGGGCAGAAGTGGACGCGCGTGCCCGTCTCCTCCGTCGTGCCGACGACGGTGAGCGGTTTCACCGTGACGCCGCGGCGGAACGCGATCTCGTGGATCTTGCCGTCGCGCTTGACCTGGACGTCCATCGAGGTGGAGAGCGCGTTGACGACGGAGACGCCGACGCCGTGCAGACCGCCGGAGACCTTGTAGCCGTCGCCGCCGAACTTGCCGCCCGCGTGCAGCACGGTCAGCACGACCTCGACGGCGGGCTTGCCGCTCTCGTGCATGTCGACGGGGATGCCGCGGCCGTTGTCGGTGACGGTGATGCTGTTGTCGCGTTCGATCGTGACGTCGATGTGGTCGCAGTAGCCCGCAAGCGCCTCGTCGATGGAGTTGTCGACGACCTCGTAGACGAGGTGATGGAGACCGCGCTCCGAGGTCGAGCCGATGTACATGCCCGGGCGCTTCCTGACGGCCTCGAGGCCCTCGAGGATCTGGATCTGCTCGGCGCCGTAGTCGGCTTCAACGGCCGTGACCTCGGCGCTCGACTCGTCGGTATGGATCGTGACGCCCGTCGTGTCGAAGTCCTTGTCGACGAGCTCCGGGTCCACGGCTGGCTGCGCCTGATCCGGCGCCTGCGCGTCCTGCGTGAAATCGAATGTCTTCTCGTTCTCGTTTGCCATGAAATCTAACTCCTATCTATGCGGACTGCTTCCCGTACATATCGATTCGCCTGCCGTGCCCGGCGCATGAGCGTGACGGGCGAGATGGCGGACAAGTAGATGCGTTTCTCCGTGATGATGACGGACTTCGTCTCTTTCTCCCGGGCGGCGTCGATGACGCTGCCGTCCGCGCGCGCGCGGGCGAGGAGGTCGCCTCCGGGCGCGCCGGCGGTAGTGAAGAGGCGGATATCGTGGATGGAGACGACGTCAGCGATCCTGACGGACACGTTTCTGCCGAGATGTAGGAACACGCCGTTCACCTGCTTTCTTCCTGCCCCATGAGATGTAATCGTAGCGCCTGAGCGGCTGCCAGTCCTCTGGCTTCGCGAGGTTTCCGCGCAGGTAGTAGAGCGTCCGCTTCACGAGATCTTCCGTGAGCTGCTCCGGCGGCAGGCAGCGGAACAGCATCGTGAGCGTCTTCGCCTCCATCGACGTGTAGTCTTTGAGGAGGACGCGCGAGGCGAGCGACTGGATGAGCGAGACGCGGCAGCGCGCGAGCAGCGCAGGCGTCGCCTCGGGGATGCTCTTTTTCACCTCGCCGTAGCGCATCCACGGCACCTCGCGCAGGAGGCGCGTGCAGGCGGCGCGAAGCTCCGCCTCGTGCTTCGCCGCACAGGCGCCGCAGCGCTTCGCGCCGGGCGGACAGAGCGCGGAGCAGTCCGCGCAGCGGTGGTAGCCGTGCGCCTCCTTGACATGCTGGAGCTTCCAGCGGCCGAGCGTCAGGCGGAAGAGGCGCGCGCGAAGCTCATCGTCCTCGACGCCAGCGCACGCCGCGCGCGCCTGTGCGATCTCCTCCTCCTTGAGGTCTGCCTGCTGCACCTGGCGCGCCAGGCGCTCCTCCGGCAGGGAAAAGAGGCCGTTTTCCTCCGCCTCCACTGGCGCCGCCTCAATCGCCCGGCGCAACCTGCCGCTGCGTGTGAAGCGCAGCTCACGCACGAGGCGGCCACCGGCGAAGTTGTTGACGCGCTGGCAGATGTCCGTCTCCATCATCTTGATCTGGTTGCGCCAGACGGCATCGGGGGAGTAGAGCCAGAGCACGTCGCGCAGGATGCGCACCGCCTCGACGCTGGTCGCGATCATCTTCCCGACGATCGTCTCCCAGTGAGCGACGACGTACTCGCGGAGGTAGCGCTGCTCGACGGCGGGGCCGAGGGCGTGGATGCTCTTCGGCAGGATGTCCTTCACGCGCTCGATGCCTGGCTGACGCTTTCCCTTCATGCTGACGCTCCTCTCCCTGCCGCGCTCTACGATATGCGCTCGATGCTGCCCGCGCTGACGCGGTAGGAACTCCCCATGCGCTCGCGCGGGAAATACGCCGCCTCCGTCGCCGTGATGATGGTCTGGATGCGCTCCTTGCGCAGGAACGCGAGCAGCGCCTGCCGCCGCTCTGCGTCGAGCTCGCTCATGACATCATCGAGGAGCAGGACGGGGTATTCCCCCGTCTCCGAGCGCAGAAACTCGAGCTCGGAGAGCTTTAGCGAGAGCGCACCCGTGCGCTGCTGTCCCTGCGATCCGAACGCGCGCAGGTTGACGCCGTTGACCTCGAGCACGAGATCGTCGCGGTGCGGGCCGACGGTCGTCACGCCGCGCGCGATATCGACCGTCCGACACTCTTTCAGTTTCTCATTATACCATGGTTCGAGCGATTTTGTCACATCGGCGAGGGACATCTCCTCGCTCCCGGCGATGGCGAGGGCGAGCGAGAGATTCTCGCGGCTGCCCGAGATGCGGCGCTGCATGAGATTTGCGAGCATGCTGAGCTTGCGCACGACCTCGAGCCGCTTCGCCGTGATGCGCGCGGCACTCGCCGCGAGCTGCGGCTCCCAGGGCTCGAGCGCAGAGACGGCGGCGCGCCGCTCGCGGATGCGCTTCAGGAGCGCGTTTCTCTGCGCGACGAGCCGCTGATACGTCGCGGTCTCATGGTAGTAGGCAGGGCTCGCCTGCGAGATCTCCCCGTCGAGGAAGCGGCGCCGCTCTGCGGGCGCGCCCTTGATGAGGAAGAGGTCCTCCGGAGAGAAGAGCACGGTGTTGAGCGTGCCGACGAGCTCCTTGAGGTGGATCGTCTCGCCGTTCCGTGCGATCTGCCGCCGCTTGCCGCGCCGGAAGAGGAACGAGAGTCGCCCCTTTGTCCCGAAACGAGAAAAGGCCAGCTGCAGAGAGCCGGCCTCCTCGCCAAAACGGATGAGGTCTCCGTCCTGATGCGTGCGGTGAGAGCGTCCGAGCGAGGCATAGCAGATGGCCTCGAGCAGATTCGTCTTGCCCTGCGCGTTCGCGCCGAGGAAGATGTTGATGCCCTCATCGAGCGTGAGCGCGAGATGCTGATAGTTGCGGTAGTTCTGTAGCCGGATGGCCTGAACGAGCATGGCGCTTCCTCACCCTTTCGTGACCTCGTAGCTGCCGAGTCCCTCAATCTCGATGATGTCGCCCGGCACGAGCTTCCGCCGCTTCGCTGTCTCGATCTCGCCGTTGCGGCGGATGCGGCGCTCCAGGAGCAGCGGCTTGATCTCGCCGCCCGAGGCGAGGACGCCCGCCCATTTGAGGAACTGGTCGAGCTGGATCTCGTCGGTATCGATGGCAATCTTCGTCGTCATAAGCTCCTCCTCAGTGCATGGTGCGCACAGGCGTCACGACATAGATGAAATTCGGATCGTCCGAGTCCCGGATGGCGATCGGGGAGAGCGGCTGGTGCAGGTCGATGGTGCAGACGTCGCCGTCGAGCGTCTTCAAGACGTCGACGAGATACGTCGCGTTGAAGGCGATCGTGAGCTCGTCGCCCTCGATGTGCGCGTGGATCGTCTCCTCGGCGTGGCCGATGTCGGGATTGCTCGAGGAGATGTGGAGCTTCTGGTCGGCGAACGAGAGCTTCACGACGTTGTAGTCGTTCGCGCGGCTGATGAGCGAGACGCGGTCCATCGCGGCGCTGACTTCGTCCGTCTTGAGCTGCACGTGCGTCGTGAGGTTCGTCGGGATCACGCGGTGATAGTCCGGGAACGCGCCCTCGATGAGGCGCGAGGTCAGGTAGATGTTCTCGAAGGAGAAGCTGATCTGGTTGAACGAGCAGTTGATCCTGACATCGCTCGGGATCTCTGAGGTCAGGATGTGCAGGAGCTCACCGAGCACCTTGGCGGGGATGATGAGCTTCATCGCGCCGATGGGTTCGTCGAACGTCTCTTTCTTCACAGCGAGCCTGTGGGTATTCGTCGCCGCCATCGTGACGGTGTTTTGGTCGATGTCCATGTAGACGCCTGTGAAGATGGGGCGGCTTTCGTCATTTGAGCAGGCGAAGACCGTCTTTTTCACAAGCGAGCGGAGGATATTGTCCTTGATGACGAAATGGAGGTCGCCCTCGAGCTGGTGAACGCCGGGATATTCACCGGCATTCATTGTGCGCAGGGTATAATTCGCCTGGGCTGAGGTGATGCGCACGCTCTTCTCCTCCGTGTCCTCCGCGATGCTCACGTTATCCCCTGGCAGCTTGCGGATAACTTCCTGAAAATAGCGTCCGGGCAGGGCGAGCTGACCGGGCGTCTCGATGTCGGCGGGGATGGTAACGATGATGCCGAGTTCGAAGTCCGTCGCCTCGATCATGAGGTGATCTCCTTCAGATTTGATGTAGATACCGGAGAGGATGGGCATCTGCGGCTTGCTTGAGAGCGCCTTGCTGACGATGGAAAGCGCGCCGGTGAGCTCTTGTTTTAGACAGGTGAATTTCATGATGTTGCCTCGCTCCTTGTTTTTAATATGACGCGGTATGTTTAAGAAAAATAGTTGTCGTAGTCGTAGGGCCTGTGAAAAAGTGGATAAGCCGCTGCGAGGCCTATGGTATCGACAGGTCGGCTGTGGGTATCCTGTCGATAACGAGAAGGGGAAAGGAGGGGAGTTATCCACATCGTGAACAGGCATTTCCACAAGTGCCGTTTATCCACAAATCATCGACAGGGGTATCCCAAGGCGTTCCACATGGTTATCCACATGGCGTTTGGGGAGAAATGGCGGGCGGCGGCAGAGGGTCACAGGCGCTCGGTTCACATCTTCTGGATGCGGTCGACGAGCTCGCTGAGGATCTGGCTCAGCTTCTCGTCGGTTTCCTTTTCCTTCTTGATCTTGTCGTAGGCGTGGAGGACGGTCGTGTGGTCGCGCCCGCCGAAGAACTGACCGATGGCGGGCAGGCTGCTCTCCGTGAGCTCGCGGCAGAGGTACATGGCGATCTGCCGCGGGAAGGCGATGCTGCGGCTGCGCTTCTTCGCGTGCAGGTCCTCCACCTGCAGCTTGAAATAGGAGGCGACGATCTCCTGGATGATCTCGGGTGTGACCTCCTGGCTGCCGCTCGTCGGGAAGAGGTCCTTGAGCGCCTCCGTGACGACCGTCGTCGTCACCGGCTGGTTCGTGAGGGACGCGTAGGCGACGACGCGCGTGAGGGCGCCCTCGAGCTCACGGATGTTCGTGTCGATGCGGTTCGCGATGGCGAACATCACGTCGTTGGGGACCTCGATGTGGTCGACCATGGCTTTCTTCCTCAGGATGGCGATGCGCGTCTCGAGGTCCGGCGCCTGGATGTCCGTGATGAGGCCCCACTCGAAACGCGAGCGCAGGCGTTCCTCGAGCTTCTCGACCTCCTTGGGCGGTCGGTCGGACGAGAGGATGATCTGCTTGTTGTCGTCGTGCAGGGCGTTGAACGTGTGGAAGAACTCCTCCTGCGTGCTCGTCTTGCCGGAGATGAACTGGATATCGTCGACCATGAGCACGTCGATCGTGCGGTACTTGTCGCGGAATTTCTCCGGGTGGCCGTCGCGGATGGAGTTGATGAGCTCGTTCGTGAATTTCTCGCTTGAGACGTAGAGCACGCGCATCTCCGGGTGGTTTTTGAGGATGCGGTGGCCGATGGCGTGCATGAGATGCGTCTTGCCGAGACCGACGCCGCCGTAGAGGAAGAGCGGGTTGTAGCCGTGTCCGGGGTTCTCCGCGACGGAGAGGGAGGCGGCGTGCGCGAGTTGGTTGCTCTTGCCCGTGACGAAGGTGTCGAACGTGTATTTCGGGTTGAGCGTCGAGGCGTCGCCCGGTGCGATCGGCGCGGGGTATTTGTGCGCGCTGCGGCCGCTCGTCTCGCCGGCAGCGGCCTCCTCCTGCCAGTCGTCCTTTGTCTGGAAGGAGGAGGCGTCGTCAGAGATGATCTCGCCTTCGCCGTCGAGGAGCGTCGGCTGTTCGATGTCGGCGGCCTTCCTGGCACCGCCTGTGCGGCGCTGGCCGCGGGACGCCTTGACGGCCTTCTTCACCTTGCGGGAGGTGTGGGCCTCGAGCGGCTGGTCCTCGTCGCTCGGGCTCGGCAGGTCGAGGCTGATGAGCTCGACACTCCTCGGCTCGCCGAGGACGTCAGCGACCGCATCCTCGAGGATGGGGATGTAGCGGTCCTTGATCCAGTCTTTGGAAAAATCGTTCGGTGCGGCGAGCTCGAGCGTGCGCTCATCAAGTCGGATCGGGCGCACGGGCAGCAGCCACTTCTCACAGGCCACCTTGGAGAGGGATTCCTGCACTTTAGCGAGGATTTCCAGCCAGATGGCCTTCAGGTCAGTTGTATTCTTCGGCATAGAGAACGTCCTTTCTAGTAACGTCAACACAGCAGCAAAGCGGGCGAGGCCTTGCCTTCGTTTGTCCACAGGATGTTTTTTATCCACAATTTCATCCACAGATGTGGATAACTTTCTCAGGTGTACGGGAGAAAGCCGTAAAAAAGATTACAAAACGTTGCCATCGGCGTCCAGGCAGATTTGTAATCATGGGAAATGTAACAGATATGCACTTTGTGGATGAATGCTGTGGATAAACGAGGAACTACGTGGAAAGAATCAAAATGATTTTATCAGAAGCGAGGAAAGTTATCAACAGGTTTCTAGAGGAGAGGACGATTTTTCCAGGAGATATCCACAGAGTTCTGGAATGATCCACTGCTCGTCAGGGGCTGGGAAAGTCTCTCGCGGGTGCCAGAAAAATGGGATAGGAAATTGTAACATTGTTCCATTAGGACAAATTTCGCTTTTGATTGATATGGTATTTGTGATAAAATGATTTAATCAGATCAAAAAATCTTACAGGGGATTGATCAAGTCAAGGAGGGGAGATTTGTGGATCGTATGACCATCCGCAAGAAGCTGTTTCTCGTCTTTGGGGGACTCATCGCTATTTTCGTAGCGAACGGGCTCTATACGGGGTACAGCTTGAACCAAATCAACAGCGGCGCGCTGAGGATCGCGACGGAGCACCTGTCGAGCGTGATGATCGGCGCGGAAAGCAGCCGTACGCTTTCGGACTATCGTCAGGGCGAGTATGCGGTGCTGACGGCGACGACGCTGCCGAACCGCATCCATGCCGCACAGGAGACGAAGAAGAAGGCCGATCAGCTCGATATCGCTCTCGATGCGATGGATTCCTCCGTTGCGCCGGAGGTGCGCGATGATTTCGATGCGCTGCGCAGCACTTGGAGCGCGTACAAGGATACCTCGCAGAGGGTCATTCGTCTCGCCAAGGATGGGAACCAGGCGGAAGCGGCAGCGCTGCTCGATCGCTCCAGCAGTCAGTACGCCTCGATGACGAACCAGTTGAACCGCGTCGTCGACAGCAACAAGGATTTCATCCATCAGGAGAGCGCCGAGGCATCGAAAAAGTATGAGCAGACGAAGTGGACGCTCATCGTCTGCATCCTGCTGGTCGCAGGACTCTCAGGCATCATGGCGTTCTATCTGAGTGCGGGCATCATGAAGTCCGTGCGCTATCTGATGCAGGTCTCCCGCGAGATAGCCGGAGGCAACCTGACAGTCGAGGCCGTGCCGAAGACACAGGATGAGTTCGGCGAGCTGACGGCAGCCTACGGCGATACCATCCGCAACCTGCGTACGCTGATCGAGCATATCCAAAAGACGGCCTCTGAGGTCTCGACCTTCGCGGCGCAGCTGACGGAGAACGCCAGCCAGTCGGCGCAGGCCACGCAGCAGGTCGCCGCGTCCGTCACGAACGTCGCCGGCAATACCAGTCAGCAGGGCGAGGCGGTCAGCCGGTCTCTCACGGATATCCAGGAGATGTCTGATAGCATCCAGGGTTTCCAGGAGAAGGCGACGGCGTCAGCGGATTCGGCCCGCAGGGTCGAGCGCATCGCCGGACAGGGCAAGGCGGCCATCGATGGCGCTGCCGTACAGATGGCAGAGATTGCCGATTCGGTGACGGATTCGGCCCAGGTGATCCGGAAGCTGGCGGACCGCTCCGCGGAGATCGGTCAGATCTCCGTGACCATTTCCAGCATCGCCGAGCAGACGAATTTGCTCTCGCTCAACGCGGCCATCGAGGCGGCGCGGGCAGGCGAGGCGGGACGCGGTTTCTCCGTCGTAGCGGAGGAGGTGCGCAAGCTGGCCGAGGAGTCCGATACCGCGGCGCAGAAGATCGCCGCGCTGATCCATACGATCCAGGAGGATACGGAGCAGGCGGTGCAGCGGATGGAGAAGGGTACGTCCGACGTCGAGGGCGGACGCCAGGTCATGAGCGAGGCGGGAACGGCTTTTGAGCATATCGCCGAGGCCGTGACGGAGCTGACGGCGCAGGCGGATACCATCCAGCAGGAGGCGCGCGCGTCCGCGAAGCGCGCCGCGTCGCTCGTCGAGGTCATGGAGGGCGTCAATCAGTCCGGGCGCGACGTGGCGGCCGAGACGGAGTCCGTCTCCGCGGCCACGGAGGAGCAGTCGGCCTCGATGGATGAGGTCGCCGATGCCAGCAAGAAGCTTTCCAATCTGGCGCAGGAGCTATCCGCGACGACGGAAAGATTCCGGATCTAAGGAGGGCAGATCATGAAATATTTCATTCACTGGTGCGGCCTCTTGGTACTGGCCGTCTCCCTGCTTTTACTCTCTGGCTGCGGCAGCGGGCAGACGGATAAGAGCGTCGCCGTCTCCTTTGCCAACTCCTCATCGAGCTGGCAAAAGAACGGGCAGACCATCAAGGAGATGCTGGAGCAGGAAGGTTTCACCGTCGACCTGCAGTTCGCGGATACCTCGGAGCAGCAGGTCGAGCAGATCAAGCAGCAGATCGCCGCGCGCCCCAGGTGCCTGGTCATCGGCGCTGTCGATGGCGGGGCGCTGACGGATGTGCTCACTGAGGCGAAGGCGCAGCACATCCCTGTGATCGCATACGACCGCCTCATCATGAATACGGACGCGGTGTCGTACTATGCCGCCTTCGACAACGAGGCGGTAGGCGAGGCGATGGGTGAATACATCGAGGCCAGGCTCCGCCTCAAGAGCGGCGCGGGCCCGTTCAACATGGAGGTCTTCGCGGGAGATCCCGCGGACAACAACGCGCATCTCTTCTTCTCCGGCGCGATGAAGGTCTTAGAGCCGTATCTCGACCGGGGGCAGCTCGTCATCCCGTCCGGGGAGAAGTCGTTCGATCAGGTCAATACCAAGGACTGGAAGCCGGAACATGCGAAGGAGCGCATGAGCAAGCTGCTGCGCGGGCCCGACGCCGGCAAGCATCTCGATGTCATACTCTCTCCGAATGACGGCATTGCCGGCGGCATCCGTGAGGCGCTGAAGGACGGTGGCTATACGGCGATGCCGCTGCTCACAGGGCAGGACGCGGAGAGCAAGGCGCTCGATGCCATCCGCGAAGGGCAGCAGACCATCACGATCTACAAGGATCCGGAACTCCTGGTTGCCAAGACCGTCCGCATGATCAAGGCCGTGGTCGAGGGGACGCAGCCGGATATCAACGATGTCAAATCCTACGACAACGGCGTCCTCGTGGTACCGTCGTACCTCTGCACGCCGCTCGTCATCGATCAGGATAATCTCGACGAGGTGAAATGAGCCCGAGGACGCATGCCCGCTGGGCTTCCTGGGAATCGTCCATTTTTTCCGCGGGCGCCTTGACACGTTCCTGCCCGCTGATTTATAATTTGGAATAGCTATGTTAGGCAGGATTATGCCTTTTAAGGAGGTGGGAAGATTGAAGCAGACATTTCAGCCGAACAACCATTGGCGCAAGAAGACGCACGGTTTCCGCGAGCGCATGAAGACGAAGGGCGGCCGTCTCGTCCTGAAGAGAAGACGCCAGCGTGGCCGGAAGAAGATTTCCGCATAAGATGGTTCAGGTCACTTAGGTGGCCTTTTTCCATTATATTGAGACTTTTTTCGATGAGGAGAGATGCAGGAGATGCGCACGAACACGCTGCCGCGGCGGCTGATGCTCAAGAGGAGCGCCTGCTTCCAGCGGGTGTATCGGGCGGGGCGTTCCTATGCGAACCGGTATCTCGTCCTCTATGTGTTCCGCATCCACGCGGGCGACCAGAAGAAGCTCTACGGCTCCGTCGGGTTCGCCGCGGGGAAGAAGCTCGGCTGCGCCGTCAAGCGGAACCGCGTGAAGCGCCTGCTGCGCGAGAGCTACCGGAGGCACAGGGCGGAGCTCGCGCCGCAGACGGCGCTCGTACTCGTCGGCCGCAAGGCGGCGGTCGAGGCGGCGTGCGGCGATGTGGAGCGCGCGTATCTCGCGCTCTGCCGCAAGGCGGGGATCCTGCGCGCGTCGAGGCCGATGGCATGAAAACGGTGCTCCTTTTCTTGATTTCTTTCTATCGTGCGGCGATCTCGCCGCTCTTTCCGCCCACGTGCCGCTATGTGCCGACGTGCTCGGCGTATGCGATGACGGCGATCGAGCGCTACGGCGCCCGGCGCGGCGGCGTGCTCGCCCTGCGCCGCCTCCTGCGCTGCCACCCGTTCCATGCGGGCGGGTACGATCCCGTGCCGTGAGGGCCCGCAAGGGTAGATGACCAGCATTCGTAAGATGGAAATGGACGTGATGAATTGACAGGTATTTTTTCGACACTCTTTGCGCCGATCGAGCAGATCCTCGCCTTCGTGCTGCAGATCCTCTATGATCTCACGGCGCTCACGGGCTTCGGCAGCTACGGCGCTGCCACCCTCCTGCCACGGCAGAAAGTGGATGCTGCCGTCTGCCCGACGCTGCATTACCAGCACCTCTACCGAGGGGTCGCCGTCCCGCACTGCCGCCCGCGCCGCCGGGTCGGAGCAGGCGCCCTCGTTCTGCATCCAGTCGTCCAGCGTGTTCAGCTGCGCCAGCCGGTGCGTTTCCGGCTGCGGCACAAGGTACGCCTCGGCGCGTGCTTTCTTTTTCTCCTGTGTCTGCTCATATACGCAGCGCATTTCCTCACCCTGCGCCCCGCCGGGAACTTCCCGCTCCCAGCCGTAGACCCGCTGCACCAGCGGAGAGATCTCCTCCGGCAGCCGGATGCTCCGGGGCAGAAACTTCCGGGTGCGCCAGAGCAGCCACTGTCCATATACCGCCTCGCTGCCCGCGTCAAAGGCATCTTCCCCGGTGTCCAGCACCGCGCAGCAGGCCTGCTGCAACGGAGCGGGGCGGCTGCGGTGGTGGCGGTGCAGCCGTCCAATGCGCTGCAGCAGCAGATCCATGGGGCAAAGCTCTGTGACAAGAACGTCCAGATCAATGTCCAGCGACTGCTCCATCACCTGCGTGCCCACCACGATCAGGTCGTTCCGGCACTCCGGTGCAGAGCCCTTGCCAATGCGTGCCATCAGCTGGTTTTCCCGCGCCGCACGGTCCGGCATCAGGAACTGCGCATGGAACAGCTGCACCTCTTTGTCCGGCAGGCTTTCCCGCAGCAGCTGTGCGATCTTCTGCGCTTTTTTGACCGTGTTTACGATCACCCCCGCGCAGCCACCCTCGACCAGTTTCCGGCGCAGCAGCGCGGGCAGCTCCGGCTCTGTGAGCGTGGTCAGCTGCACCGTTTGACCGGGTGCATCCGATGGGATGGCCGTCTGCTTTACCTCTGCGCCATCCGTCCATGTCAGCAGCGGATAGCCGCAGCTGGTTTCCCACGGAGCGTCCGGGGCGGCCTTTTTCTGCTGGTAGGCCTCGACCAGCTCTGTGCGCCGCCGGGCGGGCAGGGTGGCCGAAAGCAGAATGACCGGCACCTTGTACCAGCCCAGCCATTCCAGTGCGCGGTCCAGATAGCAGTTCATGTAGGTATCGTAGGCGTGGCACTCATCAATAATGACCACCTTGCCCGCAAGCCCCAGATGCCGCAGCATAACGTGCTTCTGGGCAAGTGCCGCCAGCAGCAGCTGATCCACTGTGCCAATCACGAAGTTTGCCAGCAGTACCTGTTTGTTTCCTCGAAACCACTGGTGTACCTGTACCCGATGCTCTTCCTGCGCATCTTCCTCCAGCTGCACCCCGCGCCCCTGTAACCGCAAATAGCACTCGTTCAGTTCTGCCATGCCGTGCGCCAGCTTTATAGCCTGCGGCAGCGTCTCCTCAGACTGCGTGTCTGCCCAGCCAAGCAGCCGGGGAAAGATGCCGTTTGCCGTGGCCTGTGTGGGCAGCCCGAAAAAGACACCGCCCAGCCCGAACCGGCTGGCCATGATCTCCGCAGCGGCCAGCGCCGCCTCGGTTTTGCCCACGCCCATCTGTGCTTCCAAAATCAGAATGCCCGGTTCCGCTGCGGTATCCACAGCCTCCAGAACAGCCCTCTGCACCGCATTGGGCGCAAAGCCGAACCGCACCGCAAACTCCTGCGGGTCTGCGATGCCCGGCTGTGCCTCCCACGGGAAGGGCAGGGCCAGCTTTTCCCAAGCCCTGTCCACCCGCGCCGGGTAATCCTGCATGCTGCCCAGCTCCTCTACCGGGATTAGGGGGAAGTATTCCGTATTGCTGGCGATCCAGTCTGCCATGATCAGAAGTCCGGTCAGAAGCACTTCCTCCTGCGGGTCCAGGTCGTACAGTTCCGTCGTATCATCAAAGCCGCAGTCCTGCAAAACAGTCATGAGCAGTTCTGTCCAAAAGCCCTGCCAGACCTTTTTTGTCCCTTGGGGTAGTAGTTGCTCTCCCAACCCTCTAACTGATCATCGACCGCCGCGCAGCTCTGTGGCCTGCCGTGATGCGCTCCCACAATGGAGGCTAGCCCGCCGGGACAATCATCCCACAGCAGGATTGCCTCTCCCGCCCGGGCATGCGGCAATTCTCTGCGGTTCTGTTCAGGACAGTCCAGCGGCGTCAGCATTTCCAGCCGCTGCCGCGCCTCCGGCAGAGTGCGCAGGATATTTGCCTGAAAGGCTACCGTAGCCTTGCCTATATCATGGATCCCGCCCAGAAACCGGGCATGCGCGAGCAACGCTTCCTCGCGCTCAAAGCCCATGGCCCGTTTTGCACTTTCCGGGAGCCACTGCCGGACCAACCGCTCCATGATGCCCGCCGTATCCCACAGGTGCATCCAGAGCGGCAGCCACAGGCTGGTATTCTCCGGGTCCGTTTTACCAGCCAAAAGCCTTGTTTTATTCAACGTCCAGCGCATTTTTGCTCCTTTTCCGGTGTGTGCTTTCCGTGTACCGAGCATAGCAGATAATGTGTACTATAATCCGTACTTTTTGCATTTTATCTCCGCAAATGAAAAAAGCGGCACACCGGGTCGTGCCTCATCAAAACGAAAGTGTCCTTGCAAGGTAAAGAAAACTGCTATTTATGGCCCTGTTCCGCCTTCTGTTCCAAAGATACGCTTCTGCCCTTCTGCTGTCAACGGCTCCGCGCCAATTCATCAAAGCTACAAAAAAACGATTTCTTTTTTGTATAAAAACCGCCCCGGCTTCCTACTATGGAAACCGAGGCGGTTCATTCTGTTTATTGGTGTTCTTTCAGACACTCAATACCTATCAACTGACATTTAGTTTTTGAAATTTTAGTCATATCTGTATTTAGAGGACTTTCCGTACACTTTTCGGAGCGATTTTTTCAGGCTGACCACCGTTTCTTTGATGATCTTTGCTTCATCGGCAGAGCAATCTGCAAGCTGTTCGGTCATCCAGCTGTCGAACACCGGCTTTGCTTTTTTGATCTCGATACACAGCAGCTCGTCTGCGGAGCAGTCCAGTGCGTTAATGATGTCGATCAGCGTTTTCAGGCTGGGCACCGAGTTGCCCGTCTCGATATGGCTGATGTGCGTAACTACCACGCCGACCTCATTGGCCAGCTGCTCCTGCGTCATGCCCTTTGCAAGGCGGCAGGCACGGATGCGTTTTCCGATGTCGGCGTAGTCCACCATAGTACAAGTACCCTCCGTTTTGTGAAGTGATACTTGTATTGTATGTGCAATCGACCGGGATTGTAATAATCTGAAAGTGCAGTGGACTTATAAATACTAATCGTTCAGAAATACTTTAACTTCCTGCTTTCCGTCAATCGTTGTCACAGCAGTAATGGCATCCGGGCGGAAGGAGTCTCCCGGATAATGCATTTCCAATTTCAGATTGACTTTTTTCCCAGCTTCCACTTCCTGTGCCAGTTTATTCTCAAAATTTTTGAATTCGTTCCGATTTAGTCCAGAATCCTGCGGAATGAGATTTTCCAAATCGTTTGCCCCATCAAAGCGATCTGCAATTGCATGACCTCGATCATCGGTACTTTTTTCATATCCTTTTCCAATGTCATGGATGCTGTCTTTAATTTGCAGACGACCATCATGCTCTTTCAGATGCAGGTCTCCTTCGGCTGTAAACAGCCTTCCAAGGTGATCGGTAGTGTACTCATATCCGTTTCTTTTATACTCTGCATCCGACAAAAGATCCTGCTCCATACGGTACGGCATTCCATCATCGTTATTTTTGTATTCCAGCTCTTTTTCTAGCTCTGCAAATGACTTTTCCGTAGCAGCATCCAGTTTTTCTTCTGCCTTTTCTGTCACGCCTTTCTGTAGACGCTCAAATGACCGTTTGACGACATCATCCAACCCAATGTGCGTTTTTGCTTCCATCGGTTTCGCTTCTGAGATTTCTCGCCTCACAGCACACGACCTCCCTGCTGTTCAAAATTCGTCCTTAGATTATCTACAGCCTTTGCATCCGGGTTCAGGCTCATGCCCATGCTTATCACGCTATTTAGCACCCAGTCTGCAGCAGCAGCTTTCAGGCCGTACTGTCCCTGCAGCTGTTCCAGAAATTCTTTACGGGGTGTGAGCGATTTTTTAGCTGCGGCACAGTAATCAACGACTGTACCGATCCCACCAAAGAAATCGAACACAGCTTTCCGAGTCTTAGCCACATCCAGTTCTCCGCCTGCAAAGACCCGTTCCAGGTAGCGGTCGTCCTCCGGCTTCAGCACAGTCTCATGGCGTTTCAGCCAGAGCTTCAGCTGCTCCATCTCCGAAATGCTCAGCGGTTCCAGCTCTTTGCCCACTGCCAGTTGTCCGAATACAAACTCTGCGTTGATTTCATGCGGCATTTTTGAAGGCTTGTGGTAAACAGCATTTTCCGGCATGGGATACGCCTCAATCTTGCAGAGCACCGCCTCCGGCCACTCGTTCTGGTAAACGGCAGCCACACCCAGCGGCAACTTGGACAATTCGTCGATCTGTGCCTCCTTCAGGGCGGCAGACTTGCCTACCAGCTTGCGATCTTCTTCGTCCGGCAGGCGCAGAATAATTTTGGTGTTCGTGTTGCGGATGACCGACATATCCAGCAGTCCGGGTGCCTGGTCTGCAATGATAAACCCCTCACCATAAGTACGCATTTCCGCAATAGCATTTGCCAGCATTTCCACCGACTTGCCCTGCAAATTTGCACCTTCCTGTGATTGCTCTGCCGAGGTCTTGCGCAGCAGGTTGTGCGCTTCTTCCAGCACTGTGACATGGCGAAGCCTGCTGTTCATCCCGCTGCTGCACATCCGGTATTCCTGTAACTTCATCACCAAGATGCCCATCAGCAGCGATTTTGTTTCCATAGAACCCACTCGGCTCAAATCCACAATAACATTGCGGTCAAACAGCGCTTCGTCCGTCAGCGCATCTTCTGCGCAAAGCACACTGCCATAAATACCGTTTGTCAGCGACTTTACGCGGGTGCACAATGCGCCCACATAATCGCTTTGGGTATCCTTGGAATAATGCGACTCTTCAATGACGCCCGGCAGAATATCCAGCAGGTCAAAGAAGGTTGGGAAAACTCCCTTCTCGCTCTCCGAATTGCGCAGATCCCAGCCTACTTTCTGATAGCTGCGCTCAATAGCATCCTTCAGCACCGCTGGCATGGCTGCATACATCGGCCAGCAGGCGTTGAATATCTCCACCAGACGGTCAATATGTTCCAGAATATGGATATTCTCAGGGAACGCAAAGGGGTTCATGCGCAGCAGCGGCGTTTCTCTGGGGTTTGTACCAAACACCTGCACATCTGTACAATTGCCGAACACGTTCTTGTATTCGCCCTTGGCCGGTTCCACCACAAGAAACGTCGTTTGTCCGTTCTTTGTGATCTCATCCAGCAGATGGTAGACCGCATTGGATTTGCCTGTGCCGGTCGAGCCAGTGATGAACGTGTGGGAAGCCATTGCCTGACGATTCAAAATCAGATTTGCGCTTTCCTCTTTACCCATGTGGTAAATCTTGCCCAGATTCATCTTGTCCTCATCCGGCATCGCCTCATCCGGCACATTGCGGCCAAACTCCGCGTGCTCAATAATCGGCAAGCCATGCACTGAGCGGGTGGGCAAGCCAAGGTGCATCGGCAGTTCCCGCCCGCTGACCAGCGTTGCAGGTGTATAAAGCAGACTATCCGGCGCATTCTCCCATAGCGGGCGAGCAAAGACCGGTTGCATGAACCGCTTGAGATATTCCCGCAGCTGTGCCACTTCTGCCTCATTGTTCTTCCACACATTGACGGCACCGCTCTCCACCGAGGAGCCCTCGCCTACCATCAATGCGCGGTAAGTGTTGGCCGCCAAAAGTGCTGTGGATTGAGTAGACGAAAGGAAATACGCTGCACAGTTATAGCAGCCATAATCTTCACTTTCCTTTACACGCTTGAGCTGGTTTTCAATGCGTTCCAGCAGTTCCTCCACCGATTTATTACACAGTTCCACCTGCTGCGTACGGCCCGTGCCGCGGGTGTCCGTTGTACCATGGCTCTCCTGCTGGCTGGTGCTGTCTGAAATGCCATGGGACGTTCCATCGGAGGTGCTGTGCGAAGTGCCGGTCTGCTCGGTGGTAGAGTGGCTGGTACCCCACGAGGCGTTTACGCCCATGGAGCCTCCGATGTTCCGGGCGATGCTGTTGAAAGCCGTTCTGGCTGGCGTCATGCCTCCTATGGCCCTGCCCGCCGTGCCAAGCAGCGGGCCGATGACGGCCCCCGCGCCCGGAATCAGGGCCGAAGCTGCCAAGCCGCCCAGACCCAGAATGCCTGCAATGCCGCCAACCACCGGCGAGATTTTTGTGACCGAGGTGCCGAAGCTGCTGCCGACACCGCCGTTGATACCGCCGCTGACCCCTTTCGTTTTCTGTGTGCCGTCCGTCACCGAAGAGGACTGGTTCGTACCGTCCGTTGTAGTCGTGCTGACAGTATCGCTGATGGTATGGGAAGTTCCACTGCACAGGCTCTCCATCACAGCAGTACTCTGGTTCTCGGTATAAGACCATGTACTCTTGCGGAAGGGCGAAAGAGTGCTGTACAGATTTTCATACCCGCTGCGGATAGCCGCCTGCGTTTCATTGGAAACAGGTTCTGCCAAAAACAGCGCAGTATACTTTTCTCCTTCCATCGCGTCCATAAAGCGCTCGATGCCCTGCACAAAGGCTTTATCTTCCGTTTTAGACTTATCGCGCAGCGCTGCCACACAGGACACTGAGGCCACCGCCTCCTGCTCTTCGCCAAAGGCTTCTTCCAACAGTTTTTTTCCCGCCTCCGGAGAAATGCCTTTTATATCGGAACCGGGGAAGTTGGAGAGCAGCACTTTCTGCAACGCCTTGCTGGAAATTTCCAGCTTGCGGCTCTTCATGCTCTGTTTCAGGGGATCCTCGCGAACGCCCAGATAGATATTGGCACCTGCATTTTCTTCCGGCACATCGATCATCACCGCCAGACTACAGCCTTGTGCCATGCTGGAATAATACACCGTGGAAAGCTTCTGGAACATATCTTCGCCCTTTTTCAGGGTCAGTTTCTTCAGCTGGAACATTCGGATACACTGAGCGGGATTCTGCACCTCCAGCATCTTCTGAGAAAGCTCCACCATGCCATAGTTCTGCAGTTCCGTCAGATATTTTTTATACACCAGATGGTCTGCAAGGGTCAGCTGGTCCGTCAGGTCATTCAGCGACCGCTGCGCGGAAAGCTGTTGTTTTTCAAGCACCTCAAGCTCGTCTGCCATGATTTATTTTCCTTTCTGCTGTTAACCCCTCAAAATTTTCCACAACAGACCTACAGTGGCCGCCGCGACGCCGGCTGCCACTGCCGCACCCATACCGCTGCTCTGCATTCTGTCAATGGCGCTCTTTGCCTTTTCGTTGCCCTGATCTGCCGCTTTTTTGTACCATTGCATGGCCTGTTCTTTATTCTGCGTCACTCCGTATCCATTTTCATAGAACACGCCAAGCTTATATTGGGCATCTGCATACTCCTGCTCTGCAGCTTTCCGGTACCACTCTGCCGCAGTTGCTCTCGATAACGTTACACCTGTACCATATTCGTAACACAACCCAAAATTGTACTGTGCATCTGCATTACCATTCTCCGCAGATTTACGATACCACTCAACTGCTTTCGCGCTGTTCTTTTCCACGCCTTCTCCATTGTCATAGCAATAGCCCAAACTGTTCTGCGCACTTGCCATCCCCTGCTCTGCAGCTTTCCGATACCATTTCACTGCCTCTTCTTTGTTTTGTGCCACGCCATATCCATTGGCATATAATCTTGCAAGATTAAATTGAGCGCTTGCATATCCCTGCTCTGCAGATTTTTGATACCATTCAAATGCTTTCGCGCTGTTTTTTTTCACGCCTTCTCCATTATCATAGCAACAACCAAGATTATATTGAGCCGTACAATTGCCTTGCTCTGCAGATTTGCGGTACCACTCCACTCCCCTGACAGGGTCTTTTGTTACACCTTCTCCTGTCTTGTAGCAATAGCCAAGATCACATTGCGCATCCGCATGATCCTGTTCCGCTGCTCTCTTGTACCACTTTACCGCCTCCGTTTTATTTTTATCTACACCCCAGCCATAGTAATAGCACTCACCAAGATTATATTGTGCCGCCGCATGATTCTGTTCTGCAGCTTTCTGGTACCACTTTACCGCTTCCGTTTTCTTTTCATTTACGCCATTGCCGAAGTAATAGCAGCGGCCAAGCTGATACTGTGCATCCGCATCACCCTGTTCTGCCGCTTTCCGAAACCATTTCACGGCTTCTTCGTTATCCTTTTCTGTTCCTTTTCCATAATAGTAGCATTCGCCCAATTTATATTGTGCTCCCACATTGCCCTGCTCTGCGGCTTTCCGATACCAGAAAACAGCCTTGCTCGTATCCTTTTCCACACCAAATCCGGTATCGTAGCAGTAGCCAATGCTATTCTGTGCAACTGCTATTCCCTGTTCTGCGGCTTTTTCGCACCACATCGCAGCCTTTTTCGGGTCTTTTTCTACGCCTTCTCCTGTCTTGTAGCAATAGCCAAGAGTATACTGTGCTGCCGCAAGTCCCTGCTCTGCTGCTCTTTCATACCATTCAACTGCCTGCACAAGGTCTTTCGTTACGCCATTGCCCTTCATATAGCAAACGCCCAGATTGTTCTGCGCTCTTGCATTGCCCTGTTTTGCCGCCTTGCTGTAGCATTCAAACGCCTGTTCCAAATCTTTTGCGACACCTATGCCATAACTATAGCAGTTGCCCAGTTTTTTCTGCGCCTCCGCATAACCCTGCTCTGCGGCCTTGCGGTACAGCTCTA